>Ga0207684_10000892_pt1 | contig 33932 bp, 36 predicted proteins | sample KBSK5501metaG_FD_184342 | JGI IMG/M metagenome (GOLD analysis project Ga0207684, IMG submission 184342) | Corn, switchgrass and miscanthus rhizosphere microbial communities from Kellogg Biological Station, Michigan, USA - KBS K5-50-1 metaG... | ecosystem: Host-associated > Plants > Roots >... | reverse complement strand
CTTCGGGCAGATCAACGGCAATCTCCCCGAAGCCGACTTCTGGCCCGGAATAGCTTCCGGATTGCCCGTTACTCGCCAGCCGTGAAATCCTTTCCAACGACGGCTGCGGAGGTATCTTGCAAAGAACAAATTGCCAGCCGAGCAGTCGGTGGCGCGTACAGGCCTTGTTTACCGGGCTACCAGAACCACACAGGTGTGCGGGGCAATCGTTATGCGCGCTGGTTGTGAAATTTCACGCTCCGTCTCGAAAGGAGCAGCGACTTCCAGTTGTTGCTTCTCCAAACCAGGAAATGTGAGCTCCGCATTTTCGTCCTGATCGCCAAAGTTCACTAGAACAGCGGCGCGTCGCTGATCATTCTTGTCCATCGAGGTAAAGACGGTATAGCGGATGTCAGGATCGGAAGTCACCTTGGCGCCAAGAGTATCGTTGAATCTGCCGTGAAAAAGCAGATCCTGATATTTGGTTCGAATGCGAATCAATTCCTGCACGTAAAGGCTTAGGGGACGAGTCAGGGTCTCGTCTGCAGAATCATTGTAGTGCCGTGGCGCCAGGGCCCACACTAAGCCGTAGCGCATTCCGTTGTTCATGGGGCCGAAGTCACCTGGGCTCTCGCCGAAAATGGTCCCGGTCCATTCGGGAAAGGTATAACGCATGGCGGTGGAAGGCATATCGATGTCTTCCAAGCGCATATACGAGACGTCGACATAGGGCAATACGCGATCAAACCAATTCTCGGAGGCAATGGCGAAGTTCGGATTGATCGCCCTTCCCCGGCTGAGCAACTCCTCATAGGTGTCCACCACGCCCTTCGTGTAAGCCTTATCGGGGCTGACGGGAAGCTCAGGATTGAAGTCGAGTTGATCTTCCACCAGCGCCTTATCAAGCTGAAATCCATCAGCTCCGTCTTTCAGTAGTTGCAGGTACTGATTCATCAGGAACTCCCGGTACTCTTTGTGCGCGGGGCTGACCAGGGTCATGTTCGACTGTGTGAGTCCCATCCGGGCGCTGATTGTTCCTTCTCCCCAACCCCACATCGGCCAGTCAGGCGCCCAGAGGCCATGGCGTGCAAATTTTGAGAGCTGCGAGCTAAAGAGGGGAGTGGCCGTATCCGCGAACTGGATGTTGGAAAAGATCAGCGGATGAACTCCCATCGATTTGATCTCGGCAAGGGCCCGGCGGAATTCATCAGGACTTCCTAAACGCGGGTTGGGTCGATATTGCGGGTATCCACGATCAATACCGCCAACGTCCCAACCTGCAATTTCGAACGTGGTGATGCCGTACTTCTTGGCATCAGCAGCCAGCTTGGGAAGATCTTTAAAGCGCCAGACTACAACGTCTTCGCTGTTGGACATGATGATCGACTGCCAGGCCATCTCATTCCGCAGCCAGTTCGGCGATCGCCCCACATCGAAGTGCTGATCAAACCACTGTCTGTAGATGTGACTGCCTTGATGCCAGTCGCCATGGTGCACCTGGAGAGCCGCTGGACCGGCGTGAAATGTTCCGTGCGACGTATACGGGAAATTCAGCCAGCCCATGACTACACCGATGGGTTCTCCGTTTGGCACTTCGGCCGCCGAGGGCCAGTTATCGTGCAGCACGGCAGATTTCGTAAAGGGACTCATCTCCGTGTAGAAAGCACTTAATCGGATCTCCGGATCCTGATCGGCATAGTAGTACCCGAGATCAGCTTTGCGATTGTAGATATCAATCCATCCCATCGACATCGAAATGGGATAGGAGAAGGCGGCGGCATCATAGCGGATACCCAGATTGCCTCCGCCATAACCTCCGCCTTGGAACTGGGTGAACATCTTTGGCATCTGACGAAGGTAGCCGGATGGAATGAGCGACTCGGTATCTACGCGGTCGCCAATCCCCTGCTGTCCGCCAATGATGCCGTACAGAACTTCGGCCAGCTTACGGTCGGTTGGATTGTTCACCTCGATCGAAAACTGTAGTTGGGCACCAATTGACTGGATGTGATACCGCACTAGCACGGGCAAGTCTTCTTGCGAGTTGTGCAGCGAGGTGTAGATGCAGGTGATCTCATCTCCACGGACCTCGATGCGACTCACTCTCTGATCCCTACTATAAAAGTAAGCGGCTTGGTAGCCGGGCTTGGGCAGAAGCAGGCGGAAATTCTCCCCCAGTCGTCCTTCGGCAATGATGTTCAGTACCGGCTGTTTCCAGGCGACACCCACCAGGTCACCAGTGGTTTCGTCCACGCGGAGCATTGCATTTGAGGTGTCTATCTCTCGAACCTCAGCGTTGCAAATGGCAGCCGTGATGGCGATCCCGGTTAAGCAGAGAAGGAAACTAACAATTCGCAGGCAGGGACGCGGATGATCTGGGTTGTTCAAACCTTTACGAATGTCGGAACAGTGAGGGACTACAAGTTCGGTGACCCCTGAAGTCATCCGCAAAGACTATACCCCGCGTCAAGCGCGCCACAATAGTTCGCACGGATGCCGACGGATGCCGGCAAAAGCGTGCCGAGCGAGTGACAGGCAACCCGGAAGTTAGGGTCGAGAAGCCGACTTCTGGCCAGCGTCGTCCTTGGGGGATCACTTCTGGTTTGCCCGTTATTCGACGTCAATCGGCAGCAGCACGACCTGGACGGCACCCTAGGGGAATAGTACGAACATGGGTCTGTCGGAAAAGGCAGGCGAAACACTGCGATTCGTTCTGTCGCACAAAAAAGACTTGACTTATAAACTACATCTATAGTAATTATGCATACACAAGTAGGAGCTGCAATGGCCCAACCCAAATTAGCCAAGCTCGAACTGCAGATCATGGAGACGCTGTGGACTCGCGGGCAGGCCTCCATTCGCGAGATTCAGGAAACTTTTCCAGAAAAAGGCCGGCCGGCCTACACCACCATCCAGACCACGGTTTATCGACTGGAGGGCAAAAAGGCCGTGCGCCGTATCAGGAAGGTGGGGAACTTTCACATTTTCGAAGCTGCGGTCTCCCGCGCTGCCGCACAACGGAAATTGATCGACGATCTGCTTGTTTTGTTTGGCGGGCGCACGCAACCCGTCATGGCACACCTGATCGAATCCGGCCAGCTCACGCTGGAGGATGTCAAGGAAGCAGAGAAAACTCTTCGTATGCTTGAGGGAAAGGGCAAATCAAAATGATCCTGACCGCTCTGGGCAATCACTTGTGGCAGTCGACGCTATTCGCGGCAATGGCCGGAGTGCTGGCCTTGATTTTGCAAAAGTATCACGCTCGGGTCCGTTATTGGGTTTGGCTGGCGGCATCAATCAAATTTCTAATCCCTTTCTCGCTCCTGGTCGCCATTGGGAGTCGTCTGGCATGGTCTCCCGGATCTCCGGTTGCGAATAAGCGTCTGCACTTCGCTATCGAGGTGATTTCTGGGGTCACTCCCGTGGTCCCCGGTCTGATCCATCTGCTTCCGGCGCTTGTCGCATTGTGGCTGTGCGGTTTCCTGGCAGTGTTTTTCGTTTGGTACGTGCAGTGGAGAAAGATGTCCGTTGCGACACGAGACGCAGCGGCTTTGCTCGAAGGACGCGAAGTGGAATCCCTACGACGGATGGAACGCATTGCGGGGATACGGAAGCAGATCGAGATACGGCTTTCGCGTGCTTCCGTTGAGCCCGGAATCTTCGGCATAGTACGACCGGTTTTGATGTTTCCCGAGGGAATCTCCAAACGTCTTGAAGACGCGCAACTGGATGCCATTCTCGCGCATGAAGTCCGGCACGTGCGCAGGCACGACAACCTGGCGGCTGCGGTCCACATGGTCGTGGAAGCAATCTTCTGGTTTCACCCGTTCGTTTGGTGGCTGGGAGCCCGGATGGTCGAGGAGCGCGAGCGTGCCTGCGACGAAGATGTTTTGGAGTCGGGGAGCGAGCGGCAAGTCTATGCCGAGGGCATTCTGAAAGTGTGTGAATTCTGTCTGATGTCCCCGCTGGCCTGCATGTCAGGGGTTGCGGGAGGCGATCTCAAGAAAAGGATTGTTAATATCATGACCGAACGCATGTTGCACAAACTGGATTTTGGACGAAAGCTATTGCTCGGCGCAGCGGGATTGGCGGCGGTCGCCGGCCCGATCGCGTTTGGGCTCGTAAACGCGACCCCCACCCGTGCTGGGTCGGCGGTTGGAAACGCAGTCGCAAAGCAGTCGGAGCAGCCCACCGCCGCGCATGCCTCGGTGCATGCCTCAAAGGAAGAGATGACTGCGCTTGTCCTGAAAAAGGTACCTCCGGAATATCCCGAAGGAGCAAAGAAGGCGCATATCCAAGGCCAAGTGATTTTGAGAGCGATCATCGGCAAAGATGGAGACGTCGAAAATCTACAGGTTGTGAGCGGCCACCCGCAGCTCGCGCCGGCTGCGATCGAGGCTGTGAAGCAGTGGAAGTACCGGCCATATCTTCAACAGGGGCAACCCGTGGAAGTGGAAACCGAGATCAACGTGAATTTCACTCTTTTGAAGTAGGCTGTCCGTCTGATGTTCATTGATGTGCAGCAGTAACCAAACGGCAAGAGTGGGAGGCACATGCATGGGGCTGCCAGTGCAGTCAACGGCGGCCCGAACTTCGCCGTTGCTGCGGACGCGGGACGTGACTATGGGTTGAACAGCTTGAGTTATCGCTTGTGGGGCAGGCCCACATAAGGGCTAACTTAAGAATTCCTTCCGGTTCGCCCGTGATCCGGGAATAATTGGCAATCTGATTAGGTTCACTCTCCGCCTTCCTCGGGGAATTCACTTTACCCGCTTCTGCGTTCTTGAGTTGCCCTCTTTTAATGTCCCTGCTTGACGGTTTGGAGAATCGGCTCCAGGAAGCGGCCGTATTTGTCTAACGTGGCTTCATCGTTGTGGGCTAGCGCTGTTTTTACGGCCATCGCGGTGGCGGGCGTCACGATTTCAAGCCGGCCGACAAAGACGCGCACGATCTGCCCCGGCACTGGATCGATTGTGAGAGGCAAGACCTTGTCGATGAATCCGCGCGGCACGATGTAAATCAGCCGACTGCCTTCTTCGAACCACGAGTCCTTCCACGTCTCAACCATGGCGTGCGCTTCGTCCCGATATAGACCCTGACCGACGAGAATCTCTTCCAGATCGCCGTACAGAGAGTCAACGCTTCCATTCAGCCCCGGAGGGTCCACGGTCGTCGCATCGGTTAGCGCGCCGGTTAAGCGATAGCCAACTCGTTCGCTGCGGCGCTCAAAAAGGATCGCGTTGGGAATCTCGTCTTCGCTAAGACTTTTGACCACGAGCTTTCCGTCGGAGGTCAACCGGGCGCAAATCGGCAATGGGCTGGAGGAAACTCCTCGATAAAAAAGGAATTTCTCTCGCTGCTCCCCCGTACTGGTCTGGACGCGGAGCAGCGAAGAAGAGGTCTCGCGAGCAGCATAGTAGCGATTCGACTCAGCTTCACGTGGAAACTCACCAGCCAGATTCGGAGAGACGGCGACGTTATTCCACGCAATGCTTCCGTCCGTCTGCAACTGACTCAAGCTGGCATCGCGCAGGACCCCGCCGGGCTGAACACGATCTGCATGGGGGTACCACTCGGTGATGAGTCCCTTGGAGAAGGCAACTCTCGTCGACACGGTCACGTCGCGCGGAGAATAAAAATAAAGCACTGGCGTCTCCATGCGAATTGTTCCGCGCAGTCCCAGCTTAAAGTTGACGTCGCTGATGTGCTCCACGAATTTGGGCAGATCCGTAGACGCCGGGAATCGCGGCGGGCCCAACGGCAACCATTCGATCGCTCGACCATCCTTACCGGCAATCGCGGTGAACGTTCCCCATTCGTGGACGGTGAGGTCAGGAGCCGTCTGCTCCTCGTCTGCGATGAGCCAGCCCGCGAGCGAGAAGCCCAACAGCCCGAACGCGAGCAAGCGAGGGAGCCACGATCTGGCTCCCATTTCCAGAAGAGATTTCCTGGTTGGCAAGTTCATTGATGAACCCCTTCTGCCGGCGCGGTGACCAGCAACTCGGCAATCGTCTGATGGTTGAAGTTGGAGCCCAGGTTCCGAGCGAGAATAGGATCGTTCTTCGCCCCTGCCATCGCCTTCCGTGCGTGATCCTGGTGAGCGCCGTCTGGGCCCCGGAGCGTGATCAAGGCAGCCGCGAATTCCATCTCTGAATCTTGTTCGCGGAGGCTGAGGGCTTTCTTCACCAATGCATATCCGTCCGAGCCAGCCGCAGGATTTGGCTCCCCTTTGCCCATCCATTGTTTGTAAGCCTCGGCCAGGTAGCCGACGTCAAACCACGCCAGAGCGTCCGAGTGACCAGCGGCGTCTGAGTTCGCTGCACGTGCTTGCAGTCGAGTAATTAGCTCCTTCGCCACTTGCGGGTCTTGGCGAGCGTAGATTGTGGCGCGGCGTAAGGTCTCCATGCGCACCAGCACGGGCGTGTTCGAATCGAGAATCGCCAGAGTGTCCCGCGTCATGTTCTTCAGGTCATAGTCCGTGCTCCCCCTATGGGCCCAATCGACCCAAGGCAGCGACCTCGCTTGCCCGATTTCAATGGGATGGCAGATCAGCGGCGGTCCCGCTTGTGCGAAGTTTGTGAACACGAACAGAACGGCCATGATGCTGATGGCCAGGCGTGAAAGTGCATGTGAATTCATATCTTGGATTCTCCCCAGTTTTGATTTAACCCACGTTCCAAGAGACGCCGACAGAGGGAGGGGTGTTAACAAGCCCGCGCGGCGTAGGCGGAGAAACTGGAAGTTTCGATTACGAGGTCGAATACTGCGGATTACTTTTCGTGACCGGGCGTCTCCGATCCAGCCCAGGAGCGCTCCCAGTGGCGCCAAACCGAGATGTCGTCAAATCCCAGTTCATTCCACCACAGGTCGAGCATCGCTTGATCGAGTCGCAAGATTCCTTCCTTCGTGACAGTGGCAGGAGGTGGTGCGAGCTTACTCAGCCGATTGTAGACAAGGACTCGCTGTCCGTCATCGACGCGGGCCAAGAGATGCCACAGCGTGAGCGCATCGCGTTGGCGAGCTTCGCGCAGTACGATCGCCGCATCGTCCGCCCGCTGCTGCGCTGTGCTGTCTTCAAAATTGAATCTTGCCAATGCCGCGCGGAACTCCGCGGACGCATCCTCGAAGTACGGCGTGCCGGGCCCAACCTTCGGCCTGGTCGCACAAGCGGCGCCCGCGGGGATGAATGACTCGTGGCCATTGAGTTCGAAGCCGACCCATCCCATCGAGGTGCGCACCATCCCCGCGCCCGAATCGTCCACCTGCAAGGTGTAGGCGCAACCCAGGTCCACCGTTACAGCCGATGGTGTGTCGACGACGAATTGACCGGGCGGCGCCCAGATGTAGGTATGAATCGTTCCGCGATCCAGAGCAATCCGCTTCAGCCCTGAGCCCATACTCAGCAGTCGGAGGCGTGTGCTCGGGTCCACCTGGATCTGGCCGATGTCGTCCGCCCGAAGGCTAGCCCGCGACTGACGGTCGGTCTCAAGCATTTGGCCAATGCCGAGACGGCTCGCTCCTTCTTTCGCGCTGATCGTTTTTTGTCCGATTCGAGGTGTCCCTTGCACATCGGACACATCCCAACCCGCGAGAGTAGTTGGCGTGGGCTTCGTTCTGTAGACCAGAAAAGTCACTGCAACGATGGCTGCCATGCCAACCGCTGCCGTAGCTAGAGCGGGGAACAACCGCAGGCGCCGGGGAAAGAATGTCCATCGTCGCTCGGGGACGATCTCCGGAAAAACCGGGGTTGGAGAATCATGTCGAAACCTCCCGAGTAACGTTTCCAGATGCTGGATCTCGGGATCCGGTTCGCCAGATCGGTCCCACAAATAGTCGTCACTCTTTATCGACGGTCTGTTTTCGGTTCGATTGTTGCCCGTGTCCATGACTAGGACTTCTCCTGTTTTGGTCCAACGCGGCTCGGGCCCGCACTCAGCTTGGCGCGGAGCTGCTCCATGCCGCGATGCAAATTGACGCGCACCGAGCCATGCGTCATCCCAGTGCGACCCGCAATTTCAGGACCGGTCATGCCCTCGACCAGCCGCAGAATCAAGGTCTCCCGATGGGTCTCGGACAGACTCATGACCGCCTCGAGAATTGCGGCCGACGGGCCATCCTGAACTCCGCCGGACGCTCCACACTGAATTTCTTGGTCAGAGGCATCGTCCGGCAGTGGTTCCTCTGGCACCGATCGACGGTGATAATCATGCGCCACATTGCGAGCGATGGCTGCCAGCCATGCTCCAAAGCTTGCGGTTTCGCGCAGCGTTGACAACCGGCGAAGTGCCAGGATGAAGACATCCTGAACTAGGTCATCCACATCGCCGACCGGGACCTTGGCCAGCAGAACTCCGTGGACCATGCGAGCGTAACGCTCGTAGAGCTGCCCAAACGCTGCGCGGTCGCCGTCGCGCGCCGCAGCCACCCATGTCGCGCCCTCAGAGATTTCCAACGCGGACGGCTCCCTTACAGGCCCGGGTCGAAGGCCTGTCGCGAGCAGCTCACCTCTGTCGCCGGACCTGGCCATGCGCGCAAAATCCCCACCAGATGATAGACGTTCGTCGGGAGGGGAGTGTTAACAACCCCCGGTTGGTCAAACCGGAAACTATCCAGAAACGGGCTTGTGGGAAGTCGTGAGGTCACTCCAAGCCACACCGCTTAAGTTAGCGCTTATGTTAGTGGGTGCAGCCCCGGTTACGCTCACGCCTGACGCGGATGCGCCTGCTTCTACTCAAGCGCCCGATAGTGGGCTAAAAGAGATTGTCGCGTGACACCGCGTTCGCGAAGGAACTGCTCGACCAGGCACGGAACAAACCATCCATCAATGATCGCGTCGAGTACAGAATCAGGTACTTTCTGCGAAGGATTAAACACGAGAACTGTGTCCGCGCGTCTCCGGCGAGTACGTGTCTTATTCTGCGGCCCGCTTTCCGAATCAGGCATCTTCGGTTCCTCCTCATTCGCCAATTCCGAATGCCTTTTCCGACAACACGCTAGTGCCCACGGACGAAACGATAAATTCGATGCCACTGAAGGGCACGAAAAGCACCAGCGTCGTGACCGATGCGACAATGCCAGGATTCTGCAGCATTGTCTCCTTGAAATTCTGGCTTTCAATCCATATCCCGCTCGCCTCGACTGTGTGCAGCCGGACCAAGACCATATTTTCGCGGTCGAGCGCAGGGATACGCGTCACGATAAATTTGCCGATCATATATCGTAAGCGCAGCATAGTTCTTGAGAAAGATTTGCCCAGAAAACTGGAGCACCTAGTCATCAAGGGTGCCGGGCAGGTCTCATTCGTGAAAATCTCCGAGATTGATTGGATCGAGGCAGCCGACTACTACGCATGTGTGCACGTGGGACCGCGAACACACCTCCTGCGCCGGAGCATGTCCGAACTCGAGCAGGAGTTAGATCCGACCGTCTTTTGCCGCACCCACCGTTCGAGCATTGTGAACCTCAATCGCGTCCGAGGTCTAAGGCTCAGTAGAGGACGGCGAATATGAGGTGCTGCTAGAAAATAGAACCAGACTCCGGTTGAGCCGGCGTTACCGAAAGCACCTACAATCTCGCCTCGGCGTTCGCGATTCGCACTGCTCCTGATACGTTCCCACACCAATTGACATTTTCCCACGTCAACTCCAGAACTCCGGTTGCGGGCGGATGACGGGCTGCTCGGAGGTAACTGTCGTAATCGGAGGTAACTGTCGTAAACAGGCGGTTATACCAGTAATCCTGACCCTGCCCCTGTGCTGAAATCATGTGGTTTTGAGTCACCAAACTCTTTCCAAAACTCCTTGAATTATCAGCTACTTGCAATGGCATTGGACCAGGGGTTTTTAGCAGAGCCCGAATCTAGCGAAATCAAGGCGAACAACAGCAGCGTTCGGAAATTAGCAAGCGCGATTATGCCGCAAGGCTTTCCTGGCCGCACCGAGCGTCAAATAGCTGGCGGATGGGCTCAACCTTCATCGCGATACGAGACTAGCACGGCGGGCGTGGCTTGTATGGAGGCGATAACAGAGGGGGGTGGTGCCGGCGTCCGCTGCCCTGATTTCCCTTAGTCTCACCCGATCTCAGCGTTGACCTGGGCTCTCCCGAGATCATCACCGATCACGAGGAACACCTTGACCAGGTTGGCAGGATAGTTCAGTTCCACGCCGTGGACTTCCGCTTTGAACGAGAAGCGGTTCCCGCCAAGCGGTGAGATCATCGCTTCCACGTGCGCGCCGCCGATGGTTCCCTCGTATTCGAAGTGGCCGTGCTTGTCCTGCCGGAAACGGCCGGCCGGGATCGTGATCGCTGCCCGCCCGACAACGAGGCGCAACGGTTCCGTCAGCGGGTAGATCCCGTTGCTGCCCGGGCCCAATGTGAACGAGCTCTTCAGCTCGAACCCGTCATCGTTCAGGCCCGGGTCAAGCTCGATCTCCAGTTTCACCGTGAACTGGCTGAACGGAACACCCGGGACTACAGCGATCCCGTCGGCATTCACGCCCAGGGGGCCCTGGGATGGATCGACGAAATTGCTCACCAGCGCGCGCTGGCCGGTCGCCGGATCGACGCGCGCCACCACCGCCTGCCCGTCCACGAAGCCGATGACCAGGATCTGACCAGAGCTCTGGGTGGCGACTCCCAGCGGAGAAAAGATCACTGGCCCGGAGGCCAGGTCGCCGAAGTCGCTCACCAGGGTGCGGTGCCCGGTGGATGGATCGACGCGAAAGATGGCACCGGCGAGGCCGCTGCCAGCGCTGCGGCACAGGACCAGGATGTGTCCGAAGGGATCCACGGCAACGGCATCCGGCTCGGTCCCGAGAGGCCCTTGTGAGGGATCGCCGAAGTCGCTCAGCACGACGCGCTCGCCCGTCGCGGGATGCACGCGAAACACTTCGCCGAAAAAGTCGGTGCCGGCCGCCAGGTCGGCAGCGAGGATCTGGCCGGAGCCCTCCACGGCGATGCCGGCAGGACCAAGAACTCCCACCGGGCCCTGCGTTGGATCGGAGAAGTCGCTCACGATGCCGCGATTGCCCGTGGTCGGATCGACGCGAAACAGGGTTCCCACCCCCGAGAATCCGAAATCGCTGACCAGGAACTTACCCGACGGCTCCACGGCGACATCGTCGAGGAAGCCTCCCGAAAACCCCTGATCGAAGTTTCCAAAATCGCTCACCATGACCCGGTTGCCGGTGTCCAGGTTCACGCGGACCAGCGCGCCGGCGAGATCGGTGCCGGCGTTGACGCAGACCACCAGGACTTGCCCTGACGGGGCGATCGCGACGCCGAAGGGCCCACAGCCGACGGGGCCCTGCGCCGCGTTTCCAAAATCGGTCAGCAGGTCGCGGTGGCCGGTCGCGGGGTCCACCCGGAACAGCACACCTTGCTGATCGGTCCCGGACGTGTCATCGGTGACGACCGCGTCGCCGGGAACCAGTTTGGATTGAGCAGAGGCGAACACACCGCCTGCGTGGGCGAACGCCAGCAGCAGGATCAGCAGCCAAACATTCGCCGCAGCTCGGGCGGAAACCGTGCGTCGAATTCGCTGCACCGTCACAGTTCGATCACCGTGATCGCTTGCGACACGCAAGCAATTTAAAGGGGGAGGAAGAGAAGCTGCCACTCTTCGGCAGCGTTGTCAAGCAAAACTCGACGCGCCGTGGCGTGACTGGAATCTCCGGCCTGCCCTCTCCTACGAACATCTGAAGAAGCACTCCAGAGCGGTTTCCTCTGTGGGTTGCGCCTCCATGAAAACTTCTTTGTTTATGCAAAATATTGCGTATCCCCATGTCGAAGGCCGGAGTATGTGCTTGGCTTCTTGGAGCCAATCTAATTGTAACTCGCTTGCACACTTGGCGTTGGGTTGTACGGAGAGGTCAGGCCAATCTTCGAGAACACAACTTCCTCGGCCAGCTAGGTCCATCCTTCGCCCCTAAGGAGGTGCTTGTGAGAGGAAGAGTTCGAGGCCAAGCAGTTAGGCTCTTGGCGGCGGTTGGGTTCGTCGCGGCCGTCTCCCCGATCTGCGGCGGGCAGCAGACTACCGCAACCGCGAACCAGTCACTGGCACACAATCCACCAGTTCAAGTCAGGAAAGCGGCGGCAGATAAATCCGGCGTCATCTTTCGTGAGGGCCGCCTGAGCGTGAATGTTCAGGGCCGCTCCATGCAGCGCCTGGCCGCCGAGATCTCCGCCCAGGTCGGAATCCCCGTGATGTTTTCCGGGAACATGCCTCAGGATTTCGTCTCCATCAATCTACGGAACACGCCTTTGGAAGAGGGACTCAGGCAGATCTTTGTGAACTACGATTCATTCTTCTTCTACGGAGTGGAAGAACATGGGGCACCGTCCCGCCTGATGTCCGTGTGGGTCTATCCGAAAGGAGTCGGCCGAGGTTTGGTGCCCGTGCCCGCTGACCAGTGGGCCAGTACGAAGGAACTTCACGCGATGCTGTCGGACAAGAAGGATCCCACGGTACGGGGACAGGCAATCGAGGCTTTGGCCGAGCGCAAGGGTCAAGCTGCCGCCACCTTGGTCCTCGATTCCTTGAAGGACGCAGACGACCAGGTACGAACACGCGCGCTCTACGGAGCGCTAAAGACGGGTATCACGCTCCCCGAGGATGTATTGAGCAGCGCTACGCTGAACGATTCCTCAGCGGATGTCCGCCTGCTCGCGCCACAAGCTCTTGCTAATACCACGAGCGGCCCAGCGATCGCCGCAAGCGCCCTGAACGATCTCGCTGCTGCCGGTACATCCACGGTGCCGGGCACCGGAGGAGTTCTGGCTTACACCAAGTCGGTGGTCGTGCCGTTAATGACGGAGCGGCGGCTTTTCCCAAGGCCGCCCCCGGCCGTCGGATCGTGTTCTTGGCTTTGGAATTAGCGGGTCGAGGGTCTTCCACTATTCGTCGGTCAAATCACGCGAATGGCACATAGCGTGTTGATGCGTTGTGGCACTTCACGGTCCTCAGAAATTACTTCCGACTGGGATACCCTCCTGACCAGTCGCACCGTCGCGCGTTCTTCGTGACGCGCCGCAGAACCTAGTCGCCGCACAAGCGGCACTCCGGGCACTACGTCCGGGCGCGGGTACAGGGCGATGCCGTCCGCAAAAACAAGTGCGCCGACAACGTCCATCGGCGGAGCCGTCCTCGCGAAAATGAAGCTATCCACCGACCAGCCGCCCAACGCGACGTGGGCAATCTTGCTCGATTCCGGCGAGGGCAGATTGTAGGTCATGCCAGCGGTGAATGCATGGCGGATGTCAAAGTCCGAGTTGCCACGGTCGATATTCGGATTCGCGACTGAGCTTGCCGTGTTGAGGTAGGTCGCAAATGCATCGGTCGAGGCGATATCAATCGAGTGCGACCACGTATACGATACCAATGCCTGAAAGCCGCGGACGACAACCGCTCCAACAATTGGAGCTTATCCCGACCCAACTATACTTACAATTCCCTCAAAGGGCCGCTGAAAAGCCCTCCGGGGGTATTATGGCAGCGAATGAGCAGGTCTGGACCCCCGGACAGAAGTGACAAACACTGTGATTTCAGTTGTCCATCAAGAAACGATCAAGCCGACGGTTCTCGGGCGATCGGCCGTCCACTGCTCCCTTGTCGCGCTCTTGTGGGCTACCACATTGGGGATGGCCCGAGAGGGAGCAGACCGCCCCGACAATCAGCCCAACATCGTCGGAGCGGTGCGGCAGGCGCATGTGGACCCTCGCACTATCACCCTGCCTGTGGTCAACGGGAAGGGTATCCGTTTCACGCGACTCTCCACAGACGAGGGGTTATCGCAAACCAGGGTCATCCAGATTGTGCAGGACGATCAGGGCTTCATGTGGTTTGGTTCACAGTATGGGCTGAACCGGTACGACGGCTATACGTTCAAGGTGTTTAAGCACGAACCCGGGCGCGCGGACAGTCTGAGCGGGGTGTTCATTTACTCGCTCTTCAAAGACCGCTCGGGGACACTTTGGGTCGGATGCGATGAGTTCCTGGATAAATTTGATCCGGTGACCGAGACCTTTACTCACTACCGGATTGATACCGCGGGCGCGCAAGGCGAAGCGGTTCCCGTCACCAACATCAGCCAGGACCACACGGGGAGGTTGTGGCTGTCAACCAGCAGGGGCCTCTACAGATTCGATCCCTCGACCGGACAGACCATCCGCTATCGTCACGATCCAAACAACCCCTTTAGCCTGAGCAGCGACCGAATCAGAACAACCGGCGAAGACAGGGAGGGAACGTTCTGGGTTGCCACCAGCGAAGGGCTGGATGCGTTCGATCGGGATACAGAGAAGGTCACCCTCCACGTTTCTTTGCAGAACCTTTCCGAGACGTCGTTCTATGAGGACCGCTTCGGCGTGTTCTGGATTTTCCAGATCACAGGAGGCGGGTTGGCGATCTTCGATCGAAAGACGAATACGCTCACTCATTATTCGTTCCATGAGGGTCACCTTTCTGACGCGCTCCAGACCGGGGTTATGACGATGCTCGAGGACCGGGAGGGTAACCTGTGGTTTGGGACGTTTGGGGATGGCCTGATCAAATTTGACCGGCAGGAGCGGAAGTTCATCCGCTGCCGCCATGATCCCGCCGACCCGGATAGTCTCGGCCAAGACGATGTGGCTACATTGTTTCAGGATCGCGAGGGAAACATTTGGGCGGGCATGCACATGATGGCGCCCAACCGGTTTTCCACCAGTCGTCCGCTTTTTGAGAAATTCAAGCACGAGCCCGGCAACCCCAACAGCTTGACTGGGACGATGGTGAATGGCATCTATGAAGATCGCCAGGGAATCCTGTGGATTAGCTCGATCGATGTGCTCAACCGCGTCGACCGCAAGACAGGACATTACACCTTCTACCAGACCGCAGGATCAGGAGTTAGTCCGCGCCCGACTGCGATCGTCGAAGATCGATCGGGTTTTCTGTGGATCGGGAGCGACAACCATGGATTGACCCGTTTCGACCCCAAGACCGGATTATCCAGGAGGTTCCGCCACAGCCCAACCGATCAATTCAGTTTGGGCAGCGATTATGTTACGCACCTGCTGATCGATCACGCCGGTACCCTGTGGGCCACCACTTGGGATGGTCTCGATCGTTTCGATCCGGCAACATCTCACTTCACCGCCTACAAGCTCGACAAGCAAAGCGCCGCCCAGATAGATATCGAGGTCAAGGAGGACCCTCAGGGAGCGTTGTGGCTTGGCACGCATTCCTCGGGCCTGCAACGCTTCGATCCAGTTATTGGGCGTTTCACAGCTAGCTACAAACACAACGCAAATGACCCTACGAGTCTGAGCAACAACCGAGTAAACTCCGTGCTTTTCGATCGCTCAGGGACGATGTGGGTTGGCACTCAAGACGGGCTGGGCAAATTCGACGCCAGGACAGGCACGTTCAAGACTTACTACGAGCAGGATGGCCTGTCTGGAAATGCGGTGAGCTGCGTCCTTGAGGACGACAGCGGCCATCTGTGGATGAGCACAAACAACGGCCTGTCGGTATTCGATGCCTCCAAGCAAACATTCAAAAGCTACTCCGCCGCGGACGGCCTTCCCGGCGCTGACTTAGGCGGTTGGAGTGCTTGCTTCAAGAGCCCCACTGGCGAGATGTTTTTTGGAGGATTCAGTGGCGGCGTAGCATTTCACCCCGGCAAGGTTGTGGACAGTCCATATGTTCCGCCTGTGGTTCTCACCGATTTCCGGCTCTTCGGTCGCCCCGTTACGGTTGGAACTGGTTCCCCGCTCAGGAAGTCCATCGGTTACACCAGCGCGCTGAATCTCTCTCATGACCAGAATATATTCTCGCTGGAGTTTTCCGCGCTCAGCTATTTCAACTCTGCGACCAACCGCTACCGCTACAAGCTGGATGGATTAGATCACCAATGGCACGAGGTGGGAAGCAGCCACCGCTTGGTGACCTACACGACGCTACCGGCAGGGACGTTTACCTTCCGTGCCCAGGGCGCAACCAGCCGGGGCGCATGGAGCGAGCCGGGATTGGAACTGACTATCAAGATCCTGCCTCCGTGGTGGAATACGTGGTGGTTTCGAGCGCTATGGGCGGCTGCTTGCCTGGCACTGCTTTGGGGGCTGTATCGAGCGCGTATCCAGCAAATGCGGCGTCAGGAAAGGAAACTTCGGGATGTCATCGAAACCATCCCTACATTTGCCTGGACCGCTTTGCCCGATGGCTCCGTGGATTTCGTAAATCGCCACTGGCAGGAATACACGGGTTTGTCCGCCGAGAGGACAGTTGGCTCAGGCTGGCAAGCCGCCGTTCACGCCGCAGACTTGAAGCGACACGCGGAGAAGTGGCGCGTGTCTCTGGCGACCGGCGAGCCCTTCGAGAATGAGGTGCGCTACCGGCGGGCAGCGGATGAGCAATATCGTTGGTTTTTGGCTCGCGCCGTGCCGCTGCGGGATCAACGAGGCAAGATCCTCAAATGGTACGGTGTCTCGACCGACATCGAGGATCGCAAGCGCGCTGACGAAGCGCTTCAGCGAAGCCAGTTTTATATCGGTGAAGGGCAGCGCATTGCCCATATGGGAAGTTGGGCCTTCAACGCAGCTGGATTCGAATACTGGTCCTCCGAGTTGTTTCGGATCCATGGTCTTGATCCGAGTGGCAAGCCGCCAACAGTAGAAGAATATTTGGCTCTTGTACACCCGGAAGATCGCGCCTTCATGAAACAAGGCATCGCGAAGATGCTGGATGACCATCTTGCTTTCGACTTCACAAAACGAATTGTGCGGCCTGACGGAGAGATTCGTCACGTACGTTGTGTGGGTGTTCCGGTCACGCAAGGGGGGGCTTTCCAGGGTTTCCTTGGGACAGGGATGGATGTTACTGAGCAAGAGCGACTAACGGAGGAACTGCACCTGAGTGAGCGGTATCTCAGCGAAGGGCAGCGCCTGGCGCACACGGGCAGTTGTGCCATTGATGGTACAAGTCGCGAGACCGTGTACTGGTCCGACGAAATGTTCCGACTTTTCGGCTTTGATCCACAACAAGGCTTACCGATGTTCGACCAATGGCTACAGCGAATACACCCAGAAGACCGCGATAAGGTGGTGCTGGCGAGTGAAAGGACGTTCCTCACGAAAGTAAATTGCGACGTAGAGTTCAGAATCGTGAAGCCCGATGGAACAGTCAAACACATTCATGGCATCGGCCATCCAGTTTTGAGTGCCACGGGAGAGCTTGTTCAAGTGCTCGGCACAATGGTCGATGTCACCGAGCGCAAGCGTGCCGAAGAGGCGCGCGACAGGCTGCGACAACTGGAGGCCGAGCTGGCGCACATCAATCGTGTAAGCACGTTGGGGGAAATGGCGGCGTCGCTGGCACACGAAATCAAGCAGCCCATCGCGGCCGCCATCAACAGTGCCAATAGCTGCATTGAATGGCTAGCACACGAACCGCCCAATCTTGATCGGGCCCGCGCGTCAGCAGCCAGAATCGATAAGTATGGGAATCGTGCGGCTGAAATCATCGACGGTATACGTTCGTTCTACAAGAAATCTCCTCCACAACATGAGTTGGTTGACGTAAACGGAATTATCCAGGAAATGCTCACGCTGCTGAAGTGTGAGGCCGATCGATGCTCGGTTGCCATGCGCACAGAACTTGCCGCCGAACTGCCCAAAATCATGGTCGACCGTGTGCAGCTACAGCAGGTGTTCATGAACCTCGTGCTCAACGCCATCGAAGCCATGAAGGACTCAGGCGGAGAGCTTACGGTGAAGTCGCAACTACAGGACGGTCAACTCCAGTTCTCGGTCAGTGACACGGGCGTGGGGCTGCCCACGGAGAAGATGGAACAGATCTTTTCTGCGTTCTTTACCACCAAGCCGCAGGGCAGCGGCATGGGGTTGGCCATCAGCCGTTCCATTGTGGAGTCGCACGGTGGTCGGTTGTGGGCGGCTGCCAACGATGGACGGGGTGCAACGTTCCATTTCACTTTGCCGACCGCAGCCGAAACCCTGCAAGTGCCCGCAACTGGAACGTGATTCGGTATCCCTGGGGCTGCCTCGCATCTCGCTCTCGATGCGCTTGCCCAATCTCGGAACATCGCAGTCGAGAACTACGATGCCATAGGGCTTGCCTACGCAGCCAACATTGTAATCGGGGTTCTCAGCATCCCAGAAATCGACCATCGACTTGATGGCACTGGCGCGACCTTGCCATCCGGGTAGCAGACATTTCTTCAGGTTAGGCTCAACCGGAATAACCGGGATGCCACGTTTAATCAGCGGTAGGGCAATATCCCTGAAGCTCATGGGCGGACCTTTCGGCACCGAGATGCACTCACCGTGCACTGCCGTTTATTCGGGTGCCAGAGGCGAGGGTAGTCTGGGATTCTCATAGCTCCTCTTCCTTTTCTGCTCCCAGAACCAAAGCGAGTTCATTCCAAGTGAGAATTCTCGTCGAGCAGGCTCTGCTGGCTGATATCTGAGTTCGTAGACGGTGACCCAATGACTACGTTGGATTTCCGCTTCGGCATCGGTGAGGCGCATTTCGCGCACGACCCACCAGTACTCGGCCAACCACTGATCATCGTCCTCGCTGGTGTACTTGGATTCGGTACTCACAGTCGGATAAACCGCTCCAGCAACGCTCTCTGTTCAGGTGTCATTCTGTCCCCTATTCTTTCCTACCTGCCTTCAGCGTTAATTGCTCGGCCGCCCCAAATGGAGGGCCATGGCCAGCACGATTGCTCGTTCAGATGAAAGTGGCGTTTGCTCCTGAGATCGATGATGCGATGGGGCGGGGGCGCTACCTTGTTTTCTATTTGCTCGGCGGGCTGGTGGCTATGCTGGCGCAGATCGCAGCCGATCCCCATTCGACTGTTCCGAACCTAGGCAGCGAGCGGAGCGATCGCCGCAGTAATGGGCGCGCGTTTATGGTTACCTACCCTCGGGATCAAATTAAGTCGGTCTTGTTTATCTTCGTGTTCGCTCGGATCACGTTCATTCCAGCCGCGCTTTTGATCGGCGTATGGTTCGTCAGCCAACTGTTTCACGCAGGCGCTGTGGCGCACACGCAAACTGGAGGGGTGGCGTACCTGGCGCACGTCGGCGGCTTAATCTTTGGAGCTGTGACGGCGCGCTTCTTCGAAGACCCACGTCGGCTAGCTTTGCAACCACCCGGGGATTGATTTAACGATCCAGGTCACGATCCGATCCAAGATTACTGACCACCTCCTTTGACCTCAGCGCGCAGGAACTGCACAGGGGCATCCTTTGGAACGCTGAATGGGTGCGCAGATTTCGGGTCGCGATTGAACTTGGAAAAAGTGGAGGGGTTGTCCTTAAAGTGCTTCTCAAGGGTCTGGATGCGAGTTCCATTGGCAGGATGGTCGGAAAGAAGCTGCGGAATCTGGCTCACATCAGCATTTTGAAAATCCTGAAACAGCCACGCTAAACCCCACGGGTTGTAACCGGCTTCCGCGCAAATATCGGCGCCAGTCACATCAGCTTTAGATTCGGCATCACGCGAGTAGCCAAGCGAGTGCAGCTTTCCTAGGAGTGCGATGGCGATGATGTGAGCACGCGTGGGACCTAACAATATTGCAGCTTCGACTTCGTGTCTCCGGATTCTCTGTTCCTTTTCCATGAGAGCAACGCCATCGCGATGAATCGTGTGCGCGACCTCGTGGCAAAGGGTCCCAGCCAATTGCTCAGTGTTCTTCACAAAGTAGAGAAGGGAGTCCACTACGTACACATTTCCGCCGGGCGTCGCAAAGGCGTTAGGCTGGGCTTCGTGGACGAGAAAAAACTTGAAAGGATGAGGGTAATGCGGCTGAGCCACACGGGAAATTGCCTCGCCCACCGGTTTCAGGCTGTCGTACAGAGGAGAGGATTCGATGATTTCGACGTTGTTTTTCAATTTCGCATACATCGCTTGCCCGAGCTCTGTCTCTTGGTCGGTAACGGGCTCAACCTTGGGAGCCTGCGCCACGCACGTAATCCGAGAGATGGCCAGCAGCGAGACTATCCAGAAATTAGAGCTCCAGAATCGTAACCTCGGCATCTTCGTTCTCCTTGGTTCTTTTTCTCGGAAAGGGAGGTGTCCTCAAACCTCCCTTCTCGAGATGCAGAGGTGTTTCGTGCTACGACGCTTTGGCTCTGGCCTCCGCTGTTTTGTCTTTGAGCACTTGAACTTTGGCCTGTGCCTTGCGTTGTAACGCGTCGCGTCGGTCTTTTGCGTTTTGTAATTGAGCTTGTATCTTCGAGTCGAGCTGGTTGATCTTCTCCTGGAGTTTTCCTTTCCGGTCGGCGTGGGCCTTGGCGTGCTCCGCCTTTAGCTGGGCGAGGTCGGCTTTCATCGCAGCGACATTCTCTTCGTGAATTTGTTCCTTCACCTCGGAGAGCGCACGCCGGAAGACGGTGCCGCCGATCGCTTCCATACGCGTATCCACGGGCGTCGTCCACTCTTCATCGATTTCGGCAATTACCGCGACTCTGTTTGGCAACAGGACCTTCGAAACGTCGTCGATGAAGTCGTATCCGATTCCAGCGTTGTTTATGTCGGCCGTCCCGCCCGCCAAGAGACCTGCGCTGGCGCCGACAGCTAAGCCTACTGGCCCCGCCAACACACCGATGAGACTTCCCAACGATGTACCAACCAGAGAGGCAATCGGCCCAACGTCGTCTCCTTGCTGTACGCTGGCGCTGCCATCTGCGTTTTTCGCAAGTACGGCATACCCGTACACGCCGATGCTGCCTTCTCCTTCCAACTGAAGAAGCGCCTTCTTGCCTTCATACGCTTTGCTCTCATTGTCAAAAACCACCACTAGCATGCGATCCATAGGTCATCTCCTTTCGAGAATCTTTGACGTACTGGTGAAATTGATTGATCGGAGGAAATTCGCGACCTGATATCCTCCTTGCCTGAGATCGGCCCGGTGGGTTTCGGCTTTCCCTGTTGCGTTAACCAGAAACCCATCCCAGCCGGGTTTTCGGTCGAACGATTGTTATCGTTGGTCGAGTTCGCTGCGGGTTTGTTACGATGCCCTGGTCGGGAAACCGGAGGGCTCCAATCAGCGCATCCGGTTTTAGCAACGAAGGCCTATTGGATGAGGGTGAATACTACTCCAAAGTGGTGCGGCCCGCAACTCTGTAATTTTGGAGAACGTGGCTATTGTGCCTCCAACATGTTCTTGATTGCCGCGAGAGACTTTTCGAGCGAGGAGGCACTGCGGCCGACGGCCACTCTTCGAACCATCGAGCCCTTAACACCCGTTAGACCGGCCTGCTCAGAACCCATCGCCTTAATAAGATAAAAACCAGGCTGCTTTGGATCGTCAGTGCCGCGGACACAAAATGTGAGGTCCAACGCGGTCTCGAAGTAATGGCTCGAATAGAGCTGTTTTTCGGCTATCGCATACGCGGCTTCGTTTGCCGATCTGCCTCGCAGAGTTACAACGTGCACGACGCGCAGCGTTGGCTTTAATCCGAACTTTACCTTTGCCCAATAAAACATGTCGCTCATGTTTTCCGACTTCGCGTTGGGATAGGCAAGCAGGTAGCGCTGGAAATCCGGCAGATACTTTGGCAAGGCCTTCGCGTAGCTCAGCATGTATTCAAACTGCTGGGGGACATCTGTCGGATTTTCCTTGTCAACATAGACGCCTAATGCTTGATTGCCATCGCGCCGGTACGCCTGGAGCCCCTCAATTACGCGCTGATGAAGATGTTGGTTCACTTGCCGATCAAGTTCAGCCGGAGGCGCAGACCAATTGATTGACTTGTGGATGTTTTCGATGCCCTCGGCGGGCATCTGGACCTCACAGTCACCGGGCTTGCACTCCTTTAACGACTTGATATCGTCACTGTCAAAGTTGAAGCCCTCGAGATCAGTGGCTCGTGGAGGATCGCTGAATTTTCCAATCGCCAGAAACTCCGGCAGCTTGCGCAGACGGTCGAAATCACCAGCAAGCTGGACGTAACTCTCAGGAGTGGCCTTGGTGTAAACCGCACCAAAAACAAAAATCTCTGCTGGAGTGCGCGACTTCAGGACCTTCGCAACCGCTTTTCCGTTTTGGATATCAGCGATCTGCTCTTGACTCAGGCCGATGGAGTCCCTGAAGTAGTCTTTTAGTTCGGCGCTGGTTTGAGAGGCAGCAGAGAGGGAGAAGCCAGCCTCCAAAATCGTGAGCATGAAAACAATGGCAGGATTCCTTGTCATGGAACGCCTCGTCATGGAACGCCTCCTGTCCCGTGCCCTCAACCGGGGGAGTGATCGAGAATTGTTTCCCGCAACATCTGCAGGACCACAAGCGTGAATGACAGCGCAACCGGACCAATGAACAGTCCTATAACGCCGAACGCCTGTACGCCACCCAGCAGAGCAAAGAATACTGCCAAGGTGCTCAAGTTTGCTCGTTGGCTGATTACGTAGGGCCGGATCACATTGTCAGCCTGCGCCACCACTCCGGCGCCCCAGCCGAGCAAAATCAGAGCTTTTATCCAATGTCCACTGACGGCCAGAATGATCCCAGCAGGCACCCAGACAGCCGAAGACCCGATTATTGGAACCAGTGAAAACAGCGCCGTGACCATACCCCACAAGACGGGCGAAGGCAACCCTAACACCCAGAAACCCAGAGCCGTAAGGGCCCCTTGTGCAGCACCCACCGCCAGCACGCCATACACGTTAGCGACGATTGAGTGGCTGATTCCCGTGAACAGCCGCTCCACCTGGCTACGCGTTAGAGGCAGGACCTCCGCTACACGTTCCTTCGTCGTTGCGCCTTCGCGAAAAAGAAAGAACAACGTGAAAAATGCAATCACTGCGGTGGCGATGAAAGAAACGAAGTTGCCGAAAACTTGTGCTCCCCAGGAAAACAAGTACCGGCTGATCTGCTGCAGCCAACGCAAAGCCGTACCTCGCAAATCAAGATGGGACAGATCTACGTAATGTCCCGCCCAGCTGAGCAGACGCTCCATCGCATGCATCACGTATGGGTTCCAACCGCCCTGTTCCGTGCTCCGCTCGCTCAGCAATTGGTACAGCGCGCTCGTCTCCCGGCTGATGACGATTCCCAATCCGACGACCGGAGCGACGAAAGCAAGGATGACCAGAACGGTAGAAAGCAGTGCCGCAGCATTAGGCTTTCGAATGCGTGCCTGGATGCGTGTGTGAATGGGGTAGAAAACGATCGCGAGCATGACGGCCAGGAAGATGGGGCTGAGAAAGGGCCTGATGATCAAAAAACAGAAGTAGAGCGCGATCGCCGCCAGAACTAATAAGAAGAAAGCGGTCGCTACCTGCTTCCTTTCCATTGGCCTACCTGCCCTCTGGTGAGAGTCTCAGCGTACCACGACCGCACGGATGTCTTAGAGGATGCGAGCATGCTTCACCCCACGAGCGCTGAAGCAGCAGGCCGGCCCCATGTCCAGCCAACACAGGAGGTCACAAAGGCTGGGAGCTTGATCGTAGTTGGTGAAAAATCGCCGCCATCGGGCCAATCAGGAAGTGCTCTTCGCGCCTGCCGCGGATCGCGGTCGGATCACGGGCAAAGAGGAAGTTATGTACCTCTGTAGTGGGCTCGCCGAATTCTGAAATCAATTGCTGATGTGAGAAGCGATTACACCAACTGAGAATTGCCGGCAGACTGGAGGCTTTCGCTTTATTTGTCCTGTTTGTCCAAGAAGGGCCATATCGTAGGTCTAGCGGCTTCACAGCGGAGTGTCATATCTCGCTTTTGCCCTTCCAGCCGTGTGCTGTCTAGCACAGCTTAGAATGTCCCTCCCAACAGCAGAGGTGTGCAGTCCGCGAATTCACAGGCGGCGAATCCCTCCCTCTCCGCCAGCTTTACTTGCAATCCACTTAGGTTGATTCTACTGAGCCTTACGACACCAGCCCAAAGTTTGCCCATTCCTATGGGCATTTTTGAACCGCCTTTACGTCTCCTTTGTCCACAAGATTCGGAGGAATGCCAACGAGCTTTGCAATATCACCGGCCTTCACGCCGGTATTCTACAGCGGCTCTCATCATGATTGGCGCATCACGCCTTTAGACTCATTGACCCTCAATAAGTGAAATGATTCCATGACAATGTCGGCTCCCTGGGCCCGAGTAAACTTGGTGGTACCAACCAACCAAAAAGGCTCGGGAGAAAAGGAGCCGATATGTGGATTATAGGAGTAGATTACCGCCCGGGCTTCCAACAAATTGCTTTTGTAGATACCGAGACTGGGGAACTGCAAGAGCGGCGACTGCAGCATCGCGAGGAAGCGGAGAAATTCTACCGTGATCTGGCGGCACAGGGGGATGAAGGTGCGTGTGGGGATGAAAGCGAGCGGGCATGCGCGGTGGTTTGAACGACTGCTCTCCGAGTTGCAGTTTGAGCTGTGGATCGGAGACGCCGCCGAGATCAGTGCGAGGCGGGTACGGAAGCAGAAGACGGATCGCCAGGATGCCCAGCTGATTCTGAAATTAATGCTGAAAGATGACTTTCCGCAGATCTGGGTACCGAGTTGGGAGAATCGCGATCTGCGGCAACTGCTGTGGCATCGACACCGGATGGTACAGTCACGGACGCGGATGATGAATCAGCTGCAAGCCGTGGCTCTGAACGAAGGCTTACGCTGCAAGAAGAAGTTGTGGCGGGAAGCCGGACGAGAACAACTGGAGGGGTTCCAGTTAGCACCCTGGGCGAGCCAGCGCCGGCGCGACCTGCTGGAGTTGCTGGATCAACTGAACCCGACGATTGCCAAGCTGCAGGCGATTGAGGAGGAAGTGAAGGGGTATCCCGCGGCGCAGCGGTTGAGGACGCATCCCGGGGTAGGTTCACTAACGGCGTTAGCCTTCGTGCTGATGATCGGGAAAGCGGATCGGTTTCAGTGTGGCAAGCAGATCGCGAGCTATCTGGGACTGGTGCCGTTGGAGAAGTCGAGCGGGAATCAGCGACGGCTGGGGCATATCACGAAACAAGGGAACTCTCTGTTGCGTTTCCTGCTGGTGGAAGCGGCGCAAGTGACGGTGCGCAGCCTCCCGGAATGGCGGAGTAAGTATTGCCACCTGACGATGCGGCGAGGAGGGAAGAACGCCAAGGTCGCCATGGCGCGGAAACTGGCGGTTCGTTTGTACTGGAGGCTACGCAAGGAATGGGATTACGAGCAGTTGACAAAGTTCGGTTCGCACGCGGGAACGCCCGGACATCGCGATGGTGTGAAATAGAACACCGAGAAATTGAGTGGGTATCCCGCTCCCCTTCACCGGGGAGTTCGAATTACTAATCATGATCGAGGGTGTGACCGAAGAGATGCGTGGGTCGAACTGAGTTTCTGACCTGAAACTGATTACGAGCGAGCCTTGGTATGGCAGTGCCGTCTCAACAACAGCGAAATGGCGCGCTCTTCGGAGTGCAGGGGTTGGTACGCTCAAAAAGTGCTTGACAGGGGTCCACATTGTCAGAGAGGCGATGTTGCGCCAAGTGAGACTAGCTGTCAGGCTGTCTTTGGCGAAATGTGCGGCTACACCACGACTTTTTCTCTAGGTCAGCGCGCTTCTTCGCTGAGATGCCGTCTGCGCTTTTGCCACTCCGGGCTTTGAAACACGTGCGGGCCAACTTCGATCAGCCGCGGTAGCATTTCGAAGACCGATACCGGACTCCACTCCGCGCCCTGGCGCGTGCGGAATCCGCGACGATTGATTTCATCGGCAATGCGGGCGTATGAGCCCTCCTGAACAATGAGTTCCATCAACAGGAACAGCATTTCTCGCTCCACCGGATTCTCTTCCAACCGCTGGGTCTCCGGCGCCATCTGTAATCCGAATGGCACATCGGCTGGTAACTGATTCTCAGCGGCGTCGACCTCCCGCTCCCACTCGATGGCTACTAGCTTCCAGCCTTTCTCCGTCTGCTGTTTGAGATCCGCCACACCCAGCGGACCCGAGACCACCTGACGCACCCGCTCCGTTTTCTTCATGTCCCGACACCTCGCGGCAGAAGTTTCGAGAACAGCGCAACATCCGAAGTTCCAAACGAGGCGAAGAAAAGTGCCTTGCCTGCAACACGGCAGTTTCGCGTGGATCTAGGGAGCTGTCCGCTGGTGGACTGGAGTGTCCGGAATCAGACAGGCATTGATCGTCGAACCCTGACTATGTAGAACGCTTCAAGTCAGGTTGGCCGCTCCTGCGGAGGCCGAGATGAAGAACTTCCCCAAGATCTGCAAGGCACTGGTTTTGCCAATGCCTGGAACGGTCAACATGAGGCGAAAGCGGCGGTCCAGTTCGCGATCCCGTGCGATGAGCCGGAGAGCTTCGCGCTGCAGCCGTTCCATGCGATGCTCCAGATAGGACGTGAAGAAGTATTATTCGAAATTCGATGTGGCGGTTGTGGAGGAAGTGGGCTGAAAAGCAGTCGGCTTAATCGAGGAGCAGGCCGAGAGTCAGAATTATCTCTTTTCGTAGTAGGACGAGTGTGGTGCTTGCGGAAAATCCCTTTGCCTGCACCTCTATCCTGAGAAACCGCACCCACGGAGACGCCAAAAGAAGAAACCTGAGTGAGTGATCGCAGCGAAGGCATGTGGAATACAATCGTGGCAAGACAATGGACAAACCAGCACTTGTTTCCCTCACCTTCGACGACGGACTGCGATGTCAGTTCGAACAAGCCGTTCCTGTCCTCGATCAATACGCTTTTTCCGCAACATTTTTCTTGGTTGCCAACACTGATCCGATCCATACGGACGGAGTCAAACACCCGGACTGGCGTAAAACCGACTGGAGCGAGAAGGATATCCAGTTACTTAATGGCATGGTTCAGCGAGGGCACGAAGTCGGGGCTCACAGCGTACACCACAGGCATCCATTTTTAGATGACGATCCGAAGGGCGAAGCTGAGGGATCGAAGGAGTGGATTGAGAGTCGGTTGGGGGTGGAAATTCCGTCTTACTGCTATCCGTTTTATCACATCACTGAGCCGATCAAGAACGCCGTAATCAGTGCGGGATACAAGCAAGCACGTTGGGGAGCACGAGATTCCTACTATACTCCGCAGAGTTTTTTGGATTGGTTCCGAGTGGACTGTCATCAGATTTCAAACAATGAGAATGTCGGTAGATGGGTGCGACCCGACTGTTGGCATGTGCTGACGTTCCACGGAATCGGGGACGAGCAGGACGGATGGGAGCCCATTACGGTAGCTGAGTTCGCTAGGCAGGTGGCAGCACTGGCGAAGCTTCGGGATTCTGGTGCTGTAGAGGTTGTCACTTTCAAAGATGGGGCAGACCGCTTACGCAGCCGAAATAACGTACCACCGCCGCCCGCCGCAGCCCTTTCGCAGTGAGCCTCCCTGCCGCAGTGGGCGGTGAGAAAGGGTACATCTTGAAACCACTGTACCGGAAACGGTACCGGGGGTTCGAATCCTCTCCCTCCGCCACGCAGTCTGGAACGCAGAGAAACCTGGCTCAATTGTGCCCGGACCACGCTAGAGCTTTATCCGAGGCGCGCCTTTACGAGAAGGGTGGGAGTAAGGAGGGCGATGCGGCGCGCGTTCGATAAAGCCGTGAGAACGAAGCCGAGCTTGCGCGGCGGACGCGGGCCCTGCACATTCAATGGAGTGGAGCGGCGATGTCGAGGTGGAGCGGAAGGGTTTGCGGGAGCGCAGAAGGTAACGGGCGCCGTTCGTAAGCTGGAAGAACAGCAAAATGGTGGCTAGGGAGAGGTGGGAAGGAGCAAACAGAAGAGATTGGTACGGCGGCAAAGCGCAAGAGTAGCCGATGGTTGGAGATGGCCACGCTATGGGTGTAGCGGCCCAGATACTGCAGCAAGCATGCCTTCAAGACGCGACTTGCTTCTGCTCGGCCAGCAGTCAGCGACTTCCAAACCACGCAGAACCGTTTTCGCCTGGCGGTTTCCGTTGGAGTAGGACCCAGGCTTTAACTGTGGAAAGTTGAACCGGCCTGCGTCGTCGGTCTTGGCGCTACGCTTCAGTCCAGTCTCAGGGTTGGCGATCGTCACTGAGGCGCCCGGCACAACGGCGTTGGTTGTATCCCGAACTTGGCCCACGATGGCGCTCGTGGTTTCGCCTTGTGCCAGTGCTTGAGGTGGAGAAACCGACGCCACAACCGCCGGAATGAGTACCAGCCGACGGAGGCGCGTCACGTGTTTAGACATTTCGTTTTCCCTCACGCCACGGACATCCCGAGCCCCCTTCAGGTTGGATTAACTAGTGATTATCTTGTTTAGTTAACCATAGTTAATCATAATAAGCAAGCTAACGAGAGGGGAGAGAAGGGGGAATGCCGAATTCACATTCTGGTACCGCATCATCGAAGTTCTCGGGGAGGATCATCTGGACAACCCGCTGTTGGGCCTGAGAGTTGAACTTATCACCGCTTGCGGGGGAACGCCCCATAAGCACTCTAGCTTAAGGCAAGATTCGTTTGCGGTAGGCGGTCAACCCATCCCGGCGGCAATCGGCAGGCCCCGACTGGAACGTCTGGCTTCCCAGAAGCCGACTTAGCCCTAAGACTTGTCGATACTGATTCGTATGGCGTTGAGCTGTGACTTTTTAATAGCCAACCATGCGGCAGTTCATCGCGAGGCCGTTACCCAGTCGGTTATGACGGCGCAGACTTTCACAAAGATTGTTTTCATGAATGTCTAGTCGTAGCAGTGCTGACAATCTTAACAGGTAGGCGGAAGAGAGGCATCTCGTCGCACAGGTCGTTACAGGTCGTTTGGCCTGACCGCTGCATGGGATCCGCCCAATTCCATTTCGATCCAAGTCGTGCATTCGAGGTGCAGTTTTTGCATGTTTCATTCGTAAGATCGTATCGTGGTCAGCGACTGTATTTAGGAAATAAGTTCGAGAAAAAGCTGAGATGTGTGCGGTATGGTCGAGTTGGAGGAGATCGTCGAAGTCCATGCCGCCATGGTGCGTCGTATCGCGACCGTTTATGAACGCTACCCCGACAGGGTCGATGATCTGGTTCAGGATGTTTGGATCGCCGTCTGGCATGCCCTGCCACGCTTGAATGACCACGCTATGCTAAAAACCTATATTGCCCGCATCACGCAGAATATTTGCGTCACCCATGTCCGGCGCGCCTTGGTGCGGCAGGCCCAGCCGCTGAGCGACAGCTTGCCCGATCCGGCCCCGGCTCCCGATGAAGCAGCGGCCCATGCCATGCGCCTGGCCCGCTTTGTCGAGGCTGTGCGGAGCCTGCCTGAAAATCTTAAGGCGGTGGCAAGTCTCTATCTCGAAGACATGCCGGTAAAGGACATCGCTCTAGCACTGGGCATAAGCGAAAGCAACGTCTCTGTGCGGCTCCACCGCGCCAAATCCGCTATCAGGCTCAGCTTCGGAGATCCTTCATGACTTCTTTGTCCCCACATGATCCGCTAGTCACCCTTTGGCAAACCGCACCAAAGCCCGATACGCAACACCTACTGCGGGATTTGCAGCGCCTGAACCGGTTGCATCAGCGGCTCAACCGGAGCGTATTTGCGATCATGTGCGGCACTTCCTTCCTACTTATCTTCGCGGAGGCCACGGGCCACGTCACGACGCATGGCACGCTAAGTGTGATCTGGATCCTTGGTCTTGTCCTCGGCCTCGTCTGGCGCCGGCGCGCTCGATGCAGCCGCTCAGATGCGCTCACTTTGGATACTGTCAGCCTATTGGAATCTATGATCGCGCGGGCAAAAAGCGATCTGTTGGTCGGGCGATGCCTCTATGCCGGCGTTCCCTGTGGCGCAGTGGTTGGCTTCTTCGTGGCTAAGCTTGCAGGCATCAGCGCGTCGCCGTCTGCAATTGCCGCTCATGCATACCTTCACCTGATCCAGACGGGGGCTGGTATGGCCGCTCTGACAGCCATGATGGTGACCGGCGCCATTCTGGCGCGTTCGAGGCGCCTTCAGGTTCAGGAACTTAGCGAAAAGCTGAGATTGATCAAAGTCGACCTGTAAGATTTGCCTTGGTGGCGCGACTGGAGTACTGACGGCTGGCCACAATGGCGGTCCGATCCGTCTCGTCGGGAGGAAACTATGACCAAAAGACGCAACGCAAACATCATCGTTGCTTCATGCACCAGCTGCGCCCTGATCGCATTTGCCGTCTACGAACGCTATGAAGCCTCAGGCACAGTGCCCGCGGTCGCGTTTTACGTCGCGGCGGCCGCGATCTGCTTGCTACCTGTCTTATACGCCATATTGCGCCACAAGACTTGCAGAAATTAAGATGCTGGACATAGGCTAACTCCTCGTGCGCAGTGTTTCGTTCGATCGGAAGCGATCCGACGCCCGTCCGATTGATCCTGACAAACGCTAGATCCCTATCGGGACTGTCCCGAAGCAGAAATGCGGGGATGCACAGTTGGTGTGGTCGGGGTAGTTTCGATCGGGATCTAGCGTTTCTGGACCGCGAGCACGAAGCGCCGAAGGATTTCCGGACTTCCGCATCGGCGACGATACGTTCCCCAACGCCTGCTGGGTGAGCTTTGCACCCTGCGACCTCTGCCATTGCTAGGCAGATTTCTTACCGACTTAGGTGTTTAGGATACTAGTGCCTGAGTGCCCGATGATCTGTGCTACCTACAGCGGCGACACACCTGCCTGTGTCAACCTGCTTGCAAGCGTATGGGGTACGTCATACAGCCAGAAATATTGCAGGCCCGCATCCTTCAGCGCTTTCCCCCAACTTCTACGAACAGCCTTGTAGCGGTTTCGACGGAGTCCGCATGTTCGGCCTCAGGGGAATTCCGGACCGAGAAGAGTGCGCCAGCGCAGAAGCTCGATCTGGCATCGGGCGCGAAGACGGGGATAGTGCGCTCTCCGGCTCTCGTTTTGGATTCGCGCACATGAATCAGATCTTTACGAAATCAACATTGCTCCAAGACAGGGACAGCGCTTCTCGGCTTGACCGCATACCCGTTTCAAGAATCAGGACGGTCAAAGCTCGTATGTGGGGGACCGCTGCATTGAGGACCCGAGCCTCCTCGCTTTACCCCCATGCTGAACAAGCGGAAGCGGAGTACGCGAAGCTGCAATAGGTGGATTATCCCACCAGCGACATCGTCTGGTTCACCCACAGAGCGGAAATTCCTAACGATTGAGTCAGGCGTGGGTGTTGAAAAAGTCCATTTCCTCAAAATAGCCGAAATTTGGGGGATAGAAAATGTCTGGGAAAACCGAGAAAGTCGTTTGTAGGAGACGCCGACGCGATTTTATTTTTGCGAATTTCGCGGGAAGGAGTTTTTCCAACAGCCACAGGCGATTACACGCATTGAGCGCCAGGTATCGGGGTCCATCGTCCGATGCCTTCTTGTCGGCGTAAGTACAAAGCGCGAGAGGTTGAGGCTGCAAGGAAATCGCTATCTCGGCAAAAACACGCCCAGCCCTGCCTATCTTTGTGCGGAAGAGACAGGGCTGGGACTCGGTTGGGGTCCGGTGAATCCTACTGACTATCAGCCGGTTTGGCGGCTGGCTTCTTGGTGGCCGCGGGCGCCGCGGCAGCTTTTGGACTCCAGAAGTCCGGATCGGCCTTGACCCAGTCGTCCGAGGGGTAGCTCATGCGCGGATTGAAGACGAAGAGGTTCGTCTGACTCTCCTGAATTGACGCGGCTGACAACTCGCCCAGTCGCTTCATGCCTTCCGCGCCCATCGCCGCTTCAAAGTCTTTGCCCTGGCCCATTTCCTTGTCAATTTCCGAAGCCGATTTCAACGGCGTGAAGAAAATGTACGTGCCGTCCGGATTTCCGTAGACCGAGGAGTAACAGGCCCAGTGCGTGCCGGGGACCTTCTCGTAGGCGGCAAGGACCATCTTCATGCCGTCATCCCATTCCTTGTCGTGTCCCGGCTTGACTTGGTAGCGCCCGATTTCGAAGTAGCGCATGTGAGGGATGTCCACCGCGGCACGCAGACTATAGTCCGCGTTGAACCGGAATACGCCGCCGTCGGTATCGCTCAACAGTTCACCGTCCCCGGCCCAGGCGCGGGTCAGGTCAGCCGACAAGGTGGCGTTTTTCTGCTGCGCGCTTACATCCTTCTCCCACGCATCAAACGAGTCGTATCCAGTGAGAAAGAGCGCACGTGACTTGCCCGAAAGGGACTCGACGGCCAGATAGTGAGTCGGCCATTTCGCGCGCTTCATAGCTTGTACAAACGCGCTTTCAGTCTTTTCATGAGCGGCGCCCGATTTTCCCGGCTTGGTGTACTCCCGGCCGATAACGAGTACCTTGGGCGGCATGGGGGGATTGGACATGTCCTGGGCAGCGGCAATTACGGATCCCCCAACAGCCAGCAGAACAAATACGGCGAGAATGGATCTTGCAAATCTGTTCATAGTTGACCCTCCTGGGTCACAGATGGATTTACTAGGAAGTTTCGACCGGATTCGAAGCGGCGGTCGTACCAACGAATGATTGTTTTTCCTGGGTTCGGTCTCAGTCGAACCGAACTATACTCCTTTCCGGCGAGGATGGGAGCGTTTGTTCTCGGGCTGGCTCGCTTGCGGCGGTTGCGATGGGATCGCGGGCAAACGGGAAGAAATCCGTCATGGACGAAAACCTACTAGGACTCTATCGCTAGTGCTCAGGCCAACATGCTGTCAGGGATTGCGGAGATCTTGACGCCTGAGCACTAGCGATAGAGTCGGTTGAGCGAAGCCGCCGCTCGGGACTATGTGTTTTGAATAGGTTTTGGAGATCGTGCGGGGAGGCGAGTGCGTGGAGCAGGGTGGCTGTGGGGAAGACTGGACCGGAATAAGTGGGAAGAAAAAGTCGCGACGGATCTTTCCTGAGAGCGGGTTATGCCAGGAAGTAAAGACAGAACGGGCCCCGGTTGGAAGGATGGCACACACTGGTGTATCCAGCAGAGCCAGAGTTGGTTGAAGAGTAATGTGGATGCCCGGGCAAGAAAGGTGGGAATCATGAAGAGTTCTCCACCGGAGGATCAGAGAGCCAGGCAGAAAGTTGGGTAGGAGAAAGTGTTTCCACCACTCGCATGGTGCCGCGGCGGCAGTGTTGACAGAGATGCCCCACGCCCACCGCAGCCTGTGGCGTCGCCGTGCACTGCAGATGAAAACGGCACAGATTGAGCAATTGGGCACGCTGGCGATTGGCGAGCAGGCCGAAGTAGCGAATGCGCACGAAACTGGCGGGCAAGACATGCAGCAGGAAGCGACGTAGAAATTCATCGGCCTCGAGCGTCATGGTTCGAGTCTGGTGCCCATGGGCGTAGTCTCGCCATCGGAAGGTAACCCTACCGTCGGCCATGGCCACGAGTCGAGAGTTAGCGATGGCAATGCGGTGAGTATAGCGAGAGAGATAGGTCAGGACCTGCGCGGGCCCGGCAAAGGGTCGCTTGGCATAGACGACCCAGTCGCGATGCGCGGCGGCGCGTAGCAGAGTGGCGAACTCTGCTGGGGATTGAAGAGGAGTGAGTTGACCGGCAAGAGTAAGCTTGTGTTTTTTAAAGGCTCGTTCGAGAGCGTCGAGAAACTTTCCGCGAAAGACAACACTGAGTACTTTGACGGGCAGAAAGAACTTGTGTCCACAGGGAATCCAACGCCGCTGATCGGGCGAGAGCCCTCCACCCGGGACGACGCAATGCAGATGGGGATGATGCAGGAGCGTCTGGCCCCAAGTATGCAGGACGGCCAGAAACCCGATCTTAGCGCCGAGATGTTTGGGGTCGGCAGCGATCTGGAGTAGGGTCTCGGCTGCGGCCCGAAAAAGCAGGCCGTAAACCAGAGCCTTGTTCTGCAAGGCCAAGGGAGCCAGGACGTGGGGCAGGGTAAAGACGACATGAAAGTAGGGTACGGGCAGCAGTTCGGCGGAACGTTTCGCCAACCAAGCCTGCCGCGCTGCCCCTTGGCACTTGGGACAGTGCCGATTCAAGCACGAGTTGTAAGAGATGGCTCGCTGTCCGCAACTATCACACTGTTCGATGTGCCCACCGAGTGCCGCGGTACGGCAGGCGACAATG
>Ga0207684_10000891_pt1 | contig 33956 bp, 32 predicted proteins | sample KBSK5501metaG_FD_184342 | JGI IMG/M metagenome (GOLD analysis project Ga0207684, IMG submission 184342) | Corn, switchgrass and miscanthus rhizosphere microbial communities from Kellogg Biological Station, Michigan, USA - KBS K5-50-1 metaG... | ecosystem: Host-associated > Plants > Roots >... | reverse complement strand
TCAGCGCTTATCCGGCTGAGCAGCTCGAGTACGTGTCATGGGAAATGAATCAGCGACCGCGCAAGACGCTGGGCTGGGACACCCCCGCCGAAGCGCTGGCCAAGCTACTGTCTACCGCATCGTCGGACGCCGGTGTTGCGACGACCGGTTGAAACCGCCGCGCGGAAACCCCGGATAGTCGCGACTATCCGGGGTTTGGTGATCTGTTGACGTTTAGGTTCTAGGCGTTCGAGCTTCGAATGTCTCCGCTGTTGCCACCGCGATCAGAAGATGCGTTCCTCCACTCGTGCTCGAGGAGGCTCTGATCGCCCGCGGAGTAGTGGAAGAAGAAGGTCGTCACGAAACATGTGGTCGGATAACACGCAGGCGTGAAGTGAGTATTGATGAAGGTTGTCGTGTCGCAGTTGGCGTTCGTCATAAGGGTCGCATTGCAGAAGGGGCTCGAAGACTCGCTCTCAGCAGGAGGCAGCGGAATGATGAAGTAGCCGTGCAGGTCACCCGTCACTCCGTCACGGATAACGCCCTGCGGCGGCGTTGATTGACACGCGCCAGGGCTCGCCCCGGCAGTCGTCACGAAGCTGCCGTCCTTGAACTGCTCCACCACGGTAAAGGTGCCGTCCGGGTTCTGATGCACGGTGAAGTGCCGGTCGAACGCGTCGCTCGCCCAATTGTTGCCGCACGTGCCGGAGTCGGGCGAGGTGCTCGGGTAGGGCCCGAAGTGTTGCGTCGAGGCGCCCGTCGGGTCGATAAGGCTTGCGACGTCCGTGGTCGAGAAGACGTCATCGCCGACGCTCGCGATCAGTGTCACCAACGCTGAGTCGGTGACGCCGCCGGGGCCGGGTGGCTCGGGCGCGGCGGAGGCGGGCAATGCCGCAGCCGTGCCCAGGACCGCCGCCGTGAAGGCAGCAGCAAACAGAGAAAGCCTTCTATTCGACATCACACACCCCCGCGCAGTTCTCGACTGAAGGACCGAAGCTAACGATCCACTAACGAGGCGCCTTCGTCATCGTACGTTTGAACGACCGGCGATAATCCCGACCCGGGGAAGCGCGCCTGGCTGTCTCAGTGAGGTGAGGTAATGCCCCGATCAGCGGGGAATTCCCGGTTAAGGTGTTGGCGCTGCGGACGTCAGTTCAGCGCGGGTGAAGCAGCTGCAGCGTGGCCGGACCGATCAGGACCACCCACAGCACCGAAATCGCGAAGACCACACCGATCACGATGACCGCGATCCGCACTGCCGCCGCCATATCCCGCATCGGCCCCAGTCTAATCCAGCCGCTATCCAGGGGAATACCACATTCCTAAGAGGCTCGATAATTCCGCCCGGGGAGGCGCGTCTGGCTGTTCAGTGAGGTGAGGTCATGACCCAACCGCGAACAATTCGCCGCTTCGGCTGGATCCCCGACGAGCCCGACCAGCGCGACCACCTCTACTCCGCTCCGGCCCAGTTCCTCCTCGCCCTCCCAGCCGCCGCCGACCTGCGGCCCCACTGCCCGCCCGTCTACGACCAGGGCAACCTCGGCAGCTGCACCGCCAACGCGATCAGCGGGGCGATCGAGTTCGACCGCATGAAGCAGAAGCTTCGCGACTTCGTGCCCTCGCGCCTGTTCATCTACTACAACGAGCGTGTCATCGAGGGCACGGTGCCCATCGACAGCGGCGCCATGATCCGCGACGGCATCAAGTCGGTGGCCAGCGACGGCGTCTGCCCCGAGGCCGAGTGGCCCTACGACATCGCCAGGTTCACCAGGCGCCCCACCGCGCAGTGCTACAAGGACGCCAGGCTCGACCGCGCGGTCTCGTACCAGCGCCTCGTCCAGGACGTGAACCAGATGAAGGGCTGCCTCGCGTCCGGCTATCCATTCGTCTTCGGCTTCACGGTCTACGAGAGCTTCGAGAGCCCCACCGTCGCCAAGACCGGACACGTGCCGATGCCGCAGCCCGGCGAGCGCGCCGTCGGCGGGCACGCGGTCATGGCGGTGGGCTACGACCACGCCAGGCAGTGGTTCGTCGTCCGCAACTCGTGGGGTCCCGGCTGGGGCATGAAGGGCTACTTCACGATGCCTTTCGCCTACCTGATCCAGGCCGGGCTGGCCCAGGACTTCTGGACCATCCGGCTCGTCGGCAAGTAGTGCTGCGACTGCTCCGAAATCGCGACTTCGCCCTGCTCGTCGGCGGACAGGCCGTCTCGGAGCTCGGCGACGGAATCTTCTTCGTCGCTCTCGCCTGGCGCGTCTACCAGACGTACTCAAGCCCGGCCGCACTATCGGTCGTCGGCATCGCGTTCTTCGTGCCGCGACTCGTCCTGACCATCGCCGGCGGCGTCGTCAGCGACAGGTTCGAGCGGCGGTGGACGATGATCGCCGCGGACAGCATCCGCGCAATCGCTGTCGCCCTGCTGGCCTTGATCTCGCTGGGCGCGCAACAGGAGCTGGTCTTGATCGTCGTTCTTGTTGCGATCCAGGGCGCCGGCGGCGCGCTCTTCGGCCCGAGCGAGACCGCGCTCGTGCCTCAGCTGGTCTCGGCGGACGAGCTCGGCAGAGCAAACTCGCTGCGCACCATCGTGAGCCCGGTCTCGTACGCGATCCTCGGCCCGGCGGTGGGAGGTCTCATCACCGCCGCGTGGGGTCCGCAGGCCGCGTTTGGGATCGACGCTGCGACGTACGTTGCCTCGGTCGCGACGCTCCTGCTGATGACCTCACGCCCTGTGACCGAAACGGGCGAGCACCGGTCGTTGCTGAGCGACGCGCGCGAGGGCTTCGCCTACGTGGCCGGGCGGCCCTGGCTCTGGGGCCCGATCGCGACCGCGGCGGTCGCGCAGTTCCTGTACGCGGGGCCAAACCAGGCGCTAGTGCCGTACGTCGTCAAGTTCGAGCTGCACGCTTCGGCTGGCGCGCTGGGCCTCGTGCTCGCGTGCGGCGGGCTGGGCACCGCCGCGGCCGGCCTGCTCATCGGGCGCCTGCCACGGCCGCGCGACCTGGTCACGTTCATGCTCCTCGGCTGGGCCCTGGGCATGTGGTGTATCGCCATCGTCGGGGTCTCGCGCGCAGTCTGGGTGGCCGCCGCCGGCGTCTTCTTGTGGAACCTGCTCCTGTGGAGCGGCGAGATCCTCTGGCTAACGATGCTGGGGCTCACGGTGCCGAACACGATTCGCGGCCGGGTCAGCAGCATCGACTTCCTCGGCTCGTTCCTGCTGATCCCGCTTTCGATGGCCCTGACCGGGCCGCTGGCTGCCGTCGTGGGCGCCCGCACGCTGCTGGTCACCGCCGGACTGGCCGGTGGCCTTGCGATCCTGGCGGCCTTCCTGATCCCGGGCATCCGGCAGCCCAAGTACCTGGAGCCGGCCACCGCGTAAGCCCCCAACCGGAGCCCGGCGGGCAAATCAGGGAGGGGGCCCGCCGGGTCGGCTGGAGCATCGGCCTCTGGAGTAGAGATGGGGAGGTTGGAGAAGGAGGAGGCCTAACTCCTCGTGTATTCAGTTGGGGTGTACGGCGCGGCTTAACGAGCGGCCGCCCGGAATCTTGCGTTTGAATTGGCACCGTGCCCAAGAACCGGCTGGAGGCCTTCTCTGACGGGATCTTCGCCTTCGCGGCGACGCTGCTGATCCTGAACCTGGCCGTCGACCAGACCAGGCCGCTCGGGCCCCAGCTCCTGGCGATCTGGCCCAGCTACGCGGCCTACGCCGTGAGCTTCATCACCATCGGGATCATCGGCGCCAACCACCACACGGTCATGAACCAGATAGCGCACATCGACCGGTTCTTCGGGATGGCCACCGTCCTGTTCCTGATGTTCATCGCGTTCATTCCCTTCCCCACCCGGCTGCTGGCGCTCGACATCCAGACGCCCGACGCCACCGCCGCTGCGCTCGCCTACGGGATCACCCTCACGGGCACCGCCGTGCTTTTCAACGTGCTCTGGCGCTATGCAGCCTCGGGCGGCCGGCTGCTGCGTTCAGACGCGAACAAACGGGTGGTCGCGGGGATCAGCCGCAGCTACGCGTTGGGCCCGGCCACCTACGCAGCCGCGACGCTCGTTGCTCTGGTCAGCCCGCAGGCGAGCGCCGCGATGTACGCGGCGATCGCGCTCTTCTACATCTTCGAGAGCTCGATCTTCGGCCGCGCTTGAGCCGCGGCGTGCTTCTGGAGGAAGGCCAGCGTCACCTGGTTGAAGTCCTGCACGTTCTCGTAGATCGGCGCGTGCGAGCAGTCTTCGAACACGTGGACCTCGGAGCCCTTTATGCCCTTGCTCAGCGGGTCGGCGAAGCGTGTCGACGTGCACATGTCGAAGCGGCCGAAGGTGACCAGCGTCGGCGCGGTGATCCGGCCGAGCGCCGCCAGGCAGTCGTGCTCAATCACCGCTTGCGACTCGCGCATGAAGGCGTCCACCGGCTGGAGCGGGCGGCTGCGCACGAAGTCCGCAAGCGACTTGATGTAGTCGGGTTTTGACGCGTACAGCCCGGGCGTGAAGCACCACGGGAAGATCCCGTCGATGATCACGTCGTGGACGTTCTGGAGGCTTTTGGCCATGATCCTCCAGGTCTCGACGACGGTCGCGAGGTAGGGGTCCGTCTTGGGCCAAGCGCTGTGCAGGGAAAGCGTGCGCACCTTCTCGGGATGCTTGGCGGCGAGCCACATTCCGACCGCGGCCCCCAGTGAGAGGCCCCAGACGTGCGCCGACTCGACGCCGATGGCCTGCATGAACGCGGCCATGTCGTCCGCAAACAGCTCGGTCGAATAAGGCATGTCGGGCTTGTCCGACTGGCCCGCGCCTCGCGGGTCGACCGAGATGCAGGTGAAGTGCTTCGCGTAGTCGCCGACCTGGAACGCGTAGCAAGCCTGGTCGGCGGCGAGGTAGGGGATCAGGAGCAGCGGCTCGCCGCTGCCCTGCTGCTCGTAGTAGAGGTTCACGTCGTTGGCACGTGCTGTCGGCATCGCGGCTACCTCCTCCCTGTCACGAGGACCGGCTCACGGCCATCTTAGACCCGCACCAGTAACTCGACCCGGTAGTCTGCGAAGGGATCGTCAACCACTTAATGGGGAGGTTTGCCATGAGGGTCTGGCGGAGGTTTTTGGTGGCCGGCATCGGAGCTTTGAGCCTCTTGGGCGCCGGCACGATCGGGGTGCCGGCCGATGAGGGCGGCACGGTGATCAGCTTCCAGTCGATGACGGGGATCACCGGCGACGCGTTGGTCGGAAAGGTGAACGACCGCGGGCTCACCGGTGGCGGCATTCCATGGAGGCTCTCTTCGGGGACCGGGTCGGTCGATCGCGACGGTCACGTCTCGGCCAAGGTCACTGGACTCGTGCTTGCGGCGGGAAAGTTCGAAGGGATCAATCCGGTCGGGACGTTCGCGGCGGTGGTCAGCTGCCGCACGACCGCGCAGCACATCGTCAACGTGCAGACGGCCGGCTTCCCAGCTACGGTGCCGGGCGGTGATTCGACGATCACCGGGACCGTAGACCTGCCGCATCCATGCACGATTCCGGAGGTCTTCGTCGGCGGTCTGTTCACCACTCCGACGGGCCAGGTGGTGTTCCGCTGGTTCGCCGTCTCCAACGGCGACTTCGCGGACGGGAGCTAGAGAAACCCCTTACGGGGAGAAGCTGAGGGCCCGCCACCGCGGCGGGCCCTCGCCGTCATCGGCGATTTACGAGTCGAACGGTGACCTCGCGTTGAAGACGTTCGAGAGGTCGTTGACTGAGCCGTCGCGGCTGCCTAGAGCGGCCACTCCGAAGCGGCGCTCGATGGTCGCCAGGATCGAGGTCGTGTCGTACTGAGTGTGGTCGACGACGAAGTCGCCGGCCAGGCGCGGCGCGAGGATCAGCGCCGGGACGCGCGTGCCCGGGCCCCACTGGTCGTGAGGTCCCTGCGTGGCGCCCTGTCCCGGAGGCGCGACGTGGTCGTACTGTCCGCCGAACTCGTCGTACGTGACGACGACCATCGTGTCCTTGCGGCAGGCGCTGCCGTTGATCGCGGTGAGCAGGTCGACCAGGTGGTCGCTGCCGCGGGTCTCGCTCGTGTATCCGGGGTGCTCGTTCTCGAGCCCGACCGGCTTGACGAAGCTGACGGAGTTGAGCCGGCACTCCTTGTCCGACGCGTTCACCGCGCTGACAAATGCCTGCTCGTCCTGCAGGTGCGCCCGGCCAGGGGTGCCGGGGCCATAGTTGGCGAAGTAGTTGAATGGCTGGTGGTGGAACTGGAAGACCTTGTTAGGGCAGAACGGATAGGTCGGGTTCGCGAACGAGTTGGGGTCGGTGCAGGTGCCCGGAGTCGTCCCGTTCGTCCAGCCCGGACCGCCCACGTCGCCATCCGCGTTCGACCAGCCGCCTGAGTACCAGGCCCAGCTGATTCCCGCGTCGCTCAGCTCGTCGCCGATGTTCGCGCCGGTCTGCGCCGGCAGCTGGATCGCGCCTTGCTGAAACGGCTGAAACGGAGGCTGTGTGGTGTTGACCGCGAAGTTGCCACATGCAACGTTCGGGTTGGTGCTCGCGAGGCCGCATGCTTGGGTCCCGCGGGAGTCGTTGACCACCGCGGTGGTCGGCGAGTACAGCGGGTAGGTCTTGTTGGGGAAGCCGTTCGCGTCGACGATCGAGTGCTGGCCGGCGGGCATGTTCGGCCACGTCGGCGTTGCGGCCGCGATCAGCCACTGGTGGTTGAGGAAGGAGCCGCCGAACGCGCCCTGGAAGAAGTCGTCCGCGATGGCGTAGTGCGGCGCGCCGTCGCTGTGCAGGAACTTGTAGATCGGCAGCTGGGTCGTGTCGTAGAAGCCCAGGGTGAGGCCCACGGCGTCGCTGCCGGTCGTGTAGCGGTCCTGCTTTCCACCGTCGATCTGGAACTGCTCCTGGTAGAAGCGGTGAACGATGTCCGCGGTGCAGCCGCCGGGAAGGTTGGCCGCGCTCGGGGTCAGGCCGTGAGGCGCGAAGACCCCGGGCTGCGGGCACGTCTGCGCGGTAGTCGGGATGAAGGTCCCGATGTTGAACAGCTGGTTGGTGAAGTTGCTGTTGAACGGAGTTCCGTTGGCCTTGGTGCCGCTGCAGACGGTGGAAAGCGGTGGCGACGTCAGGTTGACATCGTTCTGGAGAATGCAGCCGTAGACGTTGCCGAACTGATCGACCTGCAGCGTGGTCGCGTTGGCGCGGCCGTTGACGCCCTCCCAACCGCCGTAGAGGTTGTCGAAGCTGTGGTTCTCTTCGTAGATCACGACGACGTGATTGATGCCGGCGAACTTCGTGCCCACGCTCGCTTGCGCGGCCGTGAGCCCGGGGCCGGTGGCAAGGAGCGTGATTGCGCCCGTGGCGAGAATGAGCGCGCGTCGCAAGGATCGAGACATAAGCCGTCCTCCCAGAACCCCGTGTCCTACGCGTGACTGCGGCGTCTCGGAGTGTAGTCCGGCCCGGGAAAAAGGCAAGTTAAGGTTTCGCTATGGCTGGGGCTGAAGGGCTTGCGGACCTGATCTGCGAGCTGGTTCGGATCGAGTCGGTGAACCCAGACCTGGTGCCGGGGGGTTCCGGCGAGGGAGCGATCGCTGCGTTCGTCGGGTCGTGGCTTGCGGATGCCGGGCTCGAGGTTTCGGTCGTCGAGCCGGCGCCAGGGCGGCCGTCGGTGATCGGCGTGTTACGAGGGTCTGGCGGCGGTCGCTCTTTGATGCTCAACGCGCACATGGACACGGTGGGCGCGGGCGGGATGCTGGACGCGTTCACGCCGCGCGTTGAAAATGGCCGCGTCTACGGCCGCGGCGCGTACGACATGAAGGGATCGCTGGCCGCGATCATGCTGGCGGCCAGGCGTGCTCCGCGCCTACGGGGAGATCTGATCATTGCGGCGGTCGCGGATGAAGAGGTTGCCTCCATAGGCACCTCGGCTGTGCTGGAAAAGTTCCAAGCCGACTTCGGTCTCGTGACCGAGCCGACCGAGCTGCGGCTCTGTCTTGCGCACAAGGGATTTGTATGGCTGGAGGTGGAAACGACAGGCGTCGCGACCCACGGATCCCGAGCCGACATCGGTGTGGACGCGATCGCGGCGATGGGCCCGGTGCTGACCCGAGTCCGGGACCTGGAAAACCCTCTCCGCGTCAGCCGCCGCCACCCGCTGCTGGGCACCGGCTCAATCCACGCCTCTCTGATCGAGGGCGGCCAGGAGTGGTCGACCTATCCCGCGCGCTGCGTGCTGAAGATCGAGCGCCGGACGATCCCCGGCGAGGATGTCACCGACGAGATTCCCGGCGCCGAAGTCGTACTCGAGCGACCGCCATCAGAAGTTGCGGCCGACCACCCTCTCGCCCGCGCGGTCTCGGAAGCGGCCGGCCACCCCGAGGAAATCGGCGTCGCCTACTGGATGGACATGGCGCTGATGAACGCGGCCGGCATCCCGACGGTGTGCTACGGCCCGTCCGGCGAAGGCGCCCACGCCGATGTCGAATGGGTCGACATGGCCTCGGTCGAAAAATGCATCGACGCATACGTGCGGGTCGCGCAGGCGCTGTGCAGCTGAGCGGCCCATGGACGCGCGAGGAGGCGAGCGCGTCAGGCCAGGTTTTCGAGTTTCGGTTGTGGGCGCTGCTGACCGAGCAATCGCGCGGACAGCTGCACGTGTTCTTGCCGCTGGCCGACCGAGGCATCGATGCGCTGGTCCACCGCCGCGTCGACGATGTCTACATCCCGGTGCAGGCGAAGGGCCGCTCCACGCTGATGGATGGCGAGGTTCACCTGGTCGTTTGGGCGGACAGCCTGCGCGCCGCCGACGCACTGGTGGTGAGCGGTCTTCTGACCGAGGGCGGTCTTGGCCCGACGATGCTGGTGGTTCCCGAAGGTGACTTCAAGCGGCTTGCCGAGTTGTCGAGCTGGGACGGCCGGCCGGTCTATTCGATGGGATTCGGCGTGAATCCCCGTTCGGACAGCCGGTGGCTTCCGTATCTGGTGCCGACCAATCGGGTTGGGGAGCGTTTCGGCATCACGCCCGAGCTGCCCGAGCTCGCCGAACCGAGCCGGGACTGGCACAACGACCTGGGCTTCCTCGGCGAGTCAGAGGTCGTCCGGTTGTTGGCGGAGGTCGGCGAACTGAATCTGTTCCGCGCTTTCCCCGACCTCGAGACCTGCGAACTGGTTGTCCGGCACCTCGCGACCGGGCGCGTCCTTGGCACTCAGATCAAGACGATCGGCATCGACAAGGTTCATCCGAGCGGCACCGTCAGCGTTCTGGCGTCTAGCTTTCGCCCCTCGTCGACGACTTACTTCGTCGCGCTTGCCTGGCACAAGGATGAGCGGCGGTTCGAGGACCAATGCCTCCTCATTCCGTCAACAAAACTCGACGAGATCGCTCAACTGCGTGGCAGTCACCTGAGCGTCGACTGGCACCCTGGCTCTCAATTAGCCGGCCCTCTGGCGCAGTACCGCGTTATGGCACCTGCGCTTAGCCGTGAAGTGACTCTCCGTGTAGGGCCTCAGCTGTAAGCGGGCTGGGCCGAAAAATGTCCTCTGGCTGCTCAGGAATTCGGCCGCCATTTGGGGCACCGATCACGCAGAAGGCACCCTGTCACTTAGCGCTGACCAGACCAATGATTATTAATCCGACTGCGGCTGCAGCCAATACCGCCAGCCACGGTGAACTGCGCGCGCCAAATAGATCGCTGCGTATTTCCGGCTGCGGGGTCCTAGACATGGACGATAAGGCGCGGGTCGCCGACTCGATCTCCCGTCCGACATCACTCACATACAAAAGCGCCATTCCACCAATCACCCACAACCAGGCCCTGAGTGCTGGCGACTGGGTCGATACTTGAGATGCCCCGACTGCGAGTAGGGCTGTGCCAGCGACTAACAGCGTCCGGTTCCAGCGCGCGATAGAGCGCAACACAATATTCGTCAACAATCAGACAACTCCTCGGGGGCCTTCTTCAATCAGTTCGTCAATCGCCTGTATGTCTGCGCTTTTTCGCGATGCAGCCGCCTCGTCAAGCATTACCGAAAGTTGATCCGCCCACTCTCTCCACGCGCGCTCGCGGCGCTCTAGGTCCGCGGCATAACGCGCTTGTTGTGCCTCATTCATTCCCTGTGTCAATTCCGCCAGATCGCCGAACTGACCCGCGATAATCGTCAACTGCCGATCGAGTTTGGTCTCGAGGGCCCGGCGGCTGGAATCGAGCGCAGCCTGAAAGGCCTTTGACGCCTCTAATGCCTTGTGGCCAAGCGGCTCGACCAGCAACTCGAACTCGTCAACGTCGGTCAGTCGCAACAGACCGACTCCAGAGGTTTTGCAGCTGTCTACCAGGAGCTGATTTGACTCATCGACAACCAAGAACACAGCGACACCAGTCATGCGGCGCGACATTTCACCAAGGTTCGCGAGCCACTTTGGGGTTACCTTCAGTCGACCGGGCCGGAGATAATAGGCGTGAGTCCTTTTGCGGTCACGTGTGCGACTCTGAAGATCCCCTCTAATGCCTCCGAAGAGGCCGGACTTCTTCGGAGCGGGAAAGGTCTCTGGTTCCTCAACCAGCTCGTACGCTGATGCCTCGATCGCGACACGACATCGGTCTCTCATCGCAGACTTACTGGGATCCTCAAACGCTTGGATTGAGTCCGACAATCACCCTTCCCCGATCAGATCGATTAGGAGATCGCGGAGCCTGCTGAGTGATTTCCTCAGCGCGGCGGAAATCCGCCGTGCTCCATGAAGCTGATCGAGACTACGAGCCAGGAGATCAGCCTTCCGGGCAATGGCAACTTGTTCGAGTGCCGATTCAGCGACTTGTTCGTAGACCTGCGCTGGATTGCTCGAAGGTTCATTGACTAGGCGCTCAAGCGCAGCACTTATGGTCGACTTCGGCACCGCACCACTCTCCGCAGCCTTCACGAGCTTTCCGACCGAACGGAAGTCGGTTACGGCAGTGAGGAAGCCCTGTTCGCGCTTCTTTATGAACTGCCGGATAATCTTTGCCCGTGGATATCTCGCCCCGAGTTCGGGAAACGCCTGCCGAATAACCGACTCGGCTGCTTCAACTTCGAGATAGAGGTCCTCCCGATGCACCTGCTCAGCACGGTCGAGATGAGCTTCCTCTTGAATCAGGAGCAATTCGTGGTACGGGAGGTTCATAACCCTCTTTGCGCGCCGTACGGTGCTTCGAGTAAGTCCTGTCAACTCCGCAAGGCGGACTTCTCCAGTCTCCCCAGCCAGCCGAATAACTTCCTTGAGACTCAGGGCGGTAGCCACTAGAGGCCATTGCTCACGCATCGCATGGATGTTGAACATGCGGAGTAAATTCGTCAGCGGGTCAGGTGCGGGAATGACGTTGACAGGAATTTCTTCGAGACCAAGGTCAAGGGCGCACCTCCACCGGCGCTCCCCGTCCATCAATACGAAGCGATCACGTTTGTCTGGATCTCTATAGACGATCAGGGGCACGAGGATCGAGACTTCCTGGATTGAGGTCTTCAACAAATCCAGCGACGCTTCATTAAAGAAACGCCGCGGATTGTTCGGATTCTTCCGGACGCTCTTTGGATCTATTTGCGCAACACGTGGTCCGTCGGCGGACATTACAGAATGGCCTTACGCCTCACTTGTACGGGCGCATTGCTAATAAGGATCATTTCGCGAGCGACAGTTCTTCGTGCGGGCGACCCGGCCATTCCGCGCCAGACCAGGACGGTCTTTCGAGTCCAGCCGGGCAGCATCCGGAGTAGCCGAGTGTCCTCTGCGTACGAGATCATCACGGATGCGCCCCTCGCCCTAAGCTCCTGCGCATCGTTTGCAAAACGCGCCAGGTCAAGCACCGAGAAGACCCCGTAACCGTACTCGCCGTGATTGCGCCGAGTTGTTTTGTACGGGGGGTCCATATAGACGAAGTCGCCTTCGCCAGCGTCGGCGATTGTTTCCGCGTAATCCAGAGTCCGAAGCTCCGCAGATCGCAGCGCCACGTGACAGCGATAGAAATGGCCTTCGGATGGTAGCGACCCCATGTTGCTTCCGCGCGGTACATTAAATCGCCCAAGTCGGTCTGTGCGATAAAGGCCATTGAAGCAATGCCGATTGAGATATACAAAACGAGCCGCCTTATCAATGGGATCCAAGGTCTGCGGGTCAATCCGCCTGATGGCGTAGTAGTCTTCGCCAGATGCCCCCAGCGCCTGGGCTGCGCGCGCAAGGCTGCGCGGGTGTTTCAGGAGCATTTCATATGCCTGCATTAAGTCGCGATTCACGTCGCCAATTACTGCACGATGGGGGCGAATAGCGAAAAAGAGACAGGCCGACCCCGCAAAGGGCTCGTAGTAGCGACGAAACTGCTCTGGCGAAAGACCGGCGAGGATAGGGATCAGTCGTCGCTTGCTTCCGGCCCACCGAAAAACCGGCGGAGTCCAGACTGAGTCGGCAGGTGACTTTGACCGGGTGCCGACAGAAGTCGCAAACGATGCCGTTGTGGAGCGCGGCCTGGATCCATGTACCCTGCGACTGCCGTCGGCCATTTGCTGCGGAATGTTAGACGCTGAAGCCTGCCATGTTAAGTGGGGGCGTAAATTAACACCACCTTCTAGTCCCGATTGGCAGGGGATTTCGCGCCAATCTACGGGTCATGACTCAGGAGGCCGCCGAGTCGCCCGCGAACGTCCTCGACCTTGTCTTGCTCTTGGGTTGGTGAGTCGCGGTGGCGAATGGTGACGGCGTTGTCGTTAAGACTGTCGAAGTCGACGGTGATGCAGAACGGGGTGCCGATTTCGTCCTGGCGCCGGTAGCGCCGACCAATGTGGCCGCCCGTCTGGTCGGATTCCACCTATGTACCGGTCCCGCACCATCTGCACGATCTCCTTCGCCATCTGGGTCAGATCTTGCTTCTTTGATAGCGGGACCACGGCGACCTGCGCGGCGCCACGTTTCGTGCGGTACCGCTAAGAGCCTGCCGAGGCCACCTCTGTTGCTCGCGCCCCCAGCCGCTGTCGTCGTGACGCGAACAACACCGCGATGCCGGCAACGAGCACCCCGGCGGCGAGGACGACCAGGCCGATGAAGTCGGAGTGCAGGCCGCGGTAAAGCTCTGTGCGGGCTTCGAGCGGCGCGTGTGTTGAGCCGAGGTAACGCTGCACAACGATGCCCATCACCGCTACTCCAATCGCGCCTCCGATCGTGCGTGAGAACTGGTTCAGGGCTGTCGCGGCGCCGCGCTGCGCCCACTCGACGTTCGACTGAATCACGATCAGCAGCGGCGAGGTGAACGTACCCATGCCGACGCCGATGATCAGAGACGCGCCCCCTATCCAGAGCAGCCCGCTGTTCGGTTGGGCGATAGCAAGCATCATGCTCCCCGCGAGCAGCCCGAGAGCGCCGATCACGACGAGGCGTTGGTAACCGACGCGGACCATTGCGAATCCGGAAACCGACGACGCAATTGGCCAGCCGAACGACATCGCGGCGACGGCGACACCAGCCTCGTAGGCTGATCGACCCTGGACAGATTGCACCCATAGCGGCAGGTAGGCGGTGACGCCGAACATCAGAGTGCCGGCGATCAGCCCGATCAAGATCGCCGGGCCGATGATGCGATGCCTCAGCAACCGCAGCGGCACGGTTGGATTTCGCGATCGCCACTCGAGCGCAACGAACGCCACCAGCAATAACAGCGCAATTCCGACAATGAGCCAGTTTGGGGTCCCGTTCCGGGTGCCGGTGCCGAGGCCGACCAGCAGGACAGTTATGCCGACGGTCAGGAGCACTGCGCCGCGAATGTCGAGCCTGGCCTGGACCCTTTGATCTTTGCGCTCGGCGTAGCCCCAAAGGAGCGCCGCGGCGACTATGCCGATCGGGATGTTGATCGTGAAGATCCATCGCCAGCCGATCGTCGAGACGAAAAGCGCGCCCAGGCCCGGCCCGACGATGGCCGCGATCGCCCACATGCTGCTGAAGAAACCCTGGAGGCGAGCGCGCTGCGCGAGCGGAAAGATGTCTCCGACGGTCGTGAACACCAATGGTTGGATACATCCGGCTCCGACCCCCTGCAGCGTCCGGAACGCGATCAGCCACAGCATCGACGGGCTCGACGCGCACAGCGCCGACGCGATGACGAAGATGGCGAGGCCCGCGAGCAGGACCGGTTTCCTGCCGCGGATGTCGGCCAGGCGGCCCCAGAGCGGGACGGTCGTCGTGCCGGTGATCAGATACCCGGCAACGATCCACGGATAGAGCTCGAAGCTTCCGAGCTCCCGCGCAATCGTCGGCAGCGCCGTGCCGACCACCGTTGAGTCCATTGCGGCGACGAAGAGCGAGACCATGAGGGCGGCCATAACGCGCACGAGCACCGGCGTCCACGGAATGCGCGTCAATGTCTGCTCAGACCTCACGATCTCAACCTACGCGTGGCTAGCGCGTCAGCGCGGCGAGGCGCGCGGCGAGGTCGCTGATCGGCGAGCGTTCTTGTTCCGTCGAGTCACGCTTCCGGATCGTGACTGCCTGATCGTTCAGAGTGTCGAAGTCCACCGTGATGCAGAACGGCGTGCCGATTTCGTCCTGCCGGCGGTAGCGCCTTCCGATCGAGCCTCCGGTCTGGTCGTACTCGACGCGAAACTGGCCGCGGAGACCCTTGATCACATCCTGGGCGACAGCGATCAGTTCCTGCTTCTTGGATAGCGGCATAACTGCCACCTGGACCGGCGCCACGTTCGGGTGCAGGCGCAAGAGCACACGCGGCTCGTTGTTCACCACGTCCTCGTCGTACGCGTCCAGCAGCAGCGTGATGAAGATCCGCTCCACGCTCACCGCCGGCTCGATCACCCACGGCAGGTAGCGCTCGTTCGTTTCTGGATCGAGATAGGTCAGGTCCTGCTTGGAGCGTTCCTGGTGGACCGCGAGGTCGTAGTCCGTCCGATCGGCGATCCCCTCCAGCTCACCCCAGCCGAAGGGAAACTCATATTCGATGTCTGTCGTCTGCTTCGAGTAGTGGGACAACGACTCCGTCGGGTGGTCATAGAAGCGCAAGCGCGACGGCTGGATGCCGAGCACTTCGGTGTACCAGCGCAGACGCTCGTTGCGCCAGTACGAAAACCACTCGTCATCCTGTTTCGGGCGGACGAAGTACTCCATCTCCATCAGCTCGAACTCACGGACCCGAAAGACGAAGTTGCCCGGCGTGATCTCGTTCCGGAACGCCTTGCCCTGCTGCGCGATTCCGAACGGCACCCGCACTCGGGTCGAGTTGATCACGTTCTTGAAGTCGACGAACATCCCCTGCGCGGTCTCCGGACGCAGATAGACCTCCGATGCGCGGTCCTCCAGTGGGCCGACGAATGTCTTGAACATCAGGTTGAACATCCGCGCGTCGTCGAGCGGCCCGCCGCACTCCGGGCACTTCTCCCCTGTCACGTGGTCCGCGCGCCAACGCTTTTTGCACTCGCCCAGGCACTGGCGCAGCGGGTCGACGAAGTTCGTCAGGTGCCCCGACGCCTCCCACACCGCCGACGGCATCATCAGAGTCGATTCCAGGCCGACGACGTCGTCGCGCAGCTCGACCATATGCCGCCACCACAGGTCTCGGATCGCGCGCTTCAGAGTCATCCCGTAGGGGCCGTAGTCGTAGAAACCCGACAGGCCGCCGTAGATCTCGCTCGACGGGTAGATGAATCCGCGGCGCTTCGTCAGCGCGACGACCTTGTCCATGACCTGGTCGCGCGGGATGGTCACGATGGGGACAGCCCCTCCGGCGCTTCGCGCCACCTCCCCATGAATGGGGAGGACCTCATCCCCATGAATGGGGAGGACAACAACTTGTTCATTACCGGGCGGGTCATTCTGCTTCCTCGGCCCTCACCCCAACCCTCTCCCGCTCCGCGGGAGAGGGAGAGCAACGGCCCTCACCCCGACCCTCTCCCGCTCCGCGGGAGAGGGAGAATCGGCCCTCACCCCGACCCTCTCCCGCGTAGCGGGAGAGGGAGAGTAAGCCCTCACCCCAGCCCTCTCCCGCTCCGCGGGAGAGGGAGAACATTGGCCCTCACCCCGGCCCTCTCCCGCTGGTGCGGGAGAGGGAGTTTAGGAACGCTAGGGATTTCAGGCGGCGGTCTAGGTGGTGTTCTAGCTGCGACTGGAGTACGGCTTCGATCGCATTCATCAAGGACGAGTCGAGCTTCAGGCGCCGGTACGTCTCCAGGTCGCCCGACGCCATCAGCCTCAGCACTTTCATCACCGCCAACGGCACCGGCTCCATCGACGGCAGCGCGCACCGCTCGCACAGGAACCCGCCGGCCTCGGCCGAGAAAGGCGCGGCGCGGGCGGCGAGCGGCCGCTCGCACGTCGCGCAGTTCATCAGCTGAGGGGCGTAGCCCAGCAAGTCCAGGGCCGACATCAGAAACCACGCCGACGCCCGCCGGGGATCCGTCTCCCGGGACAGCTCATCCAGGGCGGTGACCGTCAGCTCGTACACCCCGTCGACCGGGTGCCGGTCCTCGCACACCCGCTCGGCAAGCTCCGCGATCAAAGCGGCGTGCGCCATCGTGGCGACCTCGCCCTCGATCCGGTAACCCGGCACGCGCGCCACCTGCGCGACCACGTCCAGGTCGCCCCGGCCTTTTGCCAGCAGCAGATCGACGTGGCCGTACAGCTCCAGCGACGGCCCCAGCTTTGACTGTGGGCGGCGCACGCCCTTGGCGATGGCGCCGACCTTGCCGTGATCCCGGGTCAGGAACGTGAAGATGCGGTCGGCCTCGCCGTAGTCGAGCTTGCGCAGCACGACCGCGCGCTCACGATACGTGGCCAGGTGATTCCTCCAGCGTCTCGTGCGTCGAGCCTTCCATCGAGTCGTCCGGCCACGGATCTTGGGAGTTCAGGCGCACGGTCTCGATGCGGCGGCCCTTCACCTTCTCAACGATCCACTTCGCGCGCCCCGCGCTGAACGAGTCCCCCGCCTCGGCGATCTTGCCGAGCATGGCGTGCACGTACCCGCCGACCGAGTCGTAGTCGCCCGACTCCTCGAGGCCGAGGCGCAATCGCTCGTTCAGCTCCTCCAGCGGAAAGCCCGCGTCGACGCGAGCCTCGTGGTCGTTCATCAACGTGAGCAGGTCCTGCTCGGCGGTGTCGTACTCATCCCGGATCTCGCCCACGATCTCCTCGAGCAGGTCCTCCAGAGTCACCATTCCGGCGGTGCCACCGTACTCGTCGACCACGATCACCATGTGCTGCTTCTTCGTCCGCATATCGTTCAGCAGCTCGTCGACCTTCTTCTGCTCCGGCGTGAACTCCATCGGCCGCAGCACCTTGTCCATGTCGAACTTCTGCGAGCTGGACAGCGTGTAAAAGAGCAGCAAATCCTTGGTGTGGATCAGACCGATGACGTGGTCGATGTCTTCTTCGAAGACGGGCATGCGCGTATGCCGGTACTGCTTGAAGAGCTTGACGATTTCGCGCAGCCCGACGTTTTTCTCGACTGCGATGATGTCGGTGCGCGGGATCATGATCTCGCGCACGGTCTTGTCGCCGATCTCGATGATGCCGTGGATCATCTGGTGCTCTTGCTCTTCGATCACGCCCGCCTCTTCGGAGACGTGCAGGGCGGTGATCAGCTCTTCCTCGGTCAGGTATGGGGCTCGGGCGGCTCGGCCACCCGTCAGGCCCCGCGAGATCAGCGTGACCGCCCACAGGATCGGCCCCAGCGCGCTCGCCATGCGGTCGACCGGCACGGCGGCCGCGAGCGCGACCCGCTCCGCGTGCGCGATCGCCAGGGTCTTCGGCGTCACCTCGGCGACGATCAAGAGCACTACGGAAAGCAGGACGGAAACCAGCAGCGTCAGCCACAGCCGCCACACGGACGGCACTCCCCATCGCGTGAAGAGCGAGTCGCTGAGCAGCGCCGTCGCCGTCGAGGCGACGATCAAAGCCAGCGTGTTCGTGAACAGCACCGTCGACAAAAACCGGTTCGGATCGGCACGCAGGCGGGCCAGCGTCGCCGCCGCCTTGCTCCCCTGCTCAGCGAGGTAGCGCACACGGAGGCGTCCGACCGAGGTCAGCGCCGTCTCCGTGCCGCTGGCCAGCGCGGCCAGCACGAAGCACACGGCCATGACAAGAACCTCGAGCGTTTCCTGGCCCGTCATCGAGCCACGAATTTATCTGAAGAGCTCGCTGACGCTCCGGTTCTCATGCACCCGGATGATCGCTTCAGCGAGCAGAGGCGCCACCGACAGCACCTTCAGCGGTCCCCCCATCTTCTCCGCCGGAATGGGGACGGTGTCGGTCACTACCACCTCTTCCACGTCAGCCTTCCTGAGCTTCTCCATCGCGTCGCCACTCAGCACTGCGTGCGTCGCGGCGATCAACACCCGGTTCGCGCCCTGCTGCCGCAGCGCCACCGCGAGCTTCGACACGGTGCTGCCGGTCGTGATGATGTCCTCGACCACGACGCAGTCGCGGCCTTTCACGTCGCCTGAGATCGCGATCACCTCCACCGACTGCTCGTCGATGCGGCGCTTGTAACCGAACGCGATCGGTGCGCCGAGATCGTTGGCGACCGCCTCGGCGCGCCGCCCACCTCCGGCGTCGGGGGCGACGATCGTCAGCGATTTGAGGCCGAGGCCCTTCAGGTACTCCGAGATGATGCGGTGCGGAGAGAGGTGGTCTGTCGGCACGTCGAAGAATCCTTCGATGGCCTCGGCGTGGAGGTCGAACAGCAGCAGACGGTCCGCGCCGGCCAGGGTGATGAAATTCGCGACCAGCTTGGCCGAGATCGGCTCACGCGGCTGCGTCTTGCGCTCCTTGCGCGCGTAGCCGTAGTACGGAATGACCGCGGTCACGCGGCCCGCGGAGGCGCGGCGCAGGGCGTCGAGGATGATGAACAGCTCCATCAGGTGCTCGTTCACCGGCGGCGAGGTGGGCTGGATCACGAACACGTCGTGCCCTCGCATCGAGTCCTCGATCTTGACGTTGATCTCGCCGTCCGGGAAGTGGCGCAGGCGCGGGTCGGTCAGCTGGACGTCGAGGATCTCGGCGATACGCGCGGCCAGGTCCGGGTTGGCCCCACCCGAGATGAGCTTGAGCTCGCCCCAGGGCGAGCTTTCGGCGCCCGTGAACTCCACCGCCGTCTGCAACCTACCGATCAACCGGCTTTCTCCTGACCACCCTAGCGGGAACGCCTACGGCTGTCGCGCCGTCCGGGACGTCTTTTGTCACCACCGACCCCGCCCCGGTGCGCGATTCCTTGCCAAGTTTGACGGGCGCGACCAGCATCGTATCGACGCCGACGAAGGCGCCGTCGCCGATCTCGGTCCGGTTCTTGTTCGTGCCGTCAAAATTGGCGGTAATCGTACCCGCGCCGATGTTGGCGTCGGCGCCCAGGTCGGTGTCGCCGAGGTAGGAGACGTGCGGCACCCTCGAGCCGCGCGCGACCTTCGTCCGCACGAGCTCGGCGAAGCTCCCGATGTGCACGTCCTCGGCGATCTCGGTGCCGGGCCGCAGCTTGGCGAACGGGCCGCAGTCGGAACGGTCGCCGATCCTCGCGTCCTCTATATAGACGTGCGGGCCGATGTGGCACTCGGCTCCGATTCGGGTCTCGCCCTTGAGCACGGTGAACGGCTCGATGACCGTGTCCTGGCCGATCGTCACGTTGACGTCGATGAAAGTGGTCTCGGGGTCGACGATCGTGACGCCGCTCAGCATGCACTGCTCCAGCAGCCGGCGGCGCAGGACGTCGCTCGCCTTGGCCAGCCGCACACGGTCCTTGACCCCCATCGCTTCCTCGGGGTCGTCGAGCTTGACCACGTCGACCGGCTCCAGGTGCAGGAAAACGTTGGTCAGGTAGAACTCGCCGGCCTTGTTGTCGTCGGTGATCTTCTCCAGCGCCTCCACCAGGCGGCTGCCGTCGAAGCAGTAGAGGCCGACGTTGAACTCGTGCACGCGGGCGCGCAGCTCGGGCGTCGCGTCCTTGCGCTCGACGATCCTCTCCAGCGAGCCGTCGGCCCGGCGGACGATGCGTCCGTCGTCGCGAGTCGGGTCTTCGACGCTGGCGATGGTCGCCGGTGCGCCAGACTCCATGTTCGCGTGATGAACCTTGAGGATGCTGGCCGCGGTCAGCAGCGGCGAATCGCCGTTGACCACCAGCACGTGGCGGCCCCGGAGCTCGCCCTGCGGGATCTGCTGGAGGGCGTGGGCGGTGCCTTTGGGGTCGCGTTGATATACCACCTCAGCCCGCCCCTCGAGGTGTGCGGCGACGTCCGCGTGGTGCGGGTTGGCGATGACCGTAACGTGCTTGACGCCCGCCTCGTTCACCGCCGCGAGGACCCAATCGATCATGGGCCGACCGCAGATTGGATGGAGAACTTTGGGAATCCGCGACCGCATACGCGTACCTAGGCCGGCGGCGAGTATGACGGCGTTCAGGCTTGGATTCAGCTCAGCCCGATTATGCCAGCTTGCAGCGGTACTTCTGGCCGCAAGCGCGTGCGCCGCTTCCCCGCTGGCCGCCGTTTCGCCTTCGGCCAAGGGCGGCCCGGCCAGCGAGCCTCGCCAGGGCACGCCCTCTCCCGTCGGGGCCAAGGGCGGCTCGCCGGCACCGATCCCGGGCGTCGCCGACCCGAGCGCCACATGTGTGCGGCAGTTCACCGGCACCGCGATGGTACTCATCGGCCAGGCGCTGTACGACGTCACCGACCCGGTCCACCCGCGCCTGGTCTGCGTGGTCCGGAACAGGTCGACACAGCTGTTCACAGCCGACACGTTCGAGTACATCCGCCGTTCCGGGCCAGACGGGACCGAAGTCGTGCTGCACTCGATCGGCAGCGGCAACGAGCGCGTCGTCGCCGGCTGGCCCCTGAAGCTCATGAACCTGCCGATGGGCGGGTACGGCGTGTGGACGCCGGACGGCAACAACGCCGCCACCTTCGTCGCCGGGACCGACGCCAACGGCAACCAGACCATCCAGGTGTGGCTGTTCGCCCAGCCGAACAAGACCGAGCTCTACGAGTTCCTTCAGCCGCTGACGGACTGCATCTGCCGGTTCGGCGTGCCGCCCCCGACGCTTGGGTTCTCGGCGGACGGCCAGTACCTCGCCTCGGGCTGGCCGGTCGGCAAGGGCGCGACCCCGATCCGCATCTATCGTGTCGCCGATGCAGCGCTGGTCGAGACGCTCGACGTCAACGCCGATATCGCACCGATCTGGTCGCGCACCGGTCACCGCCTGTTTCTTTCGATGTCGCGGTCGTGGACGCCGGAGGATGGGCTGGTGGGGCAGGCCGGCTCCGGGGAGTGGTCTTACATGGCCGGCCTCTCGCCCGACGGCACCCAGATCGCCTACACGGGCTACGCCGACGCGGTCAGCCTCCGCATCTACGTGTACGAAATTGCCACCACCAAGACACGGGTGCTCATCGACCAGTCGCGATCCGAGGTTACCTTCGTGAAAGACGGGTGGGTGTGGTACCTGGAGGAGGCTCCGTGCGCGAGCTGCGCGGGGCAGAGCGGGCCGACGGACAGGGTGTTCGCGATGAATCTCGCCAGCGGCGTTGAAACCCCCGTCGTCTTCGCCGCCGGCGAGAGCCCGAGCGCGCTGCAATCGAGTTGGGCGCCGGGCCGGTTCTGGCCGAACTCATAACGCGGGGGCGTAGCATCACCTTCTTGTGAGCGAAGTCCCGGCGACGAATCTCGAAGGCGCCGTTCCCTCCCGCCTTCCCGTGCTGCCGTTGAAGTCGACGGTGGTGTTTCCGCGCATCTTCATTCCGCTCTCGGTGGGGCGCAAGAAGTCGCTCGACCTCCTCGACGACCTTTCCGGCGTCGAGCGCCACATCGCGGTCGCGACGCAGCTCGACGAGACGCAGGAGGACGTGGAGTTCAAGGACCTGCACCACGTCGGCACGATGGTGCGCGTCCAGCACCTGCTCAAGCTTCCCGATGGGACTGTGCAGCTCGCCGTGCTCGGCCTCCGGCGCATCCGGCTGACTGAGGTCGAGTCCAACGACCCGTACCTCACGTGCGCGGTCGAGATGCACTCCGAGATCAGCGAGGACATCCTCACCATCGAGCGCGAGGCGATGATGCGGCGCGCGATCACGTCCTTCCAACAGCTGGTCTCGCTGGCGCCCCACCTCCCGGCGGAGCTCGCCGGCGCGGCCGGGGCGATCGACGACCCGCTGCACCTCGCGTACTACATCGCCAACCACATCCGGCTGACCACCGAGCAGCGCCAGGAGATCCTCGAGCTCGACTCGTCGAAGGCGAAGCTCGAGAAGCTGCTCGGCCACATGTCCCACGAGCTGGAGGTGCTCGAGCTCGGACGCAAGATCCAGTCGCAGGCCGAGGAGCAGATGGGCAAGGCGCAGCGCGAGTACTTCCTGCGCGAGCAGCTCAAGGCCATCCAGCGCGAGCTGGGCGAGCTCGACACGGAGCACGCGGAGCTTAGTGAGCTGCGCGAGCGGATCGAGAAGGCGGGCCTTCCCCCGGAGGCGCGCCGCGAGGCCGACCGCGAGATCGCGCGCCTCGAACGCATCCCGTCCGCGTCGCCGGAGTCGTCGGTGATCCGCACGTACCTCGAGCTGATCGTCTCGCTGCCGTGGAACCTCTCCACCGGCGGCGAGGTCGACGTCAAGAAGGCGCGCGAGATCCTCGACGCGGACCACTACGACCTCGACAAGGTCAAGCAGCGCATCGTCGAGCACCTGGCGGTGCGGCGCCTCAAGCAGGTGCGCAATGCGACGGACCGCGGGCGCGAGCCAATCCTGTGTTTCGTCGGACCGCCCGGTGTCGGTAAGACCTCCCTCGGCCAGTCGATCGCGCGCGCGATGAGCCGCAAGTTCGCCCGCGCGTCGCTCGGCGGCGTCCACGACGAGGCGGAGATCCGCGGCCACCGCCGCACTTACATCGGCGCCATGCCGGGACGCATCCTCCAGGCGATCAGGCGCGCCGAGTCCAACGACCCGGTCTTCATGCTCGACGAGGTCGACAAGATCGGCGCCGACTGGCGCGGCGACCCTTCGTCGGCGCTGCTCGAGGTGCTCGACCCGGAGCAGAACAAGGACTTCCGCGACAACTACCTCGACGTGCCCTTCGACCTGTCGAAGGTGATGTTCATCACCACCGCGAACTCGCTGGAGACGATCCCACCCGCGCTGCGCGACCGCATGGAGGTGCTCTACCTCTCCGGCTACACCGAAGAGGAGAAGGTGCAGATCGCCGAGCGCTTCCTGGTGCCGAAGCAGGTCCTCGCGCACGGCCTGCGCGAGGGCGAGGTGGCGATCTCCGAACCGGCGATCCGGCTGATCATCCGCGAGTACACGCGCGAAGCCGGCGTGCGCAACCTCGAGCGCGAGATCGCGTCGATCATCCGGCGGGACGTCGCCGATATTGCTGTCGGAAAGAAGCTCAAGCGCCTCGATGACAACAAGCGCGTGCGCGCCGCGCTGGGCAAGCGGCGCTTCTACGACGACGTCGCCGAGCGCATCGACCGTCCGGGGATCGCCACCGGGCTGGTGTGGACGCCGACCGGCGGCGAGATCATCTTCGTCGAGGCGACGCTGACGCCGGGCAAGGGCGAGCTCAAGCTAACCGGCCAGCTGGGCGAGGTGATGAAGGAGTCGGCGGCCGCCGCCCTTTCTTACCTGAAGTCGCGCGCCACCGAGCTCGGCATCGACCCCGCGATCTTCGAGAAGAACGACATCCACGTCCACGTGCCCGCGGGCGCGCAGCCGAAGGAAGGGCCGTCAGCGGGGGTGACTGTGCTGACCGCGATGGCCTCGATCCTTACCGGCCGGCCGGTGCGCGACGACGTCGCGATGACGGGCGAGATCACCCTGCGTGGGCGCGTGCTTCCCATCGGCGGGATCAAGGAGAAGGTGCTCGGCGCGCACCGCGCGGGCCTGCGGCGTGTGCTGATGCCGTCGCACAACGAGGCGGACCTGGACGACATCCCCGCCGACCTCCGCAAGCAGATGCAGTTCGTGATGCTCGAGTCGATCGACCAGGTGCTGCGCGAGGCACTGGCGCCGCGGCGGCCCGCGGTCGTCGGGTCGAACGGGAACGGGCTGCGGACTAGCGTCGTTGCGCGCGCTGCAGGATCCACCCGTGCGCGGCCAGCTCCGCCGAGTCGTCGAGCGACGAAAGCGCGCCGCCGCCCCGTCGCCTGAGAGCTTCGCCGATCAGATGGTCGGCCAGGTGCGGGTTCTTCGGCAGCAGGCTGCCGTGCAGGTAGGTGCCGATGATGGATCCTTGCACGGCGCCCTCGGTCTTGTCGCTGCCGTTGTTGCCGTGACCCATGGCGACCCTGCCGAGCGGCCGTGCGTTCGCGCCCAGGAAGGTGCGCCCGGAGTGGTTTTCGAAACCGACCAGCGAGGTGGGCCGCAGGCCTTCGATGCTCGTCTCGACGACAACGTCGCCGATGAACCGCCTCTTGCCCGCCTGCGTGGTCACGTCGAGGAGGCCGATGCCGTCGAAGCGTTCGCCCTCGGCGGTCTGGTAGTAGTGCCCCAGCAGCTGGTAGCCGCCGCAAACGGCAAGCACCTGCGCGCCGTCTTTCACCGCCTTCTGCAGTGACTCCTGCTTGAACTGCCGCAGGTCGTCGTAGATAAGGGCCTGCTCGCGGTCCTGGCCGCCGCCGAAGAAGAAGACGTCGACCTCGTCCAGGTTCTGCGCGGGTCCGCGCTGGAGCTCTCGGAGTTGCGGCTCCAGGCCGTGCCATTCCGCGCGCTTGAGCAGCGTGAGGATGTTGCCGCGGTCGCCGTAGATGTTCATCAGGTCGGAGTAGAGCCACCCGACGGTGAACCTCTTCGCGGCGCTCATGTTTCCCAGTACGGCTGCGCCCAGCCGCGCTTCACGAGCTCGGCGCGGAGGTCGAGCATCGCGGTGTAGGTGCACAGCAGGTGGGCGGAGTCGCCCTCGCTGGTGTTCTTGATCAGCAGGTCGAGGGCCTGGGCGGGGTCGGTCTGCGGCTCCTCGGCCTTCACGCCCGCGTACTTCAGGCGCACGGCGAGGTCGTAGGCGCGATTGCCGGCGGGGATCACCAGGCGCGCTTTGTCCTCGAGCTGCTCGAAGTCGACGTCCCAGATCCATGACACGTCCGTCCCGTCTGCTTTGCGGTCGTTGAGCCCGATGACGAAGTTGGTGCCGTGCGCGAGGTCGACCGCGGTGCGCAGCGTTTCGTTGAAGCCGGCGGGGTTCTTGCTCAGGACCAGCATCAGATGGCGGCCGCGGAAGGTGATTCGCTCCTGGCGGCCGAACGCGGCCTTGAACGTCTTGAGCCGCTCGGCGATGTAGCTCGCTTCGAGGCCGAGGCTGCACGCGGTCGCGTATGCCGCGAGCACGTTGTAGACGTTGTACAGGCCGCCGAGCGGCATCTCGATTCGCGTGCCCTTGATGGTCAGGGCGAGGCTTTCGAAACCGTCGAGGGTGATGTCGGTCGCGGTGATGTCGGGCGACGGCCTCGCGAAGTCGTTGTTGGGGCACCGGTAGACGCCGTCGTGACCGACGTACACCGCCTCGAAGATCAGGCTCGACCCGCAGCGCGGGCAGGTGCGCGCGTCGGCCGCGTGCGGGAGCTGCTTGCTTGCGACTCTTGTGTCGTCAAGGCCGAACCACACCGGCTTGTGCGGCAGGCTCAGGCCTATCTCGGCGACACGCGGGTCGTCGGCGTTGAGGATGACGTGCGCATTTTCCGGGAGGGTGCTCAGGGCCTTCTCGATCTTCTTCGCGATCGTCTCGAGCTCGCCGTAGCGGTCGAGCTGGTCGCGGAAGAGGTTCAGGACCAGGGTGGCACTGGGCCGGATCTCATACACGGCCTTCGGCAGGCTCGCCTCGTCGATCTCAAAAACGCCCCAGTCCGACTTGAGGTGGCCGTCGGCGCCGGCCTTGCCGAGCGTGGCCGCGGTGACGCCGAAGATGAGGTTGGCGCCCGCGCGGTTGCTGACGACGCGCTTACCGAGGCCCTCGAGCAACCAGGTGACCATGCGCGAGGTGGTCGTCTTGCCGTTGGTACCGGTGATCACGACCGAGCCCTGCGTAAGGTCCTGCGTGAGGCGCGTGAGGATCTGGGGGTCGATCGCGCGGGCGACGTCGCCGGGCAGGGTGGTGCCGCCACCGCGACGGGTGATGCGGCTGAGCGTGCCGGTGGCCTTGCCGGCCCAGACCGCGGCCACCTTGCGGAGCATCACCGGTCGACGGCCCTGGTGACCGACGTCCAGCAGTCGAGGCCGCGGATCGCGACCCTGGCTTCGTTCTCTGTGGCCGCGGGCTTGAAGAACGCCGACCCGCTGCCGGTCATCCTCCACCCCTCGCCGAGCATGGTGGCGAAGTCTTTGAGGCGCGGCTCGACGTGCTCTGCCGCGCGGCGAAGGTCCTCGCCTTTCACCTCGTCCCACGCCTGGTAAACGCTTTGGGTCGACAGCTCGATACCCGGCCACGCGATGGCAAACCACGAGGGGGTCGTCGCGAGGGGCGTGACCCGCTCGCCGCGGCCCTCGAGGCGAGCCGCTCCTCCGGTCAGGAAGAACGGCACGTCGGAGCCAACCTGGGCCGCGACAGGCTCGAGGTCGAGGTCGAGCTTGAAAATCGCCTTCAGACCAGTCAGGGCAGCGGCCGCGTCGGAGCTTGCGCCGCCCATCCCTGAGCCGGGCGGGATTCGCTTCTCGAGGTGAAATGCGACGGGCAGCGTGCGGTTGGCCGCGCGCTCCAGGGCGGCGTGGGCTTTGAGCACGGAGTTGTCATTGTTGCGGACGCTGTGTCCGGAAGTCGTGAGCGTGGTCTGGCTGGCCGGCTCGATGAGCAGGAGGTCGTGAAGCTCGATGGTCTGCATCGTCGAGCGGAGGTCGTGATAGCCGTCGGGCCGGCGGCCGATGACTCCGAGGTCGAGGTTCAGCTTGGCCCGCGCCGGGACTGCGAGCCTCAATCGACCAGTGGCTTCAGGCCGGCGCGATACCTGACGGCGCGTTTTTGATAGTGCTGCGCGGACGTGGCGACCCAGTTGTTCGACGATCCGGCGAGCGGCTTCTTGACCTTCGCGGGCACGCCGGCGGCGAGGTGGCCGGCGGGGATCTGCTCGCCCTCGCCCAGCACCGCGCCGGCGGCGAGCATCGAGCCCGCTCCCAGGCGGCTGCGCTGCAGCATGGTCGCGCCCATGCCGACGAGCGCGCCGCGCTCGACGACGCATCCCTCGAGCTGAGCGGAGTGGCCGATGGTTGCGTTTTGTTCGATCACAGTGGGCAGGCCCTCGGCGCAGTGGATGACGGCGTTGTCCTGCACGTTCGCGCCTCTGGCGACGCTGATCTTCGACTCGTCACCGCGCAGCACGGCGCCGAACCACACGCTCGCGCCGGCTTCGATCTCGACGTCGCCAATGAGGACCGCGGTGGGCGCAATGTACGCGTCAGGGTGGACGCGCGGGCGCTTGCCGCCGAGCTCGAATTCCACTGGCCCCTATAATCCTTGATTCGTGGTTTCGAACTCCCGGCAGGCACAAATAGAAATGACGCGTGGCTAAGCGCACCGCTTCGGCGAAGAAGCAGGCGCGCGCGGGCGTGCGTCGGTCGACCCGCAACCGCTCGACGAAGTCATCCGTCAAGACCCTGATCACGAAGGCGCGCCAGAGCCTCCGCTCTGGTGGCGATGCTTCGGAGAAGACGGAGTCGACGGTGGAGGCGATCCGCGCCCTCGACCGCGCCGCGGCCAAGCGCATCCTGCACCGCAACAACGCGGCGCGCCGCAAGTCCCGGCTTGCGCGGCAGCTGGCGAAGGTGGCCGCGACAGCGCCGGCGCCGACGGCGGGGGCGAAGGGCAAGAAGGGCGCTGCTCCGGCTCCTTCTCGGGCTCCGGCGAAGAAGAAGTAGCGCTTCTCTAGAGCCGCGTAAGTAGCACGTCGAGGCCCAGGTCTGCGTCGACCTGTCCTGACTTGACCTCGAATTCGTAGTCCCGGATCTGCCGCAGGGCCTGCTCGAGACCGTTCGCGTCGACCTGCCGCGCGGCGTCGAACGCTTTCTGGATGACGAAATTGTGCTCGGTCATGTCGCCCTGGACTTCCTGCAGCGATTCGCCGCGGTCCTGGCGCGCCTTGACCTCGAGGACGAGCGCGACGTGCCGCGCCATCCGGTAGGCGATCAAGGTCGGTCCGACGCCCGAGCGGGTGAGGTTGCGGGCGATCTCGAAAGCTTGGGTCGTGGGATGCGGCAGCAGGTGGTCGTTGAGCCTGAAGATCTCGTCCTCGCGACCGCCGGAGAGGAGCTCGCCGATGACCTCGGTGTTCAGGTTGGCGCCCGAGGCTTTGTAGGCGGCGAGCTTGGTGAGCTCGGAGTCGATGACGGAGAGGTCGGGCGGCGTGACGCGCACCGCCTGCGCGGCCACCGCGGGCGTAAGGCCGTGCTTCTCGACGGCGCGCCTGGCCGCCCAGTCGCTGAGCGCACGCCGGACCAGGCGTGGCATCTCCTCGACCTGGCCGCCGGCGGAGTTGAAGGCCTTGATGAGCTTGTTGGTCGTCCCGAGGCGGCCCGCGGCAGTGATCAGCAGCCGGGTGGTCGGGGGAATCTGGGCGAGCGCGGACGCCAGGCCCTCGGCGCGGTTGACCGGAACGGCGCGTACGAAGACGACCCGGTACGGATCGAGGAAGGGCGCCTGGAGGACCGCGTCCTGCAGGCGCGCGGGGCTGAGGCCGGTTCCCTCCATCGTCTCGAGTCCGAAGTCGGAGACGAGCTCGCCGGTCCATGTTGCGACCGTGGCGCGCGCCTTCTCGTCGATGAGGAAACGTTCGTCGCCGTGCAGGAGGAGGGCGGTGGATTGTCCTTTCGCGGCGGCACGTGGCATGGCTGTGGGTCGATCGTACCTATCAGGTCAGGTCACGGCAGCAGGCTCGCCACGAAAGCGCGCAGCTCGTGGTAGCTGCCCGACTTCGGCACGAGCACTTCCGCGCCGGGGTTGCTGAGCGTCTTCTTCTCGAGCAGCGGCGAGTCCTCGAGGGTGATCGTGGTGACGTCGCCCTCCGTGATCGTGCCGAGCAGGTGACGGAGGTCGTTCATCTCGGCGAGAGTCAGGTCGGTGCGGACGCCGTCTTTCAACTCCCCTGCGGTCGTCAACAGCCACGGCGTCAGCCCCGCGGTCTTCAGCTTCTGAAGCATCGCGAACAGGACGATCTCCTGGCGGCGCGAGCGGTCGGTTTCGGAGGTGCTGAGGCGCGAGCGCGCGTACTCGAGCGCTCGCTTTCCGTCCAGCGTCTGCGGACCGGCGTCGAAATGGATGTGGATTGTCTGCTCATCGGCGTCGGATGGATAGTTGGGGTCGTCGAGCGCCTCTGGGATGTTCACCCGTACACCGCCGATCGCGTCGATCAGCGCCTGGAACGCCGCGATGTCGACGCTCACCCACCGGTCGATCGGCTGCCCGATGGTCGCGCCGACGGTGGCGGCGGCGAGGTCGCCGGGTCCGGTCGGCGTGGTCCACCGCGGCTGAAGGGACGCGCGATCGGCTTCGGCTCCCAGCGCGTACGCCGAGTAGAGCTTGCCCTGCACCGTTCCTGCCTGCGCGGCTGGAATGTCGACCAACAGGTACCGCGGCAGGGAGATGACCGTCGCGCGATGGGTTCGGGGTCGGATCGAGAGCACCAGCATCGTGTCCGTGAAGTCGGGGTTGTCACCGCCGGCGCCCCCGCGGGCCATGAACAGGAGGTTGATGCGCTGGTTGTCCGCTGTTTTCTTCGCAAGCGCGCTCTGACCGAAGAGATCGAGTGGGCCGGTGTTGGGAGCGACGGTGCGAATCGCGACTGCCGTCCAGCTGGCCGACGCCAGCAGCGCGATTCCGAGCAACGCCGCCACCAGTCGCAGTGCCGCGCGCCAGGTCACGAATCCGCAGTCTAGGCGCCGAATTGACAGGCACCTCGGCTGGAACTAGCATTTGTCAACCCCTCGCCCGCCCACGCTTAACAGCGTGCCTACCCAGGAGGTCCCTCCCATGTTCCGAAGGTTGGGCCGTTTTGCCGCAATCCTCGCCGCGGTTCTTGCCATCGCCCTCGCGACGATGGCCATCGCCACCGTGGCCGCCGGGGCCGCGAGCAGCAAGTTCAAGAGCACGACTACCGTCTCGATCGGTGCTCAGGGCACCCTGGTCACAAGCCCTGGGGTTGCCATCAGCCTCAAGTACTCGTGTTTCCCGTTCGGCACAGGAAAAGGCGGCTACGGAGGCGGGGCGTTTGGAAGCGTCCGGGTCGCGGATATCAACGGCAATACGGGCTTCGGCTTCTTCACGCCTACCTGCGATGACAGCAACCAGACCGCGGTGGTCGTCGTGCCCGGGTTTTTCATTCCTGGAGACGCGGCGGCGAGCGCGTTCATCTGCGGGTTTGACTGCAACAGCGCAACCCGGGAGATCAAGATCTCGTAGCTACATCGCGAGGGTGATCGTGCCCTCCTGGTCGGTGCGCAGGACGTTGGGCGGGTAGCCGGCGGCGAGCCGGCCCGAGCCGCGCGAGGCGATGAGCTGCGTGGTCGACGTGATCGCGACTCGTTCGAGGTCGGGCGAGAGCGTGCTCCTGCCTCCCGCGGGCAGGAGGAGGTAGGTGCACGGGCCGCGAAGGCGCGCGGCGACGATGGTCTGAGCGTCGAGGTCGAGGTCGCTGAGGTCACAGAAGCTGCGACCGTCGGTGGCGACCGCGCGCAGCGCCAGGTCGGCGGCGCCGACGATGTCGCCCGGCGCAGCCCTCTCCGGCGCGAGCACCTCGAGCTCGAAGCCGGCGATGACTCGCGTCGTCTGCGCGGCCAGGCGCTGGACGGTCGCGCCGCGCGTCACCTGCTCCAGCGCCGCGCTGCGCCAGGCCGAGCCGCTCATCGGGACGTCGGGGAGAAGAAGGGTCGAGGCGGGTCGATCGAAACCGGCCAACCCGCCCACATGGCCCAGCCCCGGCGCCGTGATGGCAAGCGCGTCCAGGCGCCGCTGCCAGGGCGGGAGTTCTGTCCCGAGCCCATCGGCCAGCTTGGCCGGGCTGGGGCCGCCGTCGATGAGGATGGCGCCATGCGGACCGCGGAGGAGGACCGCCTGGCCGTCGCCGACGTTCAGGACGATCGCCTGCTGAGGGGCGCTGCCCCAGGCGGCAAGCGCGGTCGCGGAGATCAGGGTCGGGGCGATCACCGCCACAGCTATCGCGGCGTGGCGACGGCGGCCGCCGGAGTGCGCGCCGGCGATCGCCGGTCCGAGCGCGGAGTAGTAGGCGAGCCCCAGCCAGGAGGGAAATGTCGGGATCGTGATCGCCGCCGCGGGCAGGCGTCCCAACACATACGCGACCTGTTCGATGTAGGCGAGAAGACCGACGAGCGGAAGTGATGCCAGGGCGGCGATCGCGGGCACGACCGACAGCGCGCCGAGCAGGAGGCCGCCGGCGACGAGGATCGGGAGGATGGGCAGGGTCAGGGCGTTGGCAATCGGCGCCGCGGGCGAGAAGACGTGGAAGTCGGTCGCCATCATCGGCAGCGTCCCGATCTGCGCGGCGCAGGTCACGGCGAACGGTTCGCGGATGACATGTGGCAGGAAGGCGACGCGCCGCGTGATTGCGGGCGTCAGAACGATGATCGCCGCGGTGCCGGCGAAGGAGAGCTGAAACCCGACATCCCACGCGAGGTCGGGATGCCAGCCAAGCATCGCGGCGGCGGTGCACGCGAGCGACGTCCAGACATGCGACGGACGGCCGAGATGCACGGCCGCGAGCGCAAGCCCGCCCATGGCGGACGCGCGGACCGCGGCGGGAGTCGCACAGCCGGCAAGGGCGTAGAGCGCGATCAGCCCGAGCGCGGGCCACGTCGCGAGGCGGCCGAGTATCGGGGCGAGGGCGCCCTGGACGATGCGGGCGAAGATCGCCACCTTGAGCCCGCTGAGCACGAGCAGGTGGATCAGGCCCGTGTTGATGAGGGCCTTCTGCAGCTCGGCCGGGATTCCCTGTTTGATCCCGAGCACGATGCCGAGCAGGACCGCCGCGTGCGGTGGCGGCAGCGCGGCGTCAAGCGCGGCGATGCATCGCTTACGCAGCAAGGCGGGGAGCGCCGTCAATCCGCCGCCGCTGCTGACGACGTCAAGGCTGGTGGCGTCGAGCTCGAGATAGACGTTCCTCTGGGCGAGGTAGGCGCGGCGGTCGAACGAAGGCAGGTCGCGCGGAAGTGCGAGCTTGCCGATCGCCCTGACCTCGTCACCAAAGCTCACCTGTGCCGGTCCGCGCCAACGCACCAGCAGGTTGCCGATTCGTGTGACGTCAGATGCGCCGAGAAGGATCGTCGACGGTTCGACCAGCGCTTCCGCGCCGCCTGCCGCGGGTCGGACGTCGTCGACAATGCGGCCGCTCAGTACCGCGATTTGGCCGGCGAGGGTGGGAGCGCGCATGGGTATCAGCGGGTCGGCCGGTGGAAGCTCGGCGCGGCCGACACCCAGCAGCGCCGCCGCCACCGCGAATGCCAGGAGCGCCGGCCTAAGCACGAGCGCCATCGCGCTGATGGGAACCGCCGCGCCGATCGCCAGCACACCGAGCACCGGCTGCGCGGGAAAGAGGACCACGGCCGCCGCGATCGCGACCGACCAGGCGAGAGCCAGGACGAGGCCCGGGTAGCGCGTCACAGCGTCACGTACCGCCGAGCGATGACGTAGGCGGCCTCGCTCATGCCGAGGATGTCGACCAGCTCGCGGGTGTTCTGGAAGCCGCCGAAGTTGGTGCGGTAGTCGATGCACTCCTCGGCGAGCGCCTGCGTGAAGCCGGGAATCGTGAGCAGCTCCGTAAGCGTCGCCTGGTTCAGGTTGACGCGGACGATGACGGTGCCCGAGGTGCTCCTGGCGAAGGCGACCTTGATCTGCTCGCCGTCCTTGAGCCGTCCGGCGAAGTTGGGGAGTCGGGCGAGGTCGGCGTCGGGGCTCAGTCCGCCGGCGGCGGCGATGGCGTCGAACACCCTGTCGCCGCGCGGCAGCCGGTAGAGGCCCGGGCTCTCGACGGCGCCGACGACGTGCACAAGGAGTCCCGGCTGCGAAGGCAGGTCTAGCGCCGGGTCGGCAGCCGGCGGGGGCGGCGTTGCGGCCGCCGACATGGAGGTGGTGTAGAGGTAGGCGGCGATCGTGACGCCAAGGGCCATCGCCACCGGCGCGGCAACGAGCAGGAGCCGCTTCCAGCCGGGGATGAAGCGAAGGTTGATGCGCATGGCGCCGAGGCTAGGCGGAACAGATCGCGAATAAAACCCAGCCTGTTAAGAAAGGTCAGCCTGGTTCCCGGGGAAGGATTCGAACCTTCGGTCGAGGATCCAAAGTCCTCTGCCTTACCGCTTGGCCACCCGGGATCGGGTACCACCATAGCGTTCGCCCGCGGGGATCTTCCCCGCAGCGCGCGTGACCCCAAACGCCCGTCGAGCGTTCGGTCTGGTGATGAGACACGCGCTGCTCGGCGCACTGCTGGTGGTGACCGCGGCCTGCGGTGCCTACGCCTTTCCGGGCGGCCGGCCGACTCCGACCCCGACGACCGGCACCGTGAGCGGCAAGGTCGTGTCGGTGCCTTGCGCGCCGGTCGAGAAGCTCGGATCGCCCTGCCCAGGCCGGCCCGTGGCCGGGCTGGAGATCGACTTCGTGTGCGGGCAGCCTGCAGCGGTGACCAAGGCGCTGACCGACTCCAACGGCAACTACTCGGTGCGCCTCAGCCCGGGGACGTGCTCGGTCAAGTTCCGGACCTACATGCGCTACATCAGCGGGCCGCTGAAGATCACGGTGAACGCGGGCGACAACATAGTCGCCAACTACGTGCTCGACAACGGCATCCGCGGACCGGCGCCGGCGCCACAGTCCTAACGCCACCGGGCGTTTCTCCCACCCACTGACCCCCCACCCACCCTCGGGGGAGGAATGCGGGGCCCAGCGTACGGTGGGCTCCCGCGCCCGTGTCAATCCTGCCTGTTAAGGGTCATGCCCGGCGGGGCACCACGGAGCATGAAAATCGTTGCGGGCGGTGAGCCGGCCCGTGCGCCGTTGATGCCACGAGCTCGACTGTTAAGTTGGGCCGGCGGACTGCAAGGCATCAC
>Ga0207684_10000890_pt1 | contig 33979 bp, 32 predicted proteins | sample KBSK5501metaG_FD_184342 | JGI IMG/M metagenome (GOLD analysis project Ga0207684, IMG submission 184342) | Corn, switchgrass and miscanthus rhizosphere microbial communities from Kellogg Biological Station, Michigan, USA - KBS K5-50-1 metaG... | ecosystem: Host-associated > Plants > Roots >... | reverse complement strand
CGAGGAGAAAAGAATAGCAGAGCCTCGAATCCGCGGCAATCCGGGACGCACAGCCCGCTGGTCTCGAGGACCGGTGCCGGTCTACATGGTCCGGAGTTTCAGGGCGCGACGAGGAATCCGCAATGCGACGAAGGTTTTTCAGCGCGTGTCAGCGCGCGAGGACAGTGGCTCCAGTCTCGATCCCCTCACCGCGCGCGATACGTTGCGCGGTTCTCGGGGCCTTCCCAGACAATCACTTCGGCCACGTGGGATGAGTCGATCGCGCCGGAGGCCTCGAGTCTCTCGGCGAAGTAGCGGGCGAGATTCTCGGCGGAGGTGTTGCGGCCGGCGAAGGCCGGGTGATCGTTGATATAGGTGTAGTCGAACTCCTTCGCGATCGCTTCGAGGGCTTGTTTCGCCGCGACGAAGTCGACGGCGAGGTCGTGGCGCGGCAGCTTCTCGACCTCGAGAACAATCTCTACCTTGTAGGAATGCCCGTGCAGCGGCTCCGGCCCGCCTTCGTAATCGATCAGATTGTGCGCAGCCTCGAAACGTGCGGAGACGGTGACTCGGTAGGGCACGGCGAGACTCTAATCCCAAACAGAGGAAGCTTTTCCGCCGTGGCTTTCTCCGCCTACTGGAAGTATCCGACGACGTCGATGAGGAGGTGAACGGTGCCGCTCGCCTGATCCACATGGGCGTTGATGTCTCCGGTGGGCGGGAGCGGCACGATAGCGTTGTTGGCGCGAGTTTGCCCGGGGCGCCAGTTCAACGTCGAGACCAGGGGCAGCGCAATCCCTCCCGGAACTACCCTTATGTCGCCCAGCGCGGTCGGCTGAGTGATGGTGAAGTTGTATGCCACGGCCCGGGCGGTCGCCGGAATTCCGCACTTGCCCACAATGACGAACGAACGATCGGCGTTGGCATTGAGCGCCGGTCCGCCGTAGGGACCGTTGGGGCCGCGGGTGTCGGCCACCCGACAGGGCGTGACGGTGTAGTACTGCGCCGCTAGGGAGAGGCACGCGGAAAACTCCGAGGTGTCTCCACCGGGATCGGTTGCCGTCGCGGTCAAGGTCGACTGCGGAGAGGGGGCGACGGGAAGCGTAACGTCGAAGCTGCCGTTGCAGGATGCGTCGGTGGGCACCGTGGCGGAACCGAGATAGACCTTCCCCTGCCCGTAACCGGTTGGATCACAGGCGTCGTTCGCATAGAAGTCGAGTGTGTAAGTGGTCGAGGGCTTGCTGTTGAGAGTTCCCGTCACTCGCGTATTGGGACCCAATATGACGGCCGAGGTCAGGACGGGGAAATTCTGAAGGTTGTTCGGACCAAAGCCCGTGTTGCAGTTCCTGTTCGCCGTCACGCCGTCGTCCTTTAAGTCAATCCCCAGGCCCCCGTTGGAGTAGATCGAGTTGCCGCGGATGGTGTGCCCCGTTCCCACGAACACAACGACGCCCGAGCCGTGGCCCTGACCACCTCGCGCAAACGAACCCAGCGTGTTGGCAATGACGTTGCCGGCGCCGGGGGCCGTTCCCCCGATGATGTTGTTGTCGCCCGAAACGCTGATGCCCGACCCGTTGCCGAGGGTCGAGCCGTTCGGGACCGGGGCGGTGCCGGTGGCGTCCGTCCCAATCCGGTTGCCCTGGACGACGTTGGAGGCATTGCCCGACCCACCAAGAACAACACCATTGTCGAGATTTCCGGAAATCAGATTGCCCGCTCCGGCGGCCGTCCCGCCGATGAGGTTGTTCGTGCCATTCACACCAACGAGGATTCCAACGACCTGTGGCTGGCTTCCGGGGTTTGGCGGGACTGCGGTGCCGGCGGCGTTGGTGCCGATGTAGTTCCCCTGCACGACGTTGCCGGAGCTGAAGCTGGGAGCAAAAGCGTTTATGAAGATGCCGCCGCCGTCCGCGCCGCCGGAAATCAGGTTGCGATCCGCCGGGGCGGTCCCGCCGATCGTGCTGTTCGTGACGTTTTCGAGATAGAGGACGTAGCCGATCGACGGCTAGTCGATGACGGATCCTGTCGGGTCGGTTCCGAGGAAGTTTCCGAGGACTTTGCTTCCGGTCGCGCCCCGGATGTCGAGAGGCGCGCCGCAGAAGTGGATGGCGAGCCCGCGAGTCGTCGTGTTGTTGGCTCGGACCTGCAGGCCGTGACAGGGGGCTGAGAAGTTGACGCCCGAGAGATCGATCGCGAAGACGGCGTTGTTGCCGATGGGCAGCGTATTCGGGCTCGACCCCGGCTGCGTGTAGCCGTCGATGGTCACCGGTTTTGTGATCATCGGCAGATCCGAAGCGGGCGCGATCGTGTGCAGCCCCGTCCCCGGGATGTTGAAGGCGATCTGGTCGTTTGTGCCGTAAGGCCCGACCGCGACGACGTCCGCGTTGACGTTGGCGCCGTTGTTGATCGAGGTGATCGCCTCGCGCAGAGTCACCACGCCATCCACGGCGATGGCGTCGCCCGTGCCGGTGACGGTGATCGTGGCGCCAGATGCGTCAGCCGCCGCGAGCACTGCCGCAGCGATCAGGATCGCGTCCAGAAGTCTCCGTGGAAGCCGCCCTGGTCTCATCGGGGCTCCACCTCTCAAGCTGGTGCCGGGACGCTATGGCTTCAGAGACGGGTTGTCAATGAGACTCTGAGCATCCGGCTGTCGGCCCGATCGATCCCTGACAAGTCGACCGTCGAGTCGGTTCCACTGCGACATCCAGCGATGCCTCTGGGAGCGTTGAGGGCGAATCGCCTCTTCCCGTCCGCGGCGTTCGCTCAAGCCAGAAGCGTCGCCTCCCGCGTAACCGAAAGCGCCGCTTGAGCTTCCGGTGGGATCGCGAGCAGAGTTTCAAGGACCTTCCTGGCGGTTGCCGTCGGTCCGGCGGACTGGTCCAGGTTGACCTCGAATCGAAGGCGCGCCTGAGCGGGATCGGCCTCCAGCGCGAATGCTCGCAGCGCGGGCATGGTCTCGCTCCAGCCGTTGGCGACCGCCTCGCCGGCGCGAGCGACGTGCTCGGGTGAGTCGAGTCGCACCGCGTAGCGGGCGCCCCTGACCGCCTTGGAGAGGGCGGGCTCGGCAGGAGACAGTGCTCGCACCTCCAGCACTCGCAAGCCTTCGGGCAGTTTCGCATTGATGCGCTCAGCCGCCGCCGCTTCGAAAGTGGCGTTGCCGTCGACGTCGAAGACTTCGTGGAGGCTCTCGAGCCCCAGGGGAAGAGCCGGGCCCATCGAGAGACGCATGTGGGGGTTGAAACCCTCGCTGTAACGCGCCGGGAGTCCCGCGGCCCGGATCCCGCGCTCGAAGGCATCCATCGTGTTGCGGTGCGACAGAAAACGGGCATCTCCGGTCTTCTGAAAAACGACGCGATGTCGGACCACGTGCTGGGACTGGGCGGTTCGGGTGCGCGTGGGCGAGGCGATGTCCGGCATGGCCTTCTGTCTGTAGGCCGCTCCCTTGGCCGACTCGCGGTAGGCAGACGGCCCGGAGGGGGCGAGTGGGGGAGTGGGAGAGGGGGAGATGGGGAGAGTGGGAGAAATCGAGACATCTGGGATCGCCCCCTCACCCCCTCGCCCCCTCGCCCCCTCCAGCTTCGGTACCGCAGAGATCGATGCGCTGCCCAGCGAAGGGCGAGCGAGGACCGTGTCTTGCCCATTACCCGGCACGCCGCAGGCGTAGCAGTGGCCCCACTTGCAATCCTCCGTCCGCATCTCCTTCTTCGCCTTGACGAGCTCGACCTTCAGAAACCGCTTCGTAATCGAGGCGTCCAGCACGTCCCACGGAAGGATCTCCTCGGTGTCGTAGTCGCGGAGGTACGACTCCTTGGGAATCTGCTCCGCTTCGAACGCCTTCATCCAGAGGTCGTAGCGGAAGTGCTCACTCCAGCCGTCGAACTTCACGCCGCTCTTCCACGCCGTGTGGAGGACGCGCCCCATTCGGCGGTCGCCGCGCGAGAGGACGCATTCGATCTCGGCCTCCCGCGGCTCGTGCCATTTCATCCGCGCGCCGCGCAGCCGGCGGAACTTCTCTTTCAAGTAGGAGAGCTTGCGCTCGAGGATCTTGACGCCATCGAAAGGCGCCCACTGGAAGGGAGTCCAGGACTTCGGCACGAAAGATCCGACCGAAACGTTCACCTCGACCCGGCGGCCCTGCTTTTTTCCCTGGGCGAGAATGCCCTCGACCAAAGTGACGAGCTCGTCCAGGTCGGACGAGGTTTCCGTGGGCAGTCCGATCATCGTGTAGACCTTGATCAGGTTCCAGCCGCGGGAGAACGCGACGTCCGCCGCGGCAATCATGTCGGCATTGGTGAAGGTCTTGTTGATCACCCGCCGCAGCCGGTCCGAGCCGGTCTCGGGCGCAAAGGTGAAGCCGGATTTGCGCACCTCCGACACCGCGTCCGCGAGGCCCACGGAGAAGGCCTCCGCGCGAAGCGACGGAAGCGAGATCGAGACACGCCGATCCGAAAGTTGCGGTGCCAGACAGGAGACGAGAGGCTCGATCTGCGAGTAGTCCGCGGTCGAGAGGGAGAGCAGGCCCACCTCGCTCCAGCCGGACTCGGCGATGAACTTCCTGGTCATCTCGACCACGTCGCCGGGATCGAGCTCCCGCACGGGCCGGTACCAGTAGCCCGCCTGACAAAAACGGCAACCCTGTGTGCAGCCCCGCATGATCTCCAGCCCGAGGCGGTCCTGAACGATCTCGACGGAGGGGACCATGGGCTTCTCGGGGTAGTAGTCCGGCTTCAAGACGGGTACCCAGGTTCTCTTGGCGCGCTCGGGAACGCGCGGATCGTTTCGAGTGATGGCCGCGATTCGCGAGCGATCGTCGTAGGAGACGTCGTAAAAAGAGGGAACGTAAATTCCCTCGATCTGCGCGAGCGCGGCGAGCAGGTCCCGCCGGTCGCTCTTCGCGTTTCGCCCTTCGCCCAAAACCTCCAGAAATCTCGGCAGCGCCTCCTCCGCGTCCCCTATCAGGAAGGCGTCGAAGAAGTCCGCGATCGGCTCGGGATTTGCGGTGCAGGGTCCTCCCCCCAGGACAATCGGATCGGTCTGACGCCGCTCGCGCTGCCAGACGGGCAGCCCGGCGAGCTCGAGCATATTCAGGATATTCGAGTAGTTGACCTCTGCCTGGAGCGAGAAGCCCAGCACGTCGAAGTCCGCCACGGAGGCGAAAGACTCGACGGTGAAGAGGGGAATGCCCTGCTCCCGCATTTTCACCTCAAGATCCACCCACGGCGCGTAGACGCGCTCGCAGGCGAAGCTCTCCCGGCGATTGACGATCTCGTAGAGGATCTTCAGGCCCGTGTGGCTCATCCCGATCTCGTAGGTGTCGGGAAAAGCCAGGGCGACGGTCACCGTACAGGCGGAAAGGTCCTTGCGCGTGACGTTGCGCTCGAGGCCGACGTAACGGCCCGGCCTCTCCACCCGAGGGAGGAGAGGCTCGAGCCGGCTTCGCACCGATTCGTACCGCATAGAACGGGCCATTCTATACGGCCGCGGCGACTCCTATTGGAAGTAGCCCGACACGTCGACCACCGCGTGGACGTTGCCGGACGCCTGTCCGCAAACCACATCCATGTTTCCCAGGGCTCCCAAAGGAATGATTGCGTTGTTCGCACGAACGATGCCCGACCGGTAATTGATCGTGGAGGTGGGCGGAAACGGCGAGCCCGTGGGGAAGAGCGTCAAGAACCCTGCGGTCGAGGGGTTGATGGCGACCACGTTGATCACAACGGCTGCGGCTCCCGCGGGGATGCCGCACTGTCCGGCGAAAACGAACGTGCGGCTCGAACCCGCCGCGAGCGCCGGAGCGCCGTATGGGCCGGCGGGGCCGCGCGTATCGAGGACGCGGCAGGGAGTGAGCGTGAAGAAGCTCAAACCCGGCGCCGGAGTCCGCGTCGGAGTCGGGGTAGACGTCGTTGTCGGAGTCTGCGTCGGCGTAGACGTCGGCGTGAAGGTCAACGTCGGCGTGTTCGTCGGCGTCGGCGTGGCCGCGCCGCAGGTCGTGCCCAGGACGGCCTCCCACATCCCGCGGCCGTGCGTCGCGGCGCGAAGGATCCTGCTCGTCGGCTGCAGCGCGAGGTCGAAGACGGCGCTTCGCGGGAGCCCGGTGCCGAACGGCGCCCAGTTCGCTCCTCCGTCCGTCGTCTCGTAGACGCCGATGTCTGTGCCCGCCCAGAGGTGGTTCGGCTGGAACGAGCACGGGTCGATGACGAGAGCGTTCACGGGAATGTTCGGGATTCCGTTGCTGACCGAGGTCCAGGTTGGCGGCGCCGCGTTCAAGTTCGTGGTCTTCCAGACCTGCCCCGCCGTGGACGGGTTCGTGTAATACGCGAGCGAGAGGTACGCGGTATTCGCGTTGATGGGATCGATCACGATTCGGGAGACGTACCTGTTCGTCGTGCTCCCGGTGGCATTGGTCGGGAACGGGAACGATAAGTTGACCAAGGGATTCGCCCCGGTCGTCGTGCCGAAGACGTTACCGTTTCGCAAGCCGACGACCCGGACGTTGTCGTTCACAGGCGAGATCCCGATGGCGCTGACCGCTACCCCCGCAGTGAGCACCCCGCTTACATCGGTCATCGTGTCGCCCCGGTCCGCCGAGCGATAGAGCCTGTTCGTCCCGAAGTAGACGGTGTTCGGGGTGCCCGGGCCGAGGGCCATCGGCGCGTAGAACTGGACGGTGTCGGCGACGTTGATGCCGTTCGTCTGAGTGAATGCCGTCCCGTCGCAGGACGGTGTCGGGTCATTGGCGAATCCGCCGCCTCGAAACTCCCAGGAGTCCTTGACGCCAAGGCATGCCCCATTCTCCGTCCTGTCGAACCCGATGAAGTTGTTCGTCTGGTTGAAGAAGGTGTGATACATCGCCTTGATGTTCGCGCCCGTATCGGTCGCGCTCTGGTCGATCAGCGCGAAGCCGCCGTCGCCGCTCTCGGCGGAAACCCAGGTGCCGCTCGCCGGCGTCTGAGCCTCCGTGCCGTTGTCCTGCGTGCCGCCGATCGTCAGGACTCCGTCCGTGGGGTGAACCGCCACGCTCTGGAACTGAATCGTGTTCAGCGGCGCGTTGTTCGCGTCGATCCAGGCCGTTCCGGCGGCCGCGTCCGGACGCTTCCAGACGCCGCCGTCGTTCACGAACCACACCGTGGTGGGCGTCGTCAGAGCGTCCATCGCGAAGCCGTGGGAGTCAGCGTGCAGGCCCGTGTCGTCGCGAGTGAACGTCGTCCCGCCGTCCGAAGAACGCTTCAGGACGTCCGAACAGCTGCCCCGGCCGTTGCCGCCGAGGTACACGATCGACGCGTTGTTCGGATCGACACCGATCGGGTTGTCATAGGAGCACTGTCCGCCACAGTAGCCTTCGGCGGCCGTGAGCGGAACGCTCCACGTGACGCCGCCGTCCACCGACTTCCGCACTCTGCCAGCTTGGCCCGCACCCGAGCAGGTGGCATTCGAGGATGCCTCATTCGAGCTAACGTACACCGTGACGGTCGACCCGACCTTGTTGATCGCGAGCTTCATGACGAGTCCGTTGAAACCGGGAAAAAGCGTCTGCGTGAACGTGGGTGTCGCGGCGTTTGCGTTCGTCGAGCGATAGATGGCGCCACCGGTGGCCGTCCCAGAAGTGGAAACCAGGAGGTTGTCCGGGTTGCCCGGCTCCAGGACCATGTCAAAGATCGACGTGTTGCCCGTGCCTGGGTTGTCGAGGCTGCCGTCGGTGTTGACAATGAGCTTGGAGAACGTCACCGAGCCCGCGGCCAGCGTGGCGTTCGTCGACCGATAGACCCCGCGCAGGCCGAGCGGCGGTACCAGGTTCGAGAGCGCATTCCCGCCGATCCCCCCGACGCCCGCCGCCGTAGATACGAAGATCGTCGCCGGGTCGGTCGGGTGCACGAGGATCCTCGATATGGCGCGCCCTGTGAAGCAGTTGGTCGTGATTTGAGTGGTGCTGCCGGTCGTTATCAATGGATTGATCGGGCCCACGAGGACAGGGGCCGTATTCACGCTGTCGATGCGGTAGACGCCGACTCCGAAAAACGAGTCCGCCGAGTTGTTCGGCTCTCCCGTTCCCACGTAGAGCTTGGTCGGATCCGAGGGCGCAAGGGCGAGCGCGCCGATCGAGAGCGAGTCGGCCGTGTCGAAGATCGCGGTCCAGCTGGTACCCCCGTTGGTCGAACGCCAGACGCCGCCTTGCGCGGTTCCGAGGTACACGTTGTTCGAGTTCGTCGGGTCGACGACGATGGAGGTGGCGCGGCCGCTCACTGGGGCCGTCGTCGGGGACTGCTGCGTTTGCCCGTTGGGCAGCGGCGAGGGCCCGAGAGCCGTCCACGAGACCAACAACGGGTCGTTCGCGAAGACAGGCCGATTCCTCAGCTGAATCTCCATCTGCTGGATTGCCTCGACTCGCCGGGACGAATCGAGGGGAAATCCCGGTTCGAGCCCGCGGAGCCGCCCGATGTGCTCGGCGCGCAGGCGCAGGTACGTCTCCTTGTCGATCGTTCCGCGGAGCCGCGGAGGCAGATCGGCGTCCGCCTCTTCGTTGTTGTCCGCATTGGCGACGAAGCGCGCCGCCGGTACGGTAGGAATCCTGCGAGCGGCATACAGCCCGCCCGCCGAAAGCACAGCACCCACGAGCATCCACGGGCGAAACCGTGATACGAGTTTTTTCATTGGAGTCCGGAAGTTGCCGGCAAGACTATTCCGGACCGCAATCGCCGGTCAAGCGCAGGTATCTGGCTCGACCAAACCTATCGCCGTCACATGACTTGCAACAACGCGAATTCGCGGCGTCCGGCGTCGGGTTTAAGAGCCCTCAATCTATGTACTTAAAGCCGGTTCCTGTGTTGAAGAGCACGATCTTCGAGCGCGGATCGAGCTTGCCGGCGGCGGCGAGGTTCTTCGCGGCGGCCCACACCGCACCGCCCTCGGGACAAACGAAGAGACCTTCGGCGGCGCCGATCTCTCGACTCGCGATACGCATCTCTTCGTCTGTGACGGCGACCGCGTCTCCCCCGGACGCCCGGACGTCCCGCAGGATCAGGTAGTCGGCGTAGGCCTTGGGCACGCGAAGTCCGGAAGCGTAAGTCTGCGCGTCTTCCCACTTTTCTGAGACGTCTTTTCCTTCGGCGAGAGCCTTCGGGATCGGCGCGCAGCCGGCGGCCTGGACGGAGATCATCCTGGGCCGGTCGCTTCCGATCCAGCCCAGCTCCTCCATTTCTTCGAACGCTTTCCACATCCCGATCAGCCCCGTGCCGCCGCCGGTCGGATAGAAAATCGCGTCCGGCAGCGTCCAGGAGAAGTCGCGCGCGAGCTCATAGCCCATCGTCTTTTTTCCTTCGACGCGATACGGCTCCTTCAGGGTCGAAACGTCGTGCCATCCCTCGCGCGGCGCGCGCTCGGCGACGATCCGGCCGCAGGCGTCGATCAGCCCGGGCACGAGTGTGACCCGCGCGCCGTATCGTTCGCACTCGATCTGGAAAACACGAGGCGTGTCCTCCGGCATAAAGACATGGCACTCGATGTCCGCCTTGGCCGCGTACGCAGCTGCCGCTCCGCCCGCGTTGCCCGCGGTCGGCAACGCGATCTTCTGGTAGCCGAGCTCCTTTGCCCGGGAGACCGCTGCCGATAGACCGCGCGCCTTGAAAGAGCCGGTCGGGTTGTTTCCCTCGTCCTTGATCCAGAGGTCCGAGAACCCGCGAGGGGAGCCGAGGCGCTCCGCGCGCAGGAGCGGGGTATCGCCCTCGCCGAGCGAGACGATGTTGACCGGATCTTCGACGGGCATCATCTCGTGCCAGCGCCACATCGACCGAGGCCGATGAAGTGAAGCTTCGCGATCGAGCGGCCGCGGATGGTAGCGCGCGAAGAGAGAGCCGGCGCAGCCGGGGACGGAGCAGAGGTCTTTTCGGCTGTCTCGCTCGTAGAGCGTGCCGCACTTCGTGCAGACGAGGTGCGCGAAGAAAGAGAACACGAAGGGGAAGTTATCAGTTGTCAGTTTTCAGTCGTCAGTTCCAGACGAAGACTCGAAACTGAAAACTGAAAACTGACAACTCGCCTGGCAGGCAAGGCTTTGCCAAAAAGAGACAACTCAGTATACCAACATCGGGTGGCCGCTACGTCCTTGACGCTCCCCGAAAGCGGAAGCGATAATCGCGGCGGCATGGAACTGAACGATCACCTTCGTCAGATGTTGAAGGATCTCGGCCAGGCGATCAACGAGTCGATCTCGGGATCCGGCCGCGTGCACGATTCCATTCAACGGATTCGGGACGAAGGTTACAACCTCTACATGGTCCTGGACGCCAAGGTGGGCGTCAAGCGCGAAGGACGCGGGAAGCGCAACGCCGTCCGGCCCGACGAGCCGGCCAGTGAGGAGCGCGCCGCATTCCGGATGAACCTGAAGGATCTCCACTTTCTGAAATCCGTCGGCATCGATCCGACGGTTCGGGTGCGCCGCCGCCGCGCCGTTGCGCGCCGCGCGGTCGCCCGGCGCGCTTCTCCCCGCGCGGCGCGCGGGCAGTAGCTTGCCCCTCGGGCGATGCCGTCGCCCGCCGATCCGCTCGGTCTGACTCCCGCGGGGTGGGAGACGGTGGCCGATTCCTGGAAGGAGCCCCGCTACCGCGGCCGCCAGATTTTTGACGCGTTGCAGAGGCGCGGCGTGACTGAATACGCCTCGATGCGGGAGCTCCCGGGCGCGCTGCGCGAACGGCTCGAAGCGGAGATGCCTCTTCTCCTCCCGCAGGTCGTTCGCCGCGACGTGGCGGCGGACGGAAGCGCCAAATACGGTCTGCGCCTCTCCGACGGCGCGCTGATCGAGGCCGTGCTGATGCCGGGGGAGAGCCGAACCGCCGCGGTCAACGAGTTCGAGGATGCGAGGCAGATTTCGAATTTCGAATTTCGAAATTCGAATTTGCCGAAGTCGGGTGCTTCCAATTCGAAATTCGCGATTCGCAATTCGAAATTCACCGTCTGCCTTTCGTCCCAGACGGGCTGTGCCGTGGATTGCGCGTTCTGTGTCACGGGCCGGCTGGGAGGAGGGCGCAATCTTTCCACGGGAGAAATCCTGGGACAGCTCCGAGCAGTGATGGCCGACGCGGGACTCGGATGGGAGGGACTGCGCGTCGTCTTCATGGGAATGGGAGAGCCCTTCTTGAATCCGGAAGGCGTTCTCCCGGCGCTCGAGATTCTTTTTGAAATGATGTCTCCGCGCCGCGTGACTGTCTCGACGTCCGGGATCACTCCGGCGTTTCCTCTCTTCAGCACTCCTGCCCGGCGGCCGAACCTGGCGGTCTCTCTCAACGCCGCGGATGACGAAACGCGCACGCGGCTGATGCCGGTCAATCGGACCTACCCGCTGACGGGGCTGCTCGCCGCCATGCGCGCCTGGCCCCTGGAGCCCCGGCGCCGCATCACCATCGAGTATGTCCTGATCGCCGGAAGGAATGACTCGGTGAAGGACGCCGCCCTGTTGGCGCGCCATGTCTCGGGACTTCCCGTCAAGGTCAATGTGATTCCCTTGAACGAGGACCCCGATTATCTGGCGGGCTGGAAACGCCCGGACGAAAAAACAATCGACCGATTTATCGAGCGGCTGGCACAGGCGCGCTTGACCGCGACGGTCCGTCGCAGCAAGGGACCCGATGCCCGCGCGGCCTGCGGTCAACTCAAGGGCCGGATGGAAGACCCGCGGCGCCGCCCAAAGGCGCCAGCGCCCTAATCCGGGCTAATCTTAGGGCGTGGAAGACCCCCTGCATGACTCGGACGCGCCGGAAATCGAGCGCCTGCAGGAAGAGCTGCGCGCCGAACGGTCCCGTCGGGAGAACGTCGAGCGGGAAAACGCGTCGCTGGTGGCGGCCTTCGAGCGCTTCGAAGGCGGCGTCATCCTCCTCGATAAGGATCGCGTCCTGTTCGCCAGCTCGGCCCTTTCCGATATGTTCGGGATTCCGACGGAGAACCTCCGGCGAATGACCCGCGAGCAATTCTTGCGCGAGATCGCCGGCCTCTTCGACGAACCTCCGGAATTCTTGTCACGGATGCGGCTGCGAGGATTCGAGGGAGCCGACCACCGGGAGGACGTCGACATCCAGCGGCCGAGTTGGCGCCGCATTCGGTGGACTGGAAAGACCCTTCGGCTTCCGACGGGAAAAGGGCTTCTCGCGATTTTCACCGACATCACCGAGGATTCCGACCTCGAGAGCGACCGCAAGTGGCAGGCCTTGACCGACGAGTTGACCGGTCTGAACAACCGCCGCGCCGGCGAGCAGGCGATCGCGCGCGAAGTGGCGCGATCTCTTCGCACGGAACGCCCTCTTTCCTTTGCTCTCTTCGACGTCGATCATTTCAAGCGGGTCAACGACACCCATGGCCACGCCATGGGAGACGTCGTGCTGCGCGAGGTCGCGCGTTACCTCCTGGCGTTTCTGCGCCGCGGCGACACGGCCGTGCGGTGGGGAGGCGAGGAGTTCCTCGTGATTCTCACCGACGTCTCCATCGATGGGGCGCAGAGCTTCGCCGAGCGAGTTCGCAAGGCGATCGAGCTTCTCCGAGTTGGCGAGATCGGGCCGATCACGATCTCCGCCGGCACGTCGGAAGTGGTCCCCGGGGAAGATCCCGAGGGGGCGCTGGCGCGCGCCGACGCGAACCTCTACATCGCCAAGGCGCAGGGAAGGAACCGAACGGTCTAACGGAGTCTAAAGTCTAAGGTCTAAGGTCTAAGGCGGGTCTGCTCTCCGAACTTTGGACTTTAGACCTTAGACCTTAGACCACACGCGGCGGCAGGTTTTCAGAGAAGAATTCCGTCCACCTGCGCTGATACTCAACGGCCACCACTTTTTCGGCTTCATCGTCATGATGGCAGTGGCCGGCGCCTTCCACGTTCCAAATGATGGCGCCGCTTGGAAGCGCGGCCTTGAGTCTCGCCGCGAAGCGAGGTGGCACCAGCCAATCCCTCTGGCCATGGACGAGGCAGAGCCGCCCCCGGATATGCGACAGCGCGCGAACCGGGTCGATCTGAACGAGCCCGGCCGACGGATCGACGACGTGCAGCTCCCGCCGGACTCGCCCTGCGGCGCGCGAGATCGCCCATCGAGTCGTCATCGCCAGCAGCGAACGCGGAATTCCGGTCGCCACGGAGAGGTAGTGGCGGGCCATCTCTGTCAAGTTCGCGTAGGGAGACTCCAGCCACAGAGCCTCGACCCCCGGCCGATCGGCGGCGAACTCCAGGGCGATCGTGCAGCCAGCGGAGCAGGCATGGATCCCGAGCCTCGCGAGATCGATTCCGAAGCGTTCGCGCGACGTCTCCAGCAGCCGGTTCAGATCGTCGCTCTCCAGGAATCCGTAGGTGACGAAATCGCCTTCGCTCGGTCGATGCCCCCGCAAGTCCGGAAGGAGCACGTTGTAGCCGAGGCCCAGAGATCGCAGCGCGTCGGGACGCCACTCGGCGCTGCAGCCTCCTTTTCCGTGGAGAAAGAGAATCGTCGCGCGCCGCTCGGGCTCGCCGGGAGAAGCGAAAATCGCCGCGAGCACGGCGGGGGCGCGGGCGCTTCCGGGGTGGCGATGGTCGACCACGATCGACGCCTCGCGGCGAAGGTCGGCGAGCAGCTCTTCCCGCCGCGCCGTGGCTGGCGTGAGTCCTCTGGGAGAAATGAGACGGTTGGCAAGGCGCCGAGCGGCCAGGTAGGAGCCCCCGAGATATGCGAGAGCGCCGGTTCCGAGGACAGCGATTGTCAGGCGCGCTCGGCGCTTCATTGTGATCGAGCTCCAGGTGACGAGTGACGAGTGACGAGGGGAAAGACAAGAGCAGTTCCACTTGTCACTAGTCACTCGTCACTTGTCACTCCAGTCCATGTTTGGCCCGCGCCTCTTTCGCCTTTTTTCCGAACAGCCCGACCGCTTCGACGGGACCCCGCACGTAGGCCTGGCAGGCGAGCCGTACCGGCTGCCCTTTCCAGCGCTTGCGGATGAGAGCGAGAGGTTTGAGAAGCCAGAGTCTCAGCGAAAACCGCTCGAGGCCGGTTGCAGGAGTCAGGTTCTCGGCGCCGGAAAGGGGCAGAACGGCGCACGTGGTGCATTGGCCGTGGCCGCCGCACCAGTGCCAGAGACGCGCGTCGGCGTCCAGGGCCGCGTCCCAGAGCCGATAGCCTTCCCAGACATCGATCTGTTCGCCGTTGATCACACAGCGCACCTTGCGGGGCGCGGGCTTGGGCTCGCTGGCCATGGAGGAATTATACGGATAGTCAACAGTCGACAGTCGACAGTCGACAGGGAAGACTCGATAGTCGATAGTCGATAGTCGGTAGTCGGTAGTCGGTAGTCGGTAGGGAAGACTTTAGAATCGGACGGATGTTCGCGGCTCTCTTGCTCGCGGTTTCTGCGATGGCGGCTTCGCCGACGCCGACCGCTACGGCCGGGCCCGCGCATTTTCGTCTCGTTCCGGTCGCGGGCGGCGTGTATGCCGCGATCGCGAAGCCGGGAGATCGGGATGCGGTCGGCAACGCCGGCTTTGTCGTGGGTGACGAATCTGTTTTGGTCGTCGATTCGTTTGCAACGCCCGCTGCGGCCCAGGAGCTGCTCTCCGAAATCCGCCGGGTGACGAAGCTGCCGGTCCGGTGGGTCGTCAACACCCACTACCATCTCGATCACGTCGGCGGCAACGCGGTCTTCGTGCGCGCGGGGGCCGTCGTGATCGCGCACGAAAACGTACGGGCGTGGGTCCGCACCGAGAACCTGAAATGGCGGGCGGAGATCCGTCCGGAAGAGAAGGAAATGCTCTCGAGGCTGGTGCTCCCCGAGATCACACACCGCCAGGGACTGACCCTGTGGCTGGGCTCGCGGCGCGTCGACGTGCAATTTCGCCCCGGACACACGGGCGGGGACTCCGTCGTGCGCGTCTCCGACGCGGACGTCGTCTTCGCCGGAGACCTCTTCTGGAACGCGACCGTGCCGAACCTGATCGACGCCGATACGGCCGCCTGGCAGAAGACGCTCGAAGGTTTTCTCGACGAGTTCCCAAGGGCCACGTTCGTGCCCGGACACGGGGAGCTGGGCCACGCGCTCGACGTCCGTTTCTTCCGAGACTACATCTTCGGGCTCCGTCAGACGGTCGCCCGCGGCCTGGAGGAAGGCAAGTCGGGCCAGGCCCTCATCGACTCCGTCCTTCCGCTCCACAAGGCCCGCTTCGGCAATTGGGCCTGGTTCGATCAATTCGGCGCGCGCAACATCACGATGACCGAGCAGGAGATGAAGGGAACGAAGCGGTACGCGCCGACGCCGTCGCTTCCGATCGCTCGCGACCTGCGCTGACGCGCACCGGCGCCTCCCCTCTGGGAGACTTCGCGCGCCGCGAGCGAAACGTGACTGGGCCGGCGAAACAAGGTGGCTCTCGGCTTCGATAGATTGTTACAGGCTCACGCCATAGCCGATCAGGGGACCCGAGAAGCGAAGACGTTACTGAGATGCCTTCCACTCCTCTCGCAGGAAGAGGAGCTCGATGCCGGCGCGGCGATCGCCGGGCTTCAACTCGACGACGACTCGCGAGGGATCGCGGGGATCGTCGGTGACGACGGTTCGATCTCCTTCCGTCAGGACGAATCCATAAACGCCCGGAGCGGCGAGGGAAAGTATGAAGCGCCCCTGCGCATCGGTCGTCGCGCCCCGCGACCATGGGATTTCTTTGCCGCGCGGAATCGCCTCGACGGTGAGACCGGCGACGGGCAGCCCCTCAGCGTCGGTCACCCTGCCTTCGACCCGGGCCGGCGGATTCTTCGCTGTCTCTAACATCCCGGCGGTGGGCGGAGGCGCGCTCACGCACGCCAGGGTGCAAGCGGCGGCGATGAGGAAAACTCGCTTCACGTTTCGATCGTACTTCTTGATCGTACTTCCAGCGCCCAGCGCCCAGCGCCCAGCGCCCAGCGCCCAGCGCCTGTATCCTTATGCCATCATCTCCTCGGAGGACTCGCATGGCAGAGACAGCCGCCCCGCAGAAGGAGATTCACCAATTCAACGTCAGCGCCACCTGGTCGGGAGACGGGACCGGCTGCGGCCGGCTTCGATTGCCGGAGGGAGACCTTCAGATCCCGATCGGCGGCTCCAAGAAGCTGGGCGGCTGTGGAGTCGGAGCCAATCCCGAGGAGATCCTGCTCGGCGCGGTGGCCGCCTGCTTCCTGAACACCTGGGCCATTTTCCTGCGCAAGTTGAATGTGGCCTACTCCGAGCCCGCCGTCCGCGTTTCCGGAGACCTGGGAGCCGACCCGGCAGGGGGCTACAAGATGCTCAGCGCGACGATCCGCGCGCTCGTCCCGCGGGCGCTGATGCTCGAACAGAAAGCTCCAGTCGAGAAGACGCTGCAGCTGGCGGAAAAGTACTGCATCACCTCGAAGGTCGCGCGCGCCGCGATGCCGGTGGTCGTGGAGATCGAAGAAGTCTAAGGAATTTTGAATTTCGAATTTCGGATTTCGAATTGCGAATTGTAGGAACTTCGATACTACGGCTTGAGAATGGCGATCGTGGCCCCCAGTCCACCCCGTTCCGGCGGAGCGTCGAAAAAGTCGGCAACGAGTGGGCTCGCGGCGAGGAGCCTTCGCACCTGAGCCCTGCGCGTCCCGGTTCCCTTGCCATGGATCACGCGGACCTCCCGGAGGTTCATCCGAAGCGCCTCTTGGAGGTATTCGGTTAGGACGCTTGGAATATCCCTCGGGAAAAAGGAGTGCAGGTCGAACGAATCCTCAATCGCAACTTGTTTTGTCAAATCCGCAATTCGAAATTCGAAATTCGAAATCTCTTCCTCACTCCCCCAGCTTCACCCTCAGATCTGCATCCCGTTCCGCGCTCACCGCATCCGGCCGGGCGGGCACTTCGAGCTTCTGCCCGCAGACACATTCGGTCTGGAAGCTTCCATCGGGCGAGCGCACCTCCAGAGCCAACTGCAGCGGCCGGCCGTCGTTGATCGTGCGATCGCGATTCCACCGTCGCACCGATCCCAGCAGCCCCTGCGGAGTCTCGGTGTAGTTGATCGCCAGTTCGCAGCCGCAGCTCGGACAGGTGGCCCAGCGGTATTTCATAAGCCGAGTCTACAGTCGACAGCTGACAGTCGACAGGGGAAGAGTTTCGTCAAGGCTGTCGACTGTCGACTGTGGACTGTCGACTAATTTGTCTTGTTGTCCAGCGTCCGCCGGGGGCCGGTGTCACGGGACGGAGTCTCGCGGGCTCCGCGCCGCAGCGGATCACCCCGCATTTGCTTGTGGGCCTTCTTGCGCTCGTACATGTGCCGGTCAGCCATCTCGATCGCCATATCGAAGGGAACGCGCGTCGAAAACGGGGTTACGCCGACGGATGCCGCGAGAAACTTCTTGAAGGCGCGGCCGGTGGTCCGCGGCGACTGGCGCACCTCTTCGATTTTGGCGGGGAGCATGTAGAAGCGCTTCTTGGCGACCTCCTCGTCCATGCCCGGAAGGACGACGAGGAACTCGTCGCCGCCCCAGCGGATCAGATAGTCGTCGCCGCGAATCAGCTTCTTGATCGCCTGGGCGCAGGTCCAGATCGCCTTGTCCCCTTCCTCGTGCCCCTCCTTGTCGTTGATCGTCTTCAAGCCGTCCACGTCGATCAGGACGATCGAGCCTCCGATGGTTTCTCGCATCAACGCGGGGCGGATCTCGTCCAGGAAGAAGCGGTTATAGGCCTCCGTGAGGGGATCGATCTGGGCCCGTCTCTTCGAACGCTGCGTATCCTCGGTGGCACGCGCATGGATGGTCGTCAGCTTGCGCTCGGTGTCCTCCATCGCCCAGATGATCAGGCCGATCCCGAAGAACATCTGAAGGAAGAGGTCGTAGAACCCGGTGTATGCGAGGAAAGGATACGCCTCGTCCTGATGCATTGCCGAGAGAGCGAAGAAGACGACATAGACCAGATGCGCGAGGAGCGTCAAGAGCGCCAGCGCCCCGGAGAACTGCTTGCCCATGCCCGCCCAGCGGCCGCGAAAAACCAGCGCGGTGATCACGAACCATGCGCAGGCCCCGACACCCATGTGGATCGCGTAGAAGAGCGAACCGCTTCCGGCGAAGTAGACGACCGCGGCCGAAAAGGGGAGACCGAGAAGAATCCCGAGGAGAAGCGGCTTGCCCAGCCGGGAATCGTGTGTCATGCGATCGGCCGCGACCATGAGCGAGACGTAATAAAGGATCTTGAAAAACTGATACGGCAGGTTCTTGTACGGGAGCGAGACCTGCTCCGAGGCAATCAGGCATACCAGCGAGAGGGTGAGAAACAGCCAGCCGGTGCCCGCCGCTCGGAGCATGCGGCTGCTGCTGCTGTCGCGCGAGAGATAGAGAAAGATCAGCGCCAGCAGACCGGCGCCGATCGTCTGCACCACTAACCCGAGAGAGGACATCTGCATGGGAACACTAAAGATTAACCCAAACCCGCCCCTTTCGCTCGCCGGGCCACCCCGAAACCCCCATGCCCGGCGAAACCTTCAGCTGTCGCCCGGCCGGCCAAGGTTTTCAGCCGCGGTGGTCGCTGCGCGACCGGCGGCTGAGACTTAGCCGAGCGCCCTCTCGTTTCGCCGACCCGGTAACAGTCTGGGTCGCGGCGCGCGTAGTCTCCCAGAGGGGAGGAGGCGCGCGCCGCGGGAGCGAGAGCGCGCGAGGGATCAGGCGCGCGGTCGAGGACAGTGGCCGAGCCGAGCGACGGTGCGCCGTGAGGCGCAGGTCCCGAGTAAGCGGAAGCGACGGTTAGCGGCTATTCACCTGGGATCCAACGCGGCGAAAATTCTCGCCCGGTCCCGTCACCCGGCAGCCGCCGGTCTGCGCCATGGTCGGTGTCTCGCAGGTGACCGGCAGGCGGGCAAAAACATCGGGACCTCGCAGTTGCAACGCCGTCTTGGGAGCAGAGCCGTCGCTGGGCAGAAGGAGAAGGTCGGATCCCTGCGGCGCTCGCGCGATGTCGAGCAGGAACCGCTGTTTTCCAATCTCGAGCACGGTGGGATCGACCGAGACAACGTTGATCGAGAGTCGCTCCCCGCCGCGGCTGTCCCAGGCTCCCGTGAGGGACTGAAGCGCGATCTGGTCCTCGACTCGCATGAAGACTTCAATGCCAGCCGAGGTTCGCCGGCTGATCGGAACATAGAAACGGCGCAGGTCCTCGCCCAAGCCTTCGATCGAAAGCTCGAGCGGATGCCGTTGATCGGGAGACAGCTGCAGGCGGACATAACCCGGGCGCTTGTCCTGGGCGACGGTCAGTTGCCACTCCGATTTCTTCTCGTCCCAGTCGCCCCGGCGGATCGGAAGGCGCTCAACGCCGGAAGGACGCAGGACTTCGATGGCAAACACGCCTTCGTCGCGATCGGCCAGGATCCGCAGCCGTGGGTTGGTCTTGAAGGCGGAGAGGTCGAACCCGGAGTTGAGGGACTCCATCAGCGGTCTGGGATAGAGCGTCTCGGAAGACCACTCGGGAATCCACACCCCGTCGATCTTCGCGGTCGAGCGGGAGGCGTCGAACGTCAGCTCGAATCCGGAGAATTGGTAGACCTCGGTGCGGAGATGTTCTCCCTGAGCCACGGAGCGAGTTCGCTCGCGGACCCAATCCGCGGGCGCGTCCTCGCGCGGCCTGCGCCATTGGTCCGTCCAGCCTTCGGGAGTGGCGCACTCGGGCAGCTTTCCTTTTTTCCCCACGACCGGAACCGGCGAGAGCTCCTTCTCTCGCAAGCGCCAGATGGTGCGGCACTGGCGAGCAGGAGTGGAAACCGACACTTCGAGCAGCGCGCCCGCGCTCCCGAGGGAGCCTGTCGTGAGCGCGATCTGACCGGCGCCCGATTCCGGCGCGGCAGTCTCGGCGCGAGCGCGCCGCTGCCCGGCGGCATCGCTGACCTCGATGCGCACTTTTTTTCCGTGAAGGGTCGCCGAAACCGTTTCCGGCACTCCGTCCCCGTCGAGATCGACAGCCAGGGGCGGGGGTGCCGGTGCCGCCTGGAGGAGGACCGAGAGGAGAAGCGGCGTGATCATCATGTAGCTGTTGAAGGCTGAACGTTGAAGGTTAAGGCTGGAAGAGAGACAGAATGGTTTTCAACTTTGATTTTTGAGCTTTGAAGCTACTACTTTGAACCTGGACCTCCTGATTTTCAACCTCTGCCTCTCGTCGGGGAGCTGGAATCGACGAGCCAGCGAGGGATCAAACGGTTCTTCGTGTTACCCTTACGCGAGACACGCGTGCGTGCTTTCGAGAAAGCCCCGCCCGAGATCGCGGATATTCTCGCGAAACCCATCAAAGAGCTGGGGTTGAAGCTTGAAGGCTCCCCGCTGGATCGATACGTCCAGAAGCTTTACCAGGAGCTCGAACGCAAGGGAATCCGCAAATTTCGGCCGCTGTGCTATCTGACAGACGAGTGGGGTTGTCCTTCGGGGGAGCCGGTCATCGGCATCCCGTTTTATCTGGCAGATCGCAAGCTGGCGCGCCTCGAGAAGGAGATGAACGATCTCGAGGACGAGCGCGAGATCCTGATGTATCTCCGCCACGAGGCGGGCCATGCGTTCAATTACGCCTACGAGCTCTACAAGACGCCCGAATGGCGTGACCTGTTCGGCCCGTTTCGCCGCGCTTACCGGGACGACTATCGCCCGATCCCTTTTTCGCGGCGCTTCGTCCGACACATCGCGGGCTGGTACGCGCAGAAGCATCCCGACGAGGACTTCGCCGAAACATTCGCCGTCTGGCTCACACCGCGGTCGCAGTGGCGCAAGAAATACAAAGGTTGGGGAGCCATGGCGAAACTTCGGTACGTCGACCGCATGGCTCGTCAGTACAGAAACGTCGAGCCGATCCGGCCTCAGGGTCGCACCGACATCACCGTCGACGAGATGGACACGACCGTCGCCGACTTCTACCAGGGAACGGTCACGGAGAGACGGTCTCCCGAGGAGCTCGCCCTCGACACGGACCTCGCCGACATTTTTCCGGCGTCCCGGCGCCGCCGGCAGAAGGTGCGGCCGGCGGCCGACCTCGTTCGCGAGAATCGAAAGGCGATCGTGGACAAGGTCGCCTACTGGACGGGCGTGCCGCGCCCGACCGTGAAGGACCTCGTCGAAGCGATCGCCAGCCGAGCGAGCGGTCTCGAGCTCCGCGCCGAGACTCCTCGCGAGCGAGAGCACCTGACGGAGCTGACCGCCTACACGACGGCGCTCGCGATGAACTACCTGACGCGTGGAAAGTTCGTGCAATCGTGACACGTCGCTCCGCACTGCGCGACAGACCTGCGCCTGCGGCGCACCGGCCCGCGGCTCGCCCAAAGGGGCTCGACCGCGGGCCTGGTCCCTCGCGCAGTGCTCCGCTCCCGCGGCGCGCGCCTCCTCACTCGGTTACTTCGGGAGACGACGCGCGCCGCGACGCGGACTGTCAAAGGGTCGACAAAAAAAGCTGCTGGTCGTCTGGTAGGCAGGACTAGGAAAGAACCATGGCTAAGGAGAACTACAAGGTCGTCATCCTCTACGACGCCTGGGAAGAGGAAGAGCCGGAGCCCGAGCCCGAGCCGGAGAAGACCACCTCCCGCAAGCGCCGGCGCCGCAAGAAGAAGGAAAAGCCGGATCGCGAAGAGATTTTCCAGGCGTTGACGAAGCTCGGCTACGAGCCGACCTACATGGTGCTCGACGGTCGAATCCAGTCGCTCGCCGCCGTGGGCCGCACAAACGGCGACCTGATCTTCAACCTGACCGAGTCTTACGCCGGCGACGACACGAAGGACATGAATATTGCCGCGTACCTCGACCTGCTCGGCTGCGAGTACACGGGCGCCGGGCCGCATGCGCTCTACCTCGCGCAGGACAAGGCGCTCGCCAAGAAGATCTTCGCGTTTCACGGTATTCGCACTCCTTACTTCGCGACGTCCTACCGTGGAAAGCTCGACCATTCCCACGACATCTCCTTTCCGCTGATCGTCAAGCCGACCTCGGAAGACGGATCGATCGGAATCGACGCGAGCTCGGTCGTCGGGAGCGTCAAGGAGCTGATGGAGAAGATTCACTACATCCACGAGGAGTTCGACGCGCCCGCTTTGATCGAGGAGTACATCGAGGGCCGCGAGATCTACGCCGCGATCCTCGGCAACGAGAACCCGGAAGCTCTGCCCATGGTCGAGCTCGACCTCTCCAAGCTTCCCGAGGGAACGCCAAGGATCGCAGGCAAAGAGGTGAAGTGGGAGACGGAGACGGAGGCCTACAAGGTGACCAAGTCCGCGCCCGTCGAGGACCTGGACGAGGAACTGGTCAAGAAGCTGTCCGACACCGCGATCGCCGCCTATCAGGCTCTGAAGCTGCGCGACTACGGCCGCATCGACATGCGCCTGACCGAGAAGGGGGACGTCTACGTCATCGAGGCGAACCCCAACCCGTGGCTCTCAACGGGGGCGGAGTTCGTGATGGCCGCCCGCAAGGCCGGCAAGACCTATAACCAGTTAGTCGGAGAAATCGTGGATCTGGCGCGGGCGAGGTACACGACGCCCGGATAAGAGGGACGCGGGGACTCGTACTTCGCAGCGAAGCGCTGCTTCGCAGAGTAGTACGCGGCGAAGGGAGGACGCGGAGAGGAGCGCGTTCTTCCTCTTCTTCTCTCTGCGTCTCCGCATCTCCACATCTCCACATCTCCACGTCTCCACGTCTCCACGTCGGATACAATCTCGCCGCAATTCGAGGAGTAATCATGAAAACTGCACTGCTCGTTGCAGCCGCTCTGGCGATTGCCAGCGTCACCACTGCGGGCGAAGTCGCCGGCGTGAGGATCCCCGACACCGTGACGGTCGAAGGCAAGACGCTGAAGTTGAACGGAATGGGCCTGCGCAAGAAAGTGGTGTTCAAGGTCTACGTGGCGGGCTTGTACCTCGAGAGCCCGTCGAAGGATCCGGCGGCCGTCCTCTCATCGGATCAGATCAAGAGCATGAGGTTGTGGATCTTACGGACTCTGAAGGGCTCGCAGATCACCGAGGCGATCGTCGAGGGTTTCGAGAAGAACTCAAAGGCCCAGATGGGGGCTTTGAAGGCGCGGCTGGAGAAGTTCAACGCGATGTTCCCCGACGTCCAGGAGGGGGATCAGATCGAGATGACCTACTTCCCCGGGAAGGGCACAGTCGTGACCGCGAAGGGGACCGAGAAGGGGGGCATCGACGGGAAGGACTTCGCCGACGCGCTCTTTTCCGTGTGGCTCGGGCCGAATCCGGTTCAGGAGGACCTCAAGAAGGCGCTGCTGGGAAGTTAATCGTTTTCAGTTAACAGTTGTCAGTTGCCTGGAGCTTGAGCTGAAAACTGAGAACTGAGAACTGACAACTCTTCCGCGGGAGGTGGGAGATGCCGAATCGGTTTTCCCGTGCCGTTTATCTCATCGCGGCAATTCTTTGGGTCGTGGGGATCCAGGTCGCTTCGGCCCAGAACGAGCTTTTCGTCGCCGACACCAGCACGGTCTCCGTCACTGTCTACACCCGGACTGCGAATGGCAATATGGCGCCGCTGCGGACCATCACCGGGCCCGCAACGGGATTGTTGGGCCCGTTGGGCCTGACCGTCGACACGGTGAACAACGAGCTGTTCGTGGCGAACCGCGCCTCCATCACCGTCTACACTCTGACGGCGAGTGGGAACGCGGCTCCTCTGCGGACCATCGCTGGAGCGGCCACAGGGTTGAATAGTCCGTCCGGATTGACAGTGGACACCGTGAACAATGAGCTGATGGTGGCGAACAACAACGGCAATTCCATTACGGTCTACGCCCGGACCGCCAGCGGCAATGCATCCCCTCTGCGGATCATCTCCGGGGGCGCCACGGGAGTGAACGCGCCGAACGGCGTGGCCGTGGATACCTTGAACAACGAGCTGGTCGTGGCCAACTCCAACACCCCTGCCCTTGCGGTCTATGCCCGGATCGCCAATGGCAACGTGGCTCCCCTACGGATCATCTCGGGAGCCGCCACCGGGTTGGACACTCCAATCGGTGTTGTCGTGGACACCGTCCACAACGAGCTCGTGGTGGGCAACGGGCTGAATGTCCCATCTGTTTTGACATACTCCCGGACGGCCAACGGCAACGTAGCTCCGCTGCGGAACCTGTCGGGAGCCGCTACGGGCCTGACCGATCCTTTCGGCGTGTTCGTGGACACCGTCAACGACGAGCTGGTCGTGACGGACTTCAACATCAGCTCCATCATGGTGTACACCCGGACGGCGAATGGCAATGTGGCACCGCTGCGGACCCTCTCCGGAGCGGCCACCGGGTTGTCGAATCCCGCTTTCCCGGCGGTCACCGCTGTCGGCGCCCCGCCCGCAGGTCAGTACTTCACGCTGACGCCGTGCCGCGTCGCGGACACGCGCAACCCCGTCGGTCCCTACGGCGGACCGGCGCTGGCCGCCAATGCCGACCGCACCTTCGTCATTGCGACCCAATGCGGCGTCCCGCCCGGCGCGAGCGCTGTCGCATTCAACTTCACCGTCACCCAGCCAACCGCCCTGGGGGATCTGCGTGTCTTCCCAGCGGGCGTGGGTCTTCCCCTCGTCTCGGTCATGAACTGGCGTCCCGGCCAGACGCGCGCCAACAATGCGGTCATCTCGCTCGGCGCTTCCGGGGACATCACGGTGCACGTCGACCAGGCTTCCGGCACCGTCCACTTCATCATCGACGTCAACGGCTATTTTCAGTAGCTTAGGACGGCAGGAAGGCCAACCCGAGGTACGCCCGGATCGCGGGATCGTGGCTCACGAGAGTGAGGCTCTCGGCTCTTGCCTGAGCCATTAGAAGTCGATCGAAGGGATCGTTGTGGAGAGGCGGGAGTGCTGCCGTGGCCTCGGCGTGTTCGAACGTGATGGGGAGCGGCTGCAGGCCCAAGCGCAAGGCGGCCGTGGAGGCCGGCTCGGGAGTACGAAGACGGCCGAGGGCTTGCTTGATCACGATCTCCCAGACCGAGGCGGCGCTCAGATAGACATCGTTCTCGGGGTTCCGGATCGCTTCGCGCTCTTCCGAATCGAGACGCCTGTCATCCGCCAGCCACCACAGAAAGACGTGCGTATCGAGCAGGAGCCTCACCGATCGGCCCTCCGGAACGCGGCGAGCAGGCCTTCCGGGAGCGGCGCATCGAAGTCGGCGGCGATAACGACACGCCCCTTCCATGCGCCCGGTTTACGAGGCTTCGTCGAGCGGCCCATCGGAACCAGACGTGCCAGGGGCCGGCCGGCTTTGGCGATCACGATCTCTTCGCCCTTGGCCGCTTCCTCGACCAGGCGCGACAGGCGCGTTTTGGCTTCATAGAGGTTTACCGTTTTCGCCATCTTGACCAACTCTGACCAAGTATAAGGGCTTTAGCCCGGTTTATCAACTCGGCGGAGCCATGGAGGGGGTCGGGTCTTCTCGTAGGGGAGTATTTGAGTTTGGTCAACGAAGGCTGAGAACTGAAAGCTGACGACTGACAGCTTTCTCCTGGTGGCACGCCACGCAGGCGATCGAGGACTGAAAGAGAATCTCCGGCTCCGGCTTGGCGTGCTCCGCGAAGAGTCTCGCGCGCTCGGGCGCCTGCTCGATTCGCTTCTCGAGGACCGGAGCGTGGGGCCAAGTGGAGTAGGTCGGCGCGATCCGGGCGAGCTTGTAGATCTCGCGAGCCGTGTCGGCGTCTCCCTTCTTGACCAGCAAGTCTCCCATGTGGAGGAAGAAACCTTCCATGTTGTGCGGTGCCGCCGGGGGATTGCGGCATGCTCGGTCCGAGGAGCCGCCGGCGATCTGGGCGGAAGGGGAGAGCCCCGGGCGCATCGACTCCGTCAGGCGCGCGACGTCGGCGGCGGTGCGGCCGACCTTGTGCCCGACGCAGACCTCCACGTTTTTCCAGGCATAGTCGATAGCGTCGGTAAACTTCGGATCCTCGCGAGGCGCGTTGGCGAGGACGAAGCTCATGGTGAAGAGGTTGAACTCCGGGTAGCGGCGCATCCCCTCTTTGAGAATGAAGTAGCCCTCGCGCTTCAAGGCCTCGTCCTGATGGATGGACCCCAGGGCCATCTTGACGCTGCCTTCGAAGCCCGGGATGCGGAAGTCCTTCGGGTCCAGGCGCCGCGCCTCCGAGAGATATTTGTCGGCGAGAATCAGCTGATCGGTGATCGTCGGGTCCTGACGCGCCTCCCGGAAACGCTCCGCTACGCGCCAGAGATGAGACATTCCGAGCAGGAACGCCACCGAGGGATCGCGCGGATTCTCCAGGTAGGCCGCCGTGAGAAGCCGCGTCGCCTCGGGCAAGTCTTCGTAACGGCCGGCGGCGAGGCTCTCGCGGAAGAACGAACGGGCCTTGACGGCGAGCTGTGTGTCGGAACGTCGGGCGGTCTTCTTCGGCGCGAGCTTGACGGCGAAGAACCCGCAGCCGCTTTCCAGAAAAAGCGCCGCGAGAAGGGCGGCGACGCTGGCCCGCACTCTAGACTCTCGACTCTCGGCTCTCGACTCTCGACGGACTCGTCCGGCCTCGCAGCTTGCGGGTGAGCCGATCGAACCCGATGCCGAAAAACATCAGGCCGGTCCAGACGCGGCGCGAGAAGGGGAACCGCTCCACTCCTCCGGCGAGCACCGTCGTGACCGCCTTGCGCATGACGTTCAAGGGATCCTCACTGCAAAAGGCCTCGAAGAAGACGGGATCGTAGAAGTTGTAGACGAATCGCCGGAAACGCGCGCAGAGTCGGTTGGCCTCCCGCTCGTAGGCGGCCAGATCGCGGGAGTCGACGCGGCCATGGCGCGTCAGCGCGCGATCGATCGCGGCCGCCGCCCGCTCTCCGGTCGCGAGCGCGAGGAAGACGCCGGTCGAGAAGACCGGATCCAGAAAGGTGGCCGCGTCACCGACCAGCGCGAAACCATCCCCCCGCAGCTTCGCGGAGAAGGCCGAGTAGTCGGAGATGCCGTAGACCTTCGAGGTGCGCCGGCCTTCGCCCAGAAGGTCCCTCATCCTCTGCGAGCGCGCGACGATCCACTCGAAGCGCTGCTCCATGTCGGAAGTCCCGCCTTCGCGCGCGAGCTCCGGCTCGAAGACGGCGCCCACGCTCGCCGAGCCGTCCGAGAACGGAATGATCCAGTACCAGACCCCGTCATCGATCGGCAGAAGGATGTCTCCCGCCTGCTTCCCCGCGGGCCGGGGCACTTTCTCGTAGTGCGCGAAGAGCGCCGCGCGCTTTAGCTTCGCATCGAACTTGCGGGTCCCGAGCCTTCGGGAAAGAAAAGCCTCCTGTCCCGACGCATCCACGATCGCGCGCGCCCGAACTTCTTCGGGCGGACCGGCCGCCGGGCGCACGCGGACTCCGACTGCCCGCCCCTTCTCGAAGAGGACCTCTTCGACGGGCGTCTGATATCGCACGTGGGCCCCGAGGGACTCCGAATGGGAAAGCAGGATCTGGTCAAACTCCGCGCGCTTGACCTGGTAAGCCATCGGGTGGCGGTCATCCTCGGCGTTCCAGAACTCGACCGGCCGCGTGCCGCCGGTCGCTTCGTTCCAGAAGAAAGCGCCGTACTTCTCCTGGAATCCGTGGGCGCGGATCTTCTCATGGACCCCGAGGCGCTCGAAGATGGGCAGGCTGTAGGGAAGCAGAGACTCTCCGACGTGGAATCGCGGGAACTTCTCTTTCTCGAAGACCACGACGCGCCGGCCCGCTCGGGCGAGCAGCGTGGCGACCGTCGAGCCCGCGGGCCCGCCGCCGATGATTACAGCGTCATAAGATTCCGACATCGCTCCGGCATTCTAGCTCTCAGCTCTCAGCTGTCAGCTTTCAGCCGGACGCGGGCAGGAGGGCTCTCTTTTGCTGAGAGCTGAAAGCTGATAGCTGATAGCTCGTCTTTTCCCGCCATCGAGTTCCGCAACGTCCGGAAGAGCTATGGAGCCCGGCCGGCGCTCGAGAACTTTTCTCTCGCGGTCCCCCCGGGCGAGACGGTCGCGCTCGTCGGGCCCTCGGGCTGCGGCAAGACAACCGCGTTGAAGCTCGTCAACCGCCTTCTCGACGCCGACTCCGGGCAAGTGCTCGTTTCGGGCCGCGACGTGCGGGCGGAGGAGCCGGTGCCCTTGCGGCGCGGCATCGGATATGTGATCCAGGAAGGCGGACTCTTCCCCCATTGGGACGTACAAAACAATATAGAAATTGTACCCCGCCTCCTGGGCTGGACTCCCGAACGGAGGCACGCGCGGTGCGAGGAGCTGCTCACGATGGTGAATCTGCCCTCGAGCGAGTTCCTGCACCGCCGGCCGCGGGAGCTCTCCGGCGGACAACGCCAGCGCGTGGGTTTCGCGCGCGCCCTCGCCGCGGATCCGCCAATCGTGCTGATGGACGAGCCGTTCGGGGCGCTCGATCCGATCGCGCGGCGCGCGCTTCAGCAGGAGTTCCTGGACTGGAAACAGCGGCTCAAAAAGGCCGTGCTGCTGGTGACCCACGACCTGCCCGAGGCCTTCCGGCTCGCCGACCGGACCGCGGTGATGGAGGGGGGACGCGTCCACCAGTTCGGAACGCGTTCGGAGATCCTGGAGCGGCCGGCGGACGAGTTCGTTCGCGAATTCACGTCGGGGAACCTGCCGTGAGCTACTTCTGGGAGCGCCGGGCCGAGATCCTCCAGCTGACCGGCGAACACCTGCTGCTCGTCGCGATCTCGACCGCGCTCGCCGTCTTCGTCGGAGTTCCGCTCGGGTTGGCGCTCGCCCGCAGGCCGCGTCTGGCGCGCCCGGTGCTGGGATTCGCCGGCGTCGTCCAGACGATTCCCAGCCTGGCTCTCTTCGGGTTGCTGATCCCGCTTCCTCTCCTGGGAGGCATCGGCGCGCGGACGGCCATCGTCGCCCTCGTCGTCTACGCGCTGCTGCCGATTCTCCGAAACACGTACGCCGGAATCCGTTCGGTCGATCCGGCCATTGTCGAGGCGGCGACGGGCCTCGGGATGACAACGGGGCAACGTCTCTGGCTCGTCGAGCTGCCGTTGGCGCTTCCGGTCGTGCTCGCAGGGGTGCGCATCGCGACCGTCGTCTCGATCGGTCTCGCGACGATCGCGGCCGCCATCGGCGCGGGAGGGCTCGGTGTTCTGATCTATCGGGGCATCGCGACCGTGGACAACCGGCTGATTCTCGCCGGCGCGCTGCCGGCCGCGATTCTGGCGCTGGCGGCCGACGGCCTGCTCGGATGGATCGAGCGGCGCTGGTCCGGCGTCGAGCGAAAGGAGGAAACGTGAGGCGCGGCTTGTCTCTCTTCCTCTCACTGCTCCTGCTCGCTTCGTGCCGCGGCGAGAGACGGACGCTTCGCGTCGGTTCGAAGAACTTCTCCGAGAGCGTGCTCCTGGGGGAGATCGTCGCCCGGGCTCTGGAGGCGCGCGGTGTAAAAGTCGATCGGAGGCTCAACCTGGGCGGGACCTTCGTGTGCCATCGGGCCATGGTCGCGGGAGAGCTCGACCTCTATCCCGAGTACACGGGAACGGCCTTCACGGCGATCCTCCAACAAAAACCGATCAACGACGCGCCGGAGGTTCGGCAGCGGGTCGCGCGCGAGTACGAGAAGCGTTGGCATCTCCAATGGTCCGCCCCTCTCGGATTCGAGAACACGTTCGCGCTGGTCGTCCGCGGAGATCTCGCCCGCCGTCTCAATCTTCAAAAAATCTCCGATCTGGCCGCGCACCCGGAGCTGCGCCCGGGCTTCGGTTACGAGTTCGTGGAGCGCGAGGACGGCTACAAAGGCCTGGCGCGGGCCTACGGTCTCCACTTCGAGAAGCCGCCGGCCGAGATGGACCTGGGACTTCTCTACCAGGCGCTCGCGAGCGGGAAAGTGGATGTTGTTGCGGGCAACTCTACGGACGGCCTGATCGACGCGATCGGCGGAGTCGTTCTGGAGGACGACCGCCACTACTTTCCTCCCTACGAGGCGGCGTACGTCGTGCGGGGCGTCACCTGGCGCACGAACGCCGCAGTGCGCGAGGTCTTGACGCGCCTTTCCGGAAGCCTGTCCGTAGCCAAGATGCGCGCCCTAAACGCCCGAATCGATCGGGACAAGCTCCGCCCCGAAGACGTCGCGCGCGAGTTCCTCTCGAGCCTCAAGCAGTAACTAAGCCGAGAGGCGTCTTGCTTCGTCGACTCCGTAACAGTCCGGGAGCGTAGCGCTGCACGAGCGACGAGGCGGGCGGTCGAGACCCTTTGGCCGAGCCGCCCGCCGGCGGCCGTAGCCGCGTCGCTCGCGCAGCGCGGAGTGACGGATCTTCTGCTACTCTTAGGGTTAACGATCCATGAAAACGATGTTCGGACTGATCAGTCCGTCCGGGTGGGCGATGCTCTCCACGGCGATCGTTCTCCTGCTTTTGCTGGTGATTTCCTTTCGCTCCCGCGTCTACGTGTTCTGCCAGTACCTGAAAACCATGACGGGGGTCGTTCTCAAACCGGGTGAGGTCAAAACCGCATTTCGCCGGGGCGGGAAGGAAGGCGTGCGCGAGCTCTTTCTGGATTTGATCATCCGGGAAGACTTGAAGGGCGGCCCGCCCTCCATTCCAGAGGATGCCGGGAAGTAGGTCTAAGGTCTAAAGTCCAAAGTCTAAAGTTCAGGCGGTTCGTTCCGCTTCCCCTTGTCTTGACCTTAGACCTTAGACCTTAGACTCAATTCTCTATCAACCGGAACGTCGGCACAGGTTCGCGCCCTAAGACTGACCGCAAGACCGTTGCATGCAGAACCTCGTCGGAGAGGATCTTGCCGGCGGAGGCGGCCAGCGCCCGGTCCTGGAACCGATCGACGACGTACAGATAGACGCGGGCCGCACCGACCTCCAGCTTGAACGCGAGCTCCAGGACATCCTTCTCATTGGTCAGCGGCACGCCGAAGACGTATTCCTTCTTCGGGTCGGCGGGAGTCCCTCCCTTGTTCTTCACAGACTCGATCAACAGATCTCGATGGAGCTCATGGCTTCCCTGGAAGGCGAGTCCGACCTCCTTGGCCTTTGCGGACAGCAATCCGCTCTTGCCAGCGAGCCCGTAAGCCCAGATCGCCTGGTGTTCGATGTCGAGGGCCGTATTCATCAGAACGATGTCGTCGTAGACCGCGGAGGACTTTGCCTTTTCGGATTTCCCTTTTTCCGGCAGGGCGATGAGCGGGCGGCCCGCGGCGGCCATTCCGAGAGCGAGGCCGGTCTTGGCGGCGGAGCGAAAGAGGTCGCGACGGTTGGACATGAGGCCTCCGAAGAGCAGTGATCGGTTATCGGTGATCGGGGAGAGTCTATCGAAAAAAAGACGGTTGTCGTTTGGCGGTGATTGGTCCGGCTTACTCCGGGCCGGGGCGTTTTTCGGAGGATTTCGATCAGCAGAGCCGAGAAGTTTCCCCGCTCGACCCGCCCGCCTAGGAACAACGCCCCGGAGCGGGCGCGAGTACGCGTTCGCTCCGGGGCGCTTTTGCTTAAGCCCGCACCTTGTCCCCCAGAATCAAGGCGTGTATTCCACCGCGGGGATGAAGCGTCCGTCATTCGTGACGTTGTTCGCTACGACCGCGTAGCAGGACGCGGGCCTCGACGGGTCGAACCGCACGTATCCGCCGCTGACAGCCGCGTTCACGGCCCTCTGCCCCCAGGCGTTGCCACCGAGCTGGAGCTGGACGGTCGTCACTTGCTGCCCCGTGCCGTCGAAGACCGTGGCGTTCACGGTATTCGCCACCCCCGATTCATTGAAGCATCCCACGTTGGTGCGATTGTTCGCGTCTACCGTGATGCCAACACTGAACGATCGCGAGTCCGTGCCCGGGAACTCGAGCGTCGGCAACGACGTGCCGTACCGAACGCCGGAACCCGTCGTGTAGATCTCCGCACTCAGGATGAAGAGGTTGTCGGGCGACCCGCCGACCTCGACGCCGCTCTGAAACCTCACGGTCCCCGCCCCGGAGAAAGCGAAGACCGTATCGAGGAAGTTCGCGTACGACTTCAGCTCGCCGGCGGCGAGCGTGATCGTCTTCTGCGTCTTCGTGCCGGCGGAGTCGTAGAGTGTCACCTGGACCGGGAAGCTCTTCGATGTTGGGTTCATGAGGGCCGCGTACGTTGCGAACGTCGCGCCCGCGAGCCCGCTCGCATTGATCATGACGGGGACGGTCAGAGAGTCGGATGCGAAGCTCACACCGAGCGGATCCGGCTTGGTCTGAGAAAAGGCCGGCGTCGCGACGACAGCGGCCAACAGGAATACGAGTTTCTTCATTGCGTCATCCTCCTATCACTGGCACGGCTGAGGTTTGGTCGGGTCCGGGATATCCGGTACGGGTGTCGCGTTGGTGCCACCGTGGCCCTGGAGCAGACCCTGGTGGGCAGGAGCCAAGAACGGGAACCTCGGGAGAAAGTCCTTGTCGTTGGTCTCGACGCCCTTGGCGAGGCCGGCGGCCGGGTCACCCGCGACGATCAGGCTGATCAGGACGCTGTTCACATTGACCTGGTGGCGGTTTGGCGCAGTCCCACCGCCGAGACGCCGGCCGTTGGGGAAGGCCGAATTGATAGCGGCGTCGAGGGTGATGACGTCACCCGACGAGCCGTCGGCGATCGGGATCGGCCGGTTCAGATTGATGGCCTTGACGATGTCCACACGACCGCCACCGGCGCCCTTGAGGGTGGCCACGGTCGAGTCCGGCACTCCCAGGGCCTTGTAGATGCCGAGCGCCTCGGCGTCGCGGGCGAGGACCGGGAACAGGATGTCGGCGCCGAAGTTCGTCACGTCGTTCATGGGGGTGGTGTGAAGGTAAAGCGTCTGACGCGCGGTCCCGACGATGCCGGCGTTGAAGAGCGGAAGGGCGTTGCGGCCAACCTGCACGAACCTGCCGGTCCCCTTGTTGCCCGTGATGATATTGCTGACGTCGACAATCTGCGTCTGACGCCGGCTGATGCTGACCCACACACGGAGCAGACTGTCGGTCGAGTTGGCGTCCAGCGTGCCATTGTGCGGGATGCCGCTCGGGAAGAGCTCAGCGGTCGGAAGCTCGAGAGCGATCGAGAAGATGTTGAAGCCTGTGAAGACGTCTTCGATCGGGGTGTTCCGCGCTCCTGAGATTCCCCCGAGGTCGCCTCGGCCCAGGTTGACGAGGTCGAAGATCCCCTTCTCGTCGAGCTGATAGGGATCGTCGAACTGCCCCGCGATGATCCGCCCGCCGTTGGAGAGGGACTTGATGAACGTGTCGACGAAAGCCTGATTGTAGAGACCCGTGTCGCGGCTGGAGGAGTTCCCGGAGTCGTAACCCTGGAAGGCACCGAGACCGTAGATGAGCCGGTCGGTCTGCGGGCCGTGGTTGTTCGGGAGAACGGGGAGGTCCTGGCCAAGGACGACTGGGTTGGGGTTTCCCGGAGCCATGATGCGGGTGACCGTCATGGTCTCGGTGCCGCCTGTGAGCTGCCAGAGCAGCTCGTTGCCGCCGCCCAGGGAAACCGTTGGACTCGGAGGCGCCCCGGGATCGAGCTTGTTTGTGAACTCGATACGGTAGACCGCCTCGTCCTTGAGGCTCGCGCCCTTTCCGATGTGGAACTCGTAGCGGTAACCATTGCACGCCCGAAGGCCCTGGTTGCCCTGACCCGGCTCGTGGAGCGGGTTGAAGTCCATGATCAGGTAGAGCTTGTCGTGCGCGCCGTTGGACACCCAAGCGTAGGTGTCGGTGTTATCGGCGCATGGCTCGTTGAGAATCGCCAGCGCCTCGCGGTGGCTCGATGCCATCGCTGCCGTGGGCGGAAAGGCCATCGTCAGCGTCAGACCGAGCAATGCCAGCGCCCAGGCTGCGCCGCGTCTGCGGAATCGGGTAACCCTCATAACTCCTCCTCCTTTAGTTACAGAAGCTCGCCGAGCCGGATTCTCTCCAGGATCTCGGGCGGGGCTCTCGAAGCCAGATACGGGCCTGAAGCTCCGATTGGATTTCGCGGAGCGGCGTGATATCTAACGCGCCGAGCACCGGTTTTTCGCTCCCAATCAGCCGATGAACTCCGATCCGGGCCAGACCGACCGCGCGCTGATCGCTCGGGTTGAGGCGCGGGATGCCCAGGCGCTGGCTCTGCTCTACGATCGCTACGCGTCCCGGCTGCT
>Ga0207684_10000888_pt1 | contig 33994 bp, 34 predicted proteins | sample KBSK5501metaG_FD_184342 | JGI IMG/M metagenome (GOLD analysis project Ga0207684, IMG submission 184342) | Corn, switchgrass and miscanthus rhizosphere microbial communities from Kellogg Biological Station, Michigan, USA - KBS K5-50-1 metaG... | ecosystem: Host-associated > Plants > Roots >... | reverse complement strand
AGATCCGACTGACGAGATCGCTAGGGCTTGTCAGCGTCCGTCGCGGCGACGACTTCGTGGAGATCATGCCCGGCGCTCAGCTCACGTGGCCGCTCAAGGCCGGCGATTGGGGCACGTCGCGCACTGAATGGCGTGCGTCGCGTCAGACGCCGACGCCGTGGGGTCGGCAGCTTTGGGGCATGACCGCGCGGCGGCTGACGTGGTCTGCGGAGGCCTGGGATGAGATCGCCATCGGGCCGACGAAGGTCCGCGCCCTGCGCGTCGTGTACCACATGGTCGCAGACTTGCTCGCGGCGCGTGAGGTGCTGGAGTGGGAGATCACCGCCTGGTACACGCCGGACGCCGGCGGCCTCGTGCGAGCCGTGGACCGCTCGTTCAACGTCGTCAACTTCGAGCTGTCGCCGTCCGGCCGATCTGCTCGCGCTCCGGACGCGTGCGGGCGTACCCGGTCTACCGCGGCCGGTCGCGACATCGCAGGATTCCCGTCGCCGGCATCGTGACGCCGCGCGGGAGACGTGCGGCGCGTTGAAGTGTGCGCCGCCCGCGCTGCGATCGCCGACCGACTGAGCGTCAGGACGCCACGACGGCCGGCGCCGGGGTGAGCGGCCGGCTTCGCACAGGCGCCTCGCGGATCATCAGGGCCATGCCGGCGGCCAGGAACGCCATCACTGCAGCGGACACGAACGCGCTCGAGTACGAGCCGGTCCATTCGAAGATCCAGCCCGCGCCGGCGGCGCCCAGCGCCGAGCCCACCTGGTGCGCGAAGAAGATCCAGCCGGAGAGCTCGCCGACCGAGAAGCGGCCATAGATGTTCGCGGTCAGGGTCGTCGTCGGCGGCACCGTGGAGATGTAGTTGAGGCCGAACAGCGCGGCCCACAGGTGCAGCGACGGCACGTCCCAGACGTAGAGCAGGAAAATCAGCGAGAGCCCGCGCACGAAGTAGTAGATCGCGAGCGGGCCGCGGCGGCCGAAGCGATCGCAGAGCCAGCCCGAGCCCAGCGTGCCGATCATGTTCATCGCGCCCATCACGCCGAGCGCGGCGGACGCCTGCATGGCGGTGAAGTTGTGCTCGAGCGCGTGCGGCATGAAGTGCGTGAGCACCATGCCGTTGCTGGTGTAGCCGCAGACGAAGAACGAGCCCATGAGCAGCCAGAACGGCAGCGTATGGGCGGCCTCGGTCACTGACACGCGCCCGGCCTTCTGCGCCGCGACGATGTCCGCCGCGGTCTGCTTGGGGCCAGTGGCGCCCAGCGGGCGCAGGCCGCGCTCTTCGGGCGTGCTGCGCAGGAGCCACATTCCGACGGGCACGATCAGCAGCAGCAGGCCCACGCCGAGCCAGAGGAACGACCAGCGCCAGCCGTACGTGTACGTGATCTTGGCGGCGAGCGGGACGAACACGAGCTGCCCTGCGGACATGCCGCCCGCGGCCAGTCCGATGGCGATGCCGCGGTGCTTTTCGAACCAGCGCGCGACGATGGCCGAGCCAGTGCTGAGCGCGGCGCCTCCGGCGCCGACGGCCATGATCACGCCGGCCGTGACGAAGAGCTGCCAGAGCTGGGTGACGAACGCCGACGCGATGGAGCCCACGCCGAGCAGCATCAGCGCGAGCACAATGACACGCGCGGGGCCCCAGCGGTCGGCGAGACGGCCGGCGAACGGCCCCGCGGCGCCCAGCAGCAACAGCCCGACGGCGGCGGCGGTCGAGAGCGCGCCGCGGCTCCAGTGCATCTCCACTTCCATCGGCTTGATGTACACGCCGAACACGGAGCGGACTCCGGTGGACGCGAGCATGCACAGCGTGAGGGCGGCGAGGACGATCCAGGCGGGATGCAGCCGGCGCTCGAGCGTCATGGGCGTTTCGATGATGGCACGCCCGTCGGACGATTCACCGGGCCAACCCGCCGGCGCCCGACGGCGGATTGGCCCGGTGACAGCGTGGTGGTGTTCTACTCCACGACCTCACCCGTGACGCTGCGCTCGAAGACCAACTCGTCCCCGTGGGCATCGACCGTCACGGTGTCACCGTCCGTGAACTCCTGCTCGAGAATCTTGAGCGCGAGCGGGTCCTGGATCAGGCGCTGGATGGTCCGCTTGAGCGGCCGCGCGCCGAACGTCGGATCGTAGCCCTCGCGCGCCAGTACCGCCTTGGCGGCGTCGGTCACGTCGAGTCCGATCCGCTTGGCGGCCAGGCGTCGGCGCAGGTGCTCGAGCTGGATCTCCACGATGCGCTCGATCTCCTCGCGGCCGAGCGGCGTGAAGATCACGACCTCGTCGATCCGGTTGAGGAACTCGGGGCGCAGCGTGTTGCGCAGCTCCTGCATGAGCAGCGGCCGCACCTTCTCGGGCGTCTCGTACTCGCGGAAGATGTGGCTGCCGAGGTTCGACGTCATGATCACGACGGTGTTGCGGAAGTCCACGGTGCGGCCCTGCCCGTCGGTGAGCCGTCCGTCGTCGAGCACCTGCAGCAGCACGTTGAAGACGTCCGAATGTGCCTTTTCGATCTCGTCAAACAGGATGACGGCATATGGACGACGACGAACTGCTTCAGTCAATTGGCCGCCTTCGTCGAAGCCGATATACCCAGGTGGGGCGCCGATCAGACGCGCCACCGTGTGCTTTTCCATGTACTCGGACATGTCAATGCGGATCATCGCGCGCTCGTCGTCGAACATGAACTCGGCCAGCGCGCGCGCCAGCTCGGTCTTGCCCACGCCGGTCGGGCCGAGGAACAGGAACGAACCGATCGGACGGTTCGGATCGCTGAGGCCGGCACGGCCGCGGCGCACGGCGTTGGCCACCGCGTGGATCGCCTCGTCCTGGCCGACCACGCGCGCGCGGAGCCGCTCTTCCATCTTCACCAGCTTCTGGACCTCGCCCTCGAGCAGCCGGGTGACCGGAATGCCGGTCCACTTCGCCACGGTCTGCGCGATGTCTTCCTCGTCGACCTCCTCGCGCAGCATGCGGCCGCGCTTCTGCTGGTCGGCGAGACCCTGCTCCATGTCGGCGAGCTTCTTCTCGAGCGCGGGCAGGGTGCCGAAGCGCAGCTCGGCCGCGCGGTTCAGATCGCCGCGCCGCTCGGCGTCGGCCATCTGCTGTCGCGCCACCTCGATCTGCTCCTTGACGCCGCTCATTCCCGTGATGCCCTGCTTCTCGGCCTGCCACTGAGCCTTGAGCACGTCGGCCTTTTCCTTGAGGCCGGCCAGCTCGGCGTCGAGCTTCTCGAGCCGCTCGCGCGCGCCGGCGTCGTCCTGATCGCGCGCCACCGACACGCGTTCGATCTCGAGCTGCATGATCCGCCGTGTGATCTCGTCGATCTCCTGCGGCATCGAATCGATCTGCATGCGTAGGCGCGCGGCCGCCTCGTCGACGAGGTCGATGGCCTTGTCGGGCAGGAAGCGGTCGCCGATGTAGCGATGAGACAGGACGGCCGCCGCCACCAGCGCGGCGTCCTTGATCTTCACCTTGTGATGGACCTCGTACTTGTCCTTGAGCCCTCGGAGAATGGCGATGGTGTCTTCCACGCTCGGCTCGCGCACCATCACCGGCTGGAAGCGCCGCTCGAACGCGGGATCCTTCTCGACGTGCTTGCGGTACTCGTCCAGCGTGGTGGCGCCGATGCAACGCAGCTCGCCGCGCGCCAGCGCGGGCTTGAGCATGTTGGCTGCGTCGACCGCGCCTTCCGCCGCTCCGGCGCCCACGAGCGTGTGCAGCTCGTCGATGAAGCAGATGATCTCGCCCGCCGACCCGGTGATCTCCTTGAGCACGGCCTTCAGCCGATCCTCGAACTCGCCGCGGTACTTCGAGCCGGCGACCATGGCGCCGATGTCGAGCGCGACGACGCGCTTGTCCCGGAGCCCCTCGGGCACGTCACCGGCGACGATGCGCTGCGCGAGCCCCTCGACGATGGCCGTCTTGCCCACGCCGGGCTCGCCGATCAGCACGGGATTGTTCTTCGTGCGCCGCGAGAGCACCTGGATGACGCGCCGGATCTCCTCGTCGCGGCCGATGACCGGATCGAGCTTGCCGCGGCGCGCGGCGTCCGTGAGGTCCTTGGAGTAGCGCTGCAGTGCCTGGTACTTGTCCTCCGGGTTCTGATCGGTGACGCGCTGGTTGCCACGGATCTCCACGAGGGCGCGGCGCACGGCGTCCATCGTGACGCCGTTGGCGGCGAGCGCCCGGCCGCCTTCACCCTGGCGGTCATCGGCCATCGCCATCAGCAGATGCTCCGTCGAGGTGTACTCGTCCTTCATCTGCGTGGCCTGGCGTTCGGCACGCTCGAGCATCGCCCGTAGCCGCTCGCTCATGTACTGGCCGCTGCCGCCACGGACCTTCGGCATCTTCTCGATGGCCGCGTCCAGCTGCGAGGCGAGCGTCTCGGCGCGCACGCCGAGCTTGCCGAGGAGCGGCGCGACGACGCCGTCCTTCTGCGCGATCAGCGCCTGGAGCAGGTGCTCCGGTTCGATCGCCTGGTGGCCGCGCTCGCTCGCGAGCGCCTGCGCAGCCTGCAGCGCTTCCTGGGCTTTGACCGTCAGCTTGTCGAGTCTCATCGTTTTCCTTCTTATTTGCCGTCGGAGCCCCTTCGCAGGGCGACCCACGCAGGCTCGCCTCGGCTTCGCCTGCGGCTCGCACTACGGCTCGACGGTCGGCGAATCACTACGTGCCGTCCTTTATCCTTGCGCATATCCGCGTGGTGAATCGGTTCGCAGCGCCCGCAAGCGCTCGTACAGCTCCTTCTCCGCCTCGGTGAGCTCCGCCGGCATCATGATGCGCACCGTCGCGAGCTCGTCACCGGCGCCGCCGCCCTTGAGGCGCGGCATGCCATAGCCGGGCAGCCGAAACGTCCGGCCACTCGACGTCGCGGGCGGGACCTTCATCGAAACCTTGCCCCGCAGCGTCGGCACCTGGATCGTCGCGCCCAGCGCGGCCTCCGGCGCGGTGATGGGCAGCGTCAGGTGCAGGTCGTCGCCCTTGCGCTCGAACTGCGGATGCGGCGCGACGGAGACGACCAGATAGAGGTCGCCTCGGCCGCCCGCCCCGCCGCTGCCCTCGCCGGACACCCTAACTTTTTGTCCCGTCCGGACGCCGGCCGGAATCTTCACGTCGACCTCGCGGCGGGTACGCTGCCAGCCGGTGCCGTGGCACGTCACACACGGCTTGCCGCCGACATTGCCGCTGCCCTGGCAGGTCACGCACGGCTCATCGAGCTCGAGCGCCAGCGACTTGCGCGTTCCGCTGAACGCCTCCTCCAGCGAGATCTCGACGCCCGCCTGAACGTCCTCGCCGCGGCGCCGACGGCTCGCGCGACCAAAGCGTCCACCGAGCAAGTCCTCGAACCCGCCCTCGCCCCCACGCGAGCCGGCGCCCGCGCGAGATCCGAGGTCGCCGAAGATCGAGCGGAAGAATTCGGAAAAGTCACCGGCGTCGCCGTACTCGACCGTGAACCCGCCGGGCTGGGAACCGCTCGGACCGCTCGGCTGCTGGGCGTAACGCTGCCAGTCAGGCCCGAGGGTGTCGTACCGCTGTCGCTTCTCAGGATCGGACAGAACCTCGTACGCCTCGTTGATTTCCTTGAAGCGCGCGTCCTGACCTTTGTTGACGTCCGGGTGGTACTTGCGGGCGAGCTTACGGTACGCCGACTTGATGGTCTTCTCGTCAGCAGTTCGCTCGACCCCCAAAATCCGATAGTAATCCTTGAATTCGACGGCCATGAGCTAAATCCTACACGAAGTGTAGCAGGTCAATTGAGTCTTCGCCACTCAAGAACCCCTGAAATAGAGAGGGGGCCCCAGGCAGGGCCCCCTCCCAACCGACGCAAGAATCAGCCGCGGGCCGACGCGGTGAAGGCGACGTATAGCGACATCTGACCTCGCTGGAGCAGCACGGTGAGCCGATCGCCGTCCTTCACGTCCTTGGTAAGACGCTCGTAATCGGCCATCGACCGCACCTTCTGGCGATTGATCTCCCGGATGACATCGCCGCGCTGCACGCCCGCCTCTCCGGCCGCGCTTCCCTCTTCCACGCGCGCGACGATGACGCCCTCGGTGGACTTCAGATTGAGCTGTCGCGCGAGGTCGGGCGTGACCGGCCGCACCTCGAGGCCGAGGCTACTCGGAGTGGCGCGGGCCGGGCGCTGCTGCGCCTCCTTCTCGTCGGGGGCTTCGCCGATCTTGATGTCGACGGTCTTCTCGCCCTGGTCGCGCCAGACTTTCATCTTCGCGTCCTGTCCAGGCTGGGCCAGTCCGACGGTCCGCTGCAGGTCGGCAGGCGCCTCGACCTTCTTGCCGTCGAACTCGAGCAGGATGTCGCCGGACTTCAGGCCGGCCTTGGCGGCCGGACTGTCCGGGATGACGTCGGAGATGAGCACGCCCTTGGTGTCCTTGGCGTTGAACGAGCGCGCCAGCTCCTGCGTGAGCGGCTGGATGGAGACGCCGAGCCAGCCGCGGGTGACACGACCCTTGCTGTTGATCTCCGTGTAGATCTTTCTCGCCATGTTCGAGGGGATGGCGAAGCCGATCCCCGAGCCGCCCGCGACGATCGCGGTGTTGATGCCGATGACCTCGCCCTGCATGTTCACGAGCGGGCCCCCGGAGTTGCCGGGATTGATGGCCGCGTCGGTCTGGATGAAGTCGTCGAACGGGCCCTGGCCGATGTTGCGCGCCTTGGCGCTGACGATGCCGGCCGTCACGGTGGCCTGGAGTCCAAACGGCGAGCCGACGGCAATGACCCAGTCACCGACCTGCATCCGGTCGGAGTCGCCGAGCCGGGCGAACTTGAACTGCGCCTTGCCGTCGTCGAGCTTGAGCACGGCGAGGTCGGTCTTCTTGTCGGCGCCCACGACTTTCGCCTTGTGCTTGCTGCCGTCCAGCGTGATGACCTCGATCTCCGTCGCCTTCTCGACGACGTGCGCGTTCGTCAGCGCGATCCCCGTCGCGTCGACGATCACGCCGGAGCCCAGGCTCCGCTGTGGGATGCGCTCCGGCGCGTCGCCGAAGAAGCGCTTGAAGAAGTCCTCGCCGAAAAACTCCTCGAACGGCGTGCGCCCGCCTGGCCCACCCTTGGACACCGTGTTGATGTTGATGACGGCGGGCTTGATGACCTCCGCCACGCCGGCGAAGCTGCCCGTGTTGAGCGGCATTTGCACCGGCAGCACCGGGGCCGTCGGCGCCGATATTTGTGGATTCCGCTCGGTGCGGCTGCCGGCGACCGCCCCCAGTGTCACGCCGGCGACCAGCATGAGCGCCAGCGCCGCGACGAAATAGGTTCGCTTGAGATGCATCATGGAATTCACGCCTCCTTCAGGCCTTCGTCGTGGCGGCCTCGCCGCCGAGCAAACGGCGCAGAGGCTCGCCTTCCAGCGTCTCCACGCGCTTGAGCTCGGTTGCCGCGGCGACCAGCGCCGATTTTTTCGTTGTCAGAAGCCCGCGAACCCGGTCGTGCGTGCGGTCGAGGATGGCGCGCACCTCTTCGTCGATGGTACGCGCCGTCGCCTCGCTGAAATCGCGCTCGCCGCCGCCCAGGCCGTTGGCTCTCAAAAACAAGGGGCTGCGTTCGCCATAGGTGGCCAGCCCGACCCGCTCGGACATGCCGTATTTCGTGACCATGAGGCGCGCCAGCTCGGTCGCGCGCTCGAGATCGTTGTGGGCGCCCGTCGAGACCTCGCCGTAGACCAGCTCTTCGGCCACGCGCCCCCCGAGCAGAACGGCGATGCGATCCTCGAGCTCGCCACGCGTCAGGAGGAAGCGGTCCTCGGTCGGCAGCTGATACGTCATCCCCAGCGCGGCGATGCCGCGCGGGATGATCGTCACTTTGTGCACCGGGTCGGCGTGCGCGACGGAGGTCGCCACGAAGGCGTGTCCCATCTCGTGGTGGGCGACGATATCGCGCTCCTTCTCGGAGAGAACGCGACTCTTCTTCTCGAGGCCGGCCACCACCCGGTCGATGGCTTCTTCGAAATCTGCCATCTCGACCGCGTTCTTCTCTTTCCGCGCCGCCAGCAGCGCCGCCTCGTTGACGATGTTGGCGAGGTCGGCGCCGGCAAAGCCCGGCGTGCGGGCGGCGATCACCCCCAGCTCGACGTTGGGCGCCAGCACTACCGCCCGTGCGTGCAGTCGCAGGATCGCCTCGCGACCGCGCACGTCGGGCTTGTCGACCACCACCTGGCGGTCGAAGCGTCCGGGGCGCAGCAGGGCCTGGTCGAGAACCTCGGGGCGGTTGGTCGCGGCCATGATGATCACGCCCTTGGAGGAGTCGAAGCCGTCCATCTCGGCCAGCAGCTGGTTCAGCGTCTGCTCACGTTCGTCGTGGCCGCCGACGAAGCCGGTGGCGCCGGCGCGCGACTTGCCGATGGCGTCCAGCTCGTCGATGAAGATGATGCACGGCGCCTTGTCCTTGGCCTGCTCGAAGAGGTCGCGCACCCGGGCGGCGCCGACGCCCACGAACATCTCGACGAACTCCGAGCCGGACAGCGTGAAGAACGGCACGTCGGCCTCGCCCGCGACCGCGCGCGCCAGCAGCGTCTTGCCCGTGCCCGGCGGCCCCACCAGCAACACGCCCTTGGGCAGCCGCCCGCCGAGGCGCTGATACTTGCGTGGGTTCTTGAGGAAGTCGATGATCTCGACCAGCTCGGCCTTTGCCTCGTCGACGCCGGCCACGTCGGCGAACGTCGTCTTGAGCTCCTTGCGATCGAAGATCTTGTGCTTGCTGCGCCCGAACGACAGCGCCTGCGTCGGGCCGCCGCCGACGCGCCGCATGAGAAACATCCAGATCGCGACCATCACGGCGAGCGGGATCACCCAGCCGAAGAGCAGGTCCTTCCAGAAGGTCGTCTCGATGCGGCCCGCGAACTCCACGTGATGGGCGCGCAACTCCTGGATGAGCTGCTGGTCGTCCACGAGCGGGATGCGCGTGGTGACGAACACGCGCGTCTCCTCCTCGCTGCCGAGGATCTTGCGCAGCCGATCGCCGGCGGCGCTCGGCGGCGGCGTCGGCAGGGCGCCCGGCTTGGCGATGCCGCGGATCTCTCGCTCGGTGACCGCGACCTTCTCGATCTGGTCGGCCTTCAGGAGATCGAGGAACTTCGACATCGGGATCTCGACCGTGCGGGGCGCAAGCAGCCAGCTTTGTAGGAATGAGAGCACGATGACCGCCACGAGCAGGTAGGCGAGGGAAAACTGGATGCGCTGGGACATCCGCGGCTTCATCGGGCTTTCCGCTCGTCATGCTAAGCCCCGCGTTGGGGTGTGTCAAACCTGTTGGGGGTACATTTCCCTTGACACACCAAGGAGTTGGCCATAAAACATGCGTCGACACTCATGTGACTTCGGGAACAAGCTCGTCTTTCGAGAGGGTTTTCCCATCGTGACCTTTGCGCGGCGTGGCGTCTGGCTGGTCGTTCTCGTCGGCCTCGCGCTCACCGTGCTCGCTGCCCTTCCCGCGGACGCCCAGACGGCGGCCCAGAACGCCTCGAAGGATCCCGCGTACCGCGCGTTTCCCGTGTTCGGCTCGCGCCTCGCGGTGTGGGCCGTCGCGCAGCTGCATCTGAACTTCGCGGCATTCATCCTCGGCGTCCCCATCTTCGCCGTCATCATCGAGGCCATCGGGTGGCGAACGGGTGAGGCGCGTTACGACTGGCTCTCGCACGAGCTCGTGAAGCTGACCTTCGCGGCGTTTTCGACGACGGCGCTGCTCGGCGCGCTCCTGTTGTTCCTCTTCGTCGGCTATTACCCGAAGTTTTGGACGTACATGACGTCGATTTTCTTTCCGACGTACTGGGTGTACGCGCTCCTGTTCTTCGCGGAGACGTTCACCGTCTACCTCTGGTACTACGGCTGGGACTGGCTGTCCGGATCGCGCAAGTGGATTCACGTCGGGCTGGGCGTGCTCAGCAATCTCTTCGGCACCGCCATCCTCGTCGTGGCCAACTCCTGGGTGACGTTCATGATGTCGCCGGCCGGCATCGACGACTCGGGCGCGCTCAAGGGCGGGGTGTGGGCGGCCATCAACAACTACACGTGGATGCCGATCAACATCCACCGGCTGATCGCCAACATCGTCTTTGGCGGGACGATTTGCGCCGCATATGCGGCGTTTCGATTCCTGGGAGCCAAAACCGATGAAGAGCGCGCTCGATACGACTGGATGGGCTACATCGGGAACTTCATCGCGCTGGCGGCCTTCATCGTGCTGCCGTTCGCGGGTTACTACCTGGGCCGCGAGATCTACGCGTTCAACCAGACCATGGGCATCACGATGATGGGCGGCTTCATGTCGTGGCTGTGGATCATCCAGGCCATCCTCATCGGTGTCCTCTTCCTCGGCAGCAACTACTATCTGTGGCTCGGCATGGAGCGCATCCCCGGCTCGGAGCGCTACCGCAAGTACGTCCCGCCGATGCTCATTATCCTCACGCTCGGCTTCATGATCTGGGCCACACCGCGCTCCATGGTGGTCACGCTCGACGAGGCGCGCGCGATGGGCGGCACGCACCACCCGTTGCTCGGCTTCTTCGGCGTGATGTCGGCCAAGAACACCGTCGTGAATCTCATGATCCTCACGACGTTCCTGTCGTTCGTGCTCTACCGCCGCGCCAACAAGATCCCGACGAAGCCCTGGGTCAAGACGGGCATGGCCATCCAGTGGGCGGCCTTCGCGGCGGCGGCGGCGGTCGTGGTCTTCTACGGCGTGTACGGCTACTTCGTCGAGTCGATCGTCCGGATCGGTTTCTCCGTCTATCAGGTGCTGGCGGTGCTCGGTGCCATCGTGCTCGTGATGGCCATCGACATTCCGATGTTCAAGGGGGCGAAGACGACCGGCCAGATCCGGTGGGGCACGATCGCACCGCACTCGCAGTACGTCCTCATCTTGCTGGCCGTGACCTTCACGTGGCTCATGGGTCTCATGGGCTTCGCCCGCTCGGGCATCCGCCAGCACTGGCACGTCTACGGCGTCATGCGCGACACCTCGGTGGACGCGGCGACCCCCGCGCTGGGCTACGCCGCCAACGTCATCACGCTGGTCACGCTCGCGTTCTTCATGCTCGTGCTGTTCATCTTTTGGCTCGGCGGCCTGGGCGACAAAGGCAAGGCCGAGGCCCATGGGCACGCGGCCCCGGTGATCGCCGGCGGCAGCGGCCGCGAGCGCTGATGCGGGTCCCCGTCGTCGTCAAGGTCGGAGCCTTCGCCGTGTTGGTGATGGCCGGCTATTCGGGCTTCGCGAACTCCATCCCGCAGATCGAGTCCAAGCCGCCGCAGGAGCTCTCGCTCGAGGGCGGCAACGTCACGCCGGCGCAGCTGGTGAAGGCCGGTGAGGAAATCTTCCACACGAAGGGCACCTGCGAGATCTGCCACCGGATCGGCCAGAAGGGGACACGCGCGCCGGACCTCGCCGGAATCGGGTCCAGGGCCGGCAAGACGAAGCCGGGGATGAGCGCCAAGGCCTACATCATGGAATCGCTGTTGCAGCCGTCCGCGTACATCGTCGAGGGCTACCCGCCGATCATGCCCGCCGTGGACAAGCCGCCGATCGCGCTGAACCGCTCCGAGGTCTGGGCGCTCACCGCGTTCCTCGAGTCGTTGGGCGGTACGGTGGACGTCACGCTGAACGACATCCCGGCCAGCGTGGGCGCGGGTGGCGGCGCCGCGGCGGCGGCCGAGATCAAGATCCCCGGCGATCCCAAGGGCGGCGAGGCGGTCTTCCAGGGCAAGGGCACGTGCATCGCCTGCCACAAGGCGGGCAAGATCGGCGCCTCGCCCGTCGGCCCCGACCTCTCACAGATCGCCAAGATCCAGACGCCCGACTACATCATGAAAAAGATCCTCGATCCGAAGGGCTCGGGGACGGTGGCCGGGTTCCCGCCGGGGGTCATGCCGCAGGACTTCGGCACGCGGCTCACGTCGAAGGAGTACGTCGACCTCGTGGCCTTCCTGCTGACGCTGAAGTGATGAGATTTCTGCGATCGCGCTTCACGCAGGCGGTGCTGGTGCTCGTGCTGGCGTTCGTGGTCCTCCGGTTCGGTATCCGGCCGCCGGCGCCGCGGAGCGTGCTCTCCCTGTACATGTTCATCATCTCGCTGGCCGTCCTCGTCTTCGTATCCTCGGACCGCGACTCGTGGCGCAACTTCATCACGCCGATCTGGAGCACGCTGGTGCGGCCGGAGCGGCGGCCGTTGCGTCTGGCGCTCGTGATCGTGCTTCCGCTGCTGGTCGGCTACTACGCCTACACGCAGGCGGCGGCCAAGCCGCAGGCCCCGCCCGAGCTGCGCGCCGTTCACCCGGCGCCGCCGGCGTCGATTCAGTTCCGGGGCAAGGAGTTCAACATCTCGGGCGCCGAGAATCCGCTGCGCAAGGACGCCGCGACGCTGAAGGAGCATGCGGCCAAGGGCGGCGAGATCTACATCCGCAACTGCGTGTACTGTCACGGAGACAACCTCGACGGCAAGGGCCATTTCGCGCCCGGCTTCAACCCTCCGCCCGCCAACTTTCAGGATCCCGGCACGATCGCGATGCTGCAGGAGGCCTACCTCTTCTGGCGCATCGCCAAGGGCGGCCCCGGCCTGCCAAAGGAATCGACGCCGTGGAACTCGGTGATGCCGCCGTGGGAAGACCGACTGACCGAGGAGCAGATCTGGCAGGTCATCATCTATCTCTACGAGGCGACCGGGCAACAGCCGCGGCGGTGGGAGACGAGCGAGCATGCAGCCGGGCATTAGATCGGGGGGCCCAATTCAATCGGGGGACCCCTTCGGCTTCCCCCGAACCCCCTCGTCGCTTGTCGATCGAGCCTTCGGCTCGATCGTGCTGGCAACGCTTGTTCTTCTCGGCGCCGCGGCGCCCGCGGCGGCGCAGGACGTGAACGCGGGCAAGGCCGTGTACGAGCGCAAGTGCATGCTCTGCCACGGTGAGAAAGGGGACGGCAAAGGCCCGGCCGCCGAGCTGCTGCTGCCCAAGCCACGCGACTTCACGCGCGGCCTCTTCAAGATCCGGTCGACGGCGAACAAGACGCCCACCGACCAGGATCTCCTCCGAATCGTCAGCGACGGGATGCCCGGGACCTCGATGCCCGCGTGGGAGGTTCTTCCCGAGAAGGACCGGCGCAACGTCGTCGCCTACGTCAAGTCGTTCGCGCCGGACACGTTCAAGGAGGCGCCGAAGAAGCTCGAGCTGCCGAAGGAGGTCGCGTCCTCCGAGGCCTCGATCAAGCGCGGCAAGGAAATGTTCGAGGCGATCGAATGCCACAAGTGCCACGGCACCGAGGGACGCGCCGACGGGCCCTCACGCCCTGAGCTGAAGGACGAATGGGGACACCCGGTGGCTCCCGCCAATCTCACCAGGCGCTGGAACTTCCGCGGCGGCCGCTCGCGCACCGAAATCGCCACGCGCATCGCCAACGGGGTGCTCGGCACGCCGATGCCGGCCTTCCTCGACGCGGTCGAGAAGCCCGAGGACATCTGGCATCTGACCAACTACATCGTCTCGCTGGGGCCCGACTCGCCGCAGCCAGCCACGCTGGTGACGGTGGCGGCGGTGAAAGACGCGATTCCCGACGACCCGGCCGCAGATTTCTGGAAGAAGGTCGCGCCGAACAACATCCTGCTCGAAGGCCAGGTCATCGTCGACCCGCGCAACTTCAATCCCGCCATCGATCTGGTGAGCGTGCGCGCCGTCTACAACGATCGCGAGATCGCGTTTCACCTCACGTGGGACGATCCCGACGAGACCAAGGGCGACGGCAAGAGCACGTTTCCCGACGCGTTGTCGCTGCAGTTCGCGCCGCAGCAACCGACGGGAACGGAGCGGCCCTACTTCCTCATGGGCGACGCCAACGACGGCGTGTATTTGTTGCGCTGGGAGCAGGGAAAGGGCGTGAGCGAGGTCACCGCGCACGGCCCGACGAAGCTGACGCCGATGCAGGGAGGCGAGGCGGCGGGCAAAGCGGTGTTCAAGAATGGGCAGTACACGCTGGTGATGAAGCGGCCGCTCACCGCGGCCGGCGCCGAGCGACCCAGCTTCCAGCCTCGCGTGTTTACCCCCATCGCCTTTCAGGCGTGGGAGGGCGGCGCGGGGGACACCGGCCCCAAGATGTCGCTGACGTCGTGGTACTATCTGCGGCTGGAGGAGCCGCAGTCGAATCGCAGGTTCTTCATTCCTCCCGTTGCCGCTCTTCTCACGTTCGCGGTGCTTGGGATGCTCGTGCGCGCGGCGCGGAGCCGCGCCGTCCAATAGAAAACTCAGGAACGCAGGAGGACGATCCATGCGCAAGGTGTTCGTGGCGCTGACAGCAACGACGCTGGTCGGCAGCGCTGTCATGTTCGCGATCGGCCCGCGTCTCGCCGGCGCGCAGGGCGGCGGCACGGTCGAGGTCGAGGTGAAATACAACGGCGCGCCCGTGGTCGAGAAGCTCAAGGTCAACAAGGACACGGAGAAGTGCGGGACCGAGACGACGATCGAGAAGGTCGTCGTCGGCTCCAACAAGGGCCTCGCCTACGCCGTCGTTTCCGCGCCGAACGCCAAGGGCGCCAAGCCGATCAAGGCCGTGGTCGACCAGCACGGCTGCAAGTTCGTGCCCCACGTGAGCGTGATGACGCCCGGCGAGATGGAGCTCAAGAACTCCGACGACATCCTGCACAACATTCACACGTACTCGACGGCCAACGCGGCCATCAACAAGGCGCAGCCGAAATTCAAGAAGACGATGACCGAGAAGTTCGACAAGCCCGAGGTCATCAAGCTCACGTGTGACGTCCACTCGTGGATGCTCGGCTGGCTCGCGGTGGTGCCCGGAGTCGCCGCGGTCAGCGACACCAACGGCGTGGCCAAGCTCGAGAACGTCCCCGCCGGCAAGCAGAAGATCGAGGTCTGGCACGAGACGCTCGGCAAGCAGGACAAGGAGGTCGACGTGAAGGCCGGGCAGACGACGAAAGTCAGCTTCGAGATGAAAGGCAAGTAAGGAGAGCCGATGCTCGACTGGTGGCTGCCGGAAAACGTCTCCACGTTCGGCCGTGACATCGACTGGTTGTTCCAGCTGATCTACGCGATCACCGGGGTCACGTTCCTCCTCGTGGCGGTGGCGATGATCTGGTTCCTGATCGCCTACCGCGACCGCCCGGGCCGCCGCGCTCGGTACACGCACGGCAACACGACGCTGGAGGTCGTGTGGACGATCGTGCCCGCGCTGATCCTCGTGATCCTCACGGCCCTCTCGGCGCCGGCGTGGTCGAAGATCAAGATGACGCGGCCACCGAGCGATTTCGTCGTCGACGTCACGGCCAAGCAGTTCAACTGGCAGGTCAAGCACCCCAACTCCGACAAAGTCTTCCTCGACGAGATGCACGTGCCGGTGAACAAGGTCATCCACGTGGACCTCAAGTCGCAGGACGTCATCCACAGCTTCTTCGTGCCGCAGTTCCGCATCAAGCAGGACGCCGTCCCCGGCCGCTCGATCATCGCGTGGTTCGAGGTGACCAAGCCGGGCAAGTATGAATGGCCGTGTGCGGAGCTGTGCGGCTTCGGCCACTCGGGGATGCGCGGCTGGATCTACGTGCACACGCCCGAGGACTACCAGAAGTGGGCGGCGGAGAACCTCACGGCCGAGGCCAAGCCGGCCGAGGCCACGCCCGCCGCGGAGCCCGCGAAGCCCGCCGAGACGAAGACGGGAGGGAAAGCGAAGAAATGAGCGCCCACGTCGCAACCGCGCACGCCGCGCACGAGCACCACGAGATGGGCTTCGTGCGTACGTACATCTTCTCGACCGATCACAAGATGATCGCGCGCCAGTTCCTGTTCATGGGGCTCCTGATGATGGTCCTCGGCGGGTTGCTGGCGCTGATCGTCCGCTGGCAGCTGGCGTGGCCGGAGACGGCGGTGCCCGGCCTCGGCATGATCCTCAAGGAGACGGGCGGGATCCTCGAGCCGTCGACCTACAACATGGCGTTCACCATGCACGCCACCATCATGATCTTCTTCGTGATCATGCCGATCCTCGCGGGCTCCTTCGGCAACTTCTGCATCCCGCTCATGATCGGCGCGCGCGACATGGCATTCCCGTTCCTCAACATGCTGTCGTTCTGGACGACATTCACGGCCGGGCTCATCATGCTCAGCGGCTTCTTCGTGGAAGGCGGCCACGCCGCGGCAGGCTGGACATCGTATGCGCCACTCTCCGCGGTGCCGCAGTACACCGGAGTGAACTGGGGTCAGAACCTCTGGTGCATCAGCCTGTTCGTCATGGGTGTCGGCTCCATGATGGGCTCGATCAACTACATCACGACGATCGTCAACATGCGGGCGCCGGGCATGCACCTGTTCCGGATGCCGCTCGTCGTGTGGTCGCTCTTCATCACAGCCATCCTGCTGCTGCTCGCGCTGCCTGTGCTGACCTCGGCGGTCGCGATGCTGCTCTTCGACCGCACGCTCGGCACGTCCTGGTTCGCGCCGTCCGGCGGCGGTGAGCCGCTGCTCTGGCAGCACCTGTTCTGGTACTTCGGACACCCGGAGGTCTATATCCTCATCTTGCCCGCCATGGGCATCGCCTCCGAGATCCTGCCTGTCTTTTCCCGCAAGCCGATCTTTGGCTACCACGCGATGGCGTTCTCGATGATCGCCATCGCGTTTTTGTCGTGGATCGTCTACGGCCACCACATGTTCGTGTCCGGCATGAGCCCGACGCTCGGCATGGCCTTCACGGTGACGACGATGATCATCGCCGTGCCCTCGGCCATCAAGACGTTCAACTGGCTCGGCACGCTGTGGGGTGGCCGGATCCAGTTCACCGTGCCCATGCTCAATGCGCTGGCGTTCGTCGCCATGTTCGTCATCGGCGGCCTCAGCGGCATCTTCATGGCGAGCACGCCGGTGGACATCTACATCCAGGACACGTACTTCATCGTCGCCCACATCCACTACGTCGTCTTCGGCGGCTCGATCTTCGGCGCCTTCGCGGGCATCTACTTCTGGTTCCCGAAGATGTTCGGCCGGATGCTGAACCCGCTGCTCGGTCACCTGCACTTCTGGGGGACGTTCATCTTCTTCAACGCCACGTTCTTCCCCATGCACATCATCGGCGTCGGCGGGCAGATGCGCCGCATCTACAACCCGATGCAGTACGAGTTCCTCCAGCACCAGCAGCACTGGAACGTGTTCATCACCTACTCGGCGCTCCTGCTCGGCGTCTCGCAGATTCCCTTCGTGATCAACTTCTTCTATTCGTTGTTCGCCGGTCCCAAGGCGCCGATGAATCCGTGGAACTCGAACACGCTCGAGTGGACGGCGCCGTCGCCGCCGCCGCACCTGAACTGGGGCGCCCACGTGCCCACCGTGTACCGCGGCCCGTACGAGTACAGCGATCCCGACGCGCGCGAGGACTTTTTGCCGCAGACGCAGGCTCCGGTCGGCGCCGGGGCGCGGCGCCACTGACGCACGCGCGGAGTCACGGGGGATGTTGGCTCATCGTCTGGCGCTCGGGACGGCGGTCGCCACCGCCGTCCTCATCGTGTTCGGCGGCCTCGTCACCAATATCGGGGCGGCGCTCGCGGTCCCGGACTGGCCGAACACGTTCGGGCACAACCTGTTCCTGTATCCGTGGTCCGGCATGATCGGCGGCGTGTTCTACGAGCACAGCCACCGTCTGCTCGGCGCGACGGTCGGTCTGCTGACGCTGGCTCTCGCCGCCGCCCTCTGGCGCCGGGGCGGCAGACTGCGCCTCCTCGGCGTCGTCGCCGTCGTGACGGTGGTTGCGCAGGGCGTGCTCGGCGGCCTGCGCGTGGTGATGCTGCGTGACGAGATCGCGCTGCTTCACGGACCACTCGCGCAGGCGTTCTTCGCGCTCATCGCCACGTTGGTGTACCTGACGTCGCCGAGCGCGATGACGGCCGTCGGCGCGACCGACGGTCGCCTGCGTCGCCTCGCGATCGTCGCCTCGGCCGCGACGTACGCGCAGATCGTCCTCGGCGCGCTGCTGACTCACGCCGGCTGGCTCTGGCTGCACGTCGCCGGCGCCGTCGCCGTCTTTGCCGTCGTGCCGATCCTCACCGCGCGGGCGCGCCGGACCGGCGACGTGGTCGCGGCGCCGCTGTCGCGCGTGCTCCTGGCACTGCTCGGCCTGCAGGCGGCGCTCGGGATCGGCGCCTATCTGGCGCGCTTCTCGCCGATCTGGATCCCCGGCGAGCAGGCGACGATGCTGGCGCTGCCGGTCATCCATCGGCTGGTCGGTGGCCTCGTGCTATGCGCCGTGGTCGTCCTCACCGTGCGCCTGCACGCGGGCCCGGTTACTGACAGTGTCCGCCTCCAGCGCAAATGGGGGGGTATGGGGGGAGCCGTAGGGGCCCCCCATCTAAATAGATGACGCCTCCGACCGAAGTCATCGTCGCGCCGCTCGTTCGCGATCGCCGCCGTGTTCTCGTCGACCTGGCCGCGCTCACCAAGCCGCGCGTCGTCATGATGATCGTCGTCACGACGCTCGTCGGCTACTACGTCGGCCTCACGGGTGCCGCGGACTGGGCGCGGCTGCTGCACCTCGCGATCGGCACCGTCCTCGCCGCGGGAGGCACGCTCGCGCTCAATCAGTACTGGGAGCGCGACGTCGACGCGCGCATGGAGCGCACCCGCGCGCGCCCACTGCCCGATGGGCGATTGGTCCCCCTCGAGGCGCTCGTGTTCGGCGCGGCGATCACCGCGCTCGGCATCGCCTATCTCGCGGCGTTCGTGGGCGTGGCGCCGGCGATGGTAACGCTCGCGACCTTCGGGCTCTACCTCTTCGCGTATACCCCGCTGAAGCTGCGCACGGCGCTGTGCACGATCGTCGGCGCCGTTCCCGGAGCGCTGCCGCCCGTGACCGGCTGGGTCGCCGCGCGCGATGACGCGGGCGCGGGCGCGTGGGTGCTGTTCGGCATCCTCTTCCTGTGGCAGCTGCCGCACACGCTGGCCATCGCGCGGCTCTATCGCGACGATTACGCGCGCGCCGGCGTGCGACTGCTGCCGGTGATCGATCCCGACGGCACGAGCACCGAGCGTCAGATCGTGACCGGCTGCCTGGCGCTGCTGGGCGTCAGCCTGCTGCCGACGCTGATCGGCCTCGCGGGCGGTGTGTACTTCGCCGGCGCCCTGGTGCTGGGTCTCGGCTTCGCTGCGTTGGGCGCGCGTCAGGCCCTGGCGCCGTCGCTGGGCGGCGCGCGGCGCGTGCTCTTCGCGTCGCTCCTGTATCTGCCGGCGCTTCTGACGCTGCTGGCGCTGGACAAGCAATGAAGTCTCTGGAGCCCGGCCGCGAGCTCGAGCTGCGCAAGCGGCTGACCGTCCGCGTGCTGCTGGGCATCGTGGCCACGCTCGCCGTCGCCACCCTCCTGGCAGGAATCCGGTGGTGACGGCATGACGCCCACGCTGCAGGCGCCGCCGCGGCCACCGTCGGAGCGCCGTACCAACGGGCGCATCCCGCCCGCACCGCCGGACTTCGGGGGAGGCGGCGACGGGGACCGTGATCCCGGGCCGCGCCGTGGATTGGACAATCTTCGTCTCGCCGTCCTCGTCTTCATGGGCGCGGAGGCGATGTTCTTCGGCGCGATGATCTCGTCGCTCTTCGTTCTTCGCCTCGGGATGGCCGCATGGCCGCCGCCGCTCGAGCCGCGGCTGCCCATCGCGGTGACGGGAGTGAACACGCTCGTGCTGCTGGCGTCCAGCCTGACGCTGACGGCCGCGGGCCGCGCGCGGCGCCGGCGTGACCACCGGCGTCACGTGCGGTGGTTGGGGGCGACCGCGGCGCTCGGCGCGCTGTTCCTCATCGTGCAGGGTTACGAGTGGATCCGGCTGATCGGCTACGGCCTCAGCCTCGGTTCCGGCATCTATGGCACGACGTTCTTCGCATTGATCGGCTTCCACGGCGTGCACGTGCTCGCCGCGCTGGTCTGGCTGCTCGTCACCACGGCCCTCGTGGCGGGCGGCCGCTTCCGGGAGGGGCGCGTTGCGCCGTTGCAGGCGTGCGCGATGTTCTGGCATTTCGTGGTCGGCGTCTGGCCGGTGCTGTACGTGACGGTGTACCTCGTATGAGGGCACGGCACGCGCTGGCCGTCACCTTCGCCGCGCTTGCGCTGCCGGACCGCGCCGCCGCGTGCGCGGTCTGTCTCGGCGCCGCGTTCGGCGATCGCTCCTACACGTGGCCGTACCTGGGCCTCATCCTGTTGCCGTTCATCGTGGGCGGCGCCATTCTGGGCGCCCTCGCATGGCAGTTCGGTTGGCGGCCGCGCGACGTCAGGGCGCGGATCTCGGCTCTGCTGCGGCGCACTGCGCCGGCCGATCCTTCACCTCGAACTCACACGGAGACGACATGACTGCTGCGACCGCGCACGGGGCGGCGGCGGTGGAGGCCGCCGAGTCCCCACTCACACCCGAATCCTGGGGCAAGCTCGGCATGTGGATCTTCCTGGCCGGCGACGCCGTCGGCTTCGGCACGCTCCTCGCCGGCTACGGCGCAATGCGGGCCACCAGCGCCGACTGGCCGAATCCCTATCAGGTCCTCGGCATCAACCTCACCGCGCTCATGACGTTCCTGTTGATCTGTTCGAGCGTGACCATGGTCAAGGCGCTCGAGTGGCTGAGCCGCGGCGACCGGTCCCGCGCCAAGATGTTTCTGCTCTTCACCGCGATCGGCGGAACGATTTTCGTGAGCCTGCAGGCGTTCGAGTGGACGCACCTGATCCACCGCGGACTGCATATCAACGGCAACCCGTGGGGCGCCTCGCTGTTCGGCACCTCGTTCTTTCTGGTCACGGGCTTCCACGGTCTGCACGTGACGGCGGGCGTGATCTACCTGCTGGCCACGATCGGCGTCGTGGCGCGCCGGCCTCAACCGATGGCCTCGTACAACTTCGTCGAAATCACCGGACTGTACTGGCACTTCGTCGACCTGGTGTGGATCATGGTGTTCACCTTCATGTACCTCCTCTAGGGGACGGGAATCATGGCGGAACACAAGCACCCGAACTACATGGCGATCTTCTACTATCTCGCGATCCTGACCGCGGTTGAGCTGGGCGTGATCTTCCTGCCCATCGCCAAGCTCTACATCGCGGTCATGCTCTGCGTCTTCGCGGTGTGGAAGGCGGCGCTGGTGGCGATGTACTTCATGCACCTCAAGCTCGAGGCGCGCACGCTCGGCCTGATCGCGGTCACGCCGCTGGCCATCGCGACACTCCTCGTGTTCGTGCTGCTGCCGGACGGATTCGCCGTCGCCAAGAAGACCTCCGACGACAAGAAGGTCGCCGCCCCCGAGGCGGCGAAGCACTGAGCCGACGGCTCGTGAACGAGACGCGCTGTGGCCGAGGCGCTGCGGCGGGTGATGACCGGCATCGACCGCGGCCTGCGGCTGCGGTGCCCGCGCTGCGGCCGCGCGCCGCTGTACCGCGGCTGGTTCACGATGAACGAGGTGTGTCCGGTCTGCTACCTGAAATTCGAGCGTGCGCAGGGCTACTGGGTGGGCGCGATCTACGTCAATTACGCCGTCACGACGCTGGTGGCGATCGCCGGATATTTCCTGCTGTGGGCGCGCACCGAGCTTTCGACGGCCACCCAGCTCGCGATCTGGCTGCCGTTCTGCATCGTGTTCCCGCTGTGGTTCTTCCGCTACAGCCGCAGCCTCTGGCTGGCCGTCGAATACGGTCTCAATCCCAATCCCTGACGGGCTGCCCGTGAGACACCTCGTGCTCCTGGCGACGCTGATGGTGCTGTCGGCGACGGCGGCGCACGCGGCCTATGAAGAGGTCGCGGTGACGGATGGCGGCACGCTCTCCGGCGTCGTGCGCTTCGTGGGGACACCGCCGAGGCCGGAGCCGATCGCCGTGCCTCGCGACCGCGAGATCTGTGGGGCCCAGCAGCCTTCGGAGACGCTCGTCGTCGCTCCCGATCGCGGCGTGCGCGGCAGCGTCGTGCTGATCGAGGGGATCGCGAAGGGTAAGAAGGCGACGAACGAGCTGCTGATCGACAGCCAGCGCTGCCTCTTCGTGTCCCATGTCAGCGCGCTGGCGGTCGGCGAGCGGGCGCGCGTGAAAAGCTCGGACGCCGCCGTGCACAACGTTCACGGATTCATGGGCGCTGCGACCGTCTTCAACTTGGCGCTGCCCAATCGCGAGCAGTTGGTGGACATCACCCGGCGCCTCACGAAGCCGGGCGTCGTGCGCGTCGTTTGCGACGCGCACCCGAACATGTTCGCGTGGCTGTTCGTCCACGACAGCCCGTACGTCGCGGTGACGGACGACACGGGGGCGTTCCGGATCGCCGACATTCCGCCGCGAACGTACAAGGTCACGATGTGGCACGAAGGGTTCCGGGCCAGGGGCGTGGGCAAGGACGGCCGGCCGCTGTACGACGAGCCGCGCACGATTACCAAGCAGGTCACCATCGCGCCCGGGGGCGCGGCCACGGTTCAGTTCGAACTCAAGTAAAACGGGGGAGCGAATGTACAAGCACGTCTACGTGCCGGTGGACAACTCGGAGCACAGCAACCGTGCCATCGACCTCGCGGTCGAGGTGGGCCGCGCCTTCGGCGCCCGGCTCACCGGCTCCCACGTCTACGCGGCGCGTCTGCACGATTACCGGTTCAAGCAGATGGAGTACACGCTTCCCGAGGAATACAAGGACGAGAACGAGCTCGAGCGTCAGCGCAAGATCCACGACTCGCTGATCGCCATGGGCCTGCAGCTCATCTCCGAGTCGTACCTCGACGTCATGAAGACGAAGGCGGAGGCAGCGGGGCTGGCCTTCACGGCCAAGATGATGGACGGCAAGCACTACAAGGCGCTGATCGAGGACACCCTGGCCTCGGACTACGACCTCGTGGTGATGGGCGCGCTCGGCATGGGCGCGGTGAAGGACAGCCAGCTCGGCTCCGTCACCGAGCGCTTCGTGCGGCGCGTGGAGCGCGACACGCTGATCGTCCGCAATCCCGACGCCCTGAAAGACGGCGAGGGCGCCATCGTGGTGGGCCTCGACGGCTCGCCGCAGTCCTTTCACGGACTCAAGATCGCGATCGCGCTGTCGAAGGCGCTCAACCGCCCCGTCCAGGCCATCGCCGTCTACGATCCCTATCTGCACTATGCGATGTTCAACGGGATCGTCGGCGTGCTCAACGAGAAGGCCTCCAAGATCTTCCGTTTCAAGGAGCAGGAGCAGCTGCACGAGGAGATCATCGATACGGGATTGGCGAAGATCTACCAGTCACACCTCGAGATCGCCCGCAAGCTGGCCGCCGAGGACGGCGTCGATCTCTCCATCACGCTGCTCGACGGCAAGTGCTTCGAAAAGGTGCTGACGTTCGCGCGCAAGGAACAGCCGTGGCTGCTCATCCTGGGCCGCGTCGGCGTGCACTCCGACGAAAACGAGAAGGATCTCGGCTCCAACACCGAGAATCTCCTGCGCCTGGCGCCCTGCAACGTCCTGCTGACGGGCGGCCGCTTCTACCCGCCGCTCGACGTGAAGGCCGAGGAGATCATCTCGTGGACGGAGGAGGCGGAGGCGCGGATGGAACGCGTGCCGCCCCAGGTGAAGGGCGTGGCGCGGACCGCGCTGCTGCGTTATGCGATCGAGCAGGGCCACACCGTCATCACCAACAAGGTGATCGACGAGGCCATGGCGATCTTCATGCCCACGCGCATGGCGGAAAAGATGCAGATCATGGCCGAAGACCTGGCCGTCGCGAAGCTGCGCGCCGAATCGCAGCCGGCGACGGCGATCTGCTCGGTGTGCGGGTACACGGTCAAGGGGCCCAACGCCGTCGTTACCTGCCCGGTCTGCAAGGCGGCGCCCGAGAAGTTCCAGGTCATCAGCAAGGACGTGGTGGAGGCGATCGCCGCGCAGGAGGGCGGTGTGGAGACAGAGGAGGCGCTGCCCGGCGTGCAGGTGAAGTGGTCGGCTGACGCCCGCGACGCGCTCCGCGAAGTCACGGATGCCTACCTGCGCCGCCGCGCGAAGGCACGCGTGGAAAAGTACGCCCGCAGCCGGAAGATTCCGGTGATCACCTGCCAATTGGCGCTGCCGATGATCGAGGAGACGGTGGGCCGCGACAAGCTGGGCGCCGGATGGGACACGCTGCTGGCGCGGACGAAATTCGAGCCCGCTCAGGCTCCCGTGGCTGTGGCGACCGAGGCGGGCGCCTTCACGTGGACGGACGAAGCCACCGCGCGGCTCAACCGGGTGCCGGCCGGCTTCATGCGTGACATGACGCGCGAGGAAGTCGAGAAGGTGGCGACGGCCAAGGGCGTGGCGACGATCGATCTCGCCGTGTGCGAGGAAGGCATCGGCCACGCGCGCGAGACGATGAACGAGGTCATCGCCGGCTACGTGTCGAACAAGAAGCCGCGGTAGCGATGTCTGCGGGCGGGCGCCGGCCGGGGCGGGGTCCGGCGACCACGTGCGCGGCGTCGACGGTCACGCCGTGCGAGCCCATCGATACGTCGCGCAGTGTCCGGCTTGGCGGGGAACGGGTCGGCGGACCCCGCCCCGACCGTCACCCAACCGCACCGATCCCACCCCGTTCATCGTTCGCACGTAGCCGATGACTGTTTCGACCACTCGCTACACGGCCTACTCGGTCTCCTGGAATCTCACACAGCGCTGCAACCTCGAGTGCGCGCACTGCTTCGCTTCGGAGGGGGCCTGGGCGGCCCCCTCCGATGCCTCCCCCAGGAACAGGATTGCGCGGGCAAAGCCCGCGCTCGAAACGCGATGAGTTACACCGCGTATTCCGTCTCGTGGAATCTCACACAGCGCTGCAATCTCGAGTGCGCGCATTGTTATATGTCGGCGCACGGCGGCGCCGACACGCGCGGTGAGCTCACCACGGCCGAGTGCCGGCGGGTGATGGACGAGATCGCCGCCGTCAATCCCAACGTCTTCCTGATCCTCACCGGCGGCGAACCGCTTCTGCGCCGTGACATCTGGGACGTCGCCGGCTATGCGGCGGAGAAGAAGTTCACGACGGTCTTTGGCACGAACGGCGTGCTGCTCCGCGAGCGTGAGGCCCGGCTGATGCGTGAGCACGGCGTGCTCGGCGCCTCCATCAGCCTCGACTCGACGGATCGCGTGAAGCACGACGGTTTTCGACGGCTGCCCGGCGCCTGGGACGCCGCCGTGCGCGCTACCCGCGTGCTCGGCGACCAGGGCCTCGACTTCTCGCTGCACATGTCGGTGACCGACTGGAACGTGAAGGAGGTCCCCGCGATGATCGATCTCGCGCGGGACCTCGGCGCCAAAGTCTTGAACTTCTTCTTCCTCGTCCGCACGGGGCGTGGCCGTGACCTCACCGATATCGATGCCGCCGCCTACGAGGAGATCCTCACGTCGCTCGCGAAGGCGCAGGGCGCGGGGCAGGGGCCGCCGTCGTTCGTGCAGCGAATGCTCGGGATGGCCCGGCCGCCCACCGAGACGTTCGAGGATCCGTGGTCCACGCCCATCGGCCGCGCCGACGGGCTGCTGATCCGCGCGAAGTGCGCCCCGCACTTCCGCCGAATCCTCTGGCAGCTCAATCCCTCGTCGCCGCTGCTGAAGAACTACGCCCACGGCTCGTGCCCGGCGGGCAAGTACTACTGCCGCATCACGCCCGAGGGCGACGTCACGCCGTGCCCATACATGCCGGTGAGCGCCGGCAATCTGAGAACGACCGGCTTCGCCGACCTCTGGCGCTCGGCGCCGGTCTTCGATGACCTGCGGGAGCCCAAGCTCGGCGGCCGGTGCGGCGTTTGCGAGTTCTCGAAGATCTGCGGCGGCTGTCGCTGCCGCGCGTACGCGACGTACGGCGACTACCTCGCGGAGGATCCGGCGTGTGGCTATCAGCCCGGCGCCCACGGTGGCGCCGTCATCGAGCTCCCGGCGACGCTCACGTTCGGGTTGCCCGTCGATTACGAGCTCACGTGGGATCCCGCGGCGCGCGAGCGCCTGAGCGCGATCCCGTCGTTCGCACGCGGCATGGTCGTGAAGGCTGTCGAGGGGTACGCACGCTCGCGCGGCGAGAGTGTGATCACACCGGCGCTGCTGGCCGACGTCCGCGCCAAGTGGGGCGGCCGCTTCCGGCCACAGGCGTAGAAGCGCGATGATTCCCGAGCATCCCCCCTTCGACCCCGGCGATCGCTTCCGCGACGCGGCGCGCGCGTACCTCGCGTACGGCATCGTCTACTGGATCGGCGGCGTGTATTTGGCGCTCAACGGCGTCGGCGTGCGCGGCGAGATGGCGAGCGCCGGCGTGGGCTGGATCGTACTCGGTCTGGTGTTCGTGGTGGGCATCCCGTACTTGCTCCGGCGGCCGCGCGCGTGGTTCGAGCGCTGGGTGCTCGGCCGTCGCGACTTCGCACGAATCCTGACCCTGTTCATGGCGATCCGCGCGTGGCATGTGCTGCGCGTCGTGCTTCGGCCTGAGACGGCAACCGTCGCGGCCCCGTGGGGCGGAGAGATCACGTTCCGCGCGGGCGCCGCCGTGTTCTTCCTGGTGACCGTCATCGCGCTGCTCTTCGTCGCGGTGGCGGCATGGACCGCCGATCAGAGGCCCGCGGAATGACCGGGCGAGCGGAGCCACCCGTATCTAGAACAGGCCACCTGCGGACCGAACCGGCCTCGAGGACCCCGGTCCAATGAAGCGCTACAAGGACATCGCGGGCGACGGTGGCTCGAACATCGCGGGACAGGTCAACGAGCAGCACGCGCGGCTGCGCGCGCGACTGGCCGAGGTGGGTGCGATCGTGGCCGTCGTTTCCGGCAAGGGCGGCGTCGGCAAGTCGTCGATCACGGCGAACCTCGCCGCGTGCTGGGCGCTCGAGGGGCGGCGCGTGGGCGTCCTCGACGCGGACCTCAACGGCCCGACGATGGCGACGATGCTCGGTGTGCGCGGCCGCCGCCTCGTGGTCGGCGCCGAGGGAGTCACGCCACCCGAGGGCGCGCTGGGCGTGCGGGTGATGTCGATGGACCTGCTGCTGCCCTCCGACGACACGCCGCTCGTGTGGGAGGCGCCGACACAGGCGGAGTCGCATACCTGGCGCGGGGCGATGGAAGCCAACGCGCTCCGCGAGTTCCTCGCCGACACCGCATGGGGCGCTCTGGACGTTCTGTTGCTCGACCTGCCGCCAGGAACGGACCGGCTCGTCACCATGGCCGCGCTGCTACCCGTGCTGTCGGGCACGATCGTCGTGACCATTCCGTCCGACGTCGCCCATCTGGTCGTGCGCAAGTCGATAACGATTGCCGCGCAGGCCAAGGCGCCGATCCTCGGCCTCGTCGAGAACATGACGGGTCTGTTCCCTGGGCCCTCGGGCGCCGAGCTCGCGCGGGAGGCCGGCATTCCGTTCCTTGGCGGGGTGCCCTTCGATCCGGCCCTGGCGGCTGCAGCGGACCTCGGCGAGCCGCTGGTCGCGTCCGCCCCGACCTGCGATGCCTCACGCGCTCTGTTCGCCATCGCGACCGCTGTCGGCGCCGCGCTCTCCGACGCCCGGTCCTCCGGCCCGCAGCGACCCGGGTGAGCACCCCTAAGTAGACGGTAGCCGTTGCGCGGCTGAGCGGCCTGCTTCGGGTTGGCCCGGCGGGGAACCCCGCCGGGGTCCCCCGCCTGTGATGCGCTTACTGGCAGGTGACGCCGGGCGCGAGCTGGTAGTTCGCCACCTTGTACGTCGACACGAAGTTGTCGTCCCAGGAGGCGAGGCGCAGCCGACCGAGCGGCGTCTCACCGTCCCAGCCATACACGCGCGCGCGATCGGCCAGGTCGGGGGCCTTCACCATGCCTTGCAGGTACTCGAGCGCCGTCCCCTTGTCGAGGAACACGGCGATCGTCTCGTGCACCGGGCGGCCCCCCGACATCGGCGTTTCCTTGAGCCATTCCAGGATGACCGTGAAGCCGTCGAGTGATGAGTCATTGACCATCGCGCCGTTGCCGGCCAGGCGCCGCACCAGCGGTCCGACGTAGCGCGAGAACATCGATGACGCGCGCTGCTCGATCGGCATTGCGGCAAACTGGGTGGAGGGCTCCTGCTCGATGTATACCCGCACCGAGAGGTAGCGGTCGTCCTTCGACGCGTCGCGTGGCTTGTAAAATCCAATGCCTTCTTTTGGCACCTCGAGCCACGGCATGCAGTGGTAGATCGAGTTGTTGATCTGTTTGAGGGTCGCCCCATAGGTGGCGCCGAGGGTGCGGCCCTTGTCAGAGGTATATCGATCCAGCGCGAGGATACGGTCCTCGGACGGCGAAGCGGCGGCGGCGCCGGCCGCCAACAGCAGTACCACGACCAGGATGGAGGCGATCCGTTGTGTCTTCATGGAGGGCGACCTCTGCATCGGGGATGCCAGACCGGCATGCTACAGCCGGCTGGGGTTTGGCGGGTGTAAGTGACTGAGGCCGGTGGCGGGAGCGCCCTCCCGCGTCACCGGCCTTGTCAACTCGGCATCAGCGCTCGAGGATCTGTTCCGAGCTCACCGTGATGGGCTTACCCCACCAGCCCTGGTCCCGCGCCGAAGCAATGTCGTCGCGGGTCACCTTGGCAGACTTGCCTTCGCGGTTGCGGAGCGAGAAGAAGCCGTGGTCACCCGAGGCGTAATGCGTCGGGTGCTCCTTCCACGTGCTCCATTCCTCGCTCGACGCGCACCCACCCAGCGCCACCAGCACACTGCCGACCAGCAGAACTCGCCACCCCGTGCTCCGCATAACTCGGTCCTCCGCAAAGAATCAAAAGTCGCGATTGACTGGCAAACGCGCGGCCACATGCTACTCCGGAGTCGTCGCGTCATGCAAATGGTAGACTCGCATCGATGGATGTCCTCGCGATTCACTCGCAGCCGTCAGGGCTGCGACGGCCGATTCTCATCACCGCCTTCAGCGGCTGGAACGACGCCGCCGAATCGGCGACGACGGCGGCCCGGTACCTGGCCACCACGTTCAACGCCCGGAAGTTCGCCGAGATCGACGCGGAGGAGTTCTACCATTTCGGGCTGTCCCGCCCCACCGTGCGCTTCAAGGCCGGATCGGAGACGGAGCGAGAGGTGATCTGGCCAGCCACCGAGTTCTCGATCGCTCAGCCCAAAGCGCTCGAGCGCGATCTCATCGTCGGCGTGGCCGCCGAGCCGCATCTGAAGTGGAAGACCTACTGCGCCGCCATCATCGAGCTGGCGCGGCGCTGTGACGCCACGCTCGTGCTGACGCTCGGCGCGCTCCTGGCCGAGGTGCCGCACACGCGCCCGGTGCGACTGTCTGGCGGCGCCGCCGATCCCGAGCTCGCGCGGCTGCTCGGAGTCAAGCCCACGCGCTACGAGGGCCCCACCGGGATCGTGGGCGTGCTCAACACCGCGTGCCGCGAGAGCGGACTGGCCACCGCCACCCTCTGGGCCAACGTCCCGCATTACATCTCGGGCATCGAGAATCCGAAAGCAGCGCTCGCGCTGGTCCGCCGCGTCCTCCTGCTGCTCAACGCGACGGCCGACCTGAGCGATCTCGAAGACGCCGGCCGGCAGTTCGATCAGAACCTCACCGAGATCGTCGCGCAGAACGACAAGATCGCGGGCTACATTCGCAAGCTCGAGTCTCGTGACGTCGAGGAAGAGCCGGCCACCCCCGCCGGTACGAGCGACTTGCCACCGGCATCCGAGCTCGTTGAGGAGATCGAGCAGTTCCTGCGACAACAGCGCCCCGAGTAACGCGTACACGCGCCTGGCGCGTGGCCATCGTGCTCGCGCTGGCGCTGTTGCCCGGCTTCGCCGACTCCGCCGACCGTCTCGTCATCACCTGGCATCCCGCGCGGCCGCGCGTCGGTGACGTCGCCTGGGTGCACCTGCGGGGCGCGTCGGATGCGGCGGTCATCGAGGGGTCCGTCGACAATCACCCGCTGGCGTTCTTTCCATACGCGGGAGGCCACGCAGCCCTGCTGGGGCTCGACATCGAGACGAAGCCGGGCATCAAACCATGGCGCCTGGCCCTGCTCGAGCCCGGGCTCGATCCACAACGGCTGAGCGGCAAGCTGAACGTCGCGGCGCGCAAGTTTGCCGTGCAGCGCCTCACGGTGCCGCCGGGGATGGCCGACCCCGATCCTGAGACGGAGCGCCGTGCCGAGTCGGAGGGCCGACGGCTGCAGATGCTCTATCGGACGATCTCGCCGGAGCGCCTCTGGCGCGGCCCCTTTGTCAGGCCGGTCGCCGGCACCGAGCCGCCGAGCGGATTCGGGGCGCGCCGGGTCATCAACGGCAAGCCACGCGCGCCGCACGGCGGTGCTGATTACTCCGTCGCCCGCGGCACGCCGGTGGTGGCCGCGAATGCCGGGCGGGTCGCCCTCGTGGCGGAGTACTTCTTTCCCGGCCGCCTGGTCGCGGTGGACCACGGGCTTGGATTGCACACGCTCTACTTCCACCTCGACACGGTCGCCGTTGCAGAAGGCGACCGGGTGGACCGCGGTCAGACGCTCGGCACGGTTGGGGCGACGGGTCGGGCGACGGGCCCGCACCTACACTTCGGTGCGCAGCTCGGCGGCGCCCGGATCGACCCCGCCGCGCTCCTCGCTCTACGTCTGACCGACTAGCGCCGCCGTGCCTTCCGCGACCCCTTTTTCTTCGCGCGCGCGCGCGTACGGCCCCGGGCCTTGCCCCGAGCCTTGCCCTTCGCGCGGCCGCGCGCCTTGGGCGCCTTCTTCCGCTTTCTGCCGGCGCCCGACTTCTTGCGGGTGGCCGGCTTCGGAGCGGGACGCTCCCCGCCGGCCATGCCCATGTCGGAGCCTGAGCTCATAGGGTCAGTGCCGTAGCCGCTGCTGCCGCCGTCCATCATGCGTTCCATGCCGACCTCCAGGGGGATGCGTCAGGTGGATGCGTGCTGCGCCATACCGCGCCATACCGTGCACACGGTGCGGTGCCGCACGCAAGAAGATTCTCACGCGCGCGCGGCAGGGCGCAGCCGGACCGCCTCGTGTCGGAGCGCGGTGTTCGACCAGACGGCCAGCGACGAGCGCGCGAGGATCGTGCGCACCGCCCCGCGCGAGATCTTGATCGGCATCTCGACGGCGAGTGGGTTCGCATGGCGAGTGATGGCGGCCAGCGTGCCCAGTCCGATCAGCAGGGGCCACGCGCACGCCAGCCGCATGCGCCACTCGGCGCGGGGAATCGCCAGCGTGTAGCGCCAGGCCGCATCGTAGTGCTCGAGCGCATCCCGCAGCAGACGATCGAGCAGCGGCCGCGCCGCCGGTGTCTTCGTCCCATCGAGCAGGTCGCGCGGTTGGAGTCCCAGCGCCGCCAGCTCCCGCGCGGGGAGGTAGCAGCGGCCGTGGCGCAGGTCCGCCGGTACGTCGCGCAAGACGTTCGTGAGCTGCAGGGCCTTGCCGAAGCGGACGCCGCTGGCGCTCATCGCTGCGACGTCCCACCCCGCCAGTCGCGGCCGGTGCGCGACGTGTAGGTGCGTCCAGAACTCGCCGACGCAGCCGGCAACGAGATAGGTATAGCGGTCGAGCTCGACGAGCGTGTCGAGCGCGGTGAGGCCGGCCGCGTCCTCGGCGGGAAAGCGCTCCAGGTCGAAGCGCTGCCCCTCGGTGATGGTCGCGAGCACCGAGCGCACCGCCTGGCGGTCGCGCTCCGGCAAAGCGTCGACGCGGGCCAGCGCTTCGCCCACACGCTCGAGCAGGTCTCGCTCGGCGGCGTGCGCCTGCAGCGGCGCGCATGCGCGCGCGAGCGCCGCCGGATCGGCGCCGGGCGCCCCGGCGTAGGCCGCGCGCAGCGTGGCGAGATGGCGAAGGCGATCGTCACGTGGCAGCAGCCGCGTGTCGGCGACCGTGTCAGAGGCCCGCGCCAGCAGGTAGGCGAGACCGATGGGCTCGCGGAGCGAGCGCGGCAAGATCGCCAGCGAGAGGTAAAAGCTTCGGCTGACCCGCCGCAGCAGGTCACCGACGAGATCGGTCACTCGTCGTCGAAGGGGCGACGCGGCGGGTCCGGGGAGTCCTTGGCCTTCTTGAGCCCTTCCTGGAATTTGCGATCGAGAAGCTTGCCCTTGTCGGCCTCTGACGCGCGGGCCTGGCGGAACCGCTCTTCACGCTCGGCCGCCTTGGCGCCCAGCGCGCCGAAGGCGGTGTCCAGATCGGCGACCGTGCGCTTGCGCGGGGGATCCTCGTGGGCGATCACCGCCCGCACCTCCGGGTCCACCGTCAACTTTGCCTGACAGCAGGGACACTCGACCTTGAATGCCGTCGTCATCGCGCCGAGGCTAGCATAGAATGCGAAGCGGTGCCCGAGCTGACCAACGACTTTTCTTGGTCCCGCAGCCGCGACGGCGTTTTCTCCGAGTGCAAACGGCGGTACTTCTACCACTATTACGGCTCCTGGGGCGGCTGGGACGCCGGCGCCGCCGAAGACGTGCGGCGCCTGTACGTGCTCAAGCAGCTGGCATCACGCCAGATGTGGGCGGGACGCGTCGTGCACGATGCGGTCGAGATGGCGCTGCACATCTTCGGCGCCGGCCGGGACGTGCCGGTCGATCCGTTCGTCGCCGACGTCGTCCAGCGCATGCGTGGCGAGTGGCGCTCGTCGCGCGACGGCCGCTATCGCGACAACCCCAAGACGCTCGCGCTCTTCGAGCACGAGTACGCGACGCCGCTCAAGCCCGAGGTCTGGCAGGCGCTCAGCCGCAACGTGACGACGTGTCTGCGCAACTTCTTCCGGCTGCCACTGCTGGCCGAGATCCGCAAGACGGCGCCCGAGCACTGGTCGATCGAGCACTGGAGCAAGGTGCTCGACTTCGAGGGCACGCCGATCTGGATCGCCCCCGACTTCGGTTTCTGGAACGCGGAAGGCCGGCTTGCGCTCGTCGATTGGAAGACCGGCGCCGCCGATCCCGACTCCGCCGCCTTCCAGCTCGGCTGCTACGCGCTCTACGCGAAGGACATGCTGGGCGTGGACCCGGAGAAGGTCGACCTGCTCGAAGTCAACCTGCGCGAGCCGACCGTGACGCCGCATCGGTGGGACGGCGATCGGCTGACCAACATCCGCGAGCAGCTTCGCCTGTCGATCCGCGGGATGAAGGCGTACCTCGCGGATCCCGATCGCAACGTCGCGATCATCGACGGGTTCGAGCGCACCGAAGAGCTCCGAATCTGTCGGTGGTGCAACTTCCGCTCGGTGTGCCGCCCGGAGCTATAGAGTCCGACCGAGGAAGTCCTTCACATCCTTCCGGGCTCGCATTGTAGCTTCATCGCTGTACCCAACCTGATGGCCCAGATAGGTCCGCATCGGACCGGGGTTGTCGAAGGAATGCCAGACCCCCTCGTAGATGTGGAGCTCGACCTTGTCGTAGTTCCTATAGGTGGAGCAGCGAGACGAAGGTGTCCAATCGTCAGCACTGCCGACGATGACGAGCATCGGGGCGTAGAGCATCGTATGGTCACACCACGGATACATCGCCACACCGGTCTTGAATCTTGGCTCGTTCATCCGGCGATGCTGCCAGAGCGCCGACTGGACCACCATCGCACCATGAGACCAACCCATGACACCGATGCGGTTCTTGTCGACCGGGGGCAGGGTTCGGAGGTAGTCCAGTGCAGCGTAGGCATCGACGACGCGTTCGGAGACGGTCACTCGGTTGAGATTGGTACAGATCTCCTTTATGCCGCGACGGAAAAAGCTATCGACTTCTAGCGTGACATAGCCCCATTTATTGAGCTCGGCAGCCCAGAGAGCGTTGCCAGGATGAGGCCCGCCGCACCCATGAAGCAGAACGATGGCAGGAAACGGACCGTTGCCGTCTGGCTTGCTGACACTACCGCTGATCGTCGCATCGTTCGATTTCAGGGCAATGGAGTTGCACCCAACCAGCAGTAGAGAAGCAGCGATGATTACTCTCATCTCGCGCTCGGGAATGGCCCTCTTAGGGGTGCTTTGTCGCTGAACCTCAGCCGATCACCCCGAGAGGCGCCGCGCCGGTCCAGCCGGGGAATAGCGCCGCGGGTTTCGCGACGCCGAGGTGCCGGCCGGCCACTTCGGCGAACAGCGCGCGAAAATCCGTCGTGACCGCGAGGTCGCGG
>Ga0207684_10000887_pt1 | contig 34059 bp, 36 predicted proteins | sample KBSK5501metaG_FD_184342 | JGI IMG/M metagenome (GOLD analysis project Ga0207684, IMG submission 184342) | Corn, switchgrass and miscanthus rhizosphere microbial communities from Kellogg Biological Station, Michigan, USA - KBS K5-50-1 metaG... | ecosystem: Host-associated > Plants > Roots >... | reverse complement strand
CCGCATTCGGGCTGGTACGGGCATTCCTGACAACAGAGGTGGTTACATGAAAGCGGTTCTCTTCGGAGCAACGGGCATGGTCGGACAGGGCGTCCTGCGCGAGTGTCTGCTTGACACTGACGTCGAGATCGTCCTCGCGGTTGTCCGCAACGCCAGCCTGCCACAGCATGACAAACTGCGCGAAATCGTACACCAAGATGTTTCTGATCTCGCGGCGATTGAGGACAGGCTCTCAGCCTACGACGCATGTTTCTTCTGCCTCGGCGTCTCGTCAGTAGGGATGAAGGAAGAGACGTATCGGCGCGTGACATACGATCTGACGGTCTCGGTGGCTAAAACCTTAGCCAAGCTCAACCCCGACAATGACCTTCGTCTACGTGTGTGGGGCAGGAACCGACAGCACGGAGCGCGGGCGAAGCATGTGGACGCGGCTAAAGGGCAGAACGGAAAACGCGCTATTGCAGATACCGTTCAAGGCTGTGTTCCTGTTTCGCCCTGCGTACATCCAGCCGCTTCATGGAATTCGCACAAAGACCAGATGGTATGGGGCGGCTTACGCTTTGATGAGACCCCCTCTATCCGTTGTGGAAGATGCTTTTCCCGAACTACGTGACAACGACTGAATGCGTAGGTCGCGCCATGCTGATCGTAACGAAGCGAGGTTTTTCCGAACCTGTCCTTGAGAATCGCGACATCAACCGGATGTGTGGATGAATTTGTGCGGGCGGCTTAGCCTTCACTTCCGTCTAGCTGGAGCACGGGAGACTCCGTTCGGCAACAGACGCCATAGCGCTGCCACAACCGAAACCAAGGGCTATGCGCGAGCATTTCGTCATGCCGTCGATTCGCAGCCGAGAGGTCGCTCGCGCTGAGTGGCCTAATATCCGGCGCTTCGAACATTTCCTGTAGCTGCTCAATCTCGTCAATGATGCGTTCAACGTCCATGCGTCTCAATCATCTAGTACGAAGCGGGAATGGGTCAAACGGAACGACGACCATTGGGCAGAGTTGGGTGGGACTAGCTCATATACCAGCCACCATTCACCGAAATCGTCTGCCCGGTCATGTAGTCATTCATCGCCAGCATCACCGCTACCGAAGCCACGTCGTCAACCGAACCGAAATGCCCCATCGGAATGAGATTCGGGTTCGCGTTGGGGTTGCTGGTCACCATGTCGGTCTCAATCAGCGCGGGAGCAATGGCGTTCACGGTGATTCCGTCTCGGACGAATGAAGAGGCGCAGGAGTGCGTCAGTCCTATGATTCCCGCCTTGGACGCGGCGTAATGGGCTCCTACAGCCCCGCCTGTCTGTGCAGCGACTGAAGACAGGTTGATGATGCGCCCCCACTTCCTTTGTCGCATGCCGCCAACCACCGCCTGCGTCACCAAGAACACCGACTTGAGATTAACTGTCAGCACTTCGTCCCATTCCGTTTCTGTAATCTCTTCCAATTTACGCGGATGAGCGATAGCCGCGTTGTTGACGAGGATGTCGATGGCACCGAGTTGCGCTTCAACCTCTGCGATCATGCGTTTCACATCGGCGGCGACTGAAACATCGGACTGAAACACGATTGCATTCCTTCCCATTCCCGTGATTTCGCCACAGACTCTATTCGCGGCGTCAGCCCGTTCACGGTAGTTAACGGCGACATCGGCACCCGCGTTAGCTAATGCAATGGCGACTGCTGCTCCGATTCCTCGACTGCCTCCAGTCACAAGAGCAACTCGATCCCTGAGGTCTTTCATGGCGTCATTGTATGCGCGTACCGCAGTACTTTCTTCTTACGGACTATCCGGTTAAGATGCGGACGATGCTCGCAGCAGCGCCATTCCGATGGACTGACCCGGCCACATGGCCGTGGATGTTCTACGTTTGGCTGGCGTTCATATTTGCCGGATGGTCGTTCCCAGCGTGGCGTTGGCTTCGGCGAAAGAGAGCGGCTGGCTGGCCTGTCGCTGATGGGCGTATTGAGTCAGTCGAGGTAAGCAAGCCAACTTTTTCATTCACCACAAAGCGTGGCTATTACGTCGCGGAACTTGGATATTCTTACTCCGTAGCCGGGACTACGAATTCGGGACACTACAGGCGAGAGTTTCCAACCGAACGTGAGGCCGATGAGTTCGTGCGTGATCTTCAAGGCAAGGCGGTCGTAGTTCGCTACAACCCCAACAACCCTTCGAGTTCCATGTTGCTCGAACTGGATATTGAGGCTGTCCTGCAAAACCGTGCACCCGCTCCCATCGATGCCTATCCGCTTGGCTCCGTTCCAAACTGGCTGAGACCTTTTATCTGGTTTTTCGTTTGCTTCTCTGCTGTCGGCCTCGTTGTGAGCTTGTGGGTTCATCTAGGAGCAGTCGTGGGGAAGCGCGTGGGACCCGAACCGTTCTTCTGGCTTTTGCACGTTGGAATTTTCGTGGTCTGGTTTCCTGCCATATTCGTGGCGCAAAGACTGGTGGGAAACGTGAACCGGAAGGACTTGTGGAAGGTCGTTCTCAGGGGGTCGCCTGACTGGATGCGCTACATGGTCTATGGGTTCGGAGGGTATGCCATCGTGAATTTCCTCCTGTTCATGACCAAAGCTCCTAGTGGAGGAAGCAGAAATCCTCCCGCTGTGGTCTGGAGAGGTTTTTCCGGACACTGGATGGCATTCTACTCAGCTGCGTTCGCGATGCTGAATTCCGCTGCCCGCAGCGATAACTCGTCCCTGCGTTGTGCCAACGGTCATTGGACATCGCCAAACACTGCGTACTGCCCGCAATGCGGTCAACCTGTAACACGAACTCGTTGATATTGGAGTTTTCATGGCGGCAACCCCAAAACTCACTTCTGACCAAGTTGCTCAAGTCTCTGAACTGGTCGCCGGGTACATTTCAGCCCAGCGCCGGAAATATGCGCGTCGCGCCGTCCCGTTGTCCGCACAGCAGAGAGCGCCTTTGGAACCATTCTTTGTGCGAGAGGTTCTCGACACTGTCTGCGTGCTTGTGCTCGAAGGCGAGCGAGTGCCAAACCCTGAGTTTTATCCGATGCTGCGCGGTTTGGGATTCGCGAACCTGCCTGACCAATCCGCGATGGGAGCAATTACTTTCTGCGATGTTGTCGTATCACACGAGCCATTCACGGCTGGTCTTCTATTTCACGAACTCGTGCATGTTGAGCAGTATCGGCAGCTTGGCATTCCGCGCTTCTCCGAGCTTTACGTTCGCGGATTCCTGAATGGCGGCAGCTACGAAGCGATTCCCTTGGAAGTGAATGGGTACAGCCTCGAAGATCGCTTTCGGCGTAATCCACGTCGAACATTTTCGGTTCAGGCAGAAGTCGGGCAATGGCTTGCAGAAGGGAGACTCTGATGGATCAATCTCAGCGTGGACGGCCTTTAGCTATCGACCATAAGGCTGCGAGTACATCCCCGACCGAGCCAGCCTTTATTGCGCGTCCAGAAGGTGCTCCTGCCTACCATGGATTCGTCATCCTCGATGACATCGCCATCGAAGGTTTCACCCTTGGCAAGATCACCGACTGGGAAAAAGCAGAGCCTTGCGACGCGGGAGATGCGTTCGTGATTGCACTGGACGGAAGTCGGGCAGGCATCGTTTGGGAGGTCTGCAATCCACCGTATTTCGAAGAGGCTATGCCAGTTGAAGCTGACAGATGGGGAGTGTGGGGCGTCGGGTTTCTCTTGCCAATGAATAGCCGCGAGAACGCCCGCAAGAATCTTGAATCCATTCTCCCTCAACTAAAATCTCGGTGGGCGGATTGGGCATCCTCCGTTTAGCCCCAATAGTAGGTAATCGGATGAGTCCAACCAAGAATCACATCTTGATCGGGTTGTCCGAGTCTGAGCGGACGAAATTCGGGAAAGAAGACTTCGGAAGCCAATCCGTTCCGCAAAGAGTGTTTTCTGCGCTTTGGGAATTCGAATCAGAGGTCAACAACGGTGGCTTCTCTCAGTATTTCGTCAACAGCAGCGCGGAGTCGGCACATTTCGTTGCGGACGCGCTTCGGATGATTGGCGCACCGAAGACCGCTGATATTTGCGAGCATGCAATAGCCGCAGCGTTCCCTACCGGATTGCCCCAATCGGTTGAAGGGATTCGTTCGGCTGCTGTCGATTTCTCAGATGAACTGCTTGAGAGACTAGAGCCTTTAGACCAAGAATTCTTTTCGTATCCTCACAATCTCACGGACTTGCTTTTTACCTATGTTTCCCAGCATCCGGAGGAATTCGGGACTCTGCCGAAGCCGGACGACGCTTAACGATTTCAATGACTACAGACGTGAAGGATTGGGTGCCAGAGTACCTATCGAAGTTCCAAGACGACGGATACGCGGTCGTTGATGCTGGTCTCGATTCCGGAGCCTTATTCGAACTGGGCGCTCTGCTCGATACAGAGCATCCGGGTGAGCGCAACCTACTCGGTGTCCCGGCAATCAGGGAACTTGCACGTTCGGAGACGATACGCGACTTGGCATGTCCGGTGCTCGGTGACAATTGCTTTGCTGTTCGCGGAATTCTCTTCAACAAGACGGAAGAGGCAAACTGGAAAGTAGCTTGGCATCAGGACTGCTTTATTGCAGTGGCAGCACGAAGTGAGATTCCGGGCTGGGGGCCGTGGTCAATCAAAGCTGGTGTCCACCACGTTCGTCCGACTTCAGACGTGATCTCACGGATGCTGGCAGTTCGCATCCATTTGGACGATTGCAATGCCGATAACGGGGCGTTGCGCGTCGTTCCGGGGTCACACAAATACGACTTCTTGTCGGATAGCCAGATACAGCAGTTCCCGAAGAAAAGCGCGGGGACGTGCGCTGCAAAGCGAGGCGATGCGATTTTGATGAGACCGCTACTGCTGCATAGCTCCTCCCCTGCGAAGATTCCCAGTAGCCGTCGAGTAGTTCACTTAGAATTTGCCGCCGATGAATTGCCAACTGGCGTAGAGTGGCGGCATCGAGTGTGAAGACATGCCAACTGAGAAAGAGAACTTGAAAGATCGCCTCTCCCGCTACCGCCAAATCAACCTGAGCGTAATCGGCAGGAAGTCGGGCAAGACAATCTCGAATCCAGTCTGGTTCGTGGCGGAGGGCGACACGCTGTACCTGTTGCCCGTTCGGGGTTCGGACACGCAGTGGTATCAGAACGTGCTCAAGAACCCCCAGATTCGGATTGATGCACGAGGCGCAGGGGCAAAACTCCGGGCGAAAGCGATCACCGAATCAGGCGCTGTGAAGTCCGTTATCGAGAGATTCCGCGAGAAGTACGGCGCGACGGACGTGAAAAAGTATTATTCGAAGTTCGATGTGGCAGTCGTGCTGGAACGGGCAAATTCTTAGTTCACGTGAGTGGATCAGTCGTTCTATCGAAAGAAAAACGGGCAAAATGGCGAACACATCTCCGCTGCCAGATTTGGTTGATGATGCAGAAATCGAGCATCCCGGCGTTGCTGAAGAATATTCTGCCTTGCAGTCTGTTACGCGTTGCCTCTTCACAAGTCAAGAGTCAGACGACTTCAGACACACAGTATTGTTGCGATCTGGAATTGTTTGGCAACATTACAACGCGATTGTTCTCCTTCTCTCGCACAGATTCGGGATGCAGGGTCTCGTCGTTTGCAGGGCCCTTTTCGAAATCGTAGCCGGAACCGTGTATCTGTTGCAGAACCCGAGTCCTTTGACGAATTTCACCGATCACGGAAAGCTCCTATTCTACGAGCGTGGTTTGGCAGTCGGACTCCCCGCACATGAACTGGCAAAGATTGCTCCAGAGTGCGAGGCCATCAGGTTGCGCTTAAAAGCGAAGCTCAGAAAACCTTGGCACGGAGGCACTATTAAGGGTATCGCGGAGGCCGTGGGGCTTGGCGACACGTACAATCTGCTTTACAAAGATGCATCGAGTGCAACTCACGCTGATGCAACGATGATCGTGAGTCACGGATCAAGGGGATGGAACCGAAGCCTGAGACGGTACCGTAGCGTGAAGGAAGCTGACCTTGTCCGCTACACGTCATTCTGGCTAACCGGGTACGTCATGCAGCAAGCGGCAAAAGGTCTGGACTTGGGCTGTGACAAACAGATTAGCGCCTTATCGGTCTTAATGAACCGGAGGGCTAAGGACGCCGCAGTGCCGAATTGATCGGCAGGTTCGGGTGCCGTCCTGATCGTATTGGTTCAAAAGGTATACCGTGCACCAGAGACTCCTCCCCATTACTAAGAAGTAACTGCCACGTTGAAAGAGCGGCACTTGCGGGCTCTCGAACAACCTCGAAAACGCAGCCTTGCGGGCCAATGTTAGTCTGCCGTTGGTTTTGGGTCGCAGGGCAGGCAGATTCGCTACGCGCTCTCAGGCTGGGATGCGTTGCTGCGTTATTCGAACGATGGAGAGTTACTGCCGTGGATCATCATCTCCGATGCAGAACGAAGTGTCCACATAACTTGTTCGTGGACCTCAGCAGGACCGCCTAGTTCGGAAGCAATCTCATTGAGATTTGATTGCTTTGGGCTGCTTCAGGTGCCTTCGACACTCATCTACACCATTGAATATGCCGGAAAGACTTCCTAGATCAGTTTACTTGTCTAGCTCCGCCAGTGCTTTGCCTGCTTCCTTGCGAACCCATGGTGTGGCGTGGTTCGTCATGCGTAGCAGTTGAGGGCGAGCTCTCTGGACCTTCAGTTTGCCAAGAGCCACAATGGCATGACCTGCAACCTCGTCATCGCTGAGCAACTCCATCAACACATCAACTGCTCGGTTAGGGTCAAGGTCGGAAAGCCTCAATACCATCATATCTCGGAATCTACCGTGACGTTTATCACGTATTAGATCAACGACCTCATCAAAGTGATCTCTATCCGCAACTATGGAGATGGCATTGCCCAAAGCCCATTTAAATCCCTGCTGGGCAGCATCTGTCGAATCGGGCAGTTTCTCGAATTCATTAACCAATACCCTATAAGCGGCTTCACCGGCACCCTTCACGGTCAATGCACGTGCGATCCCTTCGCGGATGCGAAAGGGATATTCATACTTGAGTTGCGCAATCAAAGCCGGAATGGCTTGCTCATAATTTTGCGCCGTGTTGACGAGGTCCCAAACGGATTTGACCGAGACCCCGACGACATCATTCAGGGCTTGAACTAAAGGCTTTTCCGCTTGAGCGAGACGTTCTCCGAGAGAATCAAAATGCTTGTCCAGCTCCTGCCGACGACGGACGAACTCCGAGTCTTGATTAAGCTCCTTCATCAGCTCGGCTGCGGTCATCGGCTTCCGAAATTCATTATTTTTGTGCATATAGAATATTGGAAAATATTCGATCTTCCCGCTTATCCTACGCCAGCGAGGCGTTTTCCATCGGATTGCGGCTTGCGAACGTGCGAATGCAAACAGGTATTCTCCCGGACTGCAACCGTAGCGCAGTTCCAAGGCGGACGTACAGGTTACTTTTGATGACAGCCCCATAATATTTGTTGACTTTTCAACACTCCTCTGCCCCTCGTTGACTCGCCTTTGCGATATCCCTAACATTGCAGCCCTGAGCGCCATGATCGGCCAAACCATCTCGCACTACCGCATCGTCGAGAAGCTTGGGGGCGGCGGGATGGGTGTCGTTTATAAAGCTGAAGACACCGAGCTTGGGCGCTTTGTCGCGCTGAAATTCTTGCCTGAAGACCTTGCCCGAGACCCACAAGCATTGGAACGCTTCCGTCGCGAAGCTCGCGCTGCTTCCGCCTTGAACCATCCCAACATCTGCACGATCTATGAAATCGGCAAGCACGATGATCGCTCATTCATTGTCATGGAGTTTCTGGATGGGTTGACGCTGAAGCACCGAATCGGAAACCGTCCAATGGAGACAGATTCGATTTTGTCACTCGCCATCGAAATTGCCGACGCGCTCGACGCAGCCCACGCAGAAGGCATAGTCCATCGGGACATCAAACCTGCCAACATCTTTGTCACCAAGCGTGGGCACGCCAAGATTCTCGACTTCGGGTTGGCGAAGGTCAGTCTTGCAGGCAGTTCATCGAGCCAGATTGCTTCTGCCGATGCACAGACGCGAACAGTTGATGAAGCGCATCTGACCAGTCCCGGCACGATGGTGGGAACGGTCGCTTATATGTCACCGGAGCAGGTGCGGTCGAAAGAATTGGATGGGCGCACCGATCTGTTCTCGTTTGGGGCAGTCCTATACGAGATGGCGACAGGTGACTTGCCGTTTCACGGAGAAAGCTCAGCGGTCATTTGCGAAGCCATCATGAACCGTGCTCCGGTTCCCGTGGTGCGGCTGAATCACGACGTACCTCCCAAGCTTGAGGACACAATCAATAAGGCTCTGGAGAAAGATCGCAACCTGCGTTATCAGAGCGCAGCGGAGATGCGAGCCGACCTGCAACGTCTGAAACGGGATACGGACTCGGGTCGGTCGGCCGCTGTGACTGAGGTGGCACCCGCTTCTCGTGGCACACGGCTGCAATGGGTCGTTGCGGGGGTTTTTATCGCCGCAATCGTGATCGCAATCGTCCTCTGGCAGTTTCGGCAACCCCAAGCCTTGCGCTCTGATTCTGCAAGCTCGAAGGCAATCGCGGTGTTGCCATTCCAGAATGCGGGCTCCGACAAGGACACGGATTTTCTACGGCTCGCCTTACCCGACGAAATTGCGAACACACTTAGCTACGTGCAGTCATTCTCCATCCGTCCCTTTGCCACAACGAGCAAGTACAGCGGACCGAACTTGGACTTGCAACAGGCTGGTCGCGAGATGGGCGTGAACTCCATCGTAACCGGGCACTACCTCACGGAAGGTAACCAGTTGGAAGTCACCCTTGAAGCGGTGGATGTTGCGAATAACCGCAGTGTTTGGCGAGACACCGTCGCTGTCGCGGCGTCGGACAAAATTGCCATGCGGGAGCAGATCACGGCAAGGGTTCGGCAAGGACTTGTGCCCGCGCTTGGAGGATCATCGGCCTCTGGCGAGGCGGCGACTCGACCCAAGAGCGAGGAGGCATACGACTTGTATTTGCGAAGCATCGCCGTTTCGCATGATGTTGTTCCTAACAAGGATGCGATTGCAATGCTGGAGCGTGCAGTCGGCATTGACCCAACCTACGCGCCTGCTTGGTCCGCTCTGGGACTACGCTACTATTACGATGCTTCCTACGGAGATGGCGGAGAACAAATGCTGAACCGTTCGGACTCGGCTCTTGAACGCGCCGTCGCGCTTGATCCAAACCTGATTACTGCGTCCGGGGAATTGATCACTAACCGGACAGATCGAGGCGAGATTAGAAATGCTTATGCAGAATCGTCAGCCTTGGTCAAGCGCAGGCCGGATAGTGCTCAGGCACATTTCGCCCTGAGCTACGTGCTGCGCTATGTTGGGTCGTTGGATGACGCGGCCCGAGAGTGCGACACTGCCTTGAAGCTGGATCGCGGGAATTATCAATTCCGTTCGTGCGCATGGACTTTCCGCCAATTAGGTCAGCCACAGAGGGCAATGGAGTTCGTCCGCCTCGACGCTGGCTCGGAATGGGCAGCAAGAACAACGGCTTTTATTCTTATGGGTCAAGGCAAACTGGCCGAAGCACGCCAAGCGATTCCGAAAATATCGGCCGCTCCTTTAAGGGGTCGTGATTTGTTTCAGTCCTGCCTTGACCCCAAGGAGAAATCCCAATTGGACACAACCGCTCAGAAGCTCGAAGCAGCCTCGCTTTCTTGGGTTGATGCGGAGCCTCGGTATATCTTCGGAGCCTTGCTATCCTACTGCGGGCAGAAGGGTGCCGCTCTGCGCTTGCTGAGAAGCGCCATTGAACATAATTATTGTGCCTACACTGGTTTGCAAACCGACCCATTGCTTGTGAAATTCCGGCGAACTCCTGAGTTCGGCGAATTGCTATCGGCAGCGAAGGAGTGCCAGAACAGGATTTTGGCGCAGCAAGACTAGTCCACGTTTTTGGGCCGACCCCGACATCCCCATCCTGAAGCAGGCCAAGGCCGAGTACGCGAAGCTGCAATGAACACCGCGCTCCGCGAGCGAGTTTCTCATATGTGGAGTGCGGTACGTCTGGATTACGGTACACCGCCCCTGCAATCGCATTCCGTGAACAGCGCCGCATTCCCGGGTTCTCGGGATCCACGCAGATCGTCCGCGCACGCCCATCGACGTGAGCGACAAAGCTGGCGGCGGGCTCGACCACACCTTGAACGCGGTTGAGTGAACCAAGTTTTAAAATCGCCGATTCTGGGAGCAATTTTCCTCGGCATACCCAGCGCTCGGAAAAATCGTCCCGAAACGACAATAGCCCTGCTTTCGTTGAGCGGTCGCCCTGCGAAGCGGAGCAATCGGAGCGGCGCTGATGGCAGCCGGGAGCCGGAGTCGGCTGGGGCGCAACCAAAACTTTGCGCCCTCCCTCGACTTCATGTCACGATCCGGGTCAGTGAGCGCAAACTCGATTTATCAACAATAATCCGGCGTGCTTTACTATGGTTCCACCATTATGAACCCTGTTATCTGGGTAATGCTCATTCTCGTTGGGCTGCTCGGTTTCTCTCTTTGGAGAATCTGGGCACAAGGTCTGACATGGGCCACAGCTAAACGCTGGTTGCTCAATGTAGCACTTGCGTTGCTGATTATTGGCCTCTTCATGGCTTCCTTCTTTTACGGAAATCGCAAAGGAGTTCCTGACGAATTGTTCGTCAAATGGATGAATATCCTTCTGACGGCTGCGATAGCATTCGGAACGGTGATTAAAGCATTTTGGCAGTGCCGACACAGGGCGGCATTCTGGGCAGAATTATGCGTCCTTATGACGGCTCACTTCTTAATATTGCAAAGACTTCGTTGGACAATCGGTGGCTACTTCTGGCTCCCGATAGTGGTTGGCCTTCCTGAGATTTTTGTTGTTTTCATGATGCTGAGCATAACGCTCCGAGTGACGCCGCCACCGCCTCAAAAATAGCCACAAGTTAGTGGATTTCAATGTGCCGGAACATGGTTGACGAAACAGGCCTTATCACTTAGAACCCCGTACAAGAGGTTAGTTTGATCCCGTGACTGGACGAGCATCCGCCACTTCCCATACGGCGAATCGCCGATGAACGTCTCTGTCACGACCGTTCCTAGTTGCGGTCGCGGGTAGTGAAAATCGTGACATCGTGGATTCTGTTGATCGTGATGCTCGTATCGCTCGACACAGCATGGGTCAAAGACCCGATTTTTGCGCCTTGGTTGTTGATGATGTCCATTGCTTCATTCTTCCCGTGTGATTTGTGTGCAGCCCAGTGCGCTCGCGTGCTCATCGCACAGAGTCTTGATCCAATCACCTTCCCGCAGCTTCCCCGGTTGCCCGCAAACCTCGCAGGTATGGAAGGACTCTTGTATGGCGGTTTCGATGCGTTGGCGGATGGCGTCATTCGCGTGGTTCACATGGATACGCAACCCGCCAAATTTCTCCTTCACTTGCAGCACTTCGAACTGGTGTCCGCCTGCCCGCTCCATTTCCGTGACCGATGGTTCCAAGTCCTCGCATAGCCGCCAGAGGATGTCGAACCAGCCGTCGTCATGAGTGAATCCCCGTGGCATCAAGGTGTGCCTGATGTCGCCCCCGGTGTCGAACCAAGTGGGCCATCGCTCAATTAACTTTTGCTCAAGTGCCTTATCCATTCGGCGGCTATTTCCGGCTGCCAGAAGGCTCGGGATGGCGCACAAAGCCCGAGGCGGCTACCGAGGTTTTCAAATCCTGCGCTCCTGCGGCCTGAAGCTCGATGGCCTCAATGACATCGGCGACCATTACCTCCCGCCCGTGCTCGAATGCAGACTGAGCGCCGAGGGGTGCTATCGTTGCAGGGGAGGACAGAGAATGGCATTTCCTAATGATGATCCCACGATTCAGCAGGGTGACCGTTCAATACAACTGATTGACTGGTTGGTGGGACGATTGGAAGAGTGTCTCGGTGAGGTTCTACCGCTCCAGACGGATGATCTTTTGAAAGACTATGCGAAGGATGCTCGTAACAGCATGGCATCAGCAATCGAGCAGCTGAGCCTTGCACGCGCTAAAAAAGAGCAGCAGCTCGGGGGCCGCACCAGCTAGAGACGCGCACACTACACGGACAGTGCTTTCACTGCCAATTGCGGTTTTGAGTGTTATCGCCTTACAACATTTGACAGAGTTATACTCCGTCTTCGGAGGCATCACAGCCATGGGCGAGCAGACCGATAGCTGGTTTCAGAGTGAGACGTATCTGATGAAGATTGCCAGTATCATGGCAACGATTGTGGAGATACGGCAAGGCCTTTCCGAAGACTCATCGCTGCGCCTTAAAGCCAATCTGGCGTTAGAGCGACTTGGGCAGCTCGCAAATGGAGAAATCAAGGTAGAGGGAAACAAGGTCAAGGTGGGGGAGCTCCGACCATAGTTTCTGAGTGACAACCCTCGACAGGCCGCAATTCGGGAACTGTACGAGGATCACGAATGGGCGTATAGGGAGATGCGTTCCGAGTTCCCCGCTGATGTGTGGGCCACTCTTAAAGCCTGTACATTTGCCGAGTTCCTAGTGGAGCACCCAGAGGCATTGACACTGAGGATCCAGAGGATCGAAAGGGAAATGGCGGATAGGAAGCAAGGAGACGACCCCTCACACCAACAGTCGTAGAATTGGCCTTCTGAGCCAATATCACTGATGTCTAGAAATTGTGAAGAAGAGATATGTGTACATCGCAAGAATTGAAAAGCCTAGCGCCGAAACCACCAGCGTTGGAATCCAGAAGAACAACACTTTCAAGATAGTACCGCCACGACTGGCTGCGTAGAACAACCCAAACAGTAATACGCCGACAATCCAGAATTTGGGCGAGAGGATACTCGCTACGAGCAGGGCTGGAAGAACACCGCTCCAATAGCCTTTGATCCCCTGAGAAGTGGCCAAAAAACACAAATTCCCCAATGAATATCGGCGCTAATCCACTGAGGATGCTCTTGAGGTAGCCAAACCAGAACTCATCTCATCGAGTCGTTTGGGTCACGTGCGCGAACACCGGCAGGTGACAATTTCCGCTTGCCCGTCCCACTCCGCAATCGCGAGCAAAGGCGAGCAACAGAAAGTGCAGGTGACGGGCTTCCCGCTCATTGTGCCGCTGGCCGGCTCCCGGTCGAGGTTGCGGAATCGAGCTGGATCAGCGTCTCCAGCAAGTAGTACTGTCCATAAATTAGCATGCCGTCAGCAGGATGCGTACCGCTTCCATGCCGCAAAACTCCCGGAGGCGTCGCGTCTCCCTTGTAGGTTGGCGTCAGATAGCGGTCGATCAGCGAGTGAGTGATGCGCTCTGCCTGACTTCGATACGCCTGCGCCTTGTGCGCATCTCGCGTGAGCGCAGCCAACTGAAGCAAGCCGCGCGCGGCGATCGCTGCCGCAGAAGTGTCGCGATTGCGATACATAACTCCTTCATCGCAGAAGTCGTACCAGGGCACGCCGTCTTCCGGCAGTTCAGCGATGATGTAGTCTGCGATTTTCTGCGCGGTTTGCAAAAGCTTCGGATCCCTGGTCTCACGATATGCAGTAGCAAATCCGTAGAGGGCCCACGCTGTACCGCGCGACCAACTCGTCTCCCAGGAATATCCCTGATGAGTGTGATAGAAGACGCGCTCACCTGGTTTCGCATCATTCGGAAATACGAAGCTGTCATTCTTTCCGTTCCCGCTGAGTTGGAATTGCTGACGGTTGTCGCCGGGATTGTAGTGAACCGACTGAATCACCGAGCCGTCATTCCGAATAAACCAATCCGCCGCGCGCAGAGCGTGCTTCAGAGCGACATCGCGATATTTGGAATCGGCAGTCTCATGGCTCGCCCACCACAGAAGTTGCAGGTTCATCATGGTGTCGATGATGGTGTCGTCTCCGTTTGCATTCCATGCGGGAATCAATTGTGTGACCGGATTAAACATCTGCACCAAATGATCGGCCCCGCGGAGAGCGCTGGCGCGCAGCTTGGGATCCCCGGTCAGCTGAAATCCGGGGACTGAAGAATAGAAGTAAAGAAAACCGGTGTCATGATTCTGCTCGAACTCCTTGCCTACAAGAGCTGAGGTCCAAAGTTCTGCCCAACGGCGGTACTTCTCGTCATGCGTGAGGGAGTACATCTTCCATAGCTCTGCCATCCAGAAGCTACCTGTCCAGAAGAATCCCTTTTGGGGTTTCCATTCACCGGTCTGGTTATCGCCATCGGTAAAGAAGCCGTCGCCAGCGCTGTCACTGACACCACCCGACGGTGCCGCTGCAATGACTGGCTCCCACTTCGCCGCGGTGTGGTCTATTTCTTTCTGCAGGAGGTCGATCGCTTGCTTATAGGTCCGCGAGCCGATCGGATGCAAACTGTCGGGCGGTGCGGATTGAACTTCCGCCGCAGTCGAAAGGATCTTGACGTTCGCCGGCGTCTTCAACCGGCCAGCAACCTGCTTCACGTAGGCCAGCAGCTGCTCTTGCGAGGTCATGTGGTCAATGTCCGCAAAACGCGCCACGTAGTAGCGCGGTTCGCCCGCGCCGTCCACGGCGATCGCATCATTTGTCCCCTCCTGGTCCCAGGCAGCCAGCGAATACCAGGAAGCAATACCATTCTTCAGCGGAAAGGTGAACAGATAGTCCTTGCTGTCCTTGTTCACGGCCGCTCCGCTGCCCGGAGCCATGACAATGGCCAGGCCCAAATTGCTTCCTCGCAAAATCGGCGAGACCGCCTTGTTTCCGCCTTCCACAGCCTGCTCGCCCCACATCGCCAGCCATGCCGGATCATCCGTCGCCGGAGAACGCAATTCGGGAATTCCTTGCTGTTGGGTGAGACCGGCTGCAAATACCAGATCACCCGCGTTGCTCGATTCTATGGTTTGCAGGAAGCCGCGCTCGCCTGCCCATTGCGTAATTCGCTCCTGAAGGTCAACGTTCTTCCCCGCGATCTTCCAGCCTTTATAAGTGAGTTCGATGATCGCGCGCACCGGGCCGGTAGAAACGATGCGGTACCCGCGGTCATCAACGTCCGCAACGTGCTCTGCCGTGCCGTTCACCCATCCCGCAAGAGCGCCGATACCTAATGCGTCGGCGACCAGATAAATGTCGCGGCCATCGGGGGAATAGTTGTGATAGACGTAGCCAGGCGTCGCGTACCGGTCGAGCTGCAAACTCGGCCTCGCCTTTCCGAAAAGATCAATCGCGTTGCGCTTGTCAAAGTACAGACGGAAAGCGTCGCGCTTCGATTCCCAGCCCACACCATCGATCTTCTTGGTAAAGATCGCATTCGTCTGCTTCTCGTAATCGCCGCGCAGACGAAAGATGCGGTCCACCGCGCCCCACGTAATGGTTACGATCCGAGTCTGGTGCGGCTTTAGATCGATCTGGAACGCGAGTTCGTCCGGGGTGGAGTCGCGGTCGAGATCATCCACCTGGGAAGGAAGTTCCGTTGGATGCAACACAGTCGCATCTTCGGCAATCGTGCTGGCGTTCGACGCAGTCACGATCTGCGAGCCAGGGTAAAAATCAGGAGCTATCTTCTTCAATTCCGGAACTGGCAGGACAATGTTTTCCGCCGGACGATTCTCGCCCGTAGGATTGGTAATGGCGACTTTGATCGATTTCAGGTGCGGCTCCGCCCACAGGTCCTGTGTCGCCAATAAGGCCCACAGTGCCACGCACTTCCACACTGCGCTTCCTTTTTTCATTTGCATGCAAAAGTCTCTCTCGAATTTCCGTAATCCCCGGGCGCCCGCGGTTTCAACCGAAGCCGAGACTTTCTTGGCCGATGGCCGCGAACCGTTAACAACGCGGACTTCAATCTCTCTCTCACTCGAACCGGTGCTTTGGTCGTTCCTAGGCCGTAACGTAATCGATATGCACTGGCTCCAACCGTGGCGCTAGAAGATGAACTAAGAGCAACGCAAATAGATAGGCTGAACCAGCCATAAACAGGACCACTGCATAGCTGTGGGTCCACTGTAACAGCCGACTCACCAGCCAGGAGATACACAAACCTCCCACGGCGCCGCCAAATCCGCCGATTCCCACCACCGAAGCTATGGCGTGACGGGGGAACATATCAGAAGCCAGAGTGAACATGTTGCACGACCAGCCTTGGTGAGCAGCGGTGGCCAACGCGATGATTGCTACCGCGGGCCACAATCCCTTCACCTGCGAGACAAACAGCACCGGCACCACGCACAAAGCGCAAATCAACATCGCACTCTTACGCGCGCGATTCACGTTCCAGCCCTGCTTGAGGAGACTGGAGGAGAGCCATCCTCCGCCGACGCTGCCAAAATCAGCGGCTATGTAAATTGCGACCAGCGGCGGACCAAGACCGGTGAGGGTCACCCCGTGGGTTTCATGCAGAAACTTTGGCAACCAGAAGAGATAAAACCACCAAATCGGGTCCGTCATCGATTTGCCGAGCACAAACGCCCACGTCTGGCGATGCGGGAACAGACGCAGCCATGGAATTTTCGTTTCAGGCTCGAAGGGATCGCTCTGGATGTACCGCAGTTCACTCGGCGAGAGCCGCGGATGCTGCTGTGGGCGCCGGTACAGCAGGAGCCACAGAATGAGCCATGTCGCACTGAAAAATCCTGTAAAGACAAATGCCCAGCGCCAGCCCAGATGCACTGCTATCCACGGAACAGTTAGCGGAGCGACCACCGCGCCGACGTTCGATCCGGAATTAAAAATGCCGGTCGCCAGAGCGCGTTCTTTTTTCGGAAACCACTCGGTGACGGTTTTTATCGCGGCCGGAAAATTGCCCGATTCCCCGAGACCCAACATAAACCGCGCGGTGCCGAATCCAAAGATGGATCTCGCAAGCGAGTGTCCGATCGCTGAGAGGCTCCAGACAGCGAGGGCAGCGGCATATCCGATTCGCGTTCCGACGCGATCGATGAGACGGCCCACAACGATGAGACCCAACGCATACGCGTAAAAGAACATCTGCACGATGTTCCCGTATTGGATCTCGCTCCATCCAAAAGTTTTCTGGAGTAACGGCGCCAGCAGTCCGAGGACCTGCCGATCCATGTAATTGATCGTGGTCGCGAAGAACAGCAAGGCGCAGATAACCCAGCGAAGGTTCCCACCAGCACGAGCATGCAGCGCCGCATCGACCGTTCCTGAAGTTGGCGCACCCGAGGGCTGTTCGAGCTTAGATGAACTTTGCTGCACGTTACACTCGCCTCTACAAATATGGGCGGTTATCTGCCCGCCGCTATCGGCCCATCCATCCGCCGTCCACCACGAGCACATGGCCGTGGATGTAATTACTGGCCGCGGACGCAAGAAACACGGCGGCTCCACAAATGTCGTTCGGTTCTCCCCATCGCGCTGCGGGGATGCGTTCGACAATCTGACGGTTGCGAACTTTATCGCGTTGCAGTGCGGCGGTGCTGTCGGTGCGCATGTAGCCCGGCGCGAGCGCGTTCACGTTCACGCCTTGCGCTGCCCATTCGTTGGCCAGCGCTTTGGTTAATTGCACGACCGCCCCCTTGGACGCAGCATACGCCGGAACGGTAATGCCACCCTGAAAAGCGAGTAGCGAAGCGACATTGATGATCTTTCCGCCCGATCCTCTGCTCAAAAAACTGCGACCTGCGGCCTGGCATAATTTCCAAAGTGAATTCAGATTTACTTGAAGGACAGCCATCCAGTCTTGATCGTTGTAGTCTACCGACTTGGCGCGACGGATGATTCCGGCGTTGTTGACCACGATGTCCACGGACCCAATCTGCTGGGCTACCGCAAAGAGATGCTCGGCAGCCCCGGGTTTTGACAAATCAGCCTGGATCCCGGATGCGCGGCGTCCCAACTTTTCGACTTGCTGACAAGTCTCCTGCGGCGAGCGCGAATTTCCGTGGCTGATTACGTCAGCTCCGGCTTCAGCCAACGCAATCGCCATGGCCGCACCCAGGCCCGCCGAAGCGCCGGTGACCAATGCGGTCTTGCCGCCGAGCGTGAACTGATCGAGGATCAAAGGATTGTTTCTACTGGCTGCCAGTTCCGATCCCGACTGGCCGAACTAAGGCTGAAGGTTCGCGGCAGACCGCCTACCCGACGATGCGCTGCCATTGCCCAACGGAAGCCAATCTTGGCAAGCGAAAAGCGGTTCCGTGTTGATGCCAATCTCATAATGTTGTTCGCCGGTCGCTAACCCGGCGCTGACTGGTTGGGTCAAGTCGGTCGGAACCTTCATTGCCTCACCTTTCGCTCAGCGCGGGATTCTTGCAGGCGGCAATAATGCGTGTCAAGAAGATTGTGCTGCGGTCGTCCCTCTATGCGGTACACCACTTCACAAAATGCCAACAAACAGCTCGTCAGGCTACAGCTAGTGTGAGACGATTTGTGTGGTGCGCTTGCCCGATCCGGTGATCTCAAAATACTGGCGCAGGCGCCGTCACTGAGCTATATGTAACTGGAGGGTCTGCCTCCGGGATAGATCGGCGGGTTTGGGCTAATCAACGATGGAGGACATTTCTATGAGAGCCTCACTTAACACATTCATTGCAACGCCTCTTTCCGAAGCTGTTGCCAAGACCGACGGACCATATCAACTGCATGGTCTGGAGCGCGCCGTTTCTGTTCTCGAGGTTCTGAGCGAGAGTGAGGCACCGCTCAGTCTCGCCGAGATCTGCCATCGCATGAACCTGCACAAAAGCACTGCCCATCGGTCGCTCATGGTTCTGGAACGTAGCGCGCTGATAGAGAGAACTCCAGAGAATCGTTTTCGTCTGGGACTGAAGCTCTATGAACTCGGCAATCGAGCGGTGGAGCAGATCGATCTGCGTGCGCGGGTTTACCCATTCTTCCGGCGGCTCGCGATGGATGTACGCGAAACAGTACATCTGGGCGTTCTGCAGAAAACATCGGTTGTATATGTGGACAAAGTGGAACCCAATCGCAGGATCTGCATGAGCTCGAAGATCGGAAGTTCGAACCCGGTTTATTGTACCTCGATGGGAAAGGCGATGCTGGCATTTCAACCTGAGGAAACAATCGAAAAGATTGTTTCGAGCATTCGTTTTAAGCGCTACACGCCCAAAACGCTTTGCTCACGTGAGAAGCTGTTCGAGCATCTCGAGACCGTGCGGCGGCGCGGATATGCCATTGATGACGAGGAGATTGAACTCGGTGTTCGTTGTATCGGTGCCCCCATTTTCAATGCGGATCGGTGGGCCATTGCAGCCGTAAGCGTCTCGGGACCGACTTCGCGCATCACCCCACAAAATGTTCGCGCGATTGCGCAACGTGTGCTGACCTGCTGCCGCGAAATCTCCGCCTCACTGGGTATGCGAGCGAAGAAAAAATCTCAGGTAGCGTCGCCTTTCTTGACGCACTACGGCAGCTGAGCCACCTACGGTTCTTTCACTTTGACTACGACCGCGCCGAAGACTACTCCGGGAGCAATGATCAGTCGATGCGGTGTGCCTGCCGGCACGTGAACGATGTCACCTTTGACAATCGTGTGTGAGGTTCCATTCTGAATGCCACTTCCCTTCGTCTCGCCGTCCTCGCCGGTCTTGGCATTGAGAACGGTCCCTCCAGCAACCAGAGTCGCCGTTCCCTCAGTCACCACGAACACGTCATCATAGTGCGCATGCACTTCGGCTCCGCCGCTCGTAATTCGCACTGAGAGTTCGATTGCATGCGATCCATAGTCGCCGAGTGTAGCTCCACCGCTCGCAGACGCTTTCGCCGTTTGCGCCAGAGCTTGCAGCTGTGAGGCGACGCTCTTGCCCGAAAAAACTTCAGCTTTGTCTTTGGCCGACGCGTAAAGTGGAATTAGGGATACAGCGGCTACAAAAATTGAAAGGAGTTTCATCGCTTCTCCTGACATTCGTCAATCGGCTTATCGAAGTGTTTCGATCGGAGCAGGGTCCATGTCTTCATAGTCCTGGTTCTCGCCCCCCATGCCCCAGCAGAAGCTATACGCTTGGGTCCCCACCCCCGCGTGAATCGACCAGCCGGGAGAGACTACTATTTCGCGATCTTTCATAACAATGTGCCGAGTTTCTTCCGCAAACCCCATAAGGTGAAAGACCCGGGCTTGCTCGGGCAGATTGAAATACATGTAGATCTCAGATCGGCGCATATGGGTGTGAGCAGGCATCGTATTCCACGCGCTTCCCGAATGAAGATGGGTTACGCCCATTACTAATTGGCAGCTCCGCGCGCCATCGAGATGTATGTACTTACAAACGGTGCGGCGGTTACACATTTCGGCGCCGCCCAGTTCAACTAGGCTGGCATCGACTTTACGGACCAGCGTGGTGGGATAACTGGAATGCGCAGGACAGCTGAGAAAATAAAATACAGCTGGTGAATCCGGATCGGCCGACTCAAGTTCAATCGCCTTGGCTCCGCGCCCTATATATAAGCAGTCGAGATTTTCCAGAGCATAACTGTCGCTGCCAACCTGAACCGCGCCGCTGCGGCCGGTGTTCAGAACTCCTACTTCGCGCCGTTCGGTGAAGGACTTCGCCCGTAACGTGTCATCCGCGGTGAGTGCAATTCGGTTTTTCAAGGGTGCGGCCATGCCCACCACTGCGCGATCCAAGTCGATGTACACCTGGTGAATCTCTCCAGGCACGCAGAGATTATCAATCAGGAATGTTTCTCGAATCTGCGTGGTCGTCATCGTGCGGTAACGCACCGGATCGGCGATGAAACGAGTTTTCATAGTTCGTCGTTGTTCCTTGCCTTTCGGTTCTTATGGTGCACCAGGAAAAATGTCACTTCCAAGGGGCTGCTTGAATTCCCAGGATGCGGTAAACGATTACAGCCAGCAGTCCCTATTTACCAAAATAATGACGCGCTGTCTGCACTTTTATATAGGAGCGTCCCGCTATGCGGGATATCTGGTGGCGTCAAGTTTGTTTATCCGTTTTCGGGTGCCTAAGAGCGCGGGTTGCTTTTGCCGCTTATTTTCTGAGGCAACGTACCGCATAGAGGGACGCAGCGTCACAATCTTCTTGACACTAGTTATTGGAGGCTGCCAGAATCCCGGCATTGAAGTCCAAAGGTGAAGCAATGAAGGTTCCGGCCCGACTTGATGCGGCGAGTCAACGCTGCGTCAGCCATCGGCGAACAGCATGATGTGATCGGCACCGACACGGAATCCCCTAAGAATCGGCAAACCAATAGCATCCGAGTCCGTGCCAAAGAGGAGGGGGTTGTGAGAAAAGCAGTGCACGTCGCGTTCGCGTGTTTTCTTCTGCTCAGCGTGGCCCACGTCGGTCTCGCGCAAAATACGAATTCCAGTGACATTCGTGGCACGGTAGCCGATGCGTCGGGTGCGGTCCTTCCGGGTGTCACCGTTACTGTGAAAAACAACGACACCGGTGTGGTTAGGGAATTCGTCACCAACAGTGATGGCCTTTACGATACGAATTCGATTCTGCCCGGAAACTACACAATTTCGTTTAACAAAGAGGGCTTCCAGAAACTGGTGCGCGGCCCGATCGCGCTGCAGGTCGGCCTGGTTACGATTAACGGTGACCTGAAAGTCGGCTCGAGCACTCAGGTGGTTGAGGTTACATCCGAGGCGCCGCTGTTGAAGACTGAGGATGCCCAGGTGTCGACTACTTTGTCAACGGAGCAGTTGACCGACCTCCCGAGCGTTGATCCGGCGAACGGCTGGACCAGTCTCCTGAAGCTGCTTCCCGGCGCTACCAGCACCCCGGGTGGCACCAATGGTGGCGGCAATGGTGACCAAAATCCTGGAGTCGATCAAGCCATCGCGGGAACCATGCCCTACTTCTCCAGTTACCTGGTTGACGGTGGCTCGATTTGGTTGCCACATAGCGCCAATATTGACCAGGGAGAAAGCGAGACCGTAGCCGAAGTGAACGTGATTACCACAACCGCCTCAGCGCAGTATGGCGGCGGCGGCAATGTCTTCAACCTCATCAGCAAGAGCGGAACCAATCAGTTTCACGGTACCGCCTATGACTATTTCCAGAATGATGCCATAAACGCGAGAGACTACTTCAACCGGACCGGCCCCAAGGCGAGGCAGCGTTTCAATTACTTTGGCGGTGCGATCGGTGGGCCGATCCTCAAAAAGAAGTTATTCTTCTATTTCAACTATCAGCAGTTAGTGAATCCATTCAGTTCGATCAGCACGATCAGCGTTCCGACCGACGCCATGAAGGCTGGTTGTTTCGATCCTGCGGTCTTCGGAACCAGGCTTACGCTCGATGCTGCCCACGGTGGGGCACCGTTAACTACCAATCCCGCTCAATGCGGGGCGTTCAATCCTGCCGACCTGGCTCTTCCGACGAGCGATTTTGACCCGGTTGCGGTGAACATTCAAAACGACTATGTCAGGGCGACCAATCAGAATTTAGTCCAAAACAACTATACCTTTCTGAGCAGCGGCACAAACAACAGCAAGAAAACCTTTGGGCGGTTGGACTACAACCTGAGCGACAAGAACCGGATCAACATTACGGTTCTGATGCACGACAATCCGCACAAGCAATTCAATAGTCCTGTTTGCCCCATAAGTTGCCAGTTATTTGCGGCCGAAGGGTATAACGCGCAGTTCACGGACGTGTACTCTCCCAGCTCGTCTTTGGTAAACGAATTTCGGTTTTCGTTTGTCCGGCAGGGAAATTGGTTTGTTCCGGCGAGTCTGGGCAAGGGGTATCCGGCCAAGTTGGGATTAAAGTTCTCAATCGCGGATGAGTATCCGACCATTAACATCGGGGGAACCGGCGGCAACGGCACCCTGAATCCGTCCACGAACGCAGTTTTTATTGAGAACACCTTCATTCCCGCGGATGTAGTAACCATGGTCCGAGGCAGGCACATTCTGCACTTCGGTGGCGAGTTTATGTTCGAGCAAGATAACTCGACCCCATGGGGCAACCTGAATGGTGCGACGCTGGGATTTAGTGGGCAGTACACCAACGCCGGCGTCGGTTATGCCGACTTCTTACTGGGAGATGTGCAATCGTGGAGCGCCTTAAGCGAGCCGGAACACGGAATGCGGGCCAGGAACCCGTCGTTCTTTGTTCAAGACGACATCAAGCTGCGGCCCAACGTGACGGTCAACCTCGGAGTGCGCTCGGAAACGCATGGCGGCATGAGCGACGTCAAGAACAATATCGGAGGCTTTGATCCGACTCACACGAACCCTGTTACCAACACGTTAGGCACAATTTGGTTTGGGGGCCTAAACGGGGCGCACACTCAATCGTTTGCGACGAAGACCAAGGTGATGCCGCGCCTGGGAATCGCCTGGCAAGCGTCGAATAATTGGGTGGTGCGGGCTGGAGTTGGGCAATACGCTGCCCTGTGGAGTATGGACACTGCTGGCGGACCTCTTGGCTTCGGCACCGCCACCTTGGGGAGTTTGTCAGCCAATCCCGGCCAGAACCCAGTGGTGGAGCTTTCGGGATCGGGGGCGGTCCTGCCCTTGGTTGTCGGTCCAGATCGCAACCCTGCTGACTACATCACCCCCGCAACGCCTCAGGGAAACGGGCTGATACCCTACACCCCCTATAATCTTCCCATTATGAGTGGGTGGCAGTGGACGGCAAGCGTACAGCGTCGTTTGCCCGCGAATATGGTGTTAGAGGGGCAATACATCGGCAGCCACTGGGATAACTTACACTTCGAGGCGGACATCAACCAGGTGCCTGCGAACAAACTCGGGGGCGGTCAGAATGCGAGGCCGTATCCTCAGTTTGCGGGTATTGGACCTGGCGCGGGCGGCGCCCGTACCGGCTTGTACAACGGTATTTCGAACTATCATGCGGCGCAGGTCTTGCTTCAGAAACCGTTCAGCTACGGCTTGTCTGCCGATCTCAGTTACACATGGTCACGGCTGAAAGATGACATGGATACTTCAGGCTGGGGCAACCAATTCGGCTCCGTGTACTATCAGGACGCCTATACTCCCTCGGCCAACTATGCGGTCTCAAATTTTGACAGGCCGAACGCGTTCAAAGGGGACCTAGTATACGCGGTGCCGCTCGGGAAGGGACACCAATACCTAAGCTCGCCTTTCGCGGATGCGGCGCTCGGCGGTTGGCGTGCGTCAGCTTCCTGGGTGGCCGAATCGGGAGCTCCATTCACTGTGGTTATGAACAACGCTACGAACTCAGGCGCGCTCGACGGATCCTGGTATCCCAACTTCGTCGGGGATCCGCACGTGGCGCACCAGACGATCAATCAGTGGTTCAACCAGCTCGCATATGCGACGCCGGCGACCAATACCTTCGGCAATAACAAGAGGAACTCGCTTCGTGGACCCAGGTTGACAGATCTCGATTTTTCACTGGCCAAGAGTTGGGGTCTGCCGGGATGGGAGCAAGGCAAACTGCAGCTTCGGATGGATGCGATCAACGTCTTGAACCATCCAAGTTTCAGAAACCCCAGCAACAACCTCAATCCAACCGCGCTTGCGAACGGCGTTCCTGATCCAAGCGTGGGTCAGATCACTGCAACAACGATAACGGGTCGCATCGTTCAGCTCTCTGCCAGATTCTCCTTCTAAGCAGGATCATCGGGCAGGACTTCTTAGACCTGAAAGGGCAGCGTCTGACGCTGCCCTTTCTTATGCCAATCGGACAGACGGATGGCGCGGTATTATTGGCAGGATGAAAACAAAAGAAGGCATTGGTTTGCTCGGGATTATCTTCTTCTTTTTTTTCCTCCGCTCACTTCAGTGTGCCTCCCAATCTGCCGCTAGCCGCCCGCAGGAAATCGCGGCGCATGCCCGTCAAGCTCAGGAATTCCTAAAAGAGCATCGGCCCGATCTGGCAATACCCGAGTTTCGTGCCATCGTGGCCCTCGATCCGAATAACGTGGACGCTCGCGGCAATCTCGGTGTTCTGTTGTTCTTCCAGGGCGACTATCCGGCTGCGATTCCACAGCTTCGGGCCGCGCTTAGGCTCCGGCCCACTCTATGGAGGATGCAGGCGCTGCTGGGTATGGCGGAGAGGCGGACGGGCAGCAGCAAGAGCGCTCTCGCAGACCTGGAGAAAGCCTTCCCCAAGCTGCGGGAGGAGAAAATTCAGATAGAAGCTGGTATGGAGTTGATTGAAATCCACACTGCTGCTGGCGATCTAGACAAGGCCGCAGCGACCGTCAGCGCTCTGCGCAGCCTGTATCCCACTAATGTAGAAGTGCTCTACGCTTCCTATCGGATCTATTCGGACCTTGCCGGCGAGGCCATGCTCAGCTTGTCCCTGGTGGCTCCAAACTCTGCCCGGATGCATCAGGTCATGGCGCATGAACTGGAGAAGCATGGGGACGACGAGGCAGCGATCAGGAACTACCGCGAAGCGCTCAAGCTCGACCCCAAGCTTCCTGGACTCCATTTTGAATTGTCCGAAATGCTGAACGCTTCCTCAGTTGCGGCCGAACAGCAGGAGGCGGAGGGTGAGTACAAGGCGGCCCTTTCCGTTAACCAATTCGATGAGAGGGCCGAGTTTAGACTGGGAGACATCTCTTCCCGGCGAGGGGACGTGCAGGAAGCCTACGCACATTATTCCCGAGCGGTACAACTCCAGCCGAATGATGCGGAGGCCAACATTGGTCTTGCCAAAGTACTAATGCTGATGAATCAACCTGACAGAGCGGAACCGCTGCTCCAGCGCGCCCTTCAGTTGGACCCCACCAGTGTGGCGGCTCACTTCCGGCTAAGCACCTTGTATCGGCAGGCAGGACGCACTGCGGATGCGAAACGGGAACTGGAGGAATACCAGAAGTACAAAGAGATGAAAGAGAAGCTTCATGACATTTACCACGACATGCGCGTCAAGCCGGCTAAACAGGAAGGTGATGAGACCGACGTGCGTAAGTAGCCGGATCACCTCCCGTGGACACGATCCAGGCCGCTGATAAAGAGAAAAACCTTTGGGCCGTTGAAGTCACCGGACCACGACACCTCCCATGTGCGATAAGAAAAAGTTGAGAGCATTCATTCATCTGGTCTTGGTGGTGTTCGCTTTTGGCCTGGCTCCATCGTTCTCCCAGCTTTCCGAAAGCCCCTCCCTGGGAATTGAATCACACGACAGCAAAGCAGGGCTGCGGGGTTCGGAGGCAGATCCCGTCAACGCGCAGCAAGCAACTCCACACACGTTCACCCAGTTGCCACAATTGGTGGATATTACCGGCTCCACCAGCATCAAATTTGAACACCTATCTAGTCCGGAACAGAAGTACATTGTGGAGTCGATGAGTGGCGGCGTCGCTCTGATTGATTATGATCGTGATGGCTGGCCGGATATCTATTTCACCAACGCGCAAAGCGTGGAGATGGCGCTTGCCGGCAAGAAAGCTCGGAGTGCGCTTTACCACAATAATCACAACGGAACCTTCACCGACATCACAGACAAAGCAGGGGTCGGTTATCCCTGTTGGGCCATGGGTGCGGCCGTCGGCGATTATAACAATGACGGCTGGCCGGATTTATTGGTCACCTGTTTCGGGGGTGTGGTTCTCTATCGCAATAATGGTGATGGAACGTTTACTGACGTCACCAGGCAATCCGGCTTGAGCAATGACTCAGGATGGGCTACAGGCGCGGCTTTTGGCGACTATGACAACGACGGCTGGGTGGATTTATTTGTCTCGCACTATGTAGCCCTTAGTCTTAGCAATCTTCCCTCCTTCGGCTCCATGAAAACGTGCAAATACCACGGCATCGATGTGCAGTGCGGACCGAAGGGTCTCAATGGCTCTCCAGATAACCTTTACCACAACAATGCGGACGGCACATTTACCGATGTATCCAAAAAGGCTAGTGTGGATGACCCACAAAATCGCTTTGGACTTACTGCGGTGTGGTCAGACTTCAACAACGACGGGCGTCTTGACCTTTTTGTTACAAATGATGGACAGCCCAACTATCTTTACCGCAACGACGGCGACGGACGCTTTACCGACGTTGCGTATTTGGCGGGCGTGGCTGTTAACCAGGATGGAGCCGAGCAAGCCAACATGGGGGTTGCTCTCGGCGATTACCAGCATAACGGACTCTTCTCTCTCGCGATTACCCATTTCAACGATGAATACACGGCATTATTCCGGAATGACGGGAAGATGAGTTTTTCCGACGTTTCTTACGCTTCAGGCATCGCCCCGGCAACGACGGCCTACGTGGGCTGGGGGGATGCCTTCTTCGACTTCGACAACGATGGCTGGCCCGACTTGCTGTTGGTGAACGGTCATGTTTACCCACAAGTGGACAGCCTCGATATAACCGCCAAGTACCGCGAGCCTGGATTGCTGTTCTTGAACCAGCACGACGGCACATTTAAGAACATCAGTAATCTTGTCGGCCCGGCCATCCAGACTCCCCAAGTCAGCCGGGGAATGGCGGTTGGTGATTTATTTAATGACGGTCGTCTAGACATTGTTATAGAAAATCTAAAAGGTGGGCCCATGATTCTCCAACCGCAAGGTGGTCCCACAAACCACTGGATCAGCTTTGCACTGGAGGGGACCAAGAGCAACCGGCTCGCGCTCAATGCTCGGGTGAAAGCTATCGCCGGGGATTTAGTGCAGACCGGTGAGGTACTAAGCGGTGGAAGTTATCTTTCCCAGAATGATCTTCGCCTTCACTTTGGTCTCGGCAGCAAGGACCACGTCGATAGAGTTGAGATCCTTTGGCCCGACGGAAAAATGGAAGTCCGGTCCAATCTGGCTGCGGATCGGTTCTACACTATCAAAGAGTCTGAATAAGAGTAGCCTCGCCCGGGAGCGAATCGGTTCCCGCGCGGGATTCCCATCCCGGGCAGGGCGCGACCCCACACGCATGAGTCCCAAAGGCCTTCACCGTATTTTTTTCTTTGTACGGACACGGAAGAAAGCACGCCTTAGTGAGGCCATCGCATTTACTGTGGCTGTGTTCACAGTGGGAATCATTTTATGGGAAGGGATGTCCCGCATACAGGGACACCGTGCCACAATCTTCTTGACACGAGTGATTGCAGGCTGCCAGAATCCAGCACTGAAGAGCATTCGCCTTGAGGAACCCTGCAGCAAGCATTGTCAATTTTGCAATGGAAAGTTTGGGTCGCGAAGCCGTCTACTGAAGGGTGCTCTCGCTGGCTGGGAATTGGCGGGAATTATCAACATGGAGTCGGGCGCGCCGCTGAACGTAGTTCTCGGTGGTCCGCAAGGAAGCAACGGTGTACAAAACGGGACAAACCGCCCTGATCTTACCGGAAAAATTTCCTACCCAAAACGGAGAATTACGGAATTTGCAGAAGGTTTGACAAACCCTGCAGGGCGTTTTTCCTATCCACTTCGCTTCGCCTATCGGCTGCGATTGGCCGCTTTGAGGGCCTGCGACCTGAAAGACTTCCGGGTTCAGCCGGAGGATCGTTACCGGTCCGGGAGTACGCGTGAAAAAGCCTCTCACTGCTGTTTATTGGGAAGTCGGCTACGTGCTGTTGGCCTGTACTTTGATTGCGATTTCCGTCCAAGTTGGAAATCTCTTTGCGGGATGCATCGTCGTGCTCATGTACGTTGCACGGGAATTGTGCCACGGGGTTGCGTGGCAGCAGTTTCTGGTCCTGGCCCAACGAAAACTCGTTCAAGGTCCGTCAGCAGCTGGCACGGTTACTTCTTCTTATTAAGGCAATCGTCTTTCCGAAAAAGGGTCGTACCCTTACATAAGTCGGAGTCCTCATGAACCTGAGATTGTTGCTATTGTCGTTTTGTCCCTTGCTGTTCTCTTGCTTGTCGTCGAACGCGCAGCAGGAGCAGGAAGCGCGGCTATGGCTCACAACGCCCGACCGGGCTGCCGTGGTAGCGCTGCAGTCAACCTCGCTGCACTTTTCCTCAAAAGTGGGTGGGCAACCGGTGCTTACGGTGGATGATGCGCAGCACTTCCAGACCATGGACGGATTTGGCTTTGCTCTGACGGGAGGAAGTGCGCAACTGCTGATGCGCATGAGCGCTGCGCAACGGGCAGCCCTGTTGAAGGAACTGTTCACGACAGCCGGCGACGGGGTTGGGGTGAGCTATCTGCGCGTGAGCATCGGGGCCTCCGATATGAACGAGCGCGTGTACTCGTACGACGACTTGCGGGCGGGCGAGACCGATGCGCAGATGGCGAAGTTCAGCCTGGGGACGGACCGCGCTGATGTGATTCCGGTGCTGAAGGAAATTTTGGGAATTCGGCCAGGGATCAAGATCTTGGGATCGCCGTGGTCTGCCCCGGCGTGGATGAAGACGAACAACGATGTGAAGGGTGGCGAACTCAAGCCCGAGTACTACGGCGCGTTCGCAAAGTATTTCGTGAAGTACATCGAGGGGATGCGCTCGGAGGGGATCACGATTGACGCGATCACGGTTGAGAACGAGCCGCTGAATCCAAAGAACACGCCCAGCATGGTGATGTGGGCGCAGGAACAGGCCACGTTCATTGCCAAGGACCTGGGACCTGCGTTTGAGAAGGCGGGCATTCGGACGAAGATTTTGCTCTACGATCACAACCCGGATGTGCCCTCGTATCCGCTATCGATTTTGGGCGATCCAGCGGCGAGCAAGTATGTGGACGGGACCGCCTTTCACCTGTACGGTGGCGAGACGAGCGTGCTCACGCAGGTGCATGATGCGTATCCGAAGAAGAACTTGTACATGACGGAGCAGTCGGTGACCGCGTGGCCCGGCGAAGGGCGGCTTGGGATTGCCGAACCGGTAAGCCACGTAATGATTGGTGCGACACGGAATTGGAGCCGCAGCGTGCTGCTGTGGAATTTGGCGGCCGATCCGCAAAACGGACCGCACACTAACAATGGGGGATGCACTGGATGTTCCGGGGCGATCACGCTGGATGGCGATTCTGTTACCAAGAATATTGCTTATTATGTGGTCCAGCATTTCTCGCAGTTTGTGCCGCCGGGCTCGGTGCGGGTCGCTTCGAGCGAGATGGAGCAATTGGCCAGCGTCACCTTTCTGACTCCAGAGGGTAAGGTGGTGCTGGTGGTTTCAAATACGGGAAATTTTCCGAAGCCCTTCGCGGTCAAATACCACGGAAAGTTCTTCCAAACAGCGATACCCGCGGAGTCAGTGGGAACTTATGTCTGGTAGGCGCGTGCTCCAGCTTGTAAGACGGTGGGGCTTCACGGCGGGGCTGCTGGCGGCAACTGTGCCGGCGCTTGCGGCGAAGCGCGCGAAACCTGAGTTTGGACCCAACGTACTGATCTTCGATCCGTCGATGCCGTCGCAGGAGATCCAGAAGCGGATCAATGCGGTGTATGCAACGCAGGAGCACAACGAGTTTGGGCCGGAGCGGAAGCGGGTTCGAGTGATGTCATAAATCGTCGGCTCTGGTCCCAGAGATCATCCGGAAACACCGTTCCCTTTCCGGTCGCTGCTCAGTATGCCGTTTGCAGCGACCGGATCTTCCAAACAAACCGTTCGGCACGTTCCGCAAGTGGACGCTGCCCACATCTACTCCTTCCTTTTCGACAGGGTGTGCACGAACCTCGACCGGGGGCCGACGCGGGCAAACTCGGGAAGGCACGGCAGGGAGCGCTCCTTCGAAAGGAGCCTGAGGAAAACTCTTTAAGAATGTTTTCGCTGTTCACGAGGGGTGCTCCTTTCGTAGGTGATGATGCTTGTGCGCTCATAACCTACTCCAAAAGGGGCGCCCTTTTATAATGCGATTTCGACAGTTGAGAATCGAGGCAGCCTTAGCCACAACCTTCCATTCTTAGCCGCTCGCTATTCCGTTCGTAGCGCCTGCACGGTTTCGACGCGCGTCGCTCGACGCGCTGGTATCCATCCCGCAAGCAGGGTCACAGCTGAGAGCAAGACCACGACGAACGTGTATGTTGCCGGATCAGTCGCACTCACGCCCATTAACAACTTGCCAATCGCGTGTGTAAGGGCACAGGCGACGACCACGCCCACGACTACGCCTGCAATCACCAGCCTCCGTCCCTGCCGTGAGACGAGTTTCATGATGTCGTAACGATCAGCGCCGAGAGGCTAGAACACCTTGTTGCGTTCTACGAGTTGCAACACCAGCTCTACAACCAAATGCTGCATTGCCAGACAAACGACGAATGGTACAAGGTTGAGGAGTTGTTGGAGAACCTTCGGAAGTACGCGGTAGCGGCTGGAGTCGCTGGCGACTTCGGCTGGGCTGTACAAACGTCGGTCCGATCACTGATTCACCAGCAAATCGCGATTTGACTCATTGACAGGCAGGACCAGCATTAACCATGTGAAATCGGGACGGCAGTTTTGCGATATGCGTACGTGTCCGTCGCCGTTTTCACGTCATGAGGACTTTCATTTTCACGGTTGGCGAGCAATGGTGCTCCAACTGATCTGTTTTGTTACCAGCCGTTCTCACGATATGCGTTCACCCACAAAAAAAGCAACTGCTGCTCCTGAGGCTGCGCCTTGTAAGGTATCTCTTTGCCCCCTGAAGAGCAGGGATTTGAAATCGCCCACTGTAGCCCCAGTTGTTTCCTGGCTGCCGTCGCTCACGTCACTTGCCATTGGTCTGCCGCTACTTCTGTTGTATTGGCAACTAGGCAGCCCTTCGGCTCTGCTCTCCGACCCAAACACCGGTGTCCATGTGAGGACGGGAGAATGGATCCTCGTACACCATGCGGTGCCGAGAGAGGATCTGTTTTCGTTCAGCATCCAGGGGCAGGCTTGGTGCGATTGGGAATGGTTGAGCGATGTCATGTATGCGCTTCTCCATCGCTGGAATGCTCTCGCGGCGATCGTTACCGTAAGCCTGGCTGTGCTCTGCCTGATGTCGGCCATAATCTACCGTACTGCTTGTTTGCACCCCGCCCAGCAGTTGCATTCGCCGTCACGAGCATGGTCGTGGCGGTCACGACCGTTCACTGACTGGCACGGCCGCACCTGTTCAGCTGGCTCCTTCTGGCAGCGCTCTGCTGGGTAGTAGAGAAGTTTTGGGCGACAGGAAGAAGAAGGTATCTCTTGGTGCTGCCGGTGCTGATGCTGCTGTGGGTGAATCTGCACCCAGGCTTTGTTGCGGGCTTCGGCTTGCTCACTGTCTGGCTTGTTGCGGCGGTCGTGAAATGGAGCAAAAGTTTAATGGGCCAGAATGAGGGAGACGAAGAAGAGGCGCAAGAGTGGGCATGCTGGTTCGGACTAATCGGGCTTGGCTGTCTAGCTGCGACGCTGCTCAACCCATACGGAATTGAACTTCATCGGCATATCCTGTGGTACTTGTTCTCGCCATCGAGCGTCACCACTCACGTCACTGAGTGGTTGTCGCCAGATTTTCATAACCCAAGGCTTTATTGGTTTGAGCTGCTGTTGCCGGTATGTGCGGCAGCCGGGTTGTGGAACGCGTGGCGACGCCGGTTTGCCTGGTGTGTACTCTCGCTGGCTGGGATACATTTGGCGCTGGCCGCTGTAAGGAACGTACCAATCTGCGCAATCCTGTGCGCGGCTCCGGTTGCCAGCCTGATTGACGAATTGGTGGGGCCATACAGCTTTATGATTCCATTTGATGACACTGGACGTCGGACGTCTTCCCTACGGGCTCGCGTTGCAATCTGCTTTGGAATCGCCAGTTTGCTGGTCCTTGGTGGCTATTGGTCCAAGCCAATGCCACTGGCGCCAGAGTCTTCAATGCCGGTTGCGGCGGTTACTCACCTTCCTCCTGGCCGACTGTTTACCAGTGATTCCTGGGCAGATTATGTGATCTATACCAACTCGGGGCGTAGGGTCTTCTTTGATTGCCGAAGCGACGCATACAGAGGGGACTTCGTGCAGGCTTACTTACGGGTCATGAAAGCGGAGCCTGGATGGCAGGAAGTATTGATGAAATATCGCATCGCAGTCGCACTTGTTCCGAGGACGAGCGCCATTAGTGCTGCCCTTGCCTCTTCCGTCGAGTGGAAGTTGTTTTACGCAGATGAGACAGCTGCAGTCTTCGAGCGATCTGAGACGTGAACTCTGTCCCCCAAAGTGAAATCGGAATTGTGACCTAATAAGGAGAGGATTCACGGACCATCGCAAACGCTTCAGAAGTGTGGGCAGATTTCGGTGATTGCCGGTGTGAAGGAACGAGAACAGTGATGAGATTCATCTTGCGTTTATTGTTGATCATTGCAGTGGGCGCTTACCTTTGCCAGCACTACTGGCCGCTTTTGCGGGTGCAAATCCCCAGACTGGCATCGGGCAACAGTAAGTGGTTGGATAAGTGCCCCGGGGTTGTCAACAGTTCTTTTCCGAAGCGGCCGGATGTTCGCAGCGTGCCACTTGAGTGTTTGCCTCGACGTGATCTGACGCCTGGGGCCATCGATCGCCACGTTAGACAAGCGAATGTCGCAATTACGATCTGCCGGACCGGGTATGCACGCAGCGTCCGGCCTCCGTTCCAATACACGAATCGGATAAAACACCGGGTCATGCGAACGTATGGAGCAACGAGAAGCATCCACGAATACGAACTCGATCACTTGATCCCACTGGAACTAGGCGGATGCCCGGATTGCGAGACGAATCTGTGGCCAGAGCCGAGAAACGTCTTTCCGGGAGCGAAAGAAAAGGATGAAGTCGAGGACTACCTGCACCACAAGGTATGTGCTGGAGCAATTTCGTTGGCGGAAGCACAACACGAGATCGCGTCGGACTGGTATGCGGTATACAAGCGGATTCACAAGGGGAATTAGGAGCGTGGAGACCAAGATCATGCGATCTGGACCGCCGCCACTCATTTGGTAGAGCCATTTCGTTAACCGATACTTAGCGTTCGCGTGCGCATCGCCCAGGGGATATGTACGTGACAGCATATATGTAGTGTGGTACATAATATGGCAACGACATGGGAAGCTCTCTTTCATGAGGAGTTTGAGCCAGAATTTGACGCTCTGCCGCGAGACGTGCAGAACGAGCTACTTGCCCCATGCCAAGCTGCTACAGCAGTTTGGACCGCAACTGGGGCGGCCGCGCGCCGATACCCTCAATGGGTCCCGCCACGCCAATATGAAGGAATTGCGGTTTGATGCGGCTGACGGTGTGTGGAGAGTGGCTTTCGCCTTCGACCCGAACAGGAAGGCGGTTCTCCTCGTCTGTGGCGACAAG
>Ga0207684_10000885_pt1 | contig 34200 bp, 32 predicted proteins | sample KBSK5501metaG_FD_184342 | JGI IMG/M metagenome (GOLD analysis project Ga0207684, IMG submission 184342) | Corn, switchgrass and miscanthus rhizosphere microbial communities from Kellogg Biological Station, Michigan, USA - KBS K5-50-1 metaG... | ecosystem: Host-associated > Plants > Roots >... | reverse complement strand
CAAAGCTTCTATAACCGCAAACGCCGTCACAGCGCCCTGGGTTATCAATCGCCTCAAAGCTTCCTCAACCATTACTTCCAAAACCAAAATCCATCATTAAACTAACCAACAAATCGCTGCGCTCTCCCCGTCCACTCTTTCGGGGGAATACCAATCTGAGCAGCGAATTACTCTTGCTCTGTTCTACATCGCAGATGAAATGCTTGGTTGAACTTGACGTAAGCGAGAAATGAAGAGCTCCAGAAAAAAACAATCAACAGGCGGTGTCCCAGGCAGACCGAGCTTCCCGGAAGGGGAAGCTATTCGGGTTGTACCGATGCATCACCCGGCGCCAACAGCCATCATGGCTGCGAGGCTTACTTATCGAGGTGGAGCACTCATTACCGCGGCTCAGGTCTTTACCGTGTTTTGGGGGAATCTCTGGGGCACGACAGCAACATCCTCGGAATTGATCGGCAAGATAAATAAATTTTTCACCGACATACTTGTTAGCCCGCTAGTCGATCAGCTTGCCGAGTACAATGTATCGGGACAAAAGATCGAGCACGGCACTTTCGCCGGCTCTAAAGTTCTGGGTTCAAATGCGCCGGTTGGTAGCGTGACCGATTCAGCAATTCAGGCGGCCCTAAAAAAGTGGATCGCGGCAAAAACGATTCCACCAAGTGGGCCTGACAGCCTTTACTTTGTATATCTTGATCCGGGAATAGTGTCGATCATGGGGGGCGGCCGCTCATGTCAAAGTTACTGCGGCTACCACAGCAGTTCTGGCGACATCAATTACGCCGTAATGCCGTATCCGGGATGTGCTGGCTGCCTTGGAGGACTGCAGCTTTTTGATGCCATGACGGCAACCAGCTCTCATGAACTTTGCGAGGCGATAACTGATCCGGCCCCGGGGACCGGTTGGTATGATGACACCAACGGCGAGATCGGCGACATCTGTGCATGGAACTTCAAGCAAATCTCTGGTTACACGGTGCAGCTGGAGTGGTCGAACAATGAAAATAAGTGCGTTTAGCCACCGGCACTGCGCCACGCGGGGGGCTCAACGAAGATTCCTCTCCACGGAGTGAGGGCAGAGAGTTGCGAGGTGTCTCCAATAATCCTGCGTGGAGTCTCAACGTCTTGATCGTAGGAGTAAACTGCGCATAGCCGATGATAGCCACCGGGCTATGATCATCAGACTCTTTTGTCGTGACAGTTGCGCTCCAGGGAGAGTTCGTGGCGGTAATGATTCTTGAGGAAAAAATCTTGGTCTGCGCAATCACCAGCGTAGAGTGCGAAATGATCGCGCCGATGTGGCGAAATGGCAGACGCAACGGACTTAAAATTCAAAAAAGAGCGATTTCCGCGCGTTGCATTTCGTATCGTTCAACCAAGCCGTACGCCTTGTAAAACCGAGCTTTGCGCGCAAAATCAGGAGATCACAAAGCGCGAGCAGGCAGAGACTCAAAGTAGAACAAAATGTAGAACAACGTTCTGTCTGGGAAAATTTTTGCTCCCCCTTTACAGAATGAGGCGAACGCCGTTGGGGGGCTGACCGCCCTGGCGTGTGTCACCATCAGGAAAAGCAATCTTTTTTTTCTGGCGTGAGCGAGGCGTGGTACGCCAGCAGACGCAGCGGACAAGGACTCCTGTTGAACCGAATTGCCTTATCCGCCGCGCAGCAGGGTCACGGCGTCAGTTGATGATGGCCCAAATGTCGAATTAAACCTGACTACGTCGCTCGACGAGGAGTTTGCGAGCGCTCACCGCGTCGCGTTATTTGTCCGCCGCTTTCGGCGCACTCGAGGCGGCGAGTTTCTGGAAGCGCGGATCATTTCGAAGCGGATCGAACATTGGATCGAGCCGGAGCAGCGCGGGAGTGAGCGGGGTAGTGGTGAATGCGCCAAAGTACGGTATCGAGAGTAGTTTCTGTAAAGCGGCGATGGCGCGGTCGGACTCCCCGGTTTGCGCTGCCACTCGGGCGAGGATCTCGAGTGCAAACGGACCATTGACGACGTCTTTCTCGACCGGGTTCGCGGCCATCGCCTGCTCGGCCAGAGCCAGTGCAGCCGGTTTGTCGCCGAGGCCCATGTTGGCCACCGCGAGAACACTCATGAGTTCCGCATTTTGCGGCTGTTCTTTGAGCAATGGCTCCAGTTCGCTGCGCGTCTGTCGCCAACTTTGCTGGGCGGCGGCATGGTCGCCGGCGACTTGTTGCGCCCAGCCTAACCAAAAGCGCAGTTCGCCATTGTAAAAACCCAATGCTGGATCAGGTTCGGCAAGTATTTCCTTTAATCGGGGGATGATTTGTGCAGGGCGCCGCTCCAAGATCGCCTGGTAAGTTTGTATTTCCCACGCGCCGAAGTCGTGGGCGTTCGGATGCAGCGGAGCCAGAAGAGAAGCGCCTCGGGGCAGATCGCCCTCGGCTTGCGCGATAGTGGCCTTGATCACGGAGGTGTCAACGTCGTCCGGTGTAAGATCGAGAACCTGATCAAGTCTTCGCAGCGCGTCGGCGAAGCGACGTACAACGATCAGGGAAAGGGCGTGCTGGGTGAGTAAGTTAACGTTGCGCGGGTCGAGCCGCTCAGCTTCGTTGAAGTAGGCGTCGCTCCGGTCCCATTCGCCTCGGGTTCGCTCGACATCGGCCAAGGATTGAAGAATCCGGCTGTTATTAGGCAGAAGCGAATGTGCCTGCTCAAAGTAGCGCACCGCGGTGTCGTAATCCTTCAGGCAGGCGTAGTGATAATAGCCCTTGGCGAGCACGGCCTCGCCGAGAGCGGGCTGAAGGGCGAGCGCGGTTTCAGCTGCCTGGCGCGTCTCTTCACGAAGGGCGAGCGTCGGTTGAAGATTCATTGTGTGGTAGCCGACCGCATTCGTGTAGGCCAGCAGCGCCCAGGCGAGGGCAAACTTCGGGTCCAACTGCACTGCTTCTCTGAGATACATCTGCGCCCCAAGGGAGTTGGCGGGTGTGCGTTGCGTTCTCAGAGTATAAGCCAAACCACGCAGGTAGGCATCGTAGGCCTCAACATTGTCCGTCGGTTTGGCGGCGATGACTTGTTCTTCCCGACCGGTAAGTTTCGCCCGCAATTGGTCGGCGATGGCTTTGGCTACCTCACTTTCGACCGAAAAGATGTCGGTCAGTTTACGATCGAAGGTATCGGCCCAAAGATGGGAATCATTGACTGCTTTGATTAGCTGCACGTTCACGCGCACCGCCTCGCCGCTCTTCTGCACGCTGCCTTCCAAAATGTGGGCCACGCCAAGTTGCCTGGCGATTTCGGGCAGGTTTTCCGGCGCGCTTTTGTAATGCTGCGTCGAGGTGCGCGAGATGACCTTCAGATCGGCGATCTTTGATAAACGGGTTAGAATCTCCTCTTGGATTCCATCGGCAAAGTAGGCGTTGGCTTTGTCCTCGCTCCGGTTTTCGAATGGGAGCACGGCTATGCTTTTTTCGGGCGCAAAAGTCGCCGGACTGGTGGTTTGGATTACGGCTCCTCGGCGAGAAAGGATGGAAAAACTGATTGCCAGGGCGACTGCGGACAAAACCAAAGCGGCGATGAGTACAAACTTCCGCCAACGCGCCGCGCTAATCGGCTGGATCGATACACCAGCCTTCTTCCACCTTCTTCCTCGCTTAAGTTTCTCCGGGACGGCCGGATTACCAAGACCATCTCTGTAGAGATTAAAAACGTGAAGCCTGAGCCCATGTTTCACGTCGCACTCGCCAAGGTCATGCAAATGAGGCTGCCAATCTCGGTAGTGCGCTAGATCATCGGCGACGCGTTTCGACAAAAGAATATGTCCGGCGTCCCCACAATCCATCACGCGCTGGCCGACATTGATTCCGGCCCCGGCAATATTCATTTGGTCATTGACATCAACCACCTGATTGACCGGGCCGCTGTGAACTCCCATCCGTAACTGGATATGCGATTGACTGCGCAATGCCTGACTGATTTCCAGTGCGCAACGCACCGGTTGTTCCGGGCTGTGGAAAAAAAGCAGCACCATCCCGTCCCCAGTTGGCAGACGAATCAGTTTTCCACTGGCTTCCGCTTCCCGGAAACATTCTGTTCCGCGAACAACTCGATTGAGTTCCTGCATTAACTCAATCTGCTCGTTGACCAGCAGTTTCGAATACCCGACCACGTCGATGAATAAGAGATGTGCGATCTCGAGCGTGAGATCCGTCTTGTCCTCAGCGGATATGTGTTGCTTGGGCAGGGGCCTCCTTTGTTAGCACCAATAGTCTCCTATTTCCTTGCTCTTCGGTCGAGCCGAAATCATGCTCCGCAGGCGCAAGATCGAGATGTGAAAACCTATTTTACGCCGGTCGCTCGTCGAAAAAAATTGCTCGCCCTCAACCCGTCGCGTTATCATCATAAAGCAGAGTGCGCCGGTCGTTGGGGGGAGCCAGGTGCCACCCGGCTACGGTCGGCCAAAAAAGCAATCTAATTGAGTTGCCGAATCGTGTGGCAGAGACACTGGGCGCCAACTCGTTGAGGATCAGATCGTGTCTGCGGTGATGCTGCTGCGTAGTCAAAACAATAGTGTAAAACGAACTAGCAATCCGTTCAGTCTGAGCCCGCGCACAGAGCGAGAATTGACGAGGCTCTGCTGAATTGTTCTACACTTTGTTCTACTTCGGCCTGCTTCGCAGCCGCAGTTTTGGCGCGAATGGTTGCGCGTGGAAACACACGAAATTCCCTTCTAGTTATCAAGTTTTCTCCAAGTGGCGTGGTGGTTTTTCAGCCGATCTGCTTGCGATTCCTTGGTAAGCGCGAGCTCTGATTGCATCGATTGATTGCAAATGATTGCGAGGACAAAGAATTTGCTCGCATCTCGGTGCGTGTACCGAACCGGATTCAAATGCACAGCGTTATCTAAACGCCAATCTGAACAGGCGTGAAAAATCACGCTAGTGTTCGCGACCCAGATGAACGCTGCCCCCAATCGACAGGATTTGGAGCGCCTCTATGTCGGGGCCTGCCGCGTTGTCGTCCAATTTGAAAGTGCGACGCGCGACTTTGTCGAGCTTCTCGATTTGATCTATGGAACCGAGTATTTCGGGGCCGTCCATTGTCTCGATGTGATCGACGCCACGCTCTGAGACGCCCGCCATGCGTTCGATGTGGCGCTCGCCGCGCTGGTGGATTGACGCGCTGACGGCTTCAAATGTCGTGACAGCGGTTGATGTGTCGTCCCGTTTCGCGAGCGATTTCGCATGGTTGATTTGCTTTGACCAGCCTTCGCGCTTGGCTCGCGCTAGAACGGTCCCGGCTGGAATGCCCATGTTGCGCGCGATCTCACGCAGTCCAATGCCGCTCGCGTAAGCGGTTTTGATCTGTTCCCAACGCTCTAAGGAAACTCTCCTGCGCGCCGTTCGCTTCGCTAGTGGTCGTTGCCCGTTTTCCTGCCCGCTCATGTTCAAACGAACGGTTATGCTGTTTTGGAGAAAAATAAGCCAAATTACGATGACATTGATCGAAATCAGACCGCACGAACGTGGCTGGAAAGTTTTTGAAGCGCCCGGTGTCGAGCCTGTCTTTTTGGAGAAAGAACAGGCCATCGACTACGCGCACAACCGCGCAAGCTTTCGCTCGGGCAAGATTCGGATCTGGATTTAAACGTCGCAACCGAGCGCGTCTTTGCATTTACTGGTGCACATCGGCCCTATGAAGGATCGTAACCAATTCCTCTATTGACAACTGCGCGGAATTTCTCACACGCTTACCGCCATCAAATAGATCTGGATCCTGTACGGCCGCTTATCCTGGGAGCTTTCTTCCCTCTTTCAGACCTGCGGTACGGGCTAATCATCCGGTGAAGAAGAAAGGTCCATACTTATGAATCAGTCGATCAATCCCAAAACTACTACTCCAGTAGTAAGAATTGGCTGGGCCAGACATCTGCAGGTCCGCGATTTCGCTCTGATGACGCTGGCATGTTTTGCCTTTTTGTCGATGGGCTATGCGAATGGCAATACCGCTAAAGATGCTGAGGCACTCAGGAACCTCACAACCAGCAACTCCAACACGGATAACCGCTTTGAAGCAGGCGCGTTTAACGCCACCGAGAGCAGCAACATGGCCGCCAGTTCTGGTGCGCTCGCTGACAATACAACCGGACACGACAACACGGCCAATGGTGTGAATGCGCTGTTAAAGAACACGACCGGTGACGCCAATACGGCCAACGGCTCCGGTGCGCTTCAAAGTAACACAACCGGCAAACAGAACACGGCCACTGGTTTTCAAGCGCTCCATAGCAACAGTACTGGCGGCTTCAACACGGCCACTGGAGGCAGTGCGCTCTCAAAGAACACCACAGGCGCCGACAACACGGGCAACGGTGCTAGTGCGCTCTTTAGCAACACGACCGGATTCCAAAACACGGCCACTGGTGCTGGTGCGCTCTTTACGAACAAAACCAGCGTTGGCAATACGGCCACTGGTTTTAGCGCGCTCTTTAACAACAATGCCGACAACAACACGGCCAACGGTATTAATGCGCTCTTAAAAAACACGACCGGTGACGCCAATACGGCCAACGGCTCCGGTGCGCTCGTGAACAATACAACCGGACACGACAACACGGCTGAGGGTCTAAATGCGCTTGTGAATAACACCACCGGCTCAAGCAATATTGCGCTCGGGGCAAGTGCCGGCTCCAACCTAACCACGGGAAGTAACAATGTCGATATTGGCGCTCGCGGTGCGGCGGGTGAGTCCGGCCATATCCGCATTGGGGAAGCAGGCATGCAGAATGGCACCTTCATAGCGGCCATCTATGGGGCGACGGTGGCGAGCGGGGTGGAAGTGGTTGTTGGTTCCAATGGCCAACTTGGCACGCCCCAATCCTCGGAGCGTTTCGAGAACGAGATCAGGCCGATGGACAAGGCGAGCGAGGCCATCTTGGCGCTTAAACCAGTCACCTTCCGTTACAAGCACGAGCTTGATCCAGGTGGCATCCCGCAGTTCGGGCTGGTGGCTGAGCAAGTGGAGAAGGTGAATCCCGATCTGGTAGCTCGCGATGAGCAAGGGAAGCCCTGCGCCGTACGCTATGAGGCAGTGAACGCGATGTTATTAAATGAGTTTCTCAAATTACATCGCAGAATGGAAGCGCAAGACGCGATGATTGCAAAGCAACAAAAGGGAATTGAGGCCCTGACCGCAAAACAAAAGCCCAGGCATCGTAAGCCCAGAAGGTGAGCGCCCAGCTTGAACTATGCAAAGCTGCCGCGCAAATGGTCCTCAACAATCAGTAACGCAGCGCCGAACCATAGCCCCCATCGGCGTCCGTCCGTTCATAACCCTTAAGGAAACAATCGGACGGACACGCCTCGGCCAAGTAAAAATAAAGCTCGACAAATTGTCGCTGGATCGTCTGGCGATTTCGCCAATTCCTTTTGCGTCTTTGCGGCTCCTAAACGCATAGGACTAAAGTCCAATATCCGGCTGTCGGAAGTCCTTGATAAAGGTACACCCGATTACGTCACCCGACGTTTCAACTTATCTTCGGCACGGCTGAATAAGCCGCAGGGGCTGGACCTTCGCTGGGACACCGCTTAACGCGATCTCCAGATTCAATTGGAACCCCGAGTCAGCCAAAGTGAGGCCGCTGTTCAAAGCGCCTCGCGAGGACGGTTCCCGGTTCCGCGCGGAACTTGATTGCAGTCAATGCAGTTCAACAATCCAGCCTCGACAAAAAAATGAAAGCAAAGAATATGACAACTCTACACTTAACAAAATCAATCGGCTGGTCGCCTTTGCGGCTCGGTTTCCTTCTCATCCCGCTCGCTGTCGCCCTCGCCTGCTTTGCGCTTTTGCCGATGGCTCAAGCACAACTACCATCGCCAGCACCGGACGGAGGGTATCCCAACGAAAACACGGCTGAGGGGGATGGGGCGCTCTTTAGCCTCACAACCGGCATCGACAACACAGCCATTGGTTTTAATGCGCTCACTAGCAACACAACCGGTAGGGAGAACACGGCCATCGGTGCTCATGCGCTATTTCAGAACACCAACGGCATCTTTAACACGGCCAATGGTGCCTTTGCGCTCTTTTCCAACACGACCGGCGGACAAAACACGGCCACCGGCGTTGATGCGCTCGCTCAAAACACAACCGGCAACAACAACACGGCCAACGGCTTCGTTGCGCTCGCTCGCAACATCACAGGCAACGACAACACGGCCACCGGTACTGCTGCGCTTGCATCCAACACCAGTGGCCACACCAATACGGCCACCGGCGCTGATGCGCTCGCTCAAAACACAACCGGCAACAACAACACGGCCAACGGGGATGGTGTACTTAGTAGCAACACATTCGGCAACAACAACACGGCCAACGGCATCGTTGCGCTCGCTCGCAACATCACAGGCAACGACAACACAGCTACCGGTTTTAATGCGCTCTTTGGCAATACAACCGGCGCTGCTAACACGGCCAACGGTGGTGATGCGCTCTTTTCTAACACGACAGGCAACAACAACACAGCCATCGGTTTTCAAGCGCTGTATAGCAACACCACGATTAATGGCCTATCCGGCAGCAACAACACGGCTACAGGTTTTGAAGCACTCGTTGACAACACCACAGGCAGCAAAAACACAGCCACCGGTTTTAATGCGCTCTTTGGCAATACAACCGGCGCTGCTAACACGGCCAACGGTGGTGATGCGCTCTTTTCTAACACGACAGGCAACAACAACACAGCCACCGGTTTTGCTGCGCTCAGTACCAACAGCACCGGCAACCTCAACACGGCCTGCGGTTTTGACGCCCTCCTGAAGAACACTACCGGCTCCCAAAACAGCGCAAGCGGTGTTTCCGCGCTCCTCGCCAACACCACTGGCTTCGGCAACACGGCTAACGGTTCTTCTACGCTCCAAAACAACACAACCGGCTCATTCAACATCGCACTTGGCTTCAATGCTGGCGCCAACCTCACCACTGGCAGCAACAACATCGATATTGGAGCGCTAGGTGTCGCAGGCGAGTCCAATACGATGCGCATAGGCACCGCGAAACAGACTGCCACCTATATCAAAGGGATTAGTGGGGCAATCGTTGCCTCAGGTGCGACAGTGATTGTAGGGACCGACGGCCACCTCGGCACAGTAGTTTCTTCGATCCGTTTCAAGGAAGCAATCAAGCCGGTGGATAAGGCAAGCGAAGCGATACTGGTGCTTAAGCCGGTCACCTTCCGCTATAAGAGGGAGCTTGATCCGGTAGGTACACCGCAGTACGGACTTGTGGCCGAAGACGTAGCACAGGTGAATCCTGCTCTGATTACTCGCGATCGCGACGGCAAGCCCTACACCGTGCGCTATGAAGCAGTGAACGCGATGTTGCTCAATGAGTTCCTTAAAGAGCACAGCACGGTGGAGGCCCAAGAAGCGACAATCGCTCAAGTAAAATCCAACGCTGCAAAGCAGGAAGCGACCATTGCGTTGCAACAGCAGGAGATTAGGGCCCTTACCGCAAGTCTCAAAGAGCAGGCAGCGCAAATCCAGAAGGTGAGCGATCAGCTTGAACTGAGCAAACCTGCACCGCAAATGGCCGACAACCAGTAAAGGCAGCTCCGCTCGCCTATCGTTTGTTGCCGTCCGTCCGTTCATTGCCCTAGGGGCGTGAACAAACGGAGACGACTCGGCTGTAGAATAAGCTCGACAAATTGTCGCGGGTGCTGGTAAAAGTGCGCTCGATTACGTCACCCGACGCTTCAACGCATCTTCGGCCCGGGCTGAAAAGTTCGTGGGGCTGGACGTTCGCTGGAAGGCCGCTTAGCGCGATCTCCAGATTCAACTGGACCACGAATTAGCCCAAATGGGTTCGCACAGTCAAAGAACCTAACCTGAACAAAAAATGAAACCAAAAAGAATGATAACTCTACATGTAAGAAATTCGATTAGCTGCTCACTTGTGCGACGTGCTTTTCTTCTCGTCGCGCTCTCGTTTGCGTGGTTTGCGCTTCCGCCGATGGCGCGAGCCCAACTACCCTCGCCAACACCGGACGGAGGCTATCCCGGCAACAATACTGCTGAGGGGGATGGAGCGCTCTCCAGCGTACAAATTAACACCACTACCGGTACTGGCTTGGACAACACCGCCATTGGTTTTAACGCGCTCTTTAGCAACACCACCGGCTTCTTCAACACGGCCAACGGTTTTCAAGCGCTCTTAAACAACAGCACCGGCGAAAGCAACACGGCCAGCGGTTTTGGTGCGCTCGGTGGCAACACCACCGGCAATAATAACACGGCCAACGGTGTTACTGCGCTCCGGAACAACACAACCGGCGAATCCAACACGGTCACCGGTGCTTTTGCGCTTAGCGGTGGGGGGTCAACTTCAACACCGGCAACAACAATACGGCCACCGGGGCTAATGCGCTGGAACTCAACACAACCGGCAGCGACAACACGGCCAATGGCTTTGTTGCGCTCTTGAGCAACACAACCGGCAGCAGCAACACGGCCAGTGGTGTTAATGCGCTCGAACAGAACACAACCGGCAACGGCAACATCGCGCTGGGAGCCAGCGCGGGTATCAACCTCACGACCGGCAACAACAACATCGATATCGGCAACGTTGGCGTTGCGGGCGACGCGAATAAAATCCGGATCGGCACGGCGGGCAAGCAGGGCGGTGGTACTTTTATCGCCGGCATTCATGGAACAGCGGTTACAGGCTCAGCAGTTGTGGTAAGTACCAGCGGTCAACTTGGTGTGGCGCCGTCCTCGGAGCGCTTCAAGGAAGCAATCAAGGCAATGGATAAGGCGAGTGAGGCGATTCTATCGCTTGAACCGGTGACCTTCCGCTACAAGAAGGAGCTTGATCCAGAAGGTATCCCGCAGTTTGGCCTGGTGGCTGAGCAAGTGGAGAAAGTGAATCCCGATCTAGTCGCTCGCGATGTCGAAGGAAAGGCTTACACCGTGCGCTATGAAGCAGTGAACGCGATGTTGCTTAACGAGTTCCTCAAAGAGCACCGGCAGGTGCAAGAATTGGAAGCGACTATCGTGCAACAACGAAAGGACTTCGAAGCAACTACTCAGCAACAGCAGAAGGAATTCGAGTCGAAGATCGCGCGCCAGCAAGAGCAAATTAAAGTGCTTGCTGCGGGCTTGCAGAAGGTCAGCGATCAACTTGAGTTAAGCAGACCAGCGCTGAAAACGGTCGCAAACAATCAGTAAAAGCAGCGCGCGCCCAAACATCGCTTATTTCCGTCCGTCCGTTTATTTCCCTAGGGGTGTGGGACGGACGGACAAAACAGTGTCCGCTGCTTGTTCGCGAATTGTTCGCGGACGCCAGCGGACGAGGTCGTCACGCTTTCGCTCGGGCGAGATTCGCATGCTCGATCCCAGTGGCTATGTCGGTTGCGTCATTCCGTTTGCCGACGCAGATCGACGCGATGTGGAGCGTGCGCGAAAACCCGGCGTGTCAAAAGCCTGAGTCGGACGGTTTTTTCGGCACTCGTATAGTCCGTTTCTGAATCATTAGCGATATGCCCGTCTTGGCGTCGAGCGTGCCGTGCCATTCATACTTAGCGAATGCCTGCGCATCGACCCTGACATACGTCCGCCACCCTCGGAAAAGATTCTCCTGCTGCATTTTCCAGGATGAGCCACCCGAGTTGGCGTTGAGCAAATCAATAGCCTCTTCTTCGCTAATGCTTGTGCCAGGTGCCGGTCTGAATAATTCTCGCACGGAGCGGTTGTTCTCGAACCAGACAGTGATGGTGATGCCGTCCTTGCTGAAAAGGAACGCATCAGCTCCAGCCTGACCTATCTTAAATCCATAGCGGGCTTCGCATCCTTCCAGTGTTTCACCGAGGCGGGCGGACGCGGCTCGGGCAAAGAATGCGGCTCCGAGGACGAGGATGACGATTGCTTTCCTCACAATTTAGGTTTTCAGCAGAGAATATGCCCGGCAATTCAATTGCATCTCGAAGCGAGCAAACTCTCACCGGTCACCTTCTGTTACAAGGAAGACGTTGATCCAGAAGGCATCCCGCAATTCAGCCTGGTGGCCGAACAAGTGGAAAAGGTGAATCCCGACCTGGTGGTTCGCGACGCCGATAGGAAAGTCAACACCGTTCGCTACGAAGCAGTGAACGCGATGTTGCTTAACGAGTTCCTCAAAGAACACCGCAAAGTCGAGAGCAACAAGCGACTATCACGCGATTGGAGTCCAAAGTTGCCAAGCAGGAAGCAGCCGCTGAGCGGCAGCAGAAGCAAGTAGAAGCTCTTACTGCCAGCGTTCAGAAAGTGAGCGACCAACTCGAACTGAACAAACCTGCACCGCAAGTAGTCGCCAACAATCAGTAAAGCAGCGGAGCCCACCCAGCAGTCGCACGCAATCTGGATTCCTGATAATCGAGGGTAGCAATGATTCACTGTGTCCGGGCCGAGAAATTGCGGGCCGACAGATTGCGTGAAGTGCTTCGACCCGACAATCCAACTTCGATGGTCTGCCTCGAAGAAACCATCGATCTTTTTTATAAAGAGGTCTCATCTGCCTTCCATCCACTCGCAGCCTTCTGCTAAATTACAGCGCAGCACCTACGAGCTGTTGCTGGAGCGTGCGGAAGAAATTCGGCGAGTTTTCAACGAACTGAAATCGCGATTCGGTTGAAGCGAAACACTTGCCTCAGCTATTTCTTCGTCTTCGCCGCACCGCCCTGCTGGACCAAGCGCTGCTCGCTTTGCCGGCGAGCAAGCACGAAATGGTTATTGTCGCCGTAACTACGCCATGGTCCCGGCGGAACGTCTCGGACATCGACGAATTGCCAATCGGTCACGTCCGTTGGTGCCTGCCCGAGGTAATCGCGCACCGCCGGAGAAACATCGAGCCCGGCCCCGTGGTTGAGATTCGGTTTCGGGCGCTCGTTTCCAAAAACATATTGAAAATGATCCGTCCGGAACGGACCGCAATCTTCCCATTGCGCGTAGCAAGTCCGATTGCCTTTTCGAATAGCCACCCAGTGATGCCAGCAGACCGATTGCCCCTGGCCCGCGTAGGCTTGCTTGAACCACGGAATGACCAGCGGCGCCTCGGGCTTGAATTGGCTGTGCGTCACGTCGTTGTAGGGCAGCGCGCAATAGAATGGATTTTGCCGGGGAACGAACGCCACCGGGATGTAGTCTCGCCGCGCCGAGGATTCAGGGTTATCAAAGCCACCGTAATTGTTTGTCCAATTCGGGTCCCAGCAGCTTCGGTAATTCGGCACCGGGTTGTTTCCGCCAGCTTGCTCTCCAATCCAGAAGACTGTCGTGACAATGTTCGTTTTCCATGGAAACCGCGTTGTGGCCGCGCGCGAAGCGGTCGGTATTTGCATCATCGGCTCGACCTTCAAGAACGCCTCATTGCGCAATTTCATCGCATACTTCGCAAAATCCGCCGCGGTCGCATATGGGGAACTCGATGAATCCGACTGACCGTAGGCACAGATACCGCCCGCCAACAGCGACAAAAAGAGGGCAATAACCCTTCTCAATCGTGAATGTAGCGTTGTTTTTATAACGATTATCCTGATGAGCTCGCCTCGCGTGAGGGCCAAGCCGAAAAACGCGAAGGTGGATCCCACCCTCTGGAACCTAGTGGGCCCGGGTCGACGGGGGCTTGCTCCAGGACCGGACCTCCAACAACCGGGCCCCGGCCCTCCAAGCGGAGCGCTTAGGATAGGATCAGGAATCAGTGGGATTGTTCCTTTGGTGAGCCTGGGCCCGGCGCTCTAAGAGCCACCACAAGCGCCAACGTAGTCCATACGGAATGATATCAGGGAACCGTGCGAGGTGGCCATGTTCGCGACCGCTTTGACCCGGTTTCAGGGGGATGTATTTCATTTTGCTCATATTAACTACGGTGCATTATTCTTGTATTGACAGTTATTAGTTCGTTATATATTCGCTATAATGAGCGCGGAGGTTATCAAAAATTCATTAACTTTGTCAATATAGGAGTTAATAAGGCCTTCGATGTCCTGCATCCCTGCCTCCATGCAGTTTTGCATCCCTCTTGGAGGGTGCGGCTTCAGCTAGAGCCGACACGCCCGCCTAAGGTAATCTGCCTAAGCAAAACCACACGAGGGAGAGTGCCTAAGTAAGAATTCGATGCCGCGTGCTTTGCGTTCGGATTGGAGTATGAACGAGTACAGTTGGCAAACGGCGCGATCCGCGTACTCCGCGCGCACGTCGAATGTCTTTGCCTCTTAGTTAGTGTGCGAAACCCGCGCCGAGGGGTTTCCAGAGTGCAACACTGCAACACACGAGGGGAAACTCGCATTTTCAGAGTGCAACAGGGTTAAGGCGTGTTGCACTTTGGAAAGGCATGTCGATTTAGCCGTTTTCATAGGTAAACCTGCGATCATGTTGCACCGTTGCACTCTGAGGAGGGGACTTCTGGTAAATAGCGGGAAAACGCTTCCGCGAAGTCGGCAAGGAAATAGCCGCGCAAGGTTTCATTGCCAACGCGGATCGTGTGCGGGGATACGTGGAAAAGGCGCAACAGGTTCGCGAGTTGATTCGGTGAAACTGGTTTGCGTCCTCGGCCCCATTCTGCCCACGGTCTACCTTTGATCTCGGCAAGCGAGTTGCACAACGTCACCGACGGCAATCTGTCCGGCGCCTGCCTCGTTGAATACCTGCTTAATGTCGGCCAGCAACGTCGTGCCGATACCTTGCGCGTCCATATCGTCACTGCTCGTCAGCTTGACAAACGCGGCAGCTACGCGCTGCGGCCAGTCGCCCCCCGCAATTTCTGCAATTGCGAAGAGTGGTCGCCAGTTGTCGGCGAGCCGGTTGAACGCGCCATCCGGCAATTTCGGGTCGCTCGATTCAAGTTGCGCCGCATTGTCAGCCACGAACCGGGGCAACTTCCGACAGAGTCCTTTTTCTAGTTCGATGCGGCGCGAATCGAATCGTTTGGACAGCTCGCCGGGTTTAGCGCGTTGAAGCCGAATAACAATACTCCGATCATGCAACGTTCCGGGTAGCGCGCCAATTCCGCAGAGAACAACTGGGGCGAACACATTGAACGCGCGCACTTCATTTCGATCACCCTCGCAGCGGAACGCATGTCCACCACGCCGGTGTCCAGCGTTAAGCATTCCGCGCAACTCCTGGTTGTCGCGAAGCGACGTATCGCACTCATCGGCCAAGACCGTCGGGCTGTGCGTTTCGATCACGCGGAAGAGGACCGCCACGGTCAAATTCTCCGCCAGCAACGGACGGGGGACGAGAACCGAGACCACGTCGCGCAGAGTTGTTTTCCCGCAGTTTTTTTCCGGTGAAGAAATGTTCAAACGTGGGGAACATGGGAACGCGTGAAAGCAGTGAGCATGAGCGCACCACAGCGCGAGCACATCCGCTGCGCTGTCTGGCAGCGCTACATAAGCTGAGAAGGTCTTAGCAATTTCGGCTAGCACACCCGCGCCGTTCACAGACTCCGGCCAAATTTTCACGTCCGGCAGTTCAATCGCGCGGCCTTGCAGTTGTTCGTTGAACTTCGGCCGTCGCGCTTCAATAAGCCTGTCGAGAGTCGAAGTACGGCAGCCGAGCCGCTCCGCTTCCTTTTCCCTTTGGCGGTCGTATTCCAGCGGCGGCAGCGCGGCCAGCCGTTGCAAAGTTTCGTCATCGGTTTCTTTTGGCGGAGTCACTGGCGCCGCGCTCTTGACTGGACCAACTTCCTTTTCAAATCGTTCGAGTGTGGCGGTGGCCATGTCAGGTTTTCCTTTCGAAAATAGGCGCTTCGCCTGGCTCAGGGTTGAGATACAGAAGCCGTTAGCGACCGTCACCGCATTTCCCGATCTCGCGTTGCGCGCCTGGGAGCCGTGAAAGACGCGAAGGATTTTTATTTCCCGGACAGAGACCGAAACGAGTTAGGCGCTTGTAGATACGATCTACCATCGCTCGATGCTCTTGCTCAGTTGAGCAATTTAACATCACCCAGGCGTGAACGCTTCTGCCGCCGCTCTGGACTAAAGCAGCGATCGGCAGTGGCAGGCGCGCAAATAAAGACAACTGCAGCTCCATCGGCAGCTCATCAAATTCGAGAAGGCAAAAGCGATAACTTGTAACGTCCGCATCTGTTACTGCGCCGCCTTTTCCACTCCCGTTCTCTTTTACCGGATTAGGCCGAATCCACGCACCCGCTTCGCTTTGCGGTGTGTTGCGTTCGCGAATCCAACGCATCCACTCATCGCGGAAAAAAGTCTTGCCAGTGCCTTGCGGGACTGCTTTGCGGGTGTGATTGGCTTTTGTCTCAATGGTATGATCCGTAATGACGTTTACGCGCTCGTCCTTCGCGTAAAACCCCACTAACAACATCAGCGAATCAAAGCGCCAGTCCTCCAGCGGCCGCCACGGGCTGACGTGCCATAAGTCGCATTCATCGCAACGGAAACCGTTCAGCCATTTCTCTGCGTTGGCCGTAGCTTGCTCGGCTGTTACCCGCTCAGGGGTTACTAGTGCTTGCAAAGGTTGTGCATTGTAAGCATGAGCTTTGTAGTCGCGGCCACATGGCTGCGGATTCTTTGAGACCGCCCACGCAACTACATCGTAAATCTCGCGATCACCGACATCCGACTCATACATGGAGCGCAACTGCGTAAAGACCGCTTCCGGCGTGAGTCCGTTTCCGATAAGCGGCACAACGATCTTTTTCATCTGTTCATGGCGCTGGCCGCGCGGCGCGGGAGAAGCCAACTCTGCGCGCGTGCGTGGCGGGATGAAAAAGGGCGCGTTTATTTGCGGTTCTCCCGATTCCACTTCGCCAACTCAGATGCGGTCTCGATTTTTGAACACAACCGTTCAATCGCCCAGCAAAATGCCCAGCCTGGTCGTTGAATTGCCCGAAGAAAGCGGTACAGTCTGCGGTAGTCGGTCTGCCGCCCGGTCTTGCTCGCCAGCTCGCCGGGCGCTTTTTTTCCCGCTGTCATTTGTGCGCCTTGCGTGCTGGTGTCTTGTGTTGCTGAGCGAAGTCGCCGCGCTTTAGGCGCTCCTCGAATTCGGCAAGATCGGTAGCGGTTAAGTAGAGGCGGCCCGCGATGTTGCACACGGTAAGCCAGCCTTTCTTGCGCCAGCGCCAAAGCGTGCAGGGCGAGAGGCCCGCACGTTCGGCCCAGGTGTTCAGCGCGACAATCGCGCCAGCAGTGTCAGGAAATGATTTGTCCATAAACGTGATTGCTTCTGATGACTCATTAGCACACGATTTTCGGGCAGAGCCTCAGCGCCAAATGAGTGGCGGGGACTCAGTCGAAAACTAGACAGGGGAAGGACATTCAGCGGCACCCGCTAGACACAACGACCGCGTTTTTATGCCCTGTTAGACAAAAATGGCGGAACATGAACCGCTAGCTAGACATGAGATTTCCGCGAATTTTTTTTGACAGATTTGGATTGCCGTTTCTTCGCCGTGCTTTTTCTCCAAGACTCGAGCTCGGATTTCCTATGCTTTGACTTCCCGTGCTCCGTCATGTTCTCCAAGATAAATCTCGGTATCGCGAAACTCTCGCCGTCTTCGAGCTTCCCTTTTTCAAATCTCTCCAGCACTTCATCTAAAGTAAGCACGAAAGTCTTCCTTCCGTCGTTTGCTACAATCAACCGGGGCAAAACCTGCTCCCAAGTTTCGCAAGTTGTCTTGCCTGCTGCCTACTCTGCCAGCTCGCCAATAGCGTCGAAGATTCTTCACCACTCCCTTTGCTGTCTTCAAGTGAAGTCCATGCTTGGCGAGAAATTGGCGCACCGCGTCGGCGTCTTCACCGCCTTTTTTCGGATCTAACTCCAATCTGTCCTTCCAGTTCGCGGCGATCCGTTCTTTAAGCGGCTCCGCCCTGCGTGCCCTGTCTCGTTTTTGGCTGCCAAATTTCGCAACAAGATCATCCTCCGAAGCCGGAGCCAGCTCACGTAGGAAAAACACTGCTTCGACATAAAACTCCATTGCAACGTGCAAACCCTCCGCTGGTCGAAAACCAGGTCGAAGAACAGCGGCAAGTTTTGCAAGTTCCATCGGCTTCGGTTTCGGAAACGCTGAATTGATCTCGGTCTGCCTCTCCACCGTTTTCTTTTCAACGCGTCGCTGCTTCATTCTGTTGTTTCTCCGCACGGTTGCGCCTTCCGACTGTTTTCTTTTCACGCAAGCGCCGCCTCATTCTGTGGCTCAACCACAATGGGCGAGAAAACAAGTTTCGCGGCCATCCGTTGCCGTTGTTCGCCGAGCAGGTGCGAGTAGATTTTGCCGATCAAAATTCCGCCGTCCAGGTGTCCCATCCATTCGGCGATTGTCCGCACGTCAATTCCGCTCATGATCGACATTGAACAGAAGTAGTGTCTCAAATCGTGAAAGCCCGCCCATTCAAGCCTGGCCTTCTCTCTCGCGATCTCGAATGAATCGCGGAGCGATCTTGCGGCGATGTCTCGGTCGCCGCGCTGTGGACTCGGAAACAGCCAGCTCGTATCTGGTGCGTGCCTCTGCCACATTTCGAGCAGGTGCCTTTCAAGATTCGGATTAAAATCGACGACACGCGCTTTGCCGTTCTTGCTCAATCCATCGGCGCCGATCGTGACGTGTCGTCGGTCAAAATCCACGTCCACCCACTTCACCCGCAACGCCTCAGAACAGCGGGCGCCGGTGAATGCCAGAAACTTGATGTAATCGATGAGCTCATCGCCGTTCTTGCTGCACACTCGTGCAGCAGCGCAGAGCGTGTCAAACTGCGCCGGAGTGAGCAACGGGCGTTTCGCCGTCCGCACTTTCAAAGGCTTCAATCCGGCTGTCGGAAGCGCGTTAAGGAGTCCGTCATTCAATGCTCTCTTTAAAACGTTGCGCAACGCGATCACATCGACGTTGATGCTGCGCGGCGCCAGACCGTCTCTCATTCGCCCGTCGATAAAAGCCGCGATCATTGGCCTCGTGATCTTGTCCACGCGCACATGTCCAAGCGCTGCCATCCAACGAATGAGTGAGGTCCGCTCACGTTCCAGTGTGCGCGGACGCTTGCCGCTGTTCTTCACCGTCGCATGAAAATCCAGATAACTCTGGCAGTATTCGCCAAACTTTGGTTTTCGGCCGGCGGTCGGCAGTTGGCCTTTATCTTTGGCGGACTGCTTTTCCCGAATCTCTTTGATCGCCGCTTCCAGATTCTGAGCTTCCAGCGGAATCTTGCGCGCTGACTTCTCGCCTTCGACGCGCATTTGCAGGTAATAACGCCCATTCCGAATCCACAGCCCGCGTACTTTGCGTTTGCGGGAGTCCCGCGCAGGTGTAAAACGGAACTTGTGATTTACGTTCCGTTCGTTTTGCGAGTTGCTTCCGGTTTCAAATCGTGTCATACCGTTAAAGTAGAACAATCTGTAGAACAACGTCAACATCGAATCGCGTGGCGATTCGTAAACTCCTCTGAATAAACAGTTGCCGATGTGGCGAAATGGCAGACGCAACGGACTTAAAATCCGTTAGAGCGAGTAGCTCTGTATGGGTTCGAATCCCATCATCGGCACTTCTGAAAAGCGCTTTTACGAAGGAAAACTGATCAAACTGGCGAGTGAATCGGCATTGCCGCTGTCAGGCAAGTTGAGGCGCAGACAGCGGCCAGCCTTTTGCCACAGTCGGCGAGAGCCGTCGGCATAGCGTTCAAGGAATTATGCGAAGAAATCTGCCGGCGTGCGATCAATCGCCATGACATCGAGTCACAGAGTGCTAAGAAGAGAAAGGCGAGGGGATGATCAATGCCATCTAACCCTATGTAGAATGTCAAGTGTGGCGGGCGAGGGTTTAGATGATTTCGTTAGGTCATACGGTTGTCGATTGAGGTTGAGGGTTATCTTGGAGACGCTTCCTCTTCCTTGCTCGTTGGAGTTCTCCAGCGGCTCGTACTCTTATCCGTCCCGCAGCGCGGGAGCAATTTGATCAATGCGATGAGCGTGGAAGAGGAAACTTGAGGCGGCTCAATCTAAGGCGTCGAAGAAGGACGTAACCTTTTTCAGGTTAGACATCGGGCGCCTGGCGCTTGCTCGCTACGAGCGTCAGACCATTATTTCGCGGAATGCTGACCTGCCTTCGCCAAAGCTACGGCGCGGCAGGCAGAACTGATATCACGCTGTTACTTCATGGAAAGCCGGGAGGAACGCTTCCATCTCAGATTTCTTGCCGATGGTCCCGCCTTCGCCCAAGTAGCTTCGGCGTGGCACGCGCTACGGCGCGGCAAGGAGGCGTTATTCACGCAACGACCTGTCGGAATGCCGCAAGGAAGCTTTCCATCTCCGACTTCTTGCCAATAGTCAGGCGCATGTGGTTGGGGAGGGCGGGGAATAGGCGGCCGACCTGAACGTTGCGCTCCTTCAACGCTTTGATGAGCGGTACGACCGGACGTTTGCAGTCGAACATGATGAAGTTGGCTTGCGACGGAATTTGTTTGTAGCCCATCTTCGCGAGCTCGGACGTGGTGAACTTCTTTGCTTCGCTGTTCAGCTTCCGGCCGTTGTTTACTTGATCGACATCGTCCAGACTCGCGCTCGCCGCGGCCAACGCCATCACGTTGACGCTGTCCCACATTTGAAACGGATGACTCCGTTGGACCGTCTCTTTTTGCGCAACGCCATAACCGCAGCGCAATCCGGCCATGCCGTAAACCTTTGAGAACGTGCGCGCGACGATCAGGTTCGGATGATCTTTGACCAGCGGAATGGCACTCTCGTAATCGGCGCTGTCGGCGTAATGGAAATAAGCTTCGTCCACGAGAATCATTGTATCTTGCGGAGTTTTCTCGATAAACGCGCGCAGCTCGTTCTTCGGTGTGATGCTCGCGGTTGGGTTGTTTGGGTTGCAAACGTAAATCAAACCTTTCTGTGCGGCCGCGCCCATTTTTTCCAGGTCGTGACCGAAACTCGGAGTGAGAGGGACTTTGACGACTTCAGCGCCATTGGCCGCCGCGTACTCAAGAATCGCTTCGAATGTTGGATCTGCGGCCACGAGTTTGCCTTGTGTCGGCCCGGTGAATGCCTCGGCGCTTAACTTCAAAATTTCACTCGAACCATCGCCAAGAACGATTTGGTCGCGATTGACGCCGTTAATCCTCGCTAATTTGTCGATTAGCACCTCATTTTGCACATCGGGATACCGGCAGCATTGCTCGAACGCATCGTTCATTGCCTGATGCGCCTTTGGCGACGGGCCGTAGGGGTTTTCGTTCGCGCTCAACCGCACCACACCTGTAGATCGCGGTCTTAGCGATTCTTCAGCAAACGAAAGCGCCGGCCTAACGACAGCCGCTGCCGCGCCGACTCCTAACAACTGCGCAAACCTACGACGAGAGATTGAGATCGTGTTCATTTGGATTTTTTGGAACCTCCTCAACACTAATTGATATATAGATCCGCAACCGATGCGAGACTAAATTGTGTGAAGCTTCTCGCAGCCTGGCAACGGGACGTGTAAATTGCGCGGTGATTTTTGGATTGGGGAAACGTCAACGCCGGCGCCGGTTGCGGGCTCGACCTTTCCCAAAAGACTGGCTGGAGATGATCGATCGCAATGTTCCCCTTTTTCGGCGGCTTTCGACGAGTGATCAACGCGAACTTCTAGGTCATATCCAGGTTTTTCTCGCCGAAAAGCGTTTTGAAGGCTGTGGTGGCCTTGAACTCACGGATGAGATCTGTGTGACCATCGCCGCGCAGGCTTGTCTTCTTCTACTACACCGCGAGACCGACTACTTCCCGCGCCTGCTTACAATTCTTGTCTATCCTTCGACATACATGGCAAAAGAAAAACGGCATGTCGAAGGGCTTGTGTGGGAAGAGGGAAGAATGGCCCGCTTGGGCGAGACCGGCCGCAGGTTGGGGGCTATGGTACTCGCATGGGATGCGGTCGAGTCCGGCGCGGCTAATCCTTCCGATGGCAAAAACGTCGTCCTTCACGAGTTTGCTCACCAGCTTGACTACGAGAATTCTGCGGATGACGGGACGCCGGCATTGGCGACACGCGAGCAGCAATGGTCCTGGCACGAAGTGATGAGAACGGAGTTTGCGTCGCTGCGCGCTGCGGATGAGACCGGAATACCGACCCTCCTTGATACTTACGGAGCCACTAATCCAGCGGAGTTTTTCGCGGTAACGACCGAGGCCTTCTTTGAGCGCCCCAGAATGCTCCGTGCTCATCATCCGAGACTCTACGCAGAACTACAAAGTTATTTTCGGCAGGACCCGGTCGAATACTCTGCCGAGAGAATAATGACTGATTGACGTGAATCTGCGTTTCGCCGGTTCAACCGCCTGATGTCCCACCAGTTCGCAGAATTTTTCATGTCGATGTTGGCACCGAAAATAACAGCGAGGATTGGGTTTTGAGTTGCCATCGGCTTCGCCCACCGCATTATTGTCGCTGGTTAGGCTTCAGATGTGACATGCAAATACGGCGTCCATTTCGGGCTATAGTCATTGCGCTATCGCTTGTCGTCGTCGGACAGACGTGGGCAAGCGAGAAGGACTGGGTCATGCTGACGAATTGCCAGTACGTGGATTCCAAGGACAACGACGGCGACAGTTTTCACGTGCGCTGTAGCGAAAAGGAATTCAGAGCCCGGCTTTATTTTGTGGACGCGCCCGAAACCAATCTCACCTACGCGGAACGGACCCGCGAGCAGAGCCTTCATTTTGGTATCAGCCTGGATGAGACAATGAAAGCCGGGGTAGAGGCGAAAGAACGCGTGTATGCCCTTTTGCAGAAGCCGTTCGTTTTGCGCACAGTTTGGGCAACCGCTGCTGGCCGCGGTCGGGAGACGCGATATTACGTTTTGATCGAGATCGATGGAAAGGATCTGACTGAAATTCTGGTCGGCGAAGGGTTAGCTCGTGTCAAGGGAATTGGCCATGTCTTGCCCAGCGGGGAAAAATCCAGCGCGTATGTGGATCGACTCACTGCTTTGGAACAAGTGGCTCGAGAGAAGCGACTCGGCGCTTGGTCCACTACGGTAGAAGAAAAGAAATCAAGCGACTGACTTTGTGAACAATTGAACGCCTAATGTTTATGGATGTCTCACGATTCACGATGATTAAAATTCTCGGAACAGCGGTAATGGCGGCGATGCTGATGACGTCGCCGGTTTTTGCAGGTGGTGGCAAAGCGTGTTGCGCGAAGAGCGCATCGAACGACAAGGCAATGTGCCCGGATTTCGCGAGCCTGAACTTGACTACCGATCAGAAGTCGAAATTGGAAGCGTGGCAGTCCGACTGCGAGAAAGCAGGATGCACAAAAGAGAGTCGCGCGAAATTCTTGCACCAGGCGAAGGGAATTCTTTCGACTGATCAGTATGCCAAGCTGAAAGAGCAGTGCGAGAGATCGGGGAAGAAGAGCGAAGCCTAGCCTCGTTGTAGCCACGCGCCTGTCGCGCGTCCGCGACGGTCAGACGCGGCCGCGACTACGGATCTGTTATCTTGACGCGCCGGTTAATTACCGGCGCGTTTTTTTAGTCTTCGAACCGGAAGCAATGATGAGCTCCCCATCGCGGATGAGCAGGCTGTGTGTCTTCGCCCTGCGATGGCGGCGAAGATCTGTTGAAGATGACGAGATAGCCGTAAAGATGTTGGCCATGCCTCCGTAATCGGGGGCTTCGGTTCCGACTGCCAATCAATGGCTGATGTATCATGCGCGCCGGCTTTCATCCAAGCGGCGACAATTTCATTGTAATTTGCGTGGAATTATCCGTAAGAGCTTCGGCGTTGGCTATCTGCTGCGCTCGTGCTTGAGGTTCGTGTTCGACTCGACCCGGGGAGATGCAACACTCGCCATTGTCGTCGCCACGCTTGTCGATCCTAGAGTTTTCTCGAACAGGTCGGCCAACCGCCAGCCGGCCTTATGCAGTTCTTCCCGTACAACTTCAGTCGACCAATCGAGATAGCCGGTGCCGATTTCGTGTGCTTCACCTTTGGCGAAAACGCGACTGTCTTTCTCTTCGCGATGGACGTGCTTGAATTTCATCCGTGTGTGCGCTTCACGCGCGATCGGTAGAATTTCGTTTGCCCATTGTTCGGCCCAGGTTTTCGGATCGCCCCTTGTCCGCCAGTTCTTCGGCTCAGTCGCGACGAAATTGGTAATCAGTTTCTCTTTGGCCGGCTGGTAGACTGCATCGCGTTGTAATTTGGGTAATTCGTCTGGCGTTCCAATCACCAGGTTGCGCACAGCATCCAGATCCCAATAGGCGTGGAACGAATGATAATGATGGCGTGGATGCTGGGCGGTCGCGTTTTCAACCAGGCTAAGGGAATTCCCGCCTTCGTCGCCCAGCGCGGATGCCCCGCGATCCGGATCAACAGCTTCTCCACTCTCATTGAAATATTCAGCACCGACATGAAGCGGCTGGTGAATGTCGCCCACGTAGTGCGCCAGCAAAATCACCGCGATTGGCTTTGTAATTTTGCGCTCGTTCGTCCCCGGCGTTTCCCCTCGCAGAACAGTGATGCAATATGGAATCATGTGGACGACGTCCCATTCGCTCCGCCCAACTTTGCCGTCGGAATATTTTGCCAGTCCAAACACCGGCACGTCCGTGTAATGAAACCAGTGGTGCGACGGCACCGCCGAGTTTTGATCGTTGGTGGGAGGATTGGCCCGCCAGAAATCGCGCAGTTGTTTATCGATCTTCGGGTGGCCTCGGTAACGCGGAAATTGGTTCGCGTCGTCTGGTCCTTTTTTATCCCAGGCCTTGATTTCATCGGCAATGACGGACGCCTTCTCGAGCGTGATCCCGTCGATCAACGCACTGATTTGCGCCCCCGCAGGTTTGCCTGCCAGAAGCTGATCCGCAATTCCACCGACGATTTCGTGACCAAGCGGACCATAGGCGCGCGCTTCGGAAACGCACGCCACGAGAATACATAAAATCGCTCGGAGCCTTTTCACCGCCAGTAATGCCAAGCTCCCCAACAAATCGCTACGGGAGTGGAAATCTTCGCGTTAACTCGCGCACCTTTTCGCGCACGCGCCCCAACCCGCTTTCCTCATTGCGATTGCTCAATGCCTCAGCGATCAGATCGGCGATCTCGAGCATTTCTTCTTCTTTCATCCCGCGAGTCGTCACGGCGGGCGTTCCGATGCGGATTCCGCCCGGCTTGAAAATCGGATAAGTGTCGAATGGAATCGCGTTTTTGTTCACGGTGATCCCGGCCCGATCCAGAACTTCCTGCGCTTCTTTTCCGTTAATTTCTTTCGGGCGAAGATCGACCAGTAAGAGGTGATTGTCCGTGCCGCCGGAAACAATTCGGTAACCGTGTTTTGCTATTCCGGCCGCCAGCGCTTTTGCATTCAGCACGATTTGCCGCTGATATTCGCGGAATTGCGGCTGGAGCGCTTCGTGGAAGCAAACCGCCTTCGCTGCGATGACATGCATCAGTGGTCCCCCTTGCACACCGGGGAAGAGCGTTGAGTCGATGGTCTTAGCGAATTTTTCTTCGCACATCACAACTCCACCGCGCGGGCCCCGTAAGCTTTTATGCGTCGTGGTCGTCACAAATTGCGCGTGCGGAATCGGGCTTGGATGCTGACCGCCCGCGACCAAGCCGGCAATGTGCGCCATGTCGATGAAAAGAATCGCGCCGACTGAATCTGCAATTTGGCGGAGCCGCGGAAAATCGAATATGCGCGGATAGGCAGACGCGCCGGCGGTGATCATGGCCGGTTTGGTTTCCTCTGCCAACTTTTGCAGCGCATCGTAATCGAGTCTCTCCGTCTTTTCGTCCACGCCGTAATGCGTGACCTGATAAAATTTGCCGGAAAAATTCGCCGGATGTCCGTGGGTGAGGTGACCGCCGTGCGCGAGATTCATCGTCAGAATTTTGTCGCCCGGTTTAATTGCTGCGAAATAGACTGCCATGTTGGCTTGCGTACCGCTGTGCGGTTGCACGTTGACATGCTCGGCGTCAAAGAGTCGCTTCGCGCGGTCGATGGCCAGTTGTTCGGCCACATCGACATTTTCGCAGCCGCCATACCAGCGTTTGCGCGGATAACCTTCGGCGTACTTGTTCGTGAGCACGCTGCCCTGCGCTTCCATCACTGCGCGGCTGGTGAAATTTTCCGACGCAATCAGCTCAATATTCTCGCGCTGCCGCTTTTCTTCCGCCTGGATGGCGTCGAAAATCTCGGGATCGACTTTTTGCAAATCGCCGCCAGAGGAGAGCGTCGATCTGGCGCCTTCGCTGTCAAATTGTGATGGGGCATCGCTCATGAAATAGGAGCTCCGGCCAAAGCGCGAGGCCGGCGCCAATTCGCTTTCTTCTACGAATGCCAGCACGCTTGGCAAAGCGTTTTTAATTGTGCGCGCGCAATCTTCGTAAACTTCGCGGCCCAGACCGATGGGATCCGGCACATCGCGCCAAACGGTTGCACCCGGCTCCTCAAATTCGCGCAGCAAAAAAGTTTTTTCGGCGCCTTGGGGAAAGAGCAGGTGGATCGTCTCGAGATGCGCGCCGGTCATGGCAAAAATGTGGGTCGCGCGATCGACTAGAGCGGCGGTGAGTGGCTGGCTGCGCAGTTGATTGATATTAACGCCGTCCTCCTCACAAACTTGTACAGCATAAAGACTGGGCGGCTGGCCGCGGACTGCGTGTACGCCGGCGGAAGCGACCTCGATGTCCTTGCGATTGCCGAGCAAGCGGCGAAAAAGACCTTCCGCGATCGGACTGCGACAAATGTTACCAGTGCAAACAAAGAGGACGCTTTTCACGATACGCGCCGCGCGAGCGTACGCGGAAACAACGTAGGGTCGAACGAAACCAAGTCAATCGAGTCGGAATTAGCGGCCAAGGGCACCTTTTAGTAGAATGGGCACGATGCGCCGGCTGTGGAAGAGACTTCGTTACCGGCTTGAATGGGTCGGATTGTTAGCTGCGGCAAAGCTTGTGCCACTGCTCTCACGTAAAGCTTGCTTTCGATTCGCCCTGGCCCTCGGCGCGCTGATGTCGTTCTTGGATCGACGGGGGCGGGAAGTTGCATTCGCAAATCTCGAAGCGGCGTTCGTTGATCAGATGTCGATCCTGCAACGGCGGAAAATTGTCCGCGAATCATTTCAATCCTTCGCGCGGACCATGCTCGATCTCCTTTGGAGCCCACGGCTGACGCGCGAAAATTTTTCGCGCTACATCGAGCTCGCGAATTTTGACGAACTGGTGCGCAGCTCCGGACCGAAGCGCAGTGTGATGGTCGCGTGTTATCACTACAGCAACTTCGAATGGCTCAGTCTGGTGTGTGGCTTTCTCGGCTTTGCCGGCACGATCATCTCGCAGGAGTTCAAGAATTCGCTGCTCGATCCGATCTTCAAAGAGATTCGCGAACAATCGGGGCACGAATTGATCCCGCGCCAGCGAGGCATCGTTCGCCTTTACAAAACGCTGCGGCGAAGAGGACGCACCGCGCTGCTTGTGGATCTTACAATACCACCCACTCAAGGGGCTGTTGCCATTGAGTGTTTCGGCTTGAAAACAAGTGTGACTTCGGCGCATGCGTGGCTGCATAAGCAGACCGGCGTGCCGATTGTTCCCGCGCATTGCGAACCGCTCCCGGGCGGACGTTATCGCCTGATTTTTCATCCAAAGATCGACAAGACAGATGGAATGACCGAACAACAGATCGCGCAGACTTGTTGGGATTCTTTCGAGCCTTACGTTCGGCAGAATCCTGCGCCATGGCTCTGGATGTATAAACATTGGCGCTACAAACCTGCACACGCCGAGCGGAAATATCCGTTTTATGCGCAGCAATGGCGCCGTTTTGATGAAATGGTGAAAAGAGCTGAAGAAACGGCGGCGGAGAATGCCGCGACCGGGTGAGGTTTGACAAAACCGCTGCATGCTTCTCAAATAACGATTATGCGAACTGTTTATCGCTTGAATCTGCTTGCGGCAGCCGGGTTACTCTCGCTGCTGACCGGTTGTGAAACAGGGCGATTGCTGACTGGCGGCGGCGGACCTTACCACGTGACTGCGCTCCGCCCTAACGATCCTTCCGCGGTGCGCGTGAAGGTTTCCCTGTCGAAGCAAAACGTTTACGTGATGGAAGGCGATCGCTGTTTGATGGCGGTCGCGTGTTCTGTCGGCATCGCGGACAAGCCCACGCCCAAGGGCAGCTTTACTATTTACTCAAAGCAGGAACACAAGCGCTCCGGATCATACGGATTCAGTGTGCAAGGCGATCGCGTTGTTCCCTCAACAGGTGGCGGAGCCGGACGCTACGTTGGTTATCCCATGGGTTATTGGTGTGAGTTCGCGCCCGCCTACGGGTTTCATCAGGGATTTGTCCATCCCAATCCGCGCACGCATGGCTGCATCCGATTACACGGCGAGGCCGCACCGAAGTTCTTTGCTCTGGCGAGGATCGGAACGCCTGTGAACATCGCCACTACGCAACCGGAGGACTCCACGATCGGGCCGAAGGTGCAACGGGTCGATGATTCGCGCGCGCCTGATCCTGATCCGCGCTTGATGATTACCGACGCGGCGTTCACCAAACCGAGCGGCTCATTGCTTCAATAATTGGCAGCGACGAAGCACCTGTTTTGTGAGCACAAACCTAATCTCCAGCGGAACGACGGCGCGCGAGAAAGTGAATTTGCGCACGCCGGATGTCATGGCCGCTGTACAGGAGCAGGTCGAGTCGCATTATCGCAGCGACATCGTTGAAAAAATTCGCCGCGCGGGCGGCATCATCCAGGCCGGCGATACGACCGTGCGTCTGGCGAAGCAGTTCGGTTTTTGTTACGGCGTCGAACGCGCGATCGATCTGGCTTACGCAGCACGCAAGGTTTTCAAAGATCGCCGGCTGTTTATTGTGGGCGAAATCATTCACAATCCGGAAGTAAATCAGCAAATCGCTTCGTTAGGCATCAAGAATCTCACCGGGCCTAACAAGCAGGCGGACATTTCCGATCTCGGGCCCGAGGACGTAGTCATCGTCCCGGCCTTCGGAACGGAATTGTCAATCCAACAGCAAATCAAGGACCGCGGCTGCCAGATTGTCGATACCACTTGCGGGGACGTGATGAGTGTTTGGAAACGTGTTCGCAAATATGTCAGCGAGTCGGCCACTTCCATCATTCACGGCAAGGCCGAACATGAGGAAACCAAAGCGACCAGCTCGCGCGCGCTCGGCGACGGCAAAGGTCATTACCTTGTTGTCCTCACCCTCGCCGATACGGACTACGTTTGCGACTACATCCGCAATGGCGGCGGCAAACAGGCGTTTCTGGAAAAATTCCGCGGCGCTTATTCGCCCGGGTTTGATCCGGACGTGCATTTGCAAACGGTCGGCGTGGCCAATCAGACGACCATGTTGCGGGGCGAGACCGAGGAAGTGCAGCGGCGTATCCGGCAGGCAATTGTCGATCGTGACGGCCCTGAGCTTGCCGCGAAAAATTTTCGCTTCTTCGACACGATCTGCGGCGCAACGCAGGAAAGGCAGGACGCGCTGCGTGAATTGCTCAATGTCCCGCTTGACTTGTTGCTTGTGGTGGGTGGTTACAACAGTTCGAACACTTCGCACCTTGCCGAAATGGGCGAGGAGAAGCTGTCAACCTATTTCGTGCTCAACGCATCGCGGCTCGTTTCGGGCGACGAGATCAAACATTACGATCTGCACGAAAAAAAGGAGGTAATCGCGCGCAATTGGCTCCCGCGCGGTCGCGCCGTTTTCGGCATCACGGCAGGTGCCTCTTGCCCAAACAACTTGATCGAAGAGACGCTGATTCGCCTCTTTGAGCTCCGCGGCATTCCGCGCGAGGAGCTTGAGCTCGCCGCGTAACGTAAAGTTGTAGTGGCGGCTGTCCTCAGCCGCAAATCCCTGGATCTGCGCGTAACGACACGCGATCGTACAGCACAGATGATCGAGATCTTCACCCGTAAGTTGGACGCCAGATACGAAATAGTTTTGTATGCGTGCAATTTGGAAAGGGAGCATCAGTTTCGGTCTCGTTAACATTCCCATCGCCTTGTATCCGGCGACGCGGAAGGAAGAGCTCAAGTTTCGGCTCTTGCGCAAGAGCGACTTCAGTCCCGTGAATTACAAACGCGTGGCCGAAAAGGACGGCAAGGAAGTTCCGTGGAATCAAATCGTCAAAGGCTACGAGTACGACAAAGGACAATACATCGTGCTCAAAGACGAAGATTTTCAGCGCGTTGATCTGGAAGCGACCCAGACTGTGGACATCCAGGACTTTGTCGATCTTGACGAGATCGATCCGATGTTCTTTTACAAACCGTATTATCTTGAACCGCAGAAAGGCGGCGACAAAGCCTACGCGCTCTTGCGCGATTCGCTCCAGGAGAGCAAGAAAGTCGGCATCGCCAAGGTGGTGATCAAGACGCGCCAATATCTGGCCGGCGTGAAGCCCGAAGATGGAGCGCTGGTTCTGGAGCTCATGCACTTTGCCGAGGAACTCGCCGACACGAGCAAACTCCATATCCCGAAAAAAGTAGAGGTCGGAAAGCGCGAGATGAACATGGCAACCCAGCTCATCGACAGCATGAGTTCGAAATGGAGGCCCGACAAATATCGCGATGAATATCGTGAAGCGCTCATGGAGGTCATCGAAGAGAAAGTCGAAGCGGGCGGAAAAGAAATCGAAGAGAAGCCGAAAAAGGCGCCGAAGCCGACAAAAGTGATCGATCTTGTCGAGGTTTTGCAGAAGAGCCTCCAGCAAAGCGCCGCCAGCAAGAAAAGATCGACGGCAAAGCGTGCAGCAAAACATCCACAACAGCATCAGAAGGCGGCGTAGCTGGGATCGTCTGGAAATGTCGCCCCCTCGCTGTGTCGAGGTGTTCGCCACGCATGGCTACAGGAGCCGGCGATACAGCGCCGTGGCCACAGGCTCCTGATTGCCTTGACAGACCAGATCGACATCGTGCAGCCTAACGAACTATGAATGGTCTTAATCGATTCACGGATCCGTTTTACTGCATTACGCGGCTGATTGTCGGTTTGATGTTTGCTTCTCACGGCGCGCAATTGGTGCTCGGCATGTTCGGCGGGCTGCCCGGTTCAGATCAGCCCATGATGCAAATCGGTGGCTGGATTCAACTTGTCGGCGGCTTTCTTATTGCATTTGGATTACTAACGCGATTGGCGGCATTCATCTGCAGCGGCGAGATGGCCGTGGCCTATTTCATGATTCACGTGGCCAATGCCGCAACTCGGATGGCCAAGTTTTTCCCGATCTCAAGCGGCGGCCCGCAAGTTTCGAACAAAGGCGAGCTGGCCATCTTCTATTGCTGGTTTTTCTTGTTCGTCGTGTTTTATGGCCCTGGTCGGTGGAGCATTGACGCGCTGATCAAAGGTACAGCCGCGGCGCCAGCAACGGCGACGTAGCGCAAAATCGACAACTTTATTTGATGAGGCATCGACGCGCGGCGATACGGTTTTTTGGCGCCATCGTATTGGCGATATTCATGTGTGATCCGATTTGTAACACCAAAGCCCAGGATTGGGCAAAAGCCCGTCTGGTGAAATCACCGCGCCACGGCGAGTGGGTCGATCTCAAATCGGGCTCGCGCACGATCAAAGCTTTCGTCGTCTATCCCGAATCAAAAACCAAAACGCCGGGCGTGCTTGTGATTCACGAAATCTTTGGGCTGACTGACTGGGTCCGTGGCGTGTGCGACCAACTGGCCGAGAACGGCGTCATCGCGATCGCGCCTGATTTGCTCAGTGGCCAGACGTTTGAAGATGTCGATGGAGCGCGCAAGGCGACCGCGGCGTTGCCGAAAGAACAGATCAAATCCGATCTGGATGCTGCGGCCAGTTATGCGCTGAAGATTCCGGCGTGCAACGGAACGCTCACAGTGTGCGGATTTTGCTGGGGCGGGGGAGTGACATTTACCTATGCGAATGAAAATCCGAAACTCAAAGCGGCCTATTCCTTTTATGGCACCGCGCCGGATTCTGCCGACAAAGTGAAGAATATCGCTTGTCCAGTTTACGGATTCTATGCCGAGAACGATGCGCGCGTGGACACCACGATTCCGAAAGCAGAAGAGCTAATGAAAGCAGCCGGCAAAAAATACGAGCCGGTGATTTACAAAGGCGCCACGCACGGCTTCATGCGAGAAGGTGAAGCGCCCGACGCGAACGAAGCTAACAAAAAAGCGCGCGACGACGCGTGGGCGCGCTGGAAGAAGTTGCTCAAGCAATCGTAAGGCGACGATCTTTGCCGCTACAAACATGGGCGGTCAAAATGGGCGGCCTCCATTTTGGCACCGTTCACATTTTGTCCCATTCAACTTTGCCAGTATCGAGATCGTAATATGCGCTAACCACGCGGACTTGAGAGGCGAGTTCGCCAAGTTGCGCACTCTTGCGAACTCTTTCGGCCGCTTCTGCGGCATTTTCGTGAACGGTGTTCTCAAGGGCGTCGCCTTGCTTGTTCTTCGCGGCCCGGACTGCAGGTTGAATGTCGCGAACCAGAGCATTGACGTGGCCAGGAGCAGAATCGCTCTCTAATGCGGCCTTAACCGCGCCGCAGCGTTTGTGGCCAAGCACGACGATGAGGCGCGCGCCAAGATGCTCGACCGCATATTCAATGCTGCCCAAACCGTAATCATCCACCAGGTTACCGGCGGTCCGGACAACGAACAGGTCGCCGATGTTTTGATCGAATACAATTTCGGGAGCGGTGCGTGAATCGGCGCAGCCAACGATAACCGCGAATGGGTGCTGCGCCTGCGCCGTTTCAGTGCGCCGCGCTGCGGTCGGTTTGCTTGCGCTAACCTTGCTATCGGCGAAGCGCTTGTTCCCTTCGGTGAGTTTGGCCAACGCGGCATCCGGCGATAAAGAAGCTTCCGGATGATCCGCGGCAAAGACGATCACACCGAGAGCGACAAGCGAAGTCGTGACAGGTAGCGTAAGTTTGAGGATGTTTCGTTTCATAAGAAAAATACGTTGTTTCAAAACTAAAACGGTCGACACCACTGACGCAAACACCAATAGTCAGCTCCAAAATCCCGGCCGCCGCGAATTCCTCTGCCGCAACGGCACCGCCTCTGACATTTCTTGAGATTACCGGATCGCTGTCTTGATGGTTAACAATGGCACCGGAGCTAAGTAACGCGTCTCGACTGATGGATGACGGGATGGGCGGCAAGGGCGCATAACTTGCCTGCTCCCATCAGCGTTTCAGCTTCAGAAGCTCCGTGCTCGAAGCGCGGCCAGCACGGCCATCTTCGGCCTGGCAAGGTTGGCCGGAACGGACGAAGGTTTGGGCGCGCCGATTAAAGCTTTGGTTGGTGCCGCCAAAGGTTTGTTTAAAGCGAAGGAAGGTTTGTTGGGCGCGGACGAGGTATCGGAAAGCCAGGAACTCGGAGCTGGGAGCAGGAAAAAATTTCAGATTTCGGATTCGCCTTTGTCGAGACTTCCGTCTTCATTTGATTAGGGGGGCGACGAGACGGCGCGGCAGGTCGCGCGGATTGCGGAATGGATCACTGGGCATTTAGTTTGCTGCGAGGCTCATCATGTTATTTCGCTCAATTTCAGCGCTACTGAGCCTGGTCGTTGCAGTCGCCGTTTGCCATGGGCAAACTAAGAAACGCTCCGCGATTCAGTGGAAGCCATCTGATTGCACCAGCCCACTGATGTTGCCGGACGGTTTGTATGATCTCTCGCAGTTCGGCAAGGGGCAGTACCGGATCGACGGCCGAATGTCAGCCGGGCATTTCAACACCATCTATATCATCTTTCAGCCAGGCTCCACACTTAATCCCCAGGTTGTCAGTGGAGCGACCGAATCTACGTTCATGGTCAAGAACGTGCAGGTCACCTGGCGCAGCTACAAGACTGTCGTGGAAGCTCGCCCGGTCATTCGCAAGGAGGCGGTGATGCCGAACATTCTGCCCCACGAGAGGCAAGGCAATGGCTCGGATTACATCTGGATACGAATAGATGCTGATTCGCAGCAGATCCTCGATGAATTGACGCCTCCGACCGAGGAGATCCTTCGCGACGCTGCTGAAGAGAAAGGCTGAAGCGGCTTGTCCAACGGCTGAACTGGCCTGTAAAAAAGAAAAGCGGTTAGCGGTCAGAAGTCAGACGTCAGAGTCCTTGCTGACTAAAGGCGCAGTCAGGACATCGGTAACACTTTGTTGATCATTGTTTACACTTTTTCGGTTGGATCTGCAGTTTTATTCGGCGGATATCCGCCCGAATAAAATTGCTCGTCGCGAGATTTACCTGGCCCAAC
>Ga0207684_10000884_pt1 | contig 34210 bp, 28 predicted proteins | sample KBSK5501metaG_FD_184342 | JGI IMG/M metagenome (GOLD analysis project Ga0207684, IMG submission 184342) | Corn, switchgrass and miscanthus rhizosphere microbial communities from Kellogg Biological Station, Michigan, USA - KBS K5-50-1 metaG... | ecosystem: Host-associated > Plants > Roots >... | reverse complement strand
GCGCTCCTGTTCACTGGCGTTCTGGTTACAAAGATTCATCTCGGAGGACTCATGGTTCTCGCCGTTACCTTCGCTGTCGCCGTTTTGAATTGGCTGTGGGCGGCCCGATACCCCAGAACTCCCCTAGCTCCCCCGCATCAGTGATTCTTTAGTAGCGATGATCGGCGGACTGTCCAGGATGAACCTCCACCCGATAGGTTCCGGATGGTCGGCAACCCTTACCTTGGGATTACTTCAGGGTTGCCCGTCATCCGCTAATCATCTGAAATTGCGCTATTGAACAAAGGGACTACCACGTCTCCACAAAAGGATGCACAATTCATCTTGTTGGGAATTGGCAATGGCCGCTGACCGGCGCACTGCACGATGAGATGTAACAAACATGCTCCCCTCACAGGCTGACATTCAGCAGTACGTAGCCAGGATCACCGCCAGCTCCGGCTTCAGCAACTCCGAGCGGCTGTGCGAACTGCTACGGTATACCGTCATGGAGGCACTGGGAGGAAGAAGCGCTTCGCTTAAAGAGTCGGTTTTGGGCGTGACGGTATTCGGCCGCAGACCCGGCTATGACTCTGATGCCAATTCGATCGTGCGCGTCGAGTTCGCGCGTCTGCGCAAGAAGTTGGAACAGTATTACCAAGGCGAAGGTGCGCACGAACGCTGGCGGATCCTATTTCCTAAGGGGAGCTATGCTCCCGAGTTTGTGCGGACGGAATCGGCAGCGCCGACCGCATTCGCAGGCAGCGTTGTCGTGCTCCCGTTCACTTGTCCAGGCAGCGACCCTGATGAAGAATACTTCGCCGATGGCCTAACGGACGAGCTGATCACCGCACTCACGCGTGTTCCCGGTCTTAAGATCGTAGCGAGGACTAGCTCCTACCCATTTAAGGGGCGCGGCAGTGACATTCGCAGCATTGGTGCCAAACTCGGAGTTGATGCCGCTATCGAGGGCAGTTTAAGTCGACAGGGAGACTTGCTGCGCATCCACGTACAACTGGTGAATACGCGGGACGGATGTTACCTCTGGGCGGAGAAATACGAGCGCCACCTCACCGGCGTATTCCAGTTACAGGAGGAGATTGCTAGGGCGATCGTCGCAGCGCTCAAGATGAAGCTACCGCGTCAGAGATCGGCTTCGTCACGGACCGCAAGCCCGGATGCCTACGCCCTGTACCTAAAAGGCCGCTTCTGGTGGCACCGTTGGAACCCCGACGCGGTGCGCAAGGCGACGACGTATTTCCAACAGGCAATTGAAAGCGATCCGACCTACGCGGGTGCGTATTCCGGACTTGCAGATTGCCTCTTCTTGCAGGGATACTATGGCTACGGTCGACCGCGTGACGTGATGCCTCGGGCCAAATCCTACGCCCTCAAGGCTCTCGAGCTCGACCCGCAACTATGCGAAGCGCATTGCTCGTTGGCCCTGCTGGCAAACGCCTGGGAGTGGAACAGCCGTGAGTGTGGGAGGCTGCTACGACAGTGCCTGGAGTTGAATCCCAACTATGCGACCGCGATCGCTAAGTACGCTACATCTTACTTGAGCTTCCTAGATCGCTATGAAGAAGCAAGCGATTGGCTAAACCGGGCTCTCGTTCTGGACCCGCTTTCGCCAAGCGTGCACGCCGATCTGGCAATCAACTCCGCGCTACGTGGCTTCGACGAGCTTTTCGAGCAGGAGGCGGCACGCGTCCTTGAAATGGAGCCAGCAATGGTCAAGCTGTACTGGTTTCAGATGAAAACCCGCGGGGCTCGTGAGAACTGGCCGGGGGCGATTGAAGCCGCGGAACGAGCGCTGCGCCACACGCCGGACGATCCGGTGACTTTAAGTTTCGCTGCCGCTGCATATGCCGGATTCGGCAACGCCAGCCGTGCCGCGGAATTACGGGGAAAGCTCGAATCCCTTTCGCAGGTCCGCTATGTGCGGTACGCCCCACTTGCCTATGCGCACGACGAACCGGGAGGCGAGGAAGCTTTCTTCCGGCTGATGAGGCAGGCAATCGAAGAGCGCGACGCCGGGGCGCGAACCTTGCGCTTCATGCGCCGTTTCACGCGGTTGGCCTCAGACCCGCAGTACGACGCGCTGCTCGAGCAGGTCGGGCTGAGCGATCAGGATGTCGCGCAGGCTGCGGCAGCCGATCTTGCGAGTTAGTCCCTTGGGCAACTCCGCTATGAAGAAGATCCGCTCCTGTGAAATTCGTTTGCGCGGCGGGCAGAAAACCGAATCGCGCACTCGGCGTCTTCGAGCTGCGCCGGAAACGGTGCTTCGCCACTCAGGGTAGTCGATGATCACACCGCGCCGCTCCAACGGCTTTGGCTACGATCCGTTGTTTTATTTGCCTGCAATCAGAAAAAGCTTTGAGGAGTTGACCGCGCAAAAGAAATCTAAGTACAGCCATCGCGGTGGCGGCGTTTCGCCACTTTCTGGAGTGGTGTGATGCAACTTCGGATTCAAGCCGAACTGCGCGGCTCTGCGAATTGTCTGGGAAACCCAGACTCATCCTACCTTTGCACCTGCTGGAGAGCGCATTCGGCGAAGTTGAAGAATAACCTCAGCGAATAATAAGGGGAGCACCCAACAAGCCCAGCCAATCGTGATCGTACGGTCACTATCGGGCTGAAGACGCGAAGTCGGCCCATAATCATTGAGCAGCCGGAATGTTACAAAGGCGAAGGTGACGACATAAGTTCGCACCATCCACTCTTTATAGATCTGATGCGCTGTTTCAGAATAGCGTAATAGACCATAGTGGCTGTTGTGACCCAAGCGGTGGCTAAAACAAGCACAGCGAAACCAAAGGCCCATCCATATGTTGTGCCGATCGCCATCCGAAACGCGCCGATCGATCCCACTGCTACACTGCAGAGAAAAATTTTTCCTGTCCACCGGTGCAGCTCGGCATAGCGCGCACGGAAGCCAGTCCAGAATTGCCATGGGCCGGTGAGCAACGCGACTGTTCCGCCAGTCATATGCATCAGCAGCCAGCCGCGCATGATCCAATAATTGGGTGCGCCACGCATGGGGTCCGTGAACGCCGCCTGGTTGTAGTGCAGGTAATAGCGGAAGACGTAACGCAGCACAAATCCCAGAGCAAGGCTTGAGATCGCCAGCGAGCCGAGGATTTTGAAGGCGAGGATCAGGGTTTCTCTTCTCAAGGCAATGTCACGGGTTGGAGCTGCGATCATCGATATAAATCCCCCATTTTTGTGCGTTCAAATCATGCCACTGTCTCTACTCAAGACTGTCCAGAGTAAGCCCATACTTGCGCACCGGGCGTCTGTTGATCATGCCGTTCTAGGCTTTGCGAGTGTCGTCATGGCCCGCGTCGCCGGTGTGCAGCAACTCGGCGCGTAACCCGCCTTTGAGTTTCTCGATCACCTTTTCGTCGCCCGTAGAAAACTCCAGTCCAAGGTGCAATAGAAACGAAAGCTTCGGCCCTTCGGCTCAGACCCCCGATATAACGTGCTGCTTGAGAAAGTCGGGCTGAGCGATCAGGATATCGCGCAGGCGGCGGCGGTCGACCTTGCCGGTTAGGCTCTTGGGCAGTTCCGCCAGGAAGAAGATCCGGTCTGGCACCTTGTAATCCGCCAAATGCGTACCGACGTGAACCCGCAATTGCTCTTCGCTGAGCGAGTGGCCTGCGCGCAGGACCACTCCGGCAACGGGAACCTCGCCGTACACCTGATGGGGTGCACCGATGACGCCAGCTTCGAGCACTGCTGGATGCTGGTGAAGCGCCTCTTCAACCTCTTGTGGTGAGATGTTTGAGCCACCACGGATAATGAGCTGCTTGATTCGGCCCTTAAACCAGTAGTAGCCGTCCTCGTCGCACAAGGCCAAGTCGCCAGTACGTAGCCAGCGGTCGTCGAACAGGCAGGTGGTGGCAACGGGATCGTTCCAGTACCCGACGCAATTGGCGGGACTGCGAACGAGAATTTCTCCGGTCTCGCCCGCCGCGACATCGTGGCCGAGCAGATCGACTAGGCGAATCGAGACTCCGGGTGCCGCCGGGCCAATCGAGCCGGCGCGAACATCCATACTTGGAATGAACGCGACAGGAGAGCTTTCCGTCAAGCCGTAACCCTCTCGCAGAGGGATGGCGAACACGTCCTGGAAGCGTTGCTGCAGCGCGGCAGGTACACTATCGCCGCCAGCGCCCGCAAAGCGCATTGATGACACGTCGCGCGGACGCCGCGCCTGTTCTTCGACTACGAACTGTAGCATCGCGGGTAGACCGAAGATTTGCGTGCAGCGAAATCGCTCAATGAGGTCGAGGGCCGCCGCCGGGTCGAATGTTCGAAGGAGGATCGCCGTTGCGCCCAGTTGTAAGGCTGTCAGGACAAGACCCAAGCCCAAGGCGTGCATTAGCTGGGCCATGGCAAGGACGGTATCGTCGGGGTCAATCGGAACGGACGTCCAGAGAAGGGCAGTCTCGAACAGGCTGCGTTGGGTATGGGCGACGCCCTTCGGACGGGCGGTAGTTCCTGAGGTGTACAGGATTACGGCGGGTTGTGCGGGGTCCACCTCGGGCAATGGCCCAGGAGAGGTCTTGGTCGCCGGAAACTGCGTAAGGATTTCAGGGTCGCTGCCGGAACGTGCCTCCTCAGCCACTGCGGCGAGCACTGGTTCGCTGAAACAGACACGCGTCGAGGAGTGTTCGAAGATGTAGGCGATCTCTGGGGCCGTTAATCGCAGATTGATTGGCACCGCCACTAGGCCTGCGCGGAATACGGCCAGAAGCAACTGCACGGTCTCGATGGAGTTGGACCAATGCACGGCGACCCGATCGCCCGGCCGGAGTCCCCGGTCGAGAAGATACCGGGCGAGGCAGGTCACCGAGGCGTTGAGTTCGGCATACGTGATGCTCCGGTCAGCCGTCCGAACGGCGGCTTTGCTCGGTTGCCATTCGGCGTGGTTCTGGAGGGCGCTATCCACTGTCATGAGCTTATTCTGATGTTGACGTTCGGCGAGGGCAAGCAGTAACGGGTTAGCCGACCGTTACACTTTTCACGGGCTGACAGGCGGTCTCGCCCGTGATCGCTATACCAGGTGTGAAATGCCGAGCAGTGGGCAAACGGGAAACTGGACCTACCTGATGACCTCAGGATTGCCCGTTTTCAGGATGTGGACCCGGCGCTAGCGGACGGAGGCGGTTGACGAGTCCCGGACATGGCGTCAAGTCCCCACACTGACCAGCTCACGAGAGCCAGCGCCCACCCATCGGCCCGCTTTTCCAGTATCCACAGATGGCTTCCGAAAGCTTGTCTTAGGGTGGAGTCTTCCGCCGAGGAAAACGTAGTCTTGTAGCTTGCCGTCAAGTAAGCAATCTCGTTTGAACCTAGGATACGACGACCGCTAATCTCAATGCCGTGAATTCTTGTGTTCCCGCGCGCCAATTGCGCCGAAACCGCCGTGCGTCCAAGTACTGGCGGGGCGTCGGGCGGCCGAACTCGATGTTATCAGCGCACAATGCCAGCAAGCGGCGATCTTCTCCCGCGACTTCGAACTCGATCCAGCGTGAATGGATCTGCTGAATCTCTCGGACGTCATCTTCGGTGAGTCTCTTCATACACCGGACATGAATAGCAGATTCGCCAAAGGCGCGCAAAGAGGTTCTGGGAGGATGGTCGGCTAACCTTACATAATCCGGTAAGGGAATTATGATCTGCGCCATAATCATCTGAAGGGCGCCAGGCGGAAACGAGTATGAGCACCTCAGCGAAGTTGATCTTCTTGTGCGGGAAGATGGCGGCAGGCAAGTCCACTCTCGCAAGAGATTTGGCCATTCGAGAAAATGCTGTCCTTCTCGTGCAGGACGATTTCTTGAATGCCCTGTTTCCTGGCGAGATCACCGACATTCCATCATTCGTGAACCGTTATACGCGATTGAAGAACGCGCTCACGCCACACATTTGCGTTCTCTTGTCGACGAGGATCTCCGTCGTGCTCGATTTCGCAGCCGCCACGAAGACACAGCGGGCATGGTTTCGCGAGCTGATCGAGCGCACACATGTTGAGCACGAATTGCATTTTGTGGACACGCCAGACGCCGTGTGCAAAACGCAGCTTCGGGATCGAAGCAGGGGGCTACCTGCTGGCACCCGCTGGACCACAGAGGAAGACTTTGAAGCGATCAATGCGTATTTCCAGCCTCCATCAGAGGACGAAAAGTTCAACGTTGTCCGTCATGAGCGCGTTCAGCAGAATGGGGCTGACCCAATCGCCCTGCGCGGATGATCGCTGGCTTCGTATAGTCAATGAGCTTGAAATTGCGATAGAACTCACAATAGGGTCACTTGGCGGTTGGTCGGCAACCCTTACCTTGGGATTACTTCCCGCTTGCCCGTGATCCGGGAGGAATCGTGACGACTGTCGCTAACGTAGGTTCTGTGCACTGTTCCATAGGAGGCAGTTCGAGGCGGAGAAGCCATGCGTCCGTGCTAGACTCCGTCACCAAGGTTCATCCGCGAGATCCGACGGAGTTCACTCATGTAGACGGCAAGTGAACCGGGCATCCCGCGAGTGTTCCACCCAAAAAGGTAAGGCGAGCGAACTTCCCCTGATCCACCGCTGTGCGAGACGGTGCGGAGTCCCCGATACTCACCGATGTCCAGACCTTTTGCGTGGTCCACCGTTCTTCCGTCTATGAGCTTCGCCTGCTGTTCCATGTTCACGACAAAATTCTTGCCTCCAACCCTGCCCGAATAGAAATTCTCATCCCATTTCTGCAAGTCTTCGATTGAAGTCTGCACCATGCCGTCGCCGGTCTCCTCGGCATAGGACACGCTAAGCTTGTAACCGCCATTCTCACCTGGGTCGTAGGCCATTGCGCGATGTGGGATGAGCGATGTGTGATCGTTACGGTACTGGCTGTGCGCCATGCCCAGTGGTTGAAAAATGTTTTCCGCTGCGAAATCCTTAAGACTCTTGCCGCTCACCTGTTTCACGACCAAAGAGAGCAAAAAATATCCTGAGTTACTGTATTGCCAGTCGCTGCCTGGGGAAAAATTCAGTGCTTTCTGCCGCGCGATAACCCCGAATGCATCACTGTCTGTCGTCACGTTGTCAATATTGATGCCGCTCAAGAGGAACAGCGAGACGTAGTCGCGCACGCCACTGGTGTGGCTTAGAAGATCAAGAATGGTGATTTTATGGCCACGCCGTGCGGAGTAGTTCGGTAATTCGGGAAGGTATTTACCAACATCATCGTCTAAGCGCAGCTTCCCTTGTTTTTCCAGAAGAAGGATGCTCGCCGCCGTAAACTGTTTCGAAACCGAACCGACATCGAAGACTGTGTCGGGGGAAATGGGCAAATTCTCTTCTACATTCGCCAGCCCATAGCCTTTCGCATAGATGATCTTGCCATCGCGATAGATGCCGAGGGCACAGCCGGGGGATCCTGGCTGAGTTAGATCAGAAAAAATTGCGTCAACCGCGGGATTAGGTTCCTGCTGTGATCACATGTCCCCGGAGCCCAACAGCAAATAAACACCGGTCACGGCTGTGAGTATTCGGCGGATGTTCACCTCCCTGCCGGTCGGCAAAGAAGTGTAATCAATGGATTGTGTTCAGGCAACCGTGTCCTCATACTCCTTAATTCGGGATCATTCTCAGACCTGAGCCTTCCACGGCTGCATGATAGGCGCCGCCGCAAGTTAGGCCGCCCCTATACGTACAAATCCGGGTTCTTGGTGTATATTCCGTGAGCAGCGGGTGCGCCGATTGTTGGCGGTTGGTCGGCAAACCTTACCTTGGCATTCCTTGAGGGTTGCTCGTGATCTGGGCGAAATTGCGATGGGCGGTCCCGGAAGTATCGGGGGCACGCTCAAGTTAAGAGAGATCTCAAGTTAGATGTTGATGGTCCCTTGTAGATAAAGCTTCACTTCACCAGCGATCTTTACGCGGTCGCCAACTAGCGTGCACCACATTCGGGCGCCGCGAGAACTGAGTTGCTGCACTCGAAATGTTTGCTTGCCAGTGCGTCCGGCCCAGTATGGGACGAGTGTGCACTGGATTGATCCGGTCGCAGCATCTTCGTCGATCCCCTCGGATGGAGCGAAAAACCTGCACACATAATCGACGTCATTGTCACCGGAAGCCGTAACAATTGCTCCACCACTGATGCCCATATCAATTTTCGCCAACGCAGCTATATCCGGTTTGAGGTTTCGCACGATCTCTGCGTGATCGACGACAATGAGAAAGTCGCGAGGGTCGCGCATTACCTCTGCCATCTCCAGACCCAGAGCGGACAGCAGCCCCGTTGGAATTTCGCACGATACCGCCGGCCTGGACGGGAAATCCAATTCAAAGCGCTCGTGATCACGATTGACGGTCAATAAGCCACTGACTGTATGGAAGCGAACCGGCCAGGTCTCATGTCCACGCAACGAAAGTGCATACGCAGAAGCCAAGGTTGCATGGCCGCACAGGTCATCTTCCACCACCGGTGTGAACCAACGCAGGTCAAAATCGCCGTCGGCACGGGCGACCACAAAGGCTGTTTCGCTGTGACGGTTCTCCGCTGCGATTTTCTGCATGACATCATTGGCAGGAAATGTGGGAACGAGGCATATACCCGCAGGATTGCCCGCGAACAGTTCGTTCGCGAAGGAATCGATCTGGTAATACTGAATTGGCATGCTCACCAAAGTATCACGGGGCAAAAACCGCTTACTGGGCGGTTGGTCGGCAAACCTTCCAGAACCGCTAAGCGGCTTAGGCTACTCTGAGATCACCACTCGTAAATATCTGCGGGTGGTAAGCGACTTCGCCAAGCATTTCGGCAAATCTCCTGACAAGCTCGGCCCCAGCGAGCTGCGTACCTAGTTGCGGCGCTGGAGTTCTTCCAGCATCATCTTGCGTAAACGGGTCACAGGGGTCTCCTTTCACTGTGACCCACACTATGTCAGCCGCCCCAACTTTTTGGGTTCACCCCAGGCGTAGCGTCCGCCGCACCAGCGGCTTAGTCCTTGTCGGGTAACCTTACCTTACCGAATTATGGAAGAGTTTCGACGGGGTTGCCCGTGATACGTCCGCTACGAACTCCTGCTGGTGCGAGCTCAGGCGGTCTTGTTCGCCAAAAGGAGAGAGAAGCGAGTTGGATGCGGTCTTGCTTCGAGATGTTCCAGCATTCCCGAAAGGTTGAGCCCTTCGAGTTCGGCATGCCGTGCCGGCCAGTACGACCTACCGGAACCCCTCCACCAGGAAGATGTTCCCCTCGGAGTGCTCGATTCCAGAGAAGAGAAAAGTATGCCCATCGGGCGAGATGGTGGGCGCCCAGACGGCGAACAGGCCGGGCAGGTCCGCGATTTTGTATACCCGCCGAGTGATAAAGTCGAAGTAGTTGAGGGAAAAGTGCCGCGGGGAGCCGGTGATGAAGTAAATCCCATTTCGCGCCGGAACCCAGCTTACGTCGGCGGGCATTCCTGGGACGGGGCGTTCATCGCCGCCGTTGACAGGGGCGGACCACGTCTGTCCTTGACCACCCTCAACTTTGTAAAAAAACACACGCTTTCCGTCCACCGATTCCTGCGGCGAGTCGGCCTCTCCCTCACCGGTCAAACGAACCGCCGCTCCACCTTCCACTGGGACCTTCCAAATGGAACCAGGCCGTTCCGTGTTGAAATAGATCCAATGGCCATCCGCCGACCAGAAGGGATTTGAAGCGTTTGCAGTTCCAGTGGGAAATCGCTTCGGAGGCCCTCCATCCACGTTCACGATGTAGAGGTCGGCATTGCCGGATGCGCGCAAGTCGAAGACGATCCGCCGGCTGTCCGGTGACCAGCTTGGCGTCCCAATCTGAGGCCCTCCGAAGAAAGTCAATTGGACGGGATTTGAGCCATCGCGGTCGCACATCCAGACCTCCGGGTTTCCTGAGCGCCAGGATTGGAAAGCAATGTACCTGCCGTCCGGCGAAATCCGCGAACTTCCGTCGCCGCGGCTGGAAGAGATGAGCTTGGTGGCTGGACCGGCAGGTTTTGCCTCGCTGGCCAATTCGAGTCGCCAGATGTTGTTGACATGGCGCACCTGGGCGTAGGCGAGTCTATTCCCGGCGTGCGCGACCGCCACCGTTTCCACATCTTGGGCGAAGAGAAGCTTCTCCGGTTTTCCGCCGGCGAGCGGAACGCGCCAGAGATGATGGTCCGGGCTGTAGAGGAGAGACTGGTTGTCTGCTGCCCAGGCGAGACCCGAAAAACCCTCTGAGGACCATGCGTCCGCCACTTCGCGCGCTTGTTTCCCATCGGAGGTTTGCACGTAGATCTTAGCGACACCCTCGGTGAGCACACACACCGACGCCAGATACTTGCCATTTGGTGAGAAAGCGGGTCCCCACGTATTCACGCAGTCATGGGAAGGATCAGGGATAGCCCGCTCTTCGGTGGTCTCCACATTCACCAGGTGAATGCTGAAGTGCTCAGGGGAAGAGCCTGCTTTCTTTGCGGTAGAACTCCCTTTGGCGAATGCCAGCCACTTGCCGTCCGCCGACCAGCTCACGGCAATCGGTTCCCAACTTCCAAACGGAGTAATGTTGGCCAGCTTGCGCTCCGCACCTCCCAGCGGGGAGATAAGGTAGATTCCGCTTGCGCTAGGGTCGCCATCGACGTAGCGCATGAAGGCGATGAATCGGCCGTCGGGAGACCAGGCAGAGCCGAGAAATGTGGCGGGATGGTGGGTAAGCTGCACTACACGCTCTTGCCCAACCTGCTTGATGTAAAGATCGAATTGGTATTCCTTTTCATAACCAAACCAGGCGAAAACGATCTGGTTGCCGTCCGGCGAAAAGCTCGGCCCGATTTCAAACCCCGGAAAAGTCGTGAAGGGGGCAACGGTCAGCTTATCGGGCTGCGTTCGTGGTCGAGGTCTCAGCAGGTAGCCGCCAATCGCCGCCATTATTACTAGTCCGACGATAAGGAGCGCGAAGAGCCAGCGCCAGGGTGCGGGCCGATGCACCTTCTCGCTGGCTGCAGGTGGAGGAACTGGCGTTGGTCCGGGCGGCGCAATTGCCACAATGCGAGGCAAAGGCCGGTTATCACGCACGTCGGCCACCCATTCCACCCGGGCGATGAAGCGATAGCCGATCTTGGGCAGAGTTTCTACAAACTTGGGACGCTCGGCGGAGTCTTCTAGCGCCTGCCGAAGCTTTTTCACCGCGGTGTTCACCCCGTGCTCGAAGTCAACAAACGTGTCTTCCGGCCAGAGTGCAGCGCGCAGTTGTTCGCGGGTGACGACCTTTCCTTCCGTCTCCAAAAGCAGCCGTAACACCTGGAGTGGTTGTTCTTGAATCGGCACCCGCACGCCCGCACGGAACAATTCATTGCTGCTCAGATCGACTTGAAACGAGTCAAAGCGTGCGCACGCGCGACGGAGAGAACCGTAGGTAGCCAACCGAAACCTCAACTAAGTCATGGAAGTGTACCTCAATATGGCCTGGAGAGGGCGAGTTCGGCAGTTTCGTATTCCGCTAACTGCCGCGCTACCGGACAGTTGCGCAGTTCACCATCAGTTCACCCCTCGATTCACCCGCCGTCCATTGCGCGCCCTTGCGAGCCATGCGATGGTGCAGCCAGACATGGGAATTCAAACTCTGTCCGGCATCAAAATTTGAACTGGGACACAAAAAATTGGAGGCATCGTGAAATTCCGCATTTCGCTGTTCGTGCTAACTCTTGCTCTGGCTGCGTCGTCAACCTTGGCGGCCCATGCCGGTGCTTGCAGTAATTCCACCATCCGAGGCACCTACGCTTCTACCATCCACGCAACAATCTTCCTCCCGGACGGGTCTACCCTGCTAATAGATGGCCTCGTCAAGCAAACGTTTGATGGTAACGGAAACTTCACGCAAGTTGACGCAGTTGCCGCCAACGGCAACCTGACGCCGGGTTGGCGGCCTGGCTCGGGCACCTACTCCGTGAACCCGGACTGCACAGGAACACAGACCATCATGATCCCGGGCAACCCGGACCTGCACACGCAGTTTATCGTTAGCCAATCGGGAAACATGATCCGCGGCATGGTGATCGATCCAGGGTTCGCGTCCACGGCCGAAGGTGAGCGAGTTAATACTTCAAAAAAGTAACGATGGGCTCCGGAAAGAAGGGGCCGCTCTCGAATAGAGCGGGGGACATTTTCCCCGCTCGTTTCTTCTCAAGCTTCCTTGTGCAGGCCCAAGCACACGTTCAAGCACTGAAGTTCGCGAGAACCATCCGACTGCATGACAAGCCCCCACCCCGGCCTACAGTTGGATTCACTGTTCAAGGAGGCACGGGCAATTAGGGTTGGATGGTCGGCAAACCTTACCTTGGGATTACTTCCTACTCGCCCGTGATCCACCACCTTCGGCCTGCTCAAAGTGTCTGTAGACTTGGGCCTGTGTAGTCTCGGAACTCACCGCGTAGAAAGGACCCGATTGACGGCCATGAATACCGGTGTGCCCATTCTTAATCGCAGCCCGATCAGTGAGGAGTTGACGATTGCAGCCACCAAGCCAAAGCACAATCGTTCTCCGAATCGACGGATCGTTGTAGCAAGAACTATGCAGCGTTAGGGAAGCTGCAAGTCGAAGGCGTAAATCTCCTGCGTGCTGATGTCGCGGGGAAACAGGGGAACGTCGCCGGGGCCGAGGCCGGTCCAGGAACCGGGGCCGAACTGGCCGCGGAACAGACGGGCGTTCTTCAGGTCGATTATCTTGTCCACTTTCGAGTCGCTGATTCGCAGACGAAAATATCCGCTGTCTTTACTCAGGAACGTATCGAAGTACACATAGGAGCTGTCGCGCGACCAGGCGAGGTAACCGAACGGCGGGTTGGTGTCCAGTTGCCGCCACTTTTCGGTCTTCACGTCATAGAGCATCAACTTGTCAAAGTCGGCCGAAATCGCCACAATAGAGCGGCCATCGGGAGACCACCGGGGAGCGAAGATTCTCTGAGAGCCCGCGAGTTGCGAAATCTGGTGGGTCTTCAGATCGAACACCTCGAGATAGGTCTTCTCGGGATCCAGCAGGTCGTAATGTCCGAAGGCGAGCAAATTTCCATCGGACGACCACGTGGGATCAGTTTCCATGGCTTCGTCGGAGGTCACCGATTGAGGAGTGCCTCCGTCCGTTGAAATCAGAAATATCTTCCACGGTTTTCCGGGTGCGGTGCCAGAGAACGCGATCTGTTTCCCATCCGGAGACCAGTGGGCCAACGCCGTCTGCATGGGAGGGTACGTGAGCTGTAGGCGAGCGCTACCGTCTAGCTTGCTGCGCCAGAGGGCGCCATCGGGATAGCTGACATAGGTGACCCATTGGCCGTCCCGGGAGAAATCCACGTCGCCAGCGGAGATGCCGCCCAGGTAGGGAACCAGTTCACCGGATCTGGCGTCGTAGTGGACCAATTCCGCGCGCGGCTGGATGCCAATCACGAACAACTTCTTACCGTCCTTGCTGGGAAGCGGCTGGTCAAACCTCAGGGGGCCGGTAGTAAGTTGAACCGGCTGGGGAGAAGCCTTCCGCCACCAATCGGACCGGTCGGGCATGATCCAGATATTGCTGGATCCGTCCCGCACACTCTCAAAAACGTAATATCTGCCGTCGGGCGTCCACCTGCCGCAGCATTCGGCCGGAGGAGTGTTCCAGGCTGGGAGCAGCGGATGCATGTTCGTGCCGTCGGCGCGCACTTCCCAGAGAGAACTCGTGTTGTTGACCGGGTTTGAAACCGCAAATCGAATGCGGCTTGCGTCAAGGGAGAAACTCAGCGAGGATGGACGATCCGGAGCGGTGACGAGCTTGTGCGGATTGGAGCCATCATGATCGGCGAGATAAAGATCGTTCCCTTTTGCAAAGAGCAACCTTCCGTCAGGCGCCCAGACCGCATAGTGTGCAAACACGTCGCCCAGCCGGCGTGGTGAGCCGGCCGGCATTGGTGTCGACCAATAGAAGGCGCTGTCTGGCGATCCTTGTGTAACCAGCAGTTCAGACTTTTCCGACGAAACGTCAGCCACGATGGGACCGTCGATTGGCAAATCAATGGGAGCAGTTTCGCCTCCCCCCAACGACACCTGGGCGATGCCCTCGGTACGGGTAGTGGTCAACTCCGTAAAGTAGAGGCGGTTGCCATCGGTCACGAGGGTGGTCTTGGGCAGTCCATCGTTGGTGATCTGCTTTGATCCCAAGATTCGCGGCGGCGGAAGCGGTGCACGCAGCCAAAATGCGAGCACAGCCGCCACCATGACAAGAGCCGGGATTGCGATCCATTTCAGCCAGCCTGTTGAACGTTCCGAGCCAACGGGTGAGACTGCCACAACGCTGCTCACCGGTGTCCTTCCGGATTCCGTATCGCGCCGAAGACGTTTAAGGTCAGTTTCCAGATCGGCGGCGTAACGGTAGCGGAGATCGCGATCCTTCTCCAAAGCCTTGTTGATGATCCGTTCCAGTTCGGCCGGAAGATCGGCATTCAACCGCACCGGCGCAACCGGAGCGCGGTTCACGATTGCCTCGCAAATCATCGCCGATGTCTCCCCGCGGAAGGGCAAAGTGCCGGTCGCCATCTCATATAGCACCGCGCCGAATGAGAAAAGATCGGTCCGCCCATCCAGTTCCTTCGCGCGCACTTGCTCTGGCGACATGTAGGACACGGTCCCGACCATCGTGCCCGGGCTGGTCAGATGATCCGCGTCCATCGAGCGGGACTGCGTGTTGAGAGCCGCGATCTGGCTCGACGAACTAGCCGTGGACGCGACTTTCGCCAGGCCGAAATCGAGAATCTTGGCGTGCCCGCGTTCAGTCAGGAAGATGTTGGCCGGCTTGATGTCGCGGTGAACGATGCCTTTGCTGTGCGCGGCATCGAGGGCATCGGCGACTTCGATGGCGAGCGGGAGCAGAATCTCCAGTTCGAGCGGGCGCGCGGCGATCCGATGCTTCAAGGTCACGCCATCGAGGTATTCCATGGCGATAAAGGCCAGGCCATTCTCCTCGCCGATGTCGTGAATCGTGCAAATATTAGGATGGTTCAGGGCGGAAGCCGCTTGTGCCTCACGCTGAAAGCGGACCAAAGCCTCAGGATCGTTGGCCACTTCATCGGGCAGAAACTTGAGGGCCACGAAGCGGTGCAGCCGGGTGTCTTCGGCCTTATAGACCACGCCCATCCCTCCGCCGCCGAGTTTTTCGATGATGCGATAGTGCGAAATGGTCTGGCCGATCATTAGGGCGGAATGTTACGCGGAGGAAACTTACAGGTCAATCCAAGTCAAGAAGGTGGTACGATCTCTCCTAGAAAGACCCTCGGTCGAACAGCCGACTGTTTACGTATCCAGCCTTCACTTGGCGGTTTGTCGGCAATCCTTACCTTACCGGATTATGGGAAGGGGGTGCCCGTCTTGCGGGAAAGGCCTAAATTTCAATCCACAATTGAATCCACTTGAACGGCCGCTGAAACGGAGGCCGGGTCGAGGTGCCACGTCAACATCGCGGCAGTTTTCCCCGTTGAAACCCGCTCCGAAGGCAACTGCCAAGAGCTAAGAGCCAGAGCTTTCCTCACATCAACTTCCTTCTCACCATATCCAGGGCCATCTGAGTAGCGAAGCGGCGGATGAGCTTGCGATCTCCCGGGAACTGACGCTCTACGACTTCGGTTCCACTATTGCTGGCCAGGGAGTGAAACACCAGACCCACGGGCTTTTCCGGGCTTCCGCCGGTGGGCCCAGCGATTCCCGTGATGCCAATGCCAATCGTCGATTCACAGCGGTAACGGATGCCTTCGGCCAGAGCTGCCGCTACCTCGGGACTTACCGCTCCATGTTTCTCGATCATTGCTGCAGGTACGCCGGCCAGCTCGGTCTTCAGTTCGTTCGAATATACAACTGCGCCGCCTACAAAATAGCGCGAGCTGCCGCTGATCGACGTAAGGCGCTCCGCTAGAAGGCCGCCTGTGCAGGACTCCGCGACGGACACGGTCGCATTCCGCATTTGAAGGTAATAGCCGACAATCTGCTCCAGCGGTTCGCCGTTACGCGAAAAGACGAAGTCATCGAGCTCGTCCTCAACCGCGCCTGCCGCTTCGTCCACACGTTGCTGTGCGGCCTCAGATGTTTCCGCGCGCGTTTTGAAATGCATCTGAATCTCGCCCTGTGCCGCAAGAATCGTAGTTTGCACATCCGGATATCGCTTGTAAATCGGCGAAACGCGCGCGTCCACCTGCGACTCTCCCAGCATGGCAACCTTCAGCACGCGGGTGGCAATAGCGGCAGGAGGCAGTGTGGCCCGCAGACGTTCGCGGCATTCTCCTTCAAACAGCGCCTTGAGCTCATGGGGAGGGCCGGGCAAGAGGATAATGATGCGCTCACGACCGTCAAACGCGCCGCTCAGCCACTGGCCGGGAGCAGTTCCATTGGGGTTGGACAAGACAATTGCCCCACTGATGACGTCGGCCTGCTTGGCGTTGTTCGCCGCCATCTTCCATTTGCGAGCTGCGAAGCGCTGCTCCAGAGCAGCCAGTATTTCGCCGTCACGCTCGAGCTCAAGCCCCAGCGCCTTGGCCACGGCCTCTCGAGTCAAGTCGTCTTCCGTCGGTCCGAGACCGCCGCTGAAGACGATGATATCCGAGCGAAGAAATGCGTGTTGCGCCGCTCGAACCAGTTGCTGCAGATCGTCGCCCACCACGCTTTTGAAGATCACCTCAACACCCAGCAGGTTAAGCTGCTCGGTGAGGTAGAGCGAGTTGGTATCTATGCGGTAGGGAGTGAGAAGCTCGGACCCTACCGCGATGATCTCGGCATTCACGATCTAAGAGTGTAAATGAAAGAAAAACCACGGCGGAAGCAGAAGAACTAAAGAGTAAATTCGGTTGGATTGGTCTCACTCCGGCAGCAGCGGCAATCCTTGGATATCCCACGAAAGATGATGCACGGCGCTGGTGGTCGAGAGAATCACAGACCGCCCGGGCGCGAATGCAAGTCCCACCAATCCGAGCCCCGCCACCTCAAGGCTCGCCTTGCCTTCCGGAGTAATCTTCACGATGCCGCGCTTGCCGGAAAGCGAAGCCGCCACGTACAGATTCCCAAAGAGGTCAAACGCGAGGCCCTGGGGCCGCCCCAGCCCGCGGTAGAACGTGCTCGTGGTGCCGTGCGGATCGATCTTGTAGACACTATCAAAGCTGGATGTGGTCGGCCCGGTTACGAACAAATCCCCATGCGGGCCAAAGGCGAAGTGATACGCCGAAACGCTGGGCTCCAATGTTGCGAACACGAAAACCTGCTGGTCCCGCGCGATCTTGAAGATGGTGCCACTGCGGTCGCCGACATACAGGTTCTGCTCGCGGTCAAACGCGATTCCAGTGGCGACGCCCATGCCCTCGGCGTAAGTGGTCATCGTTCCATTTGGAGCCACGCGATACACCGCACCGTCATAGCGCGAAGAAGCGTACATCTGTCCTTCGCGGTCGAATGCGATAGCGGTCGGATTCATCATTTCCGCCACGAATGGTTTGATTGTGTAATTGGTGTCAATCTTGAAAATTGCCACCGGCACTTTCTGTCCCCGCGGACCGGAGAAGGTCACATAAATGTTCCCCTCCGCATCCAGCGCGGGGCTGGTGACCGGATGCAGGCTCTCCGCGATGGGGACAGCAACCTTTAGGGTATGCGGATTGCTGCGATGGCCGTTCGTCGCGACTACAACCGGTCCTGACGTGGCCCCCTCAGGAACACGCGCCACCAGAAAGCCGTCAGAGCTGATCACCACCGTACCTTCAACCTCGCCAAACTGCACCCGTGGACGGCGCAATTCGGGCGGCCGCAGGCCCGATCCGGTAATACGTACCTCTCCGCCCGCCAGCGCTAGAGCCGGCGACACCGCTTCGATGTGCGGACTTCCATTCACGTTCTTTTTACCCAGGATACGGTCGGAAAATCCCATGACACTCAACTTTCTCGGCGGAAGGCGGTGCTTCATGAGACCTTCACCCGGATTTCAGCCTTCGAGTGGCGGGTCTCCGAACTATGATATTAGAAGACCAAAATGCAACAGAAGATGCAGCACAGCCAGCGCGCAAATTCCGGCCCCGACATCATCCAGCATAATGCCAGCACCTTCCGCAAGGGCCTCCAATTGCCGAACCGGTGGAGGCTTGATGATATCGAAAGCTCGAAAAAGTATAAAACCTGCCAACAAACTTTTCCACGAAAGCGGAACCCCAATCAGGGCTATGAGCTGTCCAGCCACCTCGTCGATCACTACGAACTGGGGGTCTTTCAGCGCTGATGCGCGTGCGACCCGCGTCGCCGCAGGAATGCCGATCAACGTGATCAGCACAGCCAGCGCGATGGCCAACGGAGTGTGCAGGGACAGGGGCACGAAATGAGCCCCAGCAGCCCACAGAAGAAGCGTTGTTGCGGATGCCCAACTTCCCGGCCCGGGACGTAGTCGTCCCACGCCAAAAAAAGTAGCAATGAGCGTTGCCCATCGTGGACCGCCGCGGCCTAAGGCTCCGCCGACCGCAACTCGGGCCTTGAGGCCAAGTTCCGTGTGCGCTGCGCTCTCTATTTCTGCCAGATGTTTCACGATTCTTCGTCCGAATCGCTGCGAATGCCTTCTTCAATTGCTTGGCCAGTATCAGCCGCCGGCGAAGGAACAACATGCCCGCCGCTAGCCCACTTGCCCAAGTCAATAATGCGGCAGCGGTCACAGCAAAAAGGGAAGTCCGGGTCGGTGCTATTCACCGGTTTCCTGCAGATGGGGCAGCGGAGCTTGAGAGTGCGCTTGCGCGGCATATCGACTTCTCATTCTAGATGGAAGACTCGAGCTTGCGGAGGGAAAAAGCGAAGCTGAAGCGTACCCCTACACGATCTTCCCCACCAGATCGTAGTCGTGGGCTTCGGTAATCTGACAGCGGTAGAAGTTCCCGGATTGCGGCTCCATTTCGTCGGGAAACTCATTCACGAAAACTTTGCCGTCGATCTCCGGAGCGTGCATGGAGGTACGTCCTTCAAGCAGCAAATCGGTTTCTTCAGAAGCACCCTCGAGCAACAAATCGACCTCGCGTCCCACCAGAGCCTTCTTCTTCTTTCTGCTGATCTGCTGTTGGATTCGCATCAGATGTTTGCGCCGACGCTCGATCTCGCGCTCCGAGACCTTATTCTCGAGACGGTAAGCGCCTGCACCTTCCTGATCGGAGTAGGCAAACGCCCCCATCCAGTCGAACTGGGCCTCGCGCACGAACTCGCACAACTCTTCGAACTCCTGCTCCGTCTCCCCGGGGAAGCCGACAATAAATGAAGTTCGCAGCGTAAGGTCCGGAATGGTTCGGCGCATTTTGGCAATCGAACGTAGAAAAACTTCCGGCCCGCCGCCGCGCTTCATGCGCTTAAGAACCGATGCCGAGGCATGCTGAAGCGGAACGTCTATGTAGGCGCAAATCTTCTCCTGAGCAGCAATCGTGTCCAACAGTTTTCCGGTGATCTTGTTGGGATACGCGTAGAGGAAGCGAACCCAGCGCAGGTTTTCGATCTGTGCCAACCTCTCCAGCAGAACTGCCAAGCCATCCTTCAGGCCGAACTCCTCGCCGTAGCAGGTCGTGTCCTGGCCAATCAGTGTAATTTCGCCGACACCGGACTGCGCCAGCCGCTCCGCCTCCGCCACGACAGATTCAAAACGCCGCGAGCGGAACTTTCCGCGCAACTGCGGAATAATGCAAAAACTGCAAGGGTGATCGCAGCCCTCGGCGATCTTGATGTAAGCCATGTGCCGCGGCGTTGCCAGGATGCGTGGTGTCGTGTCGTCGTAAAGATAATTGGGCAAATCGGCGATAGCCCCGTCCCACGACTCGCGAGAAAACCGGCCTTTGGCCGCGCGCGCTTCACCCTCAGGTCGCGACGGCAGCACCACCAATGGCGAGTCATTCGGTGTCGGCACAGAACCTAAGCCGGTAGCCGCGAGAATACTTTTTAACTCGCCGGTGCCTACGACCGCGTCCACCTCGGGAATGTCCTCGCGGATTTGCTCCCGGAATCTCTCCACCAGGCAGCCCGCGACGACTAACCTCTTCGCCCGACCGCCATTCTTGTGTGCGGCCATCTCCAGAATCGTATTGACCGATTCCTGCTGTGCACTCTCGATGAACGAACAAGTGTTGACCACAATTACGTCGGCATCCTCGGCGCGCGTGGTCAGCTCGGCACCGGCTCGCGCCAGCAGGCCCATCATGACTTCGCTGTCGACCAGGTTCTTGGGGCACCCCAGGCTCACGAAGCCCACCTTCTGCGGGCGCTCCGGCTGTTTGACCTCGGCAGTTGTTGAGTTGGGGTGGATAGCAGGGTCCGTCAATGGCATGGAAGCTACTATTTTAGCATCTGGAAGGTACCTGCTTGTGGCTGGGTTTGTGTGTGGCGCCTGGGATGTCGAAGGCACCATTGAAGATAGCCCCTGTTGATTCAAAAGTTTCGCCGCCATGCTACGCTAGGCCTCTGACATAAATGCTGTTGCCACTCCGCAGGAGGAGACATGTCTTGGAAACATCTGTGGATCGCGGCTCTGGCGCTGGTAGCTCTCGTCAGTAGTCCTGCGACTGCCCAGGAGGAGAAGAATCAGTTAACCGGAATCGTCGGCCGCACGTTTATCAGCAATGAGGGCATAAAAGGCGCCACGTTCTCCAATCCTTTCGTACGTTTCGGCAAAGGCTTCACCTTTGCGGTGAATTACTCCCGCTATCTAATCACCAATCCTCTTTTCGCTCTCTCCGGCGAAGTGCCAGTGGTCTTCAACCTTGACCAGGACGTCAATTCTGGGGCGAATGTGGTGCCTTCAGATTACCGCTCTTACTTCATCACACCAGCCGCGCGTGTGAATCTATTCCCCGCCACGGCAGTTTCTCCTTGGGTGAGCTTTGGTGGGGGCTTTGGACATTTCTCGGAGAAGAGCAGCCTCATCTTTGGCGGGACGAATCCAGGCAAATCTAAAACCACAGGAGTCCTTCAAGCCGGATTTGGCTTGGACGTAAGGATTTGGCGCCGTATCAGCATTCGCGGCGAAGCTCGCGACTTCTGGTCGGGAGAGCCGGACTTTCCCCTAGCCCCGACGGGAAAAACCAGACAACACAATTTCTTCGTGGGCGGCGGAGCCATCTGGCACTTCTAGCGTCATGTGTCTGAGTGTCCAAAGACCGTGAAGCAAGAATCCGAAGGGAAACCTTCCCAGATGCTAGAGGCCTTCACCGCTTTGTCTCCGATTCCACTTCTTCGTACAACTCCGAGAGCCGCCGTGCGTCGTCCGTAGAATTCCCAAATCGCGCTAATTCGTATGCTTCTGTGAACTGAGCCACTCGCTGGCGTAGTTGTTCGTCGCCAATGACTCTAATAAATTCCGCTGGAGTCTGCGCCGTTGACTTTCGCCATCCCCGCCGCGCTAGAGATCGCGCCATGCGCTGGTACCACATAGTTGCCGCCAGCTCGGGTGATTGTTCGGGGTAGGCTCGCAGATGCCACGCGCGAATCATTCGCGAGATCCGGCCGGCATTCCCCAGAACGGCAAAGAGCGCCAGAATCCCCAAAACTATGCCACCCCAACGTCCTGGCGAATGCTCCACCTGCCCCTGACGGCGCCGCAGCCAGTCGAGCACTGAAACATAGCGGCTGCGCGTCCACTCCCGGGACCGTTCCCACAGCCGCCGAGACCCGCTCAGCGCCTCCTGTCCCAGTACCGATTGGTGCGCAGAGTCGTAGCTGATCACCCATTCGCGCCAAAATGAAGACGCAGCATCCAGATAAAGCATGACGCGGCCCCAACCCTGTGGGATTCCAGCGCTTCCGGCGGGAGTTGGATCGAAGTGCACCCATCCGTATCCGGGGAAGTAGGCCTCCACCCAGGAATGGGCGTCCTTGGCGCGCACCACGTAATTCTCAGTTAGATCGTTGAACTCGTCGCTGCGGAAGCCGTTGACCACGCGCGATGGTATGCCCAAACTGCGCAACATCACCGCCATCGACGAGGAAAAATATTCGCAGTGTCCCTGCTTTCGCTCAAACAGAAAATCGGCCAACGGATCTTTTACCGGAGTCTGCGGCAACTGTAGGGTGTAGCCGAAGTGTGTTTTGAGATAGCTTTCCACCCGGACTGCCCTGTCGTAATTGTTCGAAGCCGAGCCTGCAATCTGAGTGGCAAGCTTCGGAATTCGCGGATCGAGTTCCGGCAATCGAAGATAAACATCAGTTAGTTGGGCCGGATAGTCTTGCTGTGCAGCCCGCAACTCCGTGGCAGAAGGCGCTGATATATCTGAGTTGGCCTCATAGCGAGTGATCGGGTGCTGGCTATCGAGGTTGTAGACCGCCGCGCCCGAGTCGGCCGACAACATGCGGTAAGCTCCGCTCACACTGCGGGCCCAGGGCGCGAGGAAAAATACGTTAGTGCCGATGGGCTCCATCAGCACCCGGTAATGAATCATGGGGCTGGGCTTGTGAACGGGCAGGGAACTTCGAGCCGCATACGCAGGTGCCAAACCCGTGCCGAAAGCAGGCACAGCAAAGCTACCGTCGATTCGGCGCCCCAACACATACTGCTCGCGCGGACTCGACCAGCTTGAGCCGTCGAACTCCCCCAGCGCGATACCCCGCCAATACAGGTCATAGCGGCCTTGCGGGTCGCCATCAATCTGGATGTGCATCACAACGGCGTTTGATTGCTGAATCTGTCCGATTCGTCCCAGTTGTACCCGGTCACTGAAACCAGTAGAGAGATCAGTGCCGAATGAGTATGAGCCCAGATATCCCGCCGACATGCGGGGCAACAAGAAGAAGACAACCGTCGCTCCTAATAGAGTCATAAGAACGAGCGCCGGTGCCAGACGGACGAGCGAAAAGGCCAGGTGTCGATGTTCCTGAGGATCGTTTGAGTGCCGTGCCTGTATCTGAGCCGATCGAGCTGAGCGCCGCATTTCCATCAACACAAACGTGGCCACAGCCGTAAGCAGAAACGCGGCGAAGAAGAATAGAAACACGCTGTCCACTGTGAGCACAGCGGAGGCCAGCACCATCAGGAATGCCAACACCGCCAGCATGGTGTAGTCGCGCTCGCGCCGCAGCGAGAACATCCTTATGACCACGGCAAATAACACGAGATGAACCGTGGCGGTCAGAAAGCTGCGTGACAGCAGAAAATAATCGCTGGCATAAAACACGAAATAGAGGATGGTCAGCGGGGTAGTCCAACGCTCAGGAATATCGAAGATTTGCCGCTTGGTCAGCAGATATCCACGAAAAGCTAGCGCCCCACCTACGAGGAGCACCGTCGCAAGATCCAAACCGCCAGTACCGGCTAATGTTCCAAAACCCATTAACACAAGCAGATACAGTGATACCATAAAGTATCGATCGATGGCTGTGGCCATCGAAATGTAGCCGGAATGTGCGGCCGAACGGGGCACGGATGACATCGATCGCAACCCTTAGACCCTATTGTTCGATAACCAGAGCAATAAGGGAAGGATTTCTCGCTGGCGTCTTCGACCGAAAGTCACGTGGCATTTATCGCCTTGGTGTTCGATCGGATGTTTGTTCCCCATTGCACTTCTTCTGGGTGGTTGTGCAAAGGCTCATCAGTTGAGGGCGATGGAGAGATTGCGCGAGAGCGCGATTAGCGCCGTAATGTGTTCGAATACTGGGGGGCGGCCCAATCCTTGAATGCTAGAATAATTCAGGTCAGGCATCGGTCCCACGCGACGTACTCCCGCCAACCCCGCCAGGTCCGGAAGGAAGCAACGGTAACGGGCTCTTGCGTGTGCAGTGGGGTATCGGTGCCTGGCTTAATTTTCGGTTTGCACAAAATCTTGTCTTGATTTAAGACGACCTGCCGCCAGAAAACTTTACAAACCCTTTACAACTGTTTGCGCAAGAAACGCGACCCCGCTTCGTCTCCAATAGTCGGTTCTCGGAGAACACAGTCAGTCGTCGGGGAAAAAAAATATGCGCAATCCTTTAACCAAGCCAGTTTCTCCAACTGTCACCATCCACGTCTCTGGCACCTTGTCTCAAGGGCATCTGAGGTATCTGGATCAACTGGTTGCCTCGGCAATCGACTGCGCTTTGTGGCCTCTACTCGATCTGGCTCACTTGGCGGAGTTAGACCGCAACGCGCTCGGATATCTAATGGGAGGGGAAGGTCGCGATTTCGGCATCGTTGCCTGCCCGAACTTTATCCGCGAATGGATGCAGCACGAAAAGGACCGTTGCGCCGCCTGATCCTCCGTCGAGTCGCTAGGTCTGGCCTTGCGTTGCCGCTACTCCGCACCGGCACGTGGGAACGATTCAAATCTACCGGACGTTCCCCCCGGAGAAGGCGAGTGGAACTGCGCACGCCATCAGCTCGGGTTAGACATTCTGCCGCCAATCCTGCAAAATACTGAGTCTCATATTCAGGAGCACTCATTGACCAGCCCGATCCGCGCAAGAGCCCAGATCGCAGCAAAGATCAGCGCCCTCGGTACCTACGTGCCGCCTCGTCTTCTCACCAACGCCGACCTCGAGAAAATGGTGAGCACGAGTGATGAATGGATCACCACGCGCGTTGGCATCCGCGAACGCCACATTGTCGACAAAGGTATTGCCACAAGTGACCTTGCCGTCGAGGCCGCAAAGAAAGCGCTGGCGCAGCGCGGCATGGCTGCGAGCGATCTGGACGCCATCATTGTGGGAACAGTCACCCCCGACATGCTGTTTCCCTCCACTGCCTGCCTTGTACAACACAAGCTGGGTGCCAAGGGAGCGTGGGGATTTGATCTCTCCGCCGCCTGCTCGGCCTTCCTGTATGCGCTCCAAACCGGAGCACAGTTTGTCTCCACCGGTGTACACAAGCGCGTCATGGTGATCGGCGCTGACGTTATGTCTTCGATCATCGACTACACGGACCGAGCTACCTGCGTGATCTTTGGCGACGGGGCCGGGGCCGCCATTCTCGAGCCCGCGGAAGACAAGTCGGTGGGCCTGATCGATTTCATCCATGAAGTCGATGGTGCCGGGGGATGCTTCCTCAACATGCCTGCCGGGGGCAGTCTGCATCCCGCGACCCATGAGACGGTCGACAAGAAAATGCACTACGTCCATCAGGATGGGCAGCAGGTCTTTAAGTTTGCCGTGCGCAAGCAAACTGAAGTCTGCGAGAAGCTGCTCAGCCGTAATGGTTTCAAAGGATCAGACATCGATGCATTCATTCCGCATCAGGCCAACCTGCGCATCATTAATGCCACCGCCGAGCGCCTCGGCCTAAGTCCTGACAAGGTGATCATCAACATTGACCGCTACGGCAATACCACTGCTGGAACGATTCCCCTGGCAATGGATACCGCGATCGAGGAAGGGAAGTTGAAGAAGGGAAGTTTGGTGCTGCTCGGTTCGGTTGGCGCAGGCTTCACCGTCGGCGCCACATTGCTGCGCTGGGCCTACTAGCACGATTTTGCCGGGAGCTGCAGCAGAATGCAGGGCACAGCATAAGCGGTGTAGCGCCATCGTGTAGCGGCATCACTTTGGTAACGTTCCCAGGTCGCATTTCCCTAGGGCGAACATTCCCACAACTGCTATCTTTTCGCAGCGTTTGCTGCGGCGAAGAATGTGGCGATGGGAAGTGCACCATGATCCGGACAATTTGTTGTTGCTTGCTGCTGGCCACGCGATTGTTGGCGCAGACGGCTAGTTCCAGCTCTAATCCGCAAGAAAGCAAACTGCTCGTGCTCGAACATCTGTGGAACGAAGCCCAAGTCAATCGCGACTCCGCGGCGCTCGAACGGTTGGTGGCCGAGCGATTTGTCAACACGGAATACGATGGCGAAGTAAGTGACCGAAGCAAGTTCCTGGCCGACATCCGCGATCCGGAGTTCAAGCCCACCTTGGTGCAGATCCAGAACGCGAAAGTAAACTCCTACGGTAATACGGCAGTGGTCTACGGGTTCTATCACACCAAAGGCACGTATCAAGGCAGACCGTACGAGCACTTCGGGCGCTTCACTGACACATGGATGCTTCAAGATACCAGGTGGCAATGCGTTGCCAGCCACACCAGTCTGGTGAAGAAGTAATTCCCATCCGGGCAAGCCGGCCGCGGCTTCCGACGGACAGAAAAAAGGGCTGGCCACTCCCACAAGAACTTTTTATTGTTGCTTCCGCAGCATCATGGCGTTGATCTAAGCAGAGGCGGGCCTCCTCCTCTTCCCAGCCCGGCGGGATGCTTCCTATGGAAACCACACACCGTCTACACCGGTTGAAGACCCTGTTGGCCTTCGCCATTATCTATTTCGTGTGGGGCTCGACGTTCCTCGCCATTCGCGTGGGAGTGCACCAAGTACCACCATTCCTGCTCGCTGGGATCCGGTTCTCCGTTGCCGGGATTGTGCTCTACATATGGATGCGTGCCAGGGGTACTGCTTCGCCCGCTTTCCACGAGTGGGCATCGGCTTGGTTGCTGGCGGTGCTGATCTTCGTGTTGGATTACGGTCTGCTTTTTTGGGCGGAACAGCGCGTTCCTTCGGGGATTGCGGCGGTCATGATGGCCACCATCCCAGCCTTCATGGCGCTTGCAGAGATTCTCATCCTGCGGACCCAGAGGTTTACGCTCCGCCTGGGGTTGGCGCTCCTGGTGGGGATTGGCGGCGTGGCCATTCTGGTTAGCCGCTCAGTAGGTTTTGGCGAGGGTCCGATTAACACCTCCGGAGCGCTTGCTCTGGTGGTGGCGGCAATCAGTTGGTCGCTGGCGTCGGTTCTCCCCCGCAAGCTAGCCTTACCTGAATCGAAAGTCATGAGTTCGGGAGCGCAGATGCTGGCAGGCGGGGTCCTGCTTACCATAACGGCGGCGATGTTGGGCGAGTTCCGAGGCTTCCATATCCGGGCAGTCTCTTCCGGTGCATGGTTCGCACTGGCCTATCTGATCTTCGCCGGCTCGGTGATCGGTTTCACCGCATATGTCTGGCTCATTCACCACGAGTCTCCAACCAAAGTGGGGACCTACGCGTATGTGAATCCCGTGGTGGCGGTTTTGGTCGGATATTTTCTGGGCGGGGAAGCGCTGGGTGCGCGAACAGTCCTTGGGACATTCCTGGTTCTGATAAGCGTGGTGATAATCAGGACGACACCGAAGAAGAAGGCCGAATCCGAGCCGTCGGTCAAGCCAGCGGACTCGAGTTATCGACGGTCAGCCTCCGAGACCGAGGGTGTCTGATCCAGCTTTCCTGGCACTTTTTATTCGGAGGCGTCATCCCGAAAGCCGGCGCACTTCAGCCGGGTGAGGGATCTGGCGCGCGCCTAAACCGCTCTCGCGATCTCTTCTACCATTCCACAACCATTCAAGTCTGTGACCGATGAACATCGCTCAGGGGATGGGCGCTGCGCGCCAGATCCCTCGCCCGGCTGGTGAAAACGCGGGGCTTCGGGATGCCGCCTTTACGGGGAAGCTGGTGGAGGCGGTGGTTGGAAAAAACATGGTCACGGCCGCGTCATCTTCTCCGGCCGCATCAATTGATCAAACTCCTCCCCCGTAAGATGCCCGAGCTTCAATGCGGCCTCGCGCAGGCTGATGTGTTCCACATGCGCGGTATGGGCGATCTTCGCGGCCTTGTCGTATCCCACCCTCGGCGCGAGCGCGGTTACCAGCATCAGCGAGTTCTTCACGTACCAGTCCAGTTTGGCGCGATCGACCTCAATGCCTTTGATCATGTACTCCACGTATCCGTGGCAGGCGTCTGTGATCAGCGTGACGGAATGCAGGAAGTTGTAAATAATCACCGGCTTATAAACGTTAAGCTCGAAATTGCCCTGAGAGCCTGCGAATCCTACGGCAGCGGTTGCACCGTGAACCTGGACGCATACCATGGTCATGGCTTCTGACTGCGTCGGGTTTACCTTGCCCGGCATGATGGACGAGCCCGGTTCGTTCTCCGGGATGGAAAGTTCGCCCAAACCGCAACGCGGGCCCGAAGCGAGCCAGCGAATGTCGTTCGAAATCTTCATTAGCGAGGCCGCCAGCGTTTCCAGCGCGCCTTGCGCAAAGATAATCTCATCGTGCGCCGAAAGCGCAGCGAACTTGTTGGGATGGGAGCGGAAGGGAAGTCCGGTAAGTTCCGCAATTTTCTTTGCAGCGCGCTCCGCAAATTCGGCATGTGCGTTCAGCCCCGTCCCCACAGCCGTTCCGCCAATAGCCAGATCGTACAGCCCGTCGAGCACTTGCTCCAGACGTTTGATATCGCGTTCCAGCAGGCTAGCCCAGCCCCCGAACTCTTGCCCGATGGTAAGGGGTACGGCATCTTGCAAGTGCGTGCGCCCAATCTTGACCACGTCATTGAATTGTTTTGCCTTGGCCGCAATCGCATCATGAACCGTCGTGATCGCGGGAATTAATGCTCTTTTTACCCTCTCCGCGGCGGCAATGTGCATCGCCGCAGGGAAGGTATCGTTCGACGACTGCGACATGTTGACATCATCGTTCGGGTGGATTGGTTTCTTCGATCCCATCTCACCGCCCGCCAGCTCGATCGCGCGGTTGGAGATGACCTCGTTGACGTTCATGTTGGTCTGCGTCCCGCTGCCAGTCTGCCAGATCCGCAAAGGGAACTGATCGTTAAGCTTGCCGGCAATGACCTCGTCGACAGCTTCGACGATGAGTTTTGTTTTATCTGGGGGAAGCTTACCGAGATCCTGATTTACCAGCGCGCACGCCTTCTTGAGGATGCCGAATGCCCAGATCAGCTCCGGCGGCATGGTATCGCGCCCAATATTGAAATGTAAGAGCGAGCGCTGGGTCTGCGCACCCCAATAGACGTTCGCTGGGACCTCGATTTGTCCCATGCTGTCGGATTCAATGCGCGTGCGAGTCGCCGGTTCGAAGGAGGTTGCCATGTCGTGCTTCCGATGGTGCGCGAACGATGGAGGGAACCTTGAATTATAGCAACGATAATGGAACTGGACTGAGAGGGAGAGAAGCGCTCCCGGGTGGACCGAGTCATCGGAGGCTGAGCTTGTTTTTCTCGCCGTGGGTCGCCGCGATGCCGCATGCTAGAATCTCCGTTTCCAGTTGTGCGTGCGAAGGCCTCCGTGTCACTGCACAAACATGGTGATTCATGCCTGACTTTCTAATCACGGAATACATCGCTGAGACTCTGCCGCAGAGCAAGACTAAGCCACCTTCGGAGATGCGCTGCGATGTGCTGGTGATTGGAGCTGGGCCTACTGGGCTGGCTTGCGCCATTGACGCGCAAAGGCTCGGGCTGAAGGTAATCGTCGTCGACAAAGGCTGCCTGGTGAACTCGCTGTTTCACTATCCCGGGGGGATGGTATTCTTCACCACTCCGGAACTACTCGAAATCGGAGATATTCCTTTCACTACTTCCCTGCAAAAGCCCACACGGGAAGAGGCGCTCGAATATTATCGCAAGGTCGCCGAGCACTACCGGGTTGACGTTCGTCAATACGTTTGGATCAAGACCGTCACCGGGCAGGACGGCAACTTTGCCATCACCGCCACCGACCGCGCCGGCCGCATCCACGACTTCCGCGCACGCAAGGTGATCGTGGCGACGGGCTACTACGATCTCGCCAATCAACTCTCGATTCCGGGCGAGGACTTGCCCAAGGTTTCGCATTATTACGCCGAGCCCCATCCCTACTACGATAGCGATGTGCTGGTAATCGGCGGCAAAAACTCCGCCGCCATCGCCTCGCTTGATCTGTGGCGTCATGGAGCCCGCGTGACCCTGGTGCACCGCGAGTCGCAAATGCACCGCCACGTCAAGTACTGGATCAAGCCCGATATCGAAAACCGAATCAAGAATGGCGATATTAAGGCTTACTTCAATAGCACGGTGCAGGAAATCGATGTGGACTACGTGGTTCTCAATACTCCGCGTGGTCCGGTGCGTTTGAAAAACGACTTCGTGCTCGCCTTGATCGGCTATCACCCCGACTACGATTTCCTGCGCAGCATGGGCATCGAACTTTCAGCCGACCAGTGCCGTCCGGTGTGCGACCCAATTTCGCTCGAAAGCAACGTTCCCGGAATTTACGTTGCCGGCGTCATCGTTGCCGGATCCCGCACCAACGAAATCTTCATCGAAAACGGCCGCTTCCATGGCCGACAGATCGCCGAAGACTTAAAGAAAAAGCTGCGTCTGGCATCCTAGCAGCGATTTGTAGAGACGCAGGGTTGCTAGGTTATGCCTCCACCGGCAAGGCATAGCCTTCCATTTGTCCCGGAATGCCGCTCGCGTGGTTGTGGTGCGAGCAAAACAAAACCCCGGAAGTTTCCGCCCGGGGTCTGAGAAAAACAAGAGTGAACTTGGCTAACCGCGCTGCTTGCGCCGTAGTTGGGCAGCTAAGCCAAGCAGCCCGGTTCCCATCAGCATCAGTGATCCGGGTTCGGGAACGACGCTGCTACGGCCCCCCATAATCCCTGATTCCGAGTTCGCAGTGATGTAGATGATCTGGCCCTTGCTGTTCAGCACTTCGGCGTAAAGCGCCGTCCCCGCCCCTACTCCGCTGGCGGTAACGGTAATGCTGCCTTCGGCGGGCAACGCTTTACCCAGGTCGACGTAAGCAAACGACAGATTGCAGGTCGATCCACAGAAGCCCGCCGTTTGCAAATTAGTGACGATGGCGCCGGTGGCGCCGCCTGCCGGGAACGTGTTCAAGCTGTTGAAGGCGATCCCGTCCAGGGTGCCCGTCGGTGTTCCGTTAGCGGAGGCGGCAAGGATAATTACGTCCGCCCCGCCAGAACCGTTGTGGGTGGAAACGGTGAAGGTGTTGCCGGATAGAAGAAGTCCATCGCCCGGTGCCGCGATCTGCGTTCCGGCGCCGCCGATAAACGCACCGTTATGCACGCCCATGGCGCAGGTGTAGGTTGCGAAACTGTTGCAGGTGTCGGCCATGGCCGCTCCTGAAAGGATCAGGAGCAAAGAAAACGAAGTTGCCAGAAGTCTCGAGAACAGGCGCATAGGTAAGGTATTCTCCACGCGATACAGTGCACGACGGTGGCCAAAAATAGACTTTCGGTAGACATTAAGTGTATTTGCTTATGTCGTTGTAATTAAGCATCTTGCACTATGTGCAAATCCGCAGCTTTGGAGCAAGTGTTGGGCATACATGAAAACAACTGCAGTCCGTTGCATCTTCGCCGCAAATAGCCGCACGGTCGGCCAATTTTTGAACAGCAAACATAGGCGGACAGATTGCTAGATCGGCCCATTCCGCGGCTGTTATCGTATTGCCTTCGTTGCACCTTTCCGCATGGAACCGCAACCCGAGCAGGCAGTGCCATCCATCTCGTTCGGCTCCTATGTGCGCCTGCTGCGCGACAACCGCAATTTCCGGCGTCTCTGGGCGGCGCAGATTGTTAGCGAGATCGGCGACTGGTTTTACACGCTCTCCATCTACAGCTTGCTTCTCCAGTTGACCGGACGAGCTAGTTCGGTGGCGCTGGCGCTGGTCCTGCAAGTCTTGCCGCAAACCTTCATCGGTCCTACCGCAGGAGTGGTGAGTGATCGCGTCCGGCGCAAGTATGTAATGATCACCGCCGACCTGGTTCGCTTCGTCATTGTGCTGGCGATGCTGCTGGTGCGCACGCAATCGATGGTGTGGCTGGTGTATCCGCTGCTGGTGGCGGAAACGGTCATGGCGGCGTTCTTTGAGCCAGCACGCAATGCGGTCATCCCAGCGATCGCGGCGAAGAATGACGTCCTTCTCGCCAATACTCTGTCTTCGGCCACATGGTCTGTGAATCTGCTGATTGGTGCTTCGGTCGGAGGCTTGGTCGCGGCTCTGTTAGGACGCGATGCGGTCTTCCTCCTCAACGCGCTCTCGTTTCTCGCTTCGGCAATTCTCATCGGAGGAATGAAGTTGCACGAGCCCCATGCGGAATCTGCTATGCCTCTTCGCCCGCGCGATCTGGTGGATTACTCGCCAGTGATCGAAGGCATTCGCTACATTCGTGGACATCGTGGGTTGATGGCAACGGTGTTTGCGAAGTCGGGCGAACTGATGATCGGTCCCAGTTGGGTGCTCTTCACCGTCATGGGACATCGCTACTTTCCCTTGCACTGGCGAAACCTGGATCCCGAACGCGGGGCCATGCTGGGTATGAGCCTGCTGCTGGGCGCTCGCGGCCTGGGAGCGCTCGTCGGGCCGCTGGTCTCCGCGCGCTGGGCGGGACGCGAAGACCGCCGGCTGCGTCTCGGAATTCTCATAGGCTATCTGGTCGTCGCCGTGGGTTACAGCGCGCTTGGCGGCAGCAGCAACGTGTGGGTTGCCTGTGCATGGGTGATGGTGGCGCACATGGGAGGCTCGACCATCTGGGTATTTTCGACCACCCTGCTGCAACTGCACACCGACGACCGCTTCCGCGGGCGAGTGTTCGCCGCAGACCTGGGATTCTCCATGCTCACAATCGCGATTGGCGCTTACGTATGCGGACGATTTCTCGATGCCGGTGTCTCCGCTCGCGTGGTGGCAACCAGTACCGGATTCGTCATGCTGCTTCCGGCTTGCCTGTGGGCCTTGGCAATGCGTCCAGGAAACGCCAAGCAGGTGCGAGGCGGCGTGGAAACGAGATCATGATAAAGGCACACAGAGAGGTGATCGCGATCTACTGCAGGTTGGCAAGTTGATCGATCTTCGCTGCCATGATCAAGTCGCTCTCCGTCAGTCCGTCGACTTTATGGGTCCACAGCGTGATCTCAGCTTTGCCCCATGTCAGCAGAATGTCGGGATGATGACCTTGTTCTTCGGCCACCGCCCCCACGCGGTTCACGAAGTCCAGCGCCTGCTTGAAATCAGGAAAGGTGTAGGCGCGGGTAATGTGGTGCTCCTTGACCACTTTCCAGTGAGCCCACTGCGGTAGTTGTTTGAGAACTTGTTCAAGTTCCTTGCCCCTCAGCGGAGGCACACCGTCACGGCAGGGAACGCAAGTTTTATCGGCAAGGGATGACATAGAAAATCTCCTCGCCTATTGTAGCGGCTTGTATCGAATGAGGCAGGGGCGACATTTCCAAAACTCCGGGAAAAGTCATCCCGGGTATCCTAAGACCATGCGCATGCACTTGAAGAAAACCGCGGCTTTCGGTTGGCAAATGCTGACTCTACAGAGCGAAGCAAAGCCAGACCCAGATAATGTCGGCTATAGAAGGTCGCGATGGCTCCGATCCGCGACAGACGAGTGAGTCTACGTTTCATTGCTTGGTGACATCAATCATGTTGTCATCGGCGTTCCCATCAATCAGCTTATTGTAAGGATCGATGCCCGCAAGGGTGGGCGCTTCATCCACGGTGATCACGAATGTTTTGTGTTCGTCGGTGAGTTTTTCCTTCTTGAGATAAAGAGGCTTCTCCGCATCTTTCTTGCCGCTGAAGACGCCGATCTCAACGTAGTCGGCGAGCGGCACCGGAGTTTCCGCGCCGTTGCCATCGGCCTGCACCTTGCGAGCCTGAACTTCAAGGGTGACCTTATATTTCCCGTTGAGCATTTTCTGCGACGTGGCCGAGACGGCTTTGTTGTCGTAGAGGACGATTCGGTTGAAGCCATCATCGACCAGGTACTGAAGCTCGGGCGGGGTTTGGGCGCGGATGGCATCAACCAGCATCCGAGTATCGGGGTAGGGATAGTCCATGGTCTCGGAGGCGCGGGGATTGTCGTGGGCGTCGACCTGATTGTTGGCGTTGGCGTAGCGGTACTGCATGAGGAAGTTGTGGAGCGCGAGATCGAGTTTGTCTTCGCCGATGTAGTCGGCCAAGGTGTAGAGGATCTGGCCGCCTTTCTGGTACCAGACGTAGGGCTCGCGCTGGACCAAGGCGAGGGGCGGCTCATGGCGGGTTTCGCCGGCGCGTCCGCGCAGATAGCTATCGAGCTCGTGGCGGAGGTAGCGATGCATGAGATCGCGGCCGTACTTGTGCGCCATGACCTGCAGGGCGGAGTACTCAGCGAGGCTTTCCGACATCATGTTGGAGCCTTCAGCATCGGCGCCAATGAGCTGGTGGGCCCACCATTGGTGGCCGAGTTCATGGGCGGTGACGAAGTAGGTGAAGTCGATGTCGGTCGGTTTGAGGACTCGGCCGATGAAGCCGATACCTTCAGAGTACGGGATGGTGTTGGGGAAGGACTGGGCGAAGTTGCGATAGCGGGGAAACTCGAAGATACGGTACTGGGAGAACTGGTAGGGGCTATAGATGCGTTGATAATAGTCGAGGCCGGCACGGGAGCTGGCCAGCATGTCGTCGATGTCG
>Ga0207684_10000883_pt1 | contig 34223 bp, 37 predicted proteins | sample KBSK5501metaG_FD_184342 | JGI IMG/M metagenome (GOLD analysis project Ga0207684, IMG submission 184342) | Corn, switchgrass and miscanthus rhizosphere microbial communities from Kellogg Biological Station, Michigan, USA - KBS K5-50-1 metaG... | ecosystem: Host-associated > Plants > Roots >... | reverse complement strand
ACTGCGCAGGAGTCAGCGGGATGAGACCGTGGGGAATCGGTCCTGCGAGGCCGAGCATGCAAGGTGGTCCTGGTGCGTTCCCGGATGGGAAGACTGTCGCCCCTCCTGCGAGGTGAGCAAGTAGACGAAAGTGGTTTGTCCTTCCGCACCACTCGCTGGCTCGTTCGGGGCGCCGCTGCCGCGAACTTGGGGTGAGCGCGCCAGCGCGAGTCGCTACCAGGAGAGAGGAAGGCCACGTATGCAGGTGCTCTACGCCCGCTGCTGTGGGATCGACATCCAGGCAGAAGACGGCCGTAGCGTGTACGCTCATCACGCAGGCGGATGGCGCCGTTGTGCGCTCGGTGCGCACCTGTTCGACCATGACCGAAGATTTGTTGTCGCTTGGTGATTAGCTCGACGAGCACCAGGTCACGCACGTCGTCATGGAGAGCACTGGGGTGCTGTGGCGTCCGGTCTACAACGTGCTCGAGGATGACCGGCGCAGCCTGCTGCTGATGAACCCCCGCCAACTCAAGACCGTCCCGGGCCGCAAGACGGACGTCAAGGAGAGCGAGTGGCGCGCGGATCTGTTGCGCCATGGCTTGCTGACCGCCAGCTTCATCCCGCCCAAGCCCATCCGCGCTTTGCGGGACCTGACGCGCTAGCGTAAGACGCTCGTCCAGCAGCGCGCCCAGGACATCTGCCGCTTGCAGAAGGGGGTGAGAAACAGCCACCCGCAAGCTGAGCGCGGTGGCCAGTGACGTCACCGGCGTCAGCGTGCGGCAGATGTTGGAAGCGATCGTTCGTGAGGAAGGGACGCCGCTGACGCTGGCCGAGTTGGCTCAGGGACGCGTGCGGGCGAAGATCCCCACGCTGCGCCTGGCCCTGGACGGGCGCGTGCAGGCCTATCACCGCTTCCTGATCCACGAGATCCTCGAGCACATCGCCTCCCTGGAGCGCGCCATCCAGCGGGCGCAAGGGGCCAGCGCGGAGCAGATGGCGGCGCACACCGAAGCGGCGAACCTGCTCATGACGCTGCCGGCAGCGGGACCCACGTCGATCGCGGCGATCCTGAGCGAAATTGGCGCCGATATGACGCGCTTTGCCAGCGCCGACCACTTGGCCTCGTGGGCGGGACTCTGTCCGGGCAACAAGGTCAGCGGGGGCAAGCGCCTGAGCGGGAAAACACCGCGGGCCAACAAGTAGCTGCGCACCATCCTGTGTGAACTTGCCTGGACCATCCTGCCTACGCCGGGGACCTACCTGCACGCACAGTTCCACCGCCTGGCGCGGCGCCGCGGCAAGAACCGCGCGATCCTCGCCCTCGCGCACAGTCTCCTCATCAGCATCTACCACATGCTGCGCGATCACCGTCCGTACCACGATCTGGGAGCAGACTACTTTGCGCATTTGGACGCCGAGCAGCTCGAACGCCACTACGTCCGGCAGCTCGAGCGCCTGGGCTATGAGGTACAGCTGACGAAAGTGGCGTCGTAAGCCCTCGCGTGCCACCCGATCATGCGAACACCTACCACTCACGTCGTCGAGTGGAGTGGGGTGTGCCTTCTTCGCTGACCTGCCGAGTGATTTTCAGACGATTTTCAGACGAATCGCCCACCGATCCCATCGAGGAGCGCACACCCGCCCGGCGGCAGCGCTCCTGGAAGGCGGCGGCAGTGTATTGACTGCCATGGTCGGAGTGATGAATCACCCCCGCCGCGGGACGGCGATGCTGCAGCGCCATGTTCAGCGCCGCCAGGACGAGGTCCGTGCGCAGGTGCGCGGCCATGGACCAGCCGACCACACGGCGACTGAACACGTCGAGGATCACCGCCAGGTAGAGAAAACCCTCCTCCCACGTGGGCACATAGGTGATATCGGCAATCCAGAGCTGGTTCGGCGCCTGGGCAGCGAACGCGCGCTGAACCAAATCTGGCGCTGGCTTGGCTGCGGGGTCGCGGTGCGTAGTCATGAGTTCCATATGTACACGTGGCGCACCGTAGGTACCACGGCTTGCCTGGTGGATCGCATGGATCTGCTCGGCGAGTTGTTCATCGGCGCGAAAGTGCGCCGATGGGGCGCGCTTCCGCCAGGCCCAATACCCGCTGGGGGAGACGCCCAGCACGTGGCAGAGCCGGACGACGGCATGGTGGGCCTTCTCGCGTTGCACAAACTCGTACACGTTCACCGGAGCGAGCCGGTCTCCTGCGCGAAGAAGGCCGCGGCTTCTTCGGAAAATGCACCCCCTGGTGTCGTTCTAGCTGTACCCGACCCCTGATGCCATGGCTCACGCCACCACAGGCGCCAAGGTGACGGTATAGCCGAGCTGCTCCAGGCGGCGCACGTGATAGCGCTCGATGCGCGCGGCTTCCAAGTGGTCGAAGTAATCCGCGCCCAAATCGCTGTAGGGGCGGTGATCCTGCAGCATGTGATAGATAATCACGAGGACGGTGTGCGCGAGGGCAATGACGGCTTTAAACTTGCCGCGCCGGCGCGCAATCCGCTGAAAGTGGGCGACCAGATAGTTGTCCTTGGTGTGACTCACCGCCCAGGCCACTACGCCGAAGACGCCGCGTAACCAGCGATTGCCCGGGGTGGTTCCCGCTTGCAAGCGTTTCCCGCCGCTCTGCTTATTGCCTGGACAGAGCCCCGCCCACGAGGCGAGATGCTTGGCGGAGGGAAAGCGGCTCATATCCACCCCAATCTCGGCGAGAATGGCCGCAGCGCTGGTGGCGCCCACGCCAGGAATCGTCTGCACGAGCGCGAGCGCCTCAGCATAGGGTGCGAGCTGGCGCTCGATCTGCGCTTGCACCTGCCCGATCGCCTGCTCGATCGCCTGCTCGAGGAAGTCAGCCAGGGTAAGTATCTGACGCAACAAGAAGCGGTGGTGATCGCTGACCCGCCCCTCGAGCGCCTGACACAGGACGGGAATCTGGTGGCGCATCCGGCCGCGAGCGAGCTGGGCCATCTGCGCGGGCGTCTGCTGGTCAGCAATTAACGCCTCGAGCATAGCGCGTCCACTGACGCCCAGCAGGTCGGTAGCGATGGTCCCGACCTTGATATTGGCGCTTTCCAGCACCTTCTGGAGGCGATTGAGCGCTTGGGTGCGCTGCTGCACCAGGCGCTTGCGGTAGCGCGTCAGTTCACGCAACTCACGGATCGCTCTGGGCGGAATGAAGCTGGCCTTGAGCAGGCCGTGGCGCAAGAGGTCGGCCAGCCACTCGCTGTCTTTGACATCGGTTTTGCGTCCGGGAACGGCTTTCATGTGCTGGGGATTGACGAGCACGACGATGCAACCTTCCTCCAGCAGGTTATACACTGGATACCAATACACTCCGGTTGATTCCAGGGCGATCTGCTCGACCTGCTGCTCCTCCAACCAGCGGTCGAGCCAGCGGTCGAGCGCCAACAACTCGGCGGTCATGGTACCAAAGGTGCGCGTGAGCTTCGTCACCAGCCCATTCGTCGCCGTCACCAGGACCGTCGCCACCACCGTTTTCTGATGCACATCGAGTCCGGCGCACCGTTCGTAGAGGACCTGCATGGTGGCCCCCTCCCTCCTGTCCCGCTGACGCATGAGGACACCAGCGAGCATGAACATCTTCAACGTCTCCAGCGGCGAGCAGATGGGCGGTGGGGGGTGTGGAGCGAACAGACAAGTTTCTTCGGCGTGCTTCCGACAGGAGTCGGAGCGACAGAGTGGGATCCTGGACACACCCGCAGTCAACTTTTTTCACGGGCAGATCGCACCAGTGCCGCGGTCGACGACTGCACCACCTCCCATCCAGCTCAGCATAGCCACTTGCAGCATGCCTTGCTGTACTCCGGCCTCACTCCGGCCTCACTCTGGCCTCCGGCGGTGGTGCGCCGGCTCCCTCACGCGAGGGCAGCGAAGCCATTTTCGTCCGAGGGGATGTCGCAACGCGACAGAGCGACTTTTTTAGAATCTCCCGTTCTTCGCGCAGGATGCGATTCTCGCGTCGCAGCCGGCGCAACTCCTCTTGCTCGTCAGTCGCCAGACCATCGCTGCGCTTGCCCTCATCCAGATCGGCCTGCTTGAGCCACAGCCGCAGCGTCTCGCTGGTCATGCCCAGATCGTCGGCAATCTGGCGATGAGATTTCCCACTGGTTCGCGCCAGCCGAATGGCCTCCGTCCGAAATTCTGGCGGATAGGGGGGCACGTGCTTCGCCATGGGAACACCTCCTTGGGGGCTTCACCCCCAACTGTACAGGTGTCCACCAAACCGAGGCACCATCACTCATTGAGACGACCCGTGGTCTGCTCATCACCGCGTTGCTGGATGCGAGACTGGCGGTCTTTCCGGTGAACCCCAAGACAGTCGACCGCAGGCGCAAGCCGTCTGGGGCCAAGACGGACGCGATTGACGCCTATCTGCTGGCCAAGACGGGGCGTAGTGACCTAGCCGACCTGCGACGCCTGGCGCCGGACAGCCCGCCGGTGCAAGAGCTCAAGGCGCTCACGCGCGACCAGGATGGGCTGATTCAGAGCCAGACCCGCCTGGTCAATCAACTGACCGCTTGTCTCAAGGCGTACTATCCGGTGGCCCTTGATCTGTTCACCAAGCTTCAGCAGCCGCTGACCTTGGCTTTCTTGCAGGCATATCCGACCCTCGAGGAGGCCCAGCGCGCCAGCGTGGACGACCTGACCATATTGTTGCGGCAGCATCGCCATCCGACAGCTGTCTCGACGGCGCACGCGCTGTGGGAGCGGCTGCACCACCCCCAACTCCAAGCGGACGCCGTCACCACCCGAACCAAGTCGCGCCTCCTGCTGGCGCTGGTGAGTCAACTGGCGCCGCTGCTGGAGCAGATCAAGCAGTACGACGAAGAGATCAGCCGCCTGGTTCTAAATCATCCTGACCGCGTCATCTTTGCGAGCCTCCCACGAGCGGGCACGCGTCTAGCGCCGCGGCTCCTGGCAGGATGGGGCGACGACCGGGAGCGGTATCGGAGCGCGGCGAGTGTGCAAGCCTTGGCCGGCACGTCGCCGCTGGCCTAGGCCAGCGGCGACTACGCCAAGGCGCATCGCCGCTACGCCTGCGTCAAGCCCTTCCGCAATGTGCTGTATCAGTTCGCCTGGCAATCCACCTTCCAGGAAGCGTGGGCGGCGGCCTATTACCGGCGCAAGCGGGGTGAAGGCAAGAGTCATAGCATGGCCGTGCGCGCCCTGGCCAACGTGTGGGTGCGCGTCATCTTCGCAATATGGCGCCAGCGGAACCAGTATGCCTCCGCCACCTTCCTGACGGCACAGCACGCCCACTCCGGCCGAGTCACTTAACCCCATGAGGGTTCAGTGGCATTTCGCCAAAATCATCAACTGTGCCAGATAACTAGCTCAGAACTCATGCCGCGTCGGTCCTCTGTGGTATCCCCCTTCAGAGCGACGGAGAGGTATAGATGGGGAGCAGCGCTTCCAGACTCCGGCAGGGGAGGTGGGATTGGTCCCCATTCGACCAGATGACACACAGCATCGGGTACATCAGACACCTTCGCCGACATGCTCAGGGAACCCCATCCTCTGAATGCGGCAAGCAGCACGTCACTGGGATGCCATCGGGACGTCGGCGATGAGGACGACCGGACCGGCAAAGCTGGACGCGCGAGCAAGCACCCGCCCTCCCGCGTCGTAGACGGCGGAGATGCCGTGGCCGGTAGATCGGACGATGGGCACACCGGCGGTGACGGCCGCCCACACCGCAGCGCGATGATGAATCTCCTCGTATTCTTTCCAGTCGTTCGACGGGACGAGGAGCATACCGCCCGCGCGGGAGACCGGCCGGACGAGGTCACCGTAGTCGAGGTCGTAGCAGATCACCCCCGAAACGCTGGCGATACCACTGCGCAGAAGCGCGGGACGCATCCGCCTTTGACGCTTTGGCTCACCGCCGCGCACAGGATGCTGCTTGTCGTAGGTCACAGCGATCTCGCCGGTGGAGTCGGCGATCACGAGCTGATTCAATTGGGTGTCCGTGTCGAATAGGCCGGCGGCCAAGACGGCCTTGCCCTGCTGCGCCCACGCCGAGAGGGCGTCCAGCCAGCGCTGGCGGCTCCCAGCATTGACGGTCACCGCTACCTCTGGGAGCACGACGACGTGCGCACCCTCGGCCAGCGCGCGCGCGACGTGGGACTCATAGCGGCGAATGGTCCCATCCACGTCCCCCTCCGGCATGATCGCCACCACACCCAGCGAGGGCGCATCGACGGAGACGGCCGCGACACGAATCAGCGGCGCCCGACGGACGCGGCGGAGGCGGAACCTGTAGCTCATGGCCCCGAATACTAGGGCACACGCGACAATCACCGCACCAGCGGAGGCGGTGATGATAGTATCTCGTGCAGGCGGAAGCGCGACGAGCGGCGTCGCGATGACGGCGGCGCTCAGGGCCAGCAGAGCGGAGACGGCGAGGTCTCCGCCGAGTCGCGCGATATGCACCGCCGGCAGCCAGCCCTCCTGCGAGACGATCGGGCCGTTTGCAAGTCGGCCGCCTTGGCGCTCGAGCAGGGCGCAGGCGCCCACAATCGCGAGAGGGAAGATCAGGAGGCCCCAGGCAGGGTTGTCCTTGGGCCACAGCAGAGCGGCCAGCGCGGAGGCGCTTCCCCAGACGACGGCGGCCAGCACCGTTAGCATCACCTCGAGTAGCCGATTGAACGGGAAGCGGCCCCACACGGACGGGGCGGCCAGAAGCGCGCCGGTGAGCAGCCCGACCAGGCCCGCCGCTAGCAGCGGCGACAGGTAGATGGCGGCACAGAGTGGGGCGAGCACCACCCACCCGATCCACGCCCAGCGGTGTGCGAGCAGTCCCAGGATACCACTGGTCAAGCCGAGTCCAAGGGCGAGCGTCAGGCTCTGGAAGGTCACCATTTCCGGGCTGCCTTTCTCTGTCTTGTCACTGCTGGTTGGACTGCAGAGGGCGCCAACACAGCCGCAAAGCACAGGTCTCGCCCGGTGCGGCGACCTTCATCTCCCGGCTCACGGGAAGATCTGGCTTTACGCGGTGTAAAGTTGACACCGTGTAAAGTGTAGGCTATAATTGACACCATGTCAAGTCTTCACACGGAAACGCCCGATACCGCGGATACGCGCGAACGCATCCTGCGTGCGACTCTCCGCCTCATGGAGCAGTGGCGCGGGCAGAGTGTGCGTGTCGAGGATATTGCGCACGCGGCGGGGGTCTCCCGGCAGGCGGTCTACCTGCATTTCGGCTCGCGGACCGAGCTCTTGGTCGCGACTGCTAGGTATTTGGATGAGCGGCTACAACTCCCCGAGAGACTCCAGCAGGTATTACATGCGAAAGGTGGGGCAGAGAGTATCGATGCCTACACGGCGTTCTGGGCAGCGTATATCCCGGAGATCTACGGACTCGCCACAGCCTTGCTGACTACCCGTGCGACGGATGAGGCCGCCGCGACGGCGTGGACAGACCGGATGACAGCTCTGTATGAGGGATGTCGCGCGGTGGTCCTATGCCTCGAAGAAGAGGGGACGCTGGCCGCAGAATGGACGGTGGAGACAGCGGCGGACTTCTTCTGGGCGGCGCTTGCGCTCGAGGTCTGGGAGCGTCTCACGCGCGAGCGCGGCTGGACTCAAGCCCAATATCTCGAAGGGATGCAACGAGTCATCAGGCGAGCGCTTCTCACGTGAGGAGCGAGAGTGAGTGGGGGAGCAGAGTCACCGCGTAGTCAGCCAGGGAGCGGCGGCAGCGCCTCGATGGCACGCTGCCGCCGCTGACAATCACCACCGTGAGCTTGCCCGTGGCATCAGGAACCTTGGTGGCGTCCAGAGTGGTTATCTGGCTCAGTAAATGATTTCGGCGAAATGCTTATGGAAGCCCGATAGGCAGGCCGTGCCCATGTCGCCGATTGCGTTCCCTTACCACTCGGTGACCAGGGTCAGTATTCTCTCTCCCTGACACTTTTCGCTCTCAAGCGTAGAAGGCAGGTGTCGCCAAGAAAAAGCGTTCCCAGTACCATGCATGGACCATTAAACCCGTGTCATGGGAAAGGAACGCTTACCAGTATGAACGCATCGGAGGCTCTGTGGCGCCAGTGGTCGGCGCAACTGCGCGCCTTCTTGCCAGAGCTGCATGGGCACCGCAGCAAAACGCTGGCCTTCTGTGTCCTTGGCGTCGTGCTGGCCGGCGCCACACGCCTGCCCAAGGTGGCCGAGGCTCTGGTCGGCATCAGTGCGGCCAAGACGCCCAGCAGCGCGCGCCGCCTGTCGCGCTTTCTGGCGAACCAACAGATCATCGTGGTCCCGCTGTGGACCCACCTGCTGGGCCAGTTCCTGCACTTCTGGCGCGAGCAACGCCTGGTCTTTGTGCTGGATGCGACGGCGCTCGATGACCGTGCAACCGTGCTGTATCTGGGCCTGCTGGTCCATTCGCGTCTCCTGCCGGTGAGTTGGCAGGTGCTGCCCGTCCACGAGCCCTGGGAGCAGCGGCAGTGGGACGTGGTCGGCGCCCTGCTCGACCGTGTCATCCCACACCTGGGAAGCGCCGACTGCACGCTGCTGGCCGATCGCGGTCTCGTTGGGCATCCGCTGGCGCGCCTGTGTCACCAACGCGGCTGGCACTACGTCCTCCGCCTGTCTGCTGCGCACACGGGTCAGCCATCCCGCGGGCGCTGGGCGCGCGGCTGGATCCCGTGTCGTCACCTGGTGACGCGGCGTGGACGCCACTGGGACGGCGCGGTCCAGCTCTGGCAGGAGCACCCGCTCGCGGCCCAGATCAGTGCGACCTGGGAGCCCGGGCAGAAGGAACCCTGGATCGTCCTCTCCGACCGATCCGCCGGACGGCAGCGCGTGCGCGAATATGCCCGCAGAATGCGCGTCGAATCGACCTTTCAAGACCTCAAACGGCGCGGCTGGGACCTGGAAGGAACCGTGCTCGCGGACCGCGCGCGCCTCGATCGGCTGCTGCTCATTGTGTTTGTCAGCCTGTGGTGGCTGGCGCATCTGGCGGCCTCGTGCATGCATCATGGACAGCGCGCCCGCTTCGATCGCCACGATCGCCGGGACAAGGGGATCTTTCGCCTCGGGCGGCTCTGGCTGCTCGATATCCTGCGGCGGACGAGCACCGAAATGAGTCTCACCCGGTGCTTACCCTTCCGAAACACCCCCACGGGATGGGCGTTCTCCCTACGTTTCTAAACGTTTCGAACAGGGTTTTGTCGCTGCGTCGCCTGTAACTTCGCGATGACCACTGAGGGGGTCGCGCGGCCATCGCGTAACGAGGCGGCCAAGCGATTCACCTCATCCCAGTGCGCGAGGATGAGGGGCTCGCGAATCGTGCGCCGCAGCGCCGGATCGAGGGAACCGTACGTAGCATGCCCAGCCACCTGCCCACCGTGACGCTGCATGCGATAGAGCGCCTGATCAGGCAGATCTTTGATGCGCGGCGCGAAGCGGTAGCCGAGCAACTCAAAGCAGCCAAAGATGAGTTCGCTGTAGCCACCGGTGTCGGTGTAGTGCTCCTTAATAGGGAAGGTATCCTGGTAGAGCAGCCCATCGAGCACATAGGTCGATTCGCGCATCTGACAGTTGACGACATCGACCCAGAACTGGCTGCCCTGGTCGGAGACATGGCTGATCAGCGTCACGCCGCGCTTCACGCCGAAGTAGCGTGGCTGATGCCGTCCGTGTAGCGCGGTGGCCGCCACCCCAAAGCGCACGCCGTCGCTCGAGGAGGTTGTGCCGTCGCCAAAATGGCCGGCGAGGGACAAACTATGCTGATACTGCATGAGCCGGGTAATCGCCTCGCGCACCGTCTCCTCGCGCAGATACCAATCCCCCACCCGTTGCAACTGGTGCTCCTTGAATCCCGCCGAGCGCGCCATCGTCGCCAGTCCCAGGTTCGTCCCTTCCGCGAGCAGCGCCGCAAAGAGCGCTGGACGCAGCTCACGCGCCTGCTCGGCCGAGGGCGCGCGCCGCGCGCCCAGATGTAGGAAGGCGTCGGTGAAGTGCGCCCAGCTATCGACCTCCATCAGCAGGTCTGGCAGACAGGGATGGGGCAAGGTATTCAGCAGCGCCGCGCGCATCCGCTGCGCCTCTGGCGGCGGTTCGACCCTCTCGAGCGCCTCGATGTGCAAGCGATCATGCTCGAGACGCAGAGTAGTCTGCTGCCGCGCGATGCGCCCCGAGACCGCGTACGTGAGGGTGTGCAGCTCCTCCCTGAGCCGCTCCAGATAGACCGCGCCATCCTCTGGCAGGCCCGTCTCGTCGTACCACGCGGCGCGCCGCGCGCTCCACTCCGCTGGCGAGTAGAGATCGGTATCCCACGGCGCGTAGCGGCGACTACCTGCGACCGTCAGATCACCCGAGCGCAGCGCGCCACGTACCTCATGCAGCAGGGTCATCTCCCACGCCTGACGCTGGACGCCCTCCGGCTGCTGGACCGCCTGCCTCCACTTGGAGGGTACGAACGCGAACGGAGCCTCAGCCGGAATCTGCGCGGCGCGTCCACTCTTCCCTTCCAGCCCGGCAAGCGTCTGCAGCGCGGCGAGGAGCGGATGCTCTTCGCGCGAAGATGACAAGTGAAGCGTCTGCAAGACGGTGGGGGTGAACGAGCGGAGGTGGCCGAAGCGGCGCCCAAGCAGGGAGAAGAGCGCGGTGACCTCGCCGCGCTCGAAGGCGTCGTACCGCGTGTTCTGCGCCTCCCAGCGCTCGCGTGGCAGATAGCGGAAGAGCGCGTCGCGGACGGTGTCGTTGGGAATGGTCTCGTCGACGAGGATCTCGTACAGGCGGCGCAGGTGCCGCGCGCTCTCCTGCAAGAGCTGCGCCCGCTGCGCCTTGGTGTTTGCGACCTCTGCGTCACTCTTGTCGAAGACACGCCCGACGAGGAGATCGAACATCTCGACGATGATATTGGTCACCTCCTCGCAGCGCACCAGCAAGAAGGCGAGCAGGAGAGTCGCGCGTTTCTCCGGCCCGTAGCGGCGGAGCGCCTGCGCCGAGAGGCGGCGCACGATGGCGGCCCACTGGCGCAGGCGGTTCAGCGTGATCTCGCCCCAGTCGATCGAGTCGACTGGGGCGTGCCCGCATCTCCTGTAAGCGCGCGCACTCCTGCAGGATCGCTGGCGCGGAAGCGTTGCGAGCAGGACGCGTGAAGCGAGCCAGGAGGCTCTCCTGCCCGTCCGAGTGGCACAGCTCATCCAGGCGACCGCGCTGCGGAGGTGAGAGTTGGGCGGCGACCGCGCCGAAGAGCGCTTCCTCGGCGCTGGCGCGCGTGGCGTAGATGAGGCGCTCGATCGTCGTCTCTCCGGCTGGGCGCAGCACGCCACGCTCGGCAAGCCAGTCGTCCGCCGTCTGCTGAAGCGCCGCCGCGTGACCCGTGTGCGCCACAGCGCCAAGCAGCATCTCCTTGAGCGCATCCTCGTCGGCGCGCGTAAATGCGCGCACGTCCAGATAATCGCGCACCTCACCGACTGCGTCCGTATGGGTCTGCTGGTGGCTGCGAAATCCATTGAGGACCGTGGGGGCGAGGTCGAACTGGCGCGCAACGGTGGCGATAACTGCGGTGGGAAGCGTCGTCACATCACGCACCTGGACGTGTTCGACCCGCATCCAGGTCAGCAGCAGGGCGCGTTCCAGCCGATGGGCGAATCCTCGCGCCCGCAGAATGAGCTGGTAGTCATCTGGCTCCAAGGCGAACAGGCGTTCGAGCGTATCAGGGTCGTCCTCCCACCGCATAGGCTCCACCTCGCGCGCTCTTCACCGTCTCCCTGACGATTTCCCTTGACCCGTTCTCTGAAGCTCTTGTTTGCGCTGTCCTTTATGCGTCATGTCTGCGACGCCGGAGCGAGCGCAACAGATCCGCCTTAACGGTTTCCTGCTCGACCTCAGCGTAGATGAGGGTGCTTTGGATGTTGCGATGCCCGAGAATCTTGCGGACGGTGGCCAAGGGGACTCCGGCTTTGAGCAGTAAGGTCGCGCGGCTGTGCCGCAACTGATGCATCGTCCCCTCGACACCCGCCTGGCGGCAATACTTCTGCCAGGCGTAGTGCGCCACACTGTATTCGAGCGGCAGGTTGCTGCCCCCATAGCGCCGGTCACCACGAAAAACCGAGCCGGACCGGATGTTCGAGAGCTTGAGATGGCGACGCAAGAGACGGATACTCTGCGGGGCGGCGGTCAGCAAGACGGTGCGCTCGCGCTGGCGTTTGCCAAACACACGCACCTTCTCATCATCGGCGGTGAGGTCCAGATCGGCGACCTGGACGGCTAACGCTTCGCTGATACGCATGCCGGTCTCATAGAGCAGCATAAAAAGGGCGCGATCGCGTGTGTGCGCGGCTGGAATCGCCTCGAAGATGCGCGCGACGGTCCCCTCAGCGAGAGGCCGCGGCTGTCGTTCGGGCGTCGGCCCCAGCGCAATACGCTCCATCGGATTGCGCTCCACCAGATCTTGACGCACAAGCCAGTGATAGAACGCGCGCAGCGTCGCGGCCCGACGACGTTGGGTTGCGCTGGCGACATCGCCTGCGGCCAGAAACGCTTCGATGCTCGCAACTGGAACGATGGCCAGATCATCGCCGGCGAAGGGAGCGAAGCGGCGCAGATCTCCTCCATAGGCGCGCTGAGTATGAACGGGAACACGACGGGCTTGCAGTGAGGTCACGTAGGCCCGAATCGTCGACAGGGTATCGAGCATGTCTAGCGCGCTCCTCGACTACTTCGACGACCTCATCGGTCGCCTTTCGCCACCTTACCAGATAACTAGGCCACTTGTCACGACAAAGACGCTGACAGGCCCCTAGACCAGCATGTCACGGCTCCGGTGTATATGGGCGCCCGGGAGCGCCACTCCTCTTGCATGGCGAGGGCATCCAACTCAATTGTACCAGATAACAACTATTATCGGGTACAGCAGACCGACCCAGCCGTGTCTGAACCGCATGTCCACAGGGCATCCCCTTGGAGGGCGAACGGCGATCGAGCAGGTCTGGATGCCACCTTTGCCTGTTTGGAGCCCCGAAACCGCTGTCCTGTGCCCCTGATTTAGAGTCATACGAAAGCGCGTCAGCCACACGAGGATTGCCGCTCGGCGCGCCTCGGTGAGTTGGCGCAGCTGCGGCACCTTCGCGACGATTCCGTATCGCGCCTGTGCCCGCATGCGATTTGGTGGCGCCACGGACATAGTGACCACTCCAGCCCCCAGCGCGCGCCCCGGTTACTCCCTCCAGCGCGCCCCGGTTCCGGACCGGAGATGCGTGCGGGCGCCGTCCGCAGCCCTTCGAGGGCAGAGAAGCGGGATCCCGCTTCGACAAGGAGCAGGCGCTCCAGTCGATGGCGTCTGCCTTAATCAGGAGCGTAGGCAGCGTGCGTAAGCAGGAGCCATGGGCGCACGGTGGCCTCCACACGCACGGCGGCCACCAGCTTGGTAAGCGTGGTGACGCCAGGCAGGAGCGCCCTATGATCGAGATGCCAGGCGGTCGCGCGATCAAAGAGGGCAGACGGCCCCTCGGTCGAGGTCTGGGCGCGTGTGGCGAGGAATGCACGAAGGTCCAGCTTCACCTAAACTATATGCTTGATAACCGAACGCCCGGCGAATCTCTCACGGGTGAGCACAGTCGGTCATCTTGCGCGTCGTGCAGGCGGACAGGTTGCTGAGGTCGTCGATCCCGAGTTGTGTGGCGACGTGGGCCACGATCTCACTGAGGACGTCGAGGGGACCAGGCAAGAAGGCGCCCAGGAAGTGGACGGATCCCAACACCAGCGCAAAGCCCAACCGCATGTGCGGCCGTCGGCGGCGAGCGACTAGCGACCGATCAGCTCCGTCGAGGAAGAAATGGCGCTCCAGTTGCGCGCGTGACGCGCCAGCCGCGAGGGCGTCACATCCTCGCCCCTACCACTCCTTTTCTTACCATTAGTCCTCGACCCCCTAATTCGCTTGCCAGACTTGAACAGAATAGTCCGGAGAGATGCCGCCGCCACCCCCTCCCGACGCGATCTTTGAGCCGTCGGGGGACCAGGCCACCGCGAAGACAGGGCCGGGATGACCACGATAGGTAAATACCCCCTGCCCGTCGCTGGCATTCCAGACCTGGACAATGGGTGTGAGATCTATCGGAGAGTCGGTGTGGTGAGCCGACCCTGATACGATGCGAGCGCTATTAGGCGCCCAAGCGAGCGAAGAAGTTCCGTTTTGCTCGAATTTATTCGACAGGTGTGTCTGGTTAGCCGGGAAGACCTCGATCTCACTGAAGGGATATTCATCAGCAACCGCTATCCGTCCGCCGTTCGGCGCCCACGCGACATGCAGCGCGGTAGTATGATAGTCCTCATACTCCCTAATGTGAAGCACGTTCTTTCCCGTCGTTGCGTCCCAGATCAGAACGCTGGCACTATCGCTTGCTGATACGATTTGCGACCCGTCGGGCGACCATGCCAGTGAGCTGATGGCGGATTGCTTGTCAAATGTATATATGAGAGTGCCCGACTTGGCGCTCCATACCTGCACGCGCCCGCCACCCGAAGCGATGAGGGCTCCGTCAGGCGACCACGCAACCGCACTTACGGAGGAATCATGACCACGATACACGAAGTCGACCTTTCCTGTGGCGGCTTCCCATACGTGTACCGTCGCATCTTCGCCTGTTGAGGCGATTTGAGCGCCATCGGGGGACCAAGCGACGCTCGTCACCTTGCCAGAATGGCCAGCGAAGGTGACAATCAAGGAACCGGTAGCAGCCGTCCACACTTGCACAGTCCCATCTTCGCTGGCAGAAGCGATCTTCTGACCGTCCGGCGACCAGGCGAGCGCACGAATGAGGCTCCTGTGGCCGCTATATACACAGTACCGGCGGGTGCCGAGAAGGGCCCCTTCGTGATTTGCGATGAGCAGACCGCTGCCGGTCACAATGGATAATCCCGCGACCCCAACAACCCCCACCCCGACCCTCACGAAGGTGCGTCGACTGATGGGTGGCTGAAGATACCTCAAGACGCCTCTGATGTCCTTATCAAAGTCAGGGTCGGCGCTCCGGACAGAACGTCCGTTGAACTTCGCAATCGCTCGGATACTGTCCGGAAACAACTCTTCGGGAGGCATCACCGCGCCGTCAACGAGCAAAGGTATGATGCGAAGGCGGTGCTGCAATGCCAGTTCCATCTCCCACCGAACGGGATCATTGGGATTCTGCAAGCGGTTGCGCCCCTGCTCATCGTAGAGCCAACGCGTACCAATAACGATAAGTTGCACACCCGAGCGCACGATAGCTCGCTCAATGCGCACGCGGAAATCCTCGGCGAGCGGAATGTCATCGACATCCTTGAAGACTCGCTTCCTTCCAAATCGAGCTACCAAACGGTCATATACTCGGCCCACCACGGTCGCCGTGTCAGCTCTCCGGTAGGAGATGAAGATGTTTTTCACTGATCTCTCCTATGCTCTGTTCGAAAGGCTTTGCTCCCTGCGCTCCTGGGCGCGGACTGCGCGCTTCGCTGGAGATGGCGACGGGATGAGGTGGGATCATGAGGGTGACTAGTCTCGGCAAGCATGCCAAGTACCAACTGAGTGAATCGCGCGAAATGCCGCACGTTGCGAGTAGTCGAGCAGTAGTGGGCTGTTTCCTCAGCTTTGGACATGACACCGCCTGCAAGTGGTGAAGCTGTGGGTCACGCCCGTAGCTCCCATGCCGAAGATGGCACCTGCGGGATGACCCAGTTGATAGCGTTTCGGAGCGCTAGGTTGAATAGGTCCTAGCTGTGAGCGGGATGTCCGGCTGGGAACCGCCTATGGGGAAACTCAGGCGCAGAGTGGCGTGGTACGTCACATAACACTGAATCCAGGACTGAAGCGACACCGTGATGGCGCTGGCTCCCTGTCCTGCTGCGAGCGTCCCACTTGGCGGGCTACTGTGGGCCCACGGAGTGGCGTCGCTATATTCGGTGGGAACAAACTGCCAGGTGACGGGCACATTGCCGGACAGATTGTCGATGGTGATCATATACGTGGCCCCGCCGATGCACTCCGAGATCGCATCTTGGTTCTGGGAGACCACCAGATTTGGGTGCGGCGCGGTCGGCGTTGTGGTCGGGGTCGCGGTAGGTGTGGCGGTGTCCGTTGGGGTAAACGTCGGATCAGAGTAGGTCCTGCCGGGGGATTCCTGATCAGTCAACGTTCCTCGCCACAACTCGTACGCGGCGAGGAGTGCGCCGCTACCTACCACCAGCGTCGCCGCGAATCCAAGCGCCGCCCCGATGAGCGCCCGTCGCGGCGCGCGCCTGTTCGCGCCTGCCCTCGTCCCAGGCGCTCCTGCGGCTGGTCGCAGTTGACGTCCGCGCTGATGCGCAAACTGGTACCACACCGGAACGGCCGCCTGGGCAAATTGGCCGAAGCTGTCCACCACGGTCACCCGAGCGGTCGTCAAGATGGTCCGCGCGCCGGGCGCGCCGCTCATCAGCGGCGCAGTGGTGAAGGTCCAACGGAACCCGTGTTCAAGGGCGCGCGCAGGCACGAGGTCATTGGACCAGAGAAAGTCGTAGGGAGGATACGATCCTGGTGGCAGCGGCGGCGTCAGCGGCGCGCGGTAGAAGGGGCGCATGAAGCGCTCCACCACGCGCCCGACGGCGCCGAGCGGAATGCCGACGATGCGCGCCTCGACCGTGACGCTGATTGGGGCTCCGGGCGCCGCCTGCACCGGCGTTCCCAGCTGGGTGATTGTCACCTGTGGCGCGAGGTCTGGCGGCTGCGGCAGAAAGGGGTCGGTGGCACGCGGAAGCGCATAGAGCAGCGTCACGGTCCCCTCCTCGACTAGCAGCTGTTGCGCGTCTGCCTCGACAGACACATCCGCGCCAGGGATCACAAAGCGCTGCCGCAGTCGCAGGATCGTTGTGACCGCATCGCTTGCGCCCCCTGGGGTCTGCGCAATGGCCAGCAGGCGGAGCAGAATCGTGTGCCATAACGCACTCGCGAGGCTGGGGCCACGCGTCTCCAGCGCCGCTGGGAAGCCCGTGACAGATAGCGCCGTCACGACCAATCGCCCGCTGTCATCGATCGCGCTGGCAAGCCGCGCCTCAACGTCGTACGTAGCGCTGTCAAGCGCCAGTTGTCCGCTAAGCACGATCACGCTAGGATGAAACTGGACGCGCAGCGACTCCCACGACCCAGCATGTGATGCGCCACTCACGACCAGAACGTCCCTGAGCGCGCCCTGAGCGCCCATCTGGGCGAGGAGCTGGTTCATGCCGCCGGATGAGATCACCAGCGCCACATTCTCGCGCGTCGCGTTGCTCCCCGTAGGAGGGCCAAAGACTGCTGGAATGGTGGAGGACGCCACATCCCCACCACGCTCTCCTGGATCAAGAGCGAGACTGAGCGCCAACACAGGCGCGTGCCCACTGCGTATGACACGCGCCTGCGCTGCGCTCGCGCGTATCGTGTAGGGAGGCCCCGCCTCGGCGGCTGCGCGCGCTGGACCGCTCCCCGCCAGCTGGCTCGGCGCGGCGGATGGCAGGTGGAGTGAGAACGAGGTGGGCAGATAGGTGATCGGCGCACGCGTGAGCGGACGGAGCAACTCGGTGAGAATCAAGGGAATCAGCAGGGGATACTCGGGTGTGAAGTCGACCTGCGGACGCACGAACGCGGGCAGCGGCGCGCCACCATAGGCGATCTGCAGCTCCTGCAAGCGCAGCCCTGTCGCTTCAGGAGGGTCAAGGCTGACGACAGGCGCGCCGCCGTCGTTGATGGTCAGACGGGGCTTGCGGGCGAGGCCGATGCGACCGCCCAGCGTCACGATGCGCTGAGTGGCGCGACTGCGCGCGCCGCCATGCAGGGGTATCACGAGCTGTAGCGGGCCATCTCGCTCGTCGGCGGAGAGAAGGATGGAAGGCTGTTCCCACCAGACCTTGACCTCTGGCGCGCTGGGAGCGAGCGGCTGGGTGAGTTGACGAGGGATGACGCCGAGCCACTGCAGACGACCCGACATCGTGGCGTTCAGGCTGTGCGCGAGGGCGCTGGAGACGGCGTCCTGGCGCAGTAGGATCACCAGATCAGCGAAGAGCGCGCTCGACATATGCAATTTATCCTTTTCTTGATGACGTGTAGTGATGGAATGGACTACGTGATGGCGGGTATGTCAGACAGCCACCCCTGCGGACGACCGAATCGCGCCACCTGTCGCAAGGCGCCAACGTTCCGCGCTGGTAGCGGTGCTGAGCGCGTACATGCGCCCACTAAAAATCCCCAAGTACAGTGTGTCTTCTTGCTGCATGCGCCTTCCGTGGGAGCGCATCGGCCCGCACGGACCGGTCGAACCACTTCGGCTCTTCGGTCTTCGACCTCCTCACAAGGCCTGCGTTTCACCCACCCGTGGTGTTCATCCAGCAGTCCGAGAAGTTGCCACCGTTCGACGTGACCGTGAATGTGCCCTGATCAAAATAGCCGTCGGTTTGACCCCAAAAGGTGAAGCTGCTTCCTGGGAGGAGAGCGCCCGATTGAGGAGAGGGGGTGTCCCAACTCTGCCCAATCCACCCGTGCGGATCGCTGATCGTTACCGACCAATTGAGTGGTTGCCCTCCTGCATTTGAGAGCGTGTACAGTCGATAAAGGAGGGGATAAAGACCCCTGACACCCTTTGGCCACAGCCCCACCGCGCACGCAGGAGGTAAGGGCTCCGGACCTATTTCGCCCAGTGTGACGGTCAAGAGCGCAGGGGGCGGGGGAATTGGCGTGGGGGTAAACGTGGGCGTGAGTGTCGGGGAGGTGGCGGGCGCAGAAGTAGAGGTAGGACGAGGATTTGCTGTTGTGGTCACTGCTGGACTTGGTGTATCAGTGGCGTCGACGCTCAAGGTAGCTGTTGATCTTGGCGCTACGACGACTGGCGGAGAGGTGGGCGTCACAGAACCGCCAAGCGCGGCGTTGGCGATTCCACTTCCGCCGACCACCGCCGTCGCTACGGACGCAATGACCAGGGTTGTCAGCGCCACAGGAATCAGTCGGCGTGGCGATTGGAGCAGCGCGGGGGCCGCGGTGGGAAGCAGGGTCCGCATGAAATGGGGAAGTCTCATTTGCGTGGCCGGAGAAGCGATTGGTGTCCCTGCGCCCGCGACCTCGGCAGATGTGACTCCGACCGCATCGGGTGCCGCTGGTGAAAGCGTTGGCGCCACTGGCATCTGCGGCTGCGTCGGCGCTTGAGCGACCTGTTGCGGCGCGTTCCGCAGCGCATCAAAGGCGCACCGCTTCACCTCGCCCAGGAGGTTGGCCGTGCGCCACACCACGTAGCCAATAGGGGCAAGGCCCAAGACAAGAAGATTGAGCACAGGGATCAGCGCGGCCACGAGGCCGACCCGCTCTATGCGTGTGCGCGCCCGACGGAGCAGGGGAAGCAGCAGCGCGATCTCGAGCGCCTCCGCCGCAATCCCAAGCGCCGTGGCGGACACGAAGAGCGCCTGTTGGAGCGCGTAGTCGACGGCGAGGTGTTGAAACTGGATGACAATCACTACGAGAAACAACGCAGCCGAGATGAGCGAACTTGCGAGAGCTGTGCCCAGCAACACGAGCACAATGCGCGCTGGCGCGCGCGGCGTCGCCGTATCCATCTCTGGAGCCTCCAAGCGTGATCTATAGATACGCCAGCCATCAGCGCTTTACGCCAGCGGGAGTGGCGCCCGGATCGACACGCGCGGCATGCTACCGCGCCTGTGCCGCTCACTGCACACTCAGGATTCGAGGCGTCGACCAGTTGAGCGGTTCAGAGCTGGTCGTAGAGGCGGTTGTAGGCGTCGCGCATCCGCTTCGCCTTGCGCACGCGTTTGGGCATCGTTACCGCGTTATACAGCCCGACTCCCAATCCAGCGACGACGCCGACGAGCGAGAACGACTGCGCCGCCCCTGCGCCACCGAGGGCATATCCAACGCCAAATGCGATCGCGCCCAAGATCACCGGTGCGAAGATGAGGCCCAGGACGGCGCTCACGAATCCTGCGCATCCGCTTGGTGGATCATTGATTCCCTTGTAGCCCCAGTACGACATCGTAATCTCCTCTCGTGCGCCTGTCCGCGGTTGTGCGAGATGGCTCTGGTTGACTAGTGGAGCCCCTTGCTCCAAACACCATGCGCCCTTCCAGCGTCCCACCCGATGAATCTATGACCTACTGACGCATCGGTATGCAGATCGACAGAGTACGCGGTCTGTGGCATCGTGGACATGGCTTTTATTCAACCGCACATGACGTCGATGGGAACGGTGCGGCCGACCGCTGTCACCCGGATGTGGTAGCTGGCATTGTTCTTCGGGATGACGTCGACATGCTGCCCAACCCGTGAATGGGGAGGAACCACTCCACTGGTGACGCTCAACCGCAGGGAGGACGGGAGGATGGTCGCCAACCATGCCAAGGCTTGATCACCCGCATTGCCGACGTTGAATCCTTCGGCGTTGGGCGTCCCGGAGCAGGGCCGCTGGCAGCTATAGCCTGCGTTTCCCCCGTTGCAGATGCCCGGCATGTCGCTGAGGAAGAGGATCGGCCCCGTCGGTCGAGAAGTCGTGATCCCGCCACTGCCGCCTCCATCATCACTACCCCCTCCGCCAGTGTCATTCCCTCCACCACCCCCTCCGCCGCATGCCAGCAAGGTCAGGACGAGGGCGAGACATGCTACACTGGTTCGGAGGTTGGCGCTGGCACGATTCCACATGACTGCTCTCACCTTTCCGTGTTGGGCGAACAGTGCGGCTAGTGATTCGGAGCCCAGCGCTGCAACGTCCACACGTTGCGAATGTTCCCGCTCGCCTGAGCATCGCGGCGCACCGCCGGGCTGCGCCATCCTCTCTATTCAGCGAGTGACCACAGCAAAATTGGACAATGGCTTTCAACCGTCTGCACACGTCCTGTGCTGAGGTGACAAGAGCTTGCGGCCTAGCTTTCCAAGCGCTTATCATGTTGCGCGCGCCAGTGGACTATGAGCACTATGAGAGTCGCACGTCAGCAGGTGACATCGATGGGTACCGTGCACTCAGCGGCGGTCACCTTAATGTGGGAGCTGGAGTCGCTCCGTGGGAGCGCTTCTGTCCGCTGCCCGACGCGCGCATCGGGCGCGACTACGGCCTGTCGTGGTGGGTGTCGCGCCCGAATGCGCCTCGCAGAGCAGTGAACAGCGGTGGCGACCGACGGCCGCCTGCTGTTGGCGCCGTGAGCGTGGCGTCTGGCGCTGACTTCGATCCCTCCTCAACTCTAGGAGCGGAGCGAGCCAGCGGAGGTGAGATCGCCCTCGTAGGTGGTGACCGCTACTCCCCCAGCCGGTCCGGTTTGCGTATGGATATTGGTGTCGGAGCCGCTTCCGCTGGCTCCCTGGAAGCGCCCAGTTCCGCTGGTGACGACGTAGGTGTCGTTGGCCTCGTTGGACCCGCCGCAACCGGTGAGTCCGGTTCCGCTCATCGTGAGCGTGTCGCCGTTGGCTGCCGTCAGCATCGTGGTCCGTGTCTCCGGCGCGCACCCGTTCTGTTGGTCAGCCGGATTGATGTCCACCACGATGTCGCTGTTCTCGCTGATCTCGCCCAGGTGCGTGGCATGACCAGTCCCAACGGCCGTGATGCAGGCAGACCATTGTCCGCACCTGGCGATGGTATACGTCTCGGAAACACTCGCCTGAAATGGGACCAGGCTCGCCGCAGAGGTATGGGACGGACGCAGGACCAGTGCCGTCGCCGTCAGCAGGACCGCGAGCACCGGCACGGAGGCTACCAGCAACATTCGTTTGCGCATGAGCATAGTTTCCCTTCATGGGTTGCTTGGAACGTCAAGACGTCATGTACTGAACCGCGCCCAGGGCCTTCCACGCTAAGGCCTCAGTGCCCCACCCCCTTTTCTGAAAAGCTGTCTGCAGTGAAACTGCTGCCAACGTCGCTGGGAACTGCGCGATCGGTGAGCCGCGCAGGATTCCGTGAGATCCACCTGGACCTTCCGGTGGCGCCGTGTCCGTTGCGCTCACCATCGGTCCTCACCATCGGTCCTCACCGTCGGTCCTCCTCGTCATCGCCGCGGAGTGACGCATGCGCTTCATGCAGGCGCTGGCTCAAGATGGTGAGCAGATGGATCGCCAGATCTGGATATTCGCGCAATGTCACCTCAAAGTCCCAGGTCCGCAGCACCAGTGTGCGGCTCGCTTCCACCGCCGTGACGCTCGCAGCGCTCGGTCCGTCCTCCAGCAACGCGCGCTCACCCACCACTGCGCCGCTGCCCACCACGCCGATCTCGCGCTCGGCCCCCTCGCCATTCTCTTGGCGCGCAGTGATGCGCACACTGCCGGACGTGAGGATGAAGAGACCCACGCCTCCACCGCCCTGGCGCACGAGGACGTCGCCGGGGGCATACTCGCGCTCGCGGCAGGCGTCACCGAGCCAGGCCAACTCGCGCCGAGACAGGTCCTGGAAGAGCGGGGCCTGTGCCAGCAGTTCCTCGTACATGGTGGACTCTTTCCCCCTCGCGCCTCGATCGACGCGTGGACTGGGAGGTGACATGGTCCAGCATCGACGTCCTCGATTGACCGTGGAGCTATCTCGCTGGCAAGTGTGCCCGAATCAGTGGATCAACACCAGACACAACTCATACTGGGATTCCACTGAAAATCACACACGAATCCACACACGCTTCCCGCAAGGCTCGCCCGACAACGTGCTATACTGCGCCCGACAGGCAGGGTACGCGCTGCGCGCGCTGCAACGACCAGGGCGACTGGGCGGTAGTAGCTGGCCGGCGGCCTTCGCACGCTCGCTGGCGACGCGTCAGACTAGGCGCATGCATGCGCGTGCGGGATGAGATGCCTCTCGGAGAGGAGGAAGAGATGGGGGGAGCTGAGGCGAAGGACGTCCCACCACCGCCCTTTGGGGCACTGCTCAAACACTATCGCCGTCGGGCGCAGCTGAACCAAGCGGGATTGGCCAAGGGCGCGGGCTACAGCGACAGTCACATCAGCATGCTCGAACGCGGCGAACGTCTTCCGACCCCCACCACGGTCGACCTGCTGGCGCAGGCGCTCGACCTGGAGCCGCACGAGCGCACCGCCCTCCACGACGCCTTGCGGCGCGCGCGTGAGACGGCGATAGAGCAAGACTGGTCGGCTCAGGCGTTCAGCGCATCGCCGCCAGGCGCGCTGTCGCCTGTGGCGCGGGGTGACAGCTCGCCGCCCGCCTGGCCGGTGGGCGGCTTTCTCGGCGCGGCGCCTGAGGCGCCCCTGGTCGCGCGTGAAGAGGAACTGGTGCGGGTCGACGCCACGCTCGCTGCCGTGGAAGGTGGCGCGGGGCGCCTGGTCGTGCTGGCGGGCGAGGCAGGGATCGGCAAGACGCGCCTGGCGCAGGAGGTGGCGCAGCGCGCCTGGGCGCGCGGCATGCTCGTCGCCACCGGACGCTGTTATGAGCCACAGCAGGCGATCGCATATTATCCGTTCGTCGAGGCGTTGGATGCGCTGTACCGGGAGGCGCCAGCCCACGTGCAGGCAGACGCGCCCAAGCGTTGGCCCGAGGCGCTGCGCTTGCTGCCGGAGCGCGACGCGTCGTCGGCAGTGGGAGCGGGCGGGGGGGACGGCCAGCAACGCCTTCTCTGGCAGGTGACCGGCTTTCTCCAGACGGTCGCGGCAGTGCGGCCGGTGGCGCTCCTCGTGGACGACCTGCACTGGGTGGATGAGGCGAGCCTCGCCTTGGTGCAGCACCTGGCGCGCCAGACGCGCGGAGACCGCCTGCTGCTCGTAGGAACCTATCGCGACAACGAACTGCGGCGCCAGCGCGCGTTGCGCTCTGCGCTCCATGAGCTGGAGCGCGAGCGCCTGCTGGAGCGTGTGGCGGTGCGCCGATTCGACACTACGGAGACGGCGGCGCTGGTGGGCGCGCTGCTGGGGAGCGCGGACGCCGCCGCCGACAGCTTGGTCGAGCTGGTCCAGGGCGCCACCGCGGGCAACCCGTTCTTCACGCGCGAGATGCTCCTGACCCTGCGCGCGCGGGGTGATCTGGCGCTCCAGGCGGGCCGCTGGCAGACGCGGCGCGCCGCTGAGAGCGCGCTCGCGCTGCCGGACACGGTCCGCACGGCGATTGCGGAGCGCGTGGCGCGGCTGAGCTCGCTGGCCCAGGCGGCGCTACAGGCGGCGAGCGTGCTCGGCGAGGTGTTCGGCGCGGCGACGCTGCAGCGCATGGGGGAGTGGACGGAGGCGGAGGTTGAGGAGGCGCTGGAGGCAGCGTTGCTGGCCGCGCTGCTTGGCGAGGCCGGACGGGGCGACTACCGATTCGCCCACGCGCTGACACAGCGCGCGGTCTATGCGGAGATCCCGCCGCCGCGCCGCCGCAGGCTGCACCGCGCAGCCGGGGAGGCGCTGGAGCGAGCGGGGGAGCAGGCGCGGCTGCGCCAGGCGGCCAGGTTGGCGCGGCATTTTCTGGAAGGGGACGCCATCGAGCGCGCGCTCCCCTATGCGCTGCTGGCGGGCGGCCAGGCTGCGCGGTTGTATGCGTGGGGCGAGGCGGAGCGCGCCTATCGCCTGGCGATCGAGCTGGCGCGCGAGGTCGGCGACCACGCGCGTGAGGCAGAGGCGCTCGAATGGCGCGCCCACATCTGGTACCGCTTGGGCAATTACGCCGAGGCCATGACGGACCTGGACGCTGCGATCACCCTTTATCGACGGCTTGGCGACTGGGAGGGGCTGGTGTGGGCCACCACCGCCTGGGCAAAGGCGGGCGATCCGCTGGGCCATGCCGCCGCGTCGCTCGCACGCATCGACGACCTGGTGACGACGCTGGCGGCGCAGGTGGACCGCCGGGTTGGGACTGCGGCGAGCGGGGATCATGAGGGTTCCCTCGAGGAGCGAATGAAGCAGGCGAGCACGATCCTCACCCCCTTCACTGCGGCCCGCCTCTATACGAGCCTTACAGCGCGCATGGTCATCCTCGGGCGCTATGACGAGGCGCTGTGGACCAGCGAACAGGCCATTGCGTCATTGGCCAGAGTAGACCCCGCCGAGGCACGGTCACCAGAAAGGGAGCGCCTGCTCGCGCTCCAACACCCGCTGGCGATGGGAAGCATCGCACGCTCCTTCCGAGCGTATGCGCTGCACGCCCGTGAGCGGCCGCTCGAGGCCGTGGCCACCTTGGAGGACGCCGCGACGCTGGCCCGCGAGTGCCAAGACATCGATGCCCTGTTCATGACGCTGGGATGCCTGGCGGAGATCCGTGGACTTGGAGGTGAGATAGGCGAAGCGAAGAGGATCTATCTCGAAGTGCTAGGGGTCGCTCGCGAGCGCGGAGATACCCCCTATGCCGTCGCAACGGAGTGCGCGATTGGCTCCCTCGCGCTCATCGCAGGTGATTGGGCCGAGGCGCGCCAATGCTGCGAACGGGCGGCGCTCGAGCTGGACGCTTCAGTTCCCATGCAGGCTGGAAAGATCAGTGACGCTGCGGTCCAGCAGGCGGTGTTGAGCGCATGGCTGGATCTGCTGACGGGCCACGAGACCGTCATTGGGCCGCCACCCATCGTTGTACTCGGCCGCGCCCTGGAGCCGGACGTCGACGACGACTACCGACTCTTCGCGGCGCGTGCGCTCGCAGAACAGGCGCTCGTCGCGGGCAACGCGCGCGAAGCTAGCGCCATCGCACGCTCGGTCTTGGACGGCACGGCGGAAGATTCGCAGCACACGCCGGGGCTGCGCGCGCTGCTGGCCTGGGCCGAATTGGAGCTCGGGCATGAGTCCCAGGCCATCGCGATCGCGGCGCAGGCACGGCGCTCGGCGGAGGCGCGGCGCAATCGCCTCGCGCTCGTCGATATTCTCCGCATCCAGGCGTTGATCGCGATGCGCCAAGGTAGATGGGAGGAAGCGACGAACGTCCTCGACGAGACGCTCGCGCTGAGCTGCGATCTGCGGTATCCGTACGCCGAGGCGAAGGCGCGCTACACCTTTGGTCATCTCCATGTGGCAGAGGGCGAACCGCTGCGGGCGCGCGAGGACTATGAAGCGGCGCTCGCCCTCTGCGACCGGCTGGGCGAGGGACTGTACCGCCCGCACATCACGAAGGCATTCGTGGCTGCAGGAGGCGTAATCTCGGAGCAAGCGGATTGATAGCGCCAGTTCGCTACGCCATGTGCATCGGGCGCCTGGGCGCACCTCGCCGTCGTCAGCGCAGATGTGCCAGCCGGAGAAGTCCTTGGGCTGTTCGCGGCCCGGCGGTGCCGGTCGCCGCTTCACACGCCTCGACGAGACAGGCCATCCTGGAGGGGCGCCTCCATAGGTCGTGCGCATCCTGACGCGCACGGCGCCAACAAGCAGCGCGAAGGGAGGAGACTCCGCCGGTGTACGGATGTGTGCACCGTTCAGATATGATAGCGCTAGCGTATGGCACGGTCAGCCCCCCAACCACGGTGGGGTTCTCCGTCAAGTTGGGAGGGTGCCTACAGGACTCCTGTTGCAACTCGCATGGGAGCAGAACGCATGGTGGGCATCACAGCCTCGGGACAACAGTGACACCTCACTTTGAGATAACTCCTCCGACGACAGGCGACGGGACGCGCCACACCATTCTCAACCGTTCTCATTCGCATGGCCAAATTTGCTAGTTATCTGGTACAGTAGAGCATTTCGTCAGGAAACTAACGGAAGGCCAGTACCACTCGTTGTTATGTCTAGCATTTTCGTCTTGTTGTCTCAATAGGTCTTTCTGCAGTGCTGTCACGGTTGCATCTGGCGTCGGGGCACTTTGTGGAGTAGGAACAGGGGTTGGTGTGGATACGGGTGTTGGGGTCTCTAACGCGGACGCGAGCGGTTGGGTACCGGGTGCCCCTGGGTTAGTGGTAGGTACGTTGCCTCTGTCCCTGAAATTGGCCGCAGCTCGAGCCATGCCAAACGCAGGTGCTATGGCATCGAGTGCGACCACTGCTCCGGCTGCTCCAGCTAACCGCAGCCCCGCCCCAAGCAGCCTTCGTCTGCCTTCATCAACAGTTTCTAGTTGATCTGCTCCGGAAGTCTCTGGTCTATCTGGCATACGGCTTACGGTACAATACCCGTTTGCTGACTGTCAATCGGATTGCAGGTGTCGATAGCCCCAACCATATATTGATAGAAAGGTTCATCGCGTGTATGGCCCTGACTGAGCCTCTTCTGGGATACTGAGCCGGCTCGGGATTTAAATCCCCTCAGGCCAGTGCTACTTAAGCTACCATCGTGTCTAAGCCGCCTTTGATGGATCGATGCGCCATTCGTCAAAATGCTCGGCTAAATAACTCCTTAGCTCAGGGTTCAATTTAAATCCCCTTACCCCAGCCAACCAAGCTAACAGATACGGAAGCGCTCGGGTTTGAAAATTCGCGGGCGTTTCTTTCGTTTTTCGATCTGTTATTTTGGGTTCGAATCCCCTTTGTCTGTCTTGACACTTTGGTAGAGCGCTGTAACCACAAGGGACAACTTCCTACCACACAGCGACCACATATGGCACTTCCTGATGACGCGTAGGTCAGTATCGGGAACGGAGCGCCGCTATCTGGGCGGGCAGAGGAGTTACGTGGTGACCTACAGAGCGTTTCATTTACATGTCGCGAGAAACGAGATAGAGCAGACAGTCGTACATCGCTGACTTAATCTTAGTACTTGGTGATTGCTCACCAACGTGTGGAAGTTTATCTATTGCATAGCTGTGAGGGCGTGATTTGAGCCGGTTTCTAAGTTTTTGCGTTTCGGAACCAGAGTACACGATAAGAGGTACAGCACTAAAATAGAGGGATTGCTTATTAAAGAACGTTTCAAGCAAGAAGTGCTCCATGTGCTGCAGTCCCCATTGTGGGGTCTGGCTCAAGATGCCCGAGATTACTAATAGCGGATTGCCTTGCTGTTCACACTGCTTTAGCAATGGTGACGCATCTTGCGGCGCAGTCACGGTCATTAGGCGGAAATCTCTTACTGCATCTTCGTCGCCTTCAGCGTTTATCCGTTTCAGTAGACGTGTGGCAGTGGCAGACAGCGCGTCAGTAACAGCCAACATGTCATCTATCATGACCACGTCCACAGGAGGCAACGGCAGGATCGCTAGATCAAGTGCAGCCATCACCTTTCGTGCTGCTTCACTAACCCTAATGTTTTCGACATTGACCCATTGGCGAGTAAGCAAGAAACCATCGATTATCGTAAAGACCAGAAGCATTGGCACGATTCGCTTGCGCTTAATCAGGGCAAGCGCAATTTCGTCCTGAAGTGCTTCCGATTTCCACGAGTCAGGGGTTACAGCAACAAGGACGACATCGCTTTCCAACAGTTTCTGTTGTCGAGCAATCAATCGTTGCACGTCAGAACCAAGGCTCTGATCGTCAAACCACACGTCATGGCCACTCAACAGTTTAAGCTTCCCACTAAGTGAGGAGCACCATGGAGTGTCCCCTGAAGCGCAAGAGATGTAGATTCTCATCTAAGGTAGCCCCAGTACACGATACGCGGCCTTCTACGATGGAGCACACCCCCGCTCAAGCAATATGACTTTGACCACATTGTATCCCCGACATAGGTTGTCACAACAGACAAATGATTCCAATGGGGATTGCAGTACCTCATTAAGGGTAAGCCTCCGCTACGAAGAAGGCTTTTGCTATACTTCGAGCATGATCAAGATAGCAGTTCTGGATAATGTCCGCGCCCTACCGGAAGCCCAAGAAGAGATCAGAAGTCTTGCGGCAAATGAGGTGACGTTCCCTGGGAGTGCCGCAGCTTCAACTGAGGAGCTTGTAGCCAGAACTGGTGATGCCGAGGCAGTGCTCATCAACACGGGTACAAAAATCGACAAGAACTATCTGGACGCATGCCCTTCCGTGAAGTACGTTGGCTTGGGCGGTACCTCAACAGCGAATGTTGACTTGGAGGCTCTCAAAGTTCGAGATATTGCCTTCACCAATGTCGCTGACTATGGCGACGAGCCAACAGCTGAATATATCTTTCTGCAGCTGGAGTCACTCGCACGGGGTATCGGCAAATACAAATGGAAAGATATGCCGCGCGAGCTTATGGCTAAGTCGATCGGTATTGTTGGGCTAGGTGCGCTCGGCGAAGCCATCGCCAACCTGGCACTTGCCTACAAGATGGACGCCCATTACTTCAGTGCCCACCGGAAACTGGAATGGGAAGAGCGAGGGCTACACTACGCCGAACTGCACGATCTGCTCTCAGCATGCGAAATTGTCGTGCTTAGCACGCCGACAAACGTGAAGGTCTTGGGTGAAGCAGAGTTTGCGTTGCTCAAGCCAAACAGCGTCTTAGTCCAGGCGAGCATAGGTACGCCTTTCGACAGAGAAGCGTTTCTGAAGTGGATTGCCACAAACAATAATTACGCCATTTTTGACCAAGGTGTTGGCGAGGAAAGCTTCCAGGTATATAAGGCTTTACCTCAGGTGATCCTCAGTGCGATGAGTTCTGGGAATACATTTGAAACCAGGCAACGGCTAGGCACAAAGGTTGTCGAGAATCTCAAGAGTTATGTAGCTAGCCGTGCATCTTAATGACGATCTCGGCGACAACCAGAATCAGTAGGGATGTTACTCCCAGCGTGAAGCTAACAGTCTGCACGTAGAAGGGCGCTCTGTTCGAACTGGGATTCATTTGGTTAGTGGCAAGCGCAGCTGCTCTATCCCGGTCGACGTCGTTTTGTATTCCGGCCAGTATTCCAAGGGCAAAGACGCCCTTCTCGCGGTTCCCATACCAGAACCTTCGCTCCGAAGTAAAGTGGAAAACGCCAGCAAGTAACGCAACGCCCAATCCGAAGACGGCGATCAATAACAAAACTCCAATCGGCCAGCTGATTTTCTTCGCGTCTGTGTTTAATGCAAAAACACCGACGATTGTTAGGATTGCCGATGAGATTAAAATGATCTGTGAAGGTACTTGCGACTCAGATGAGTTACCCTCTTTAGTAGCTTCTGAAACGCCATTAACAAGACCTGCAACGTTCGGCAATTGTTGAGGCGCTTGAGGTAATACAAACTGCTGGGCTACGGGCTGCTGTACATTGTCCACATCCGCCATGGACCCGACCCCGCGATGGCGGTGGTGCTCCGTCTGGAGCCCTTCCATCGTCAGGTCCTCACGCTGCTGGGGCCATCTTACGAACAATTCTACACATCCACCCATTGAATGTGCGGACGGGGGCGCGAGTCGCCAAGAGCCGCTCGGTGCGCACGCCTGTCTGCCCCTGCTGTGGACTGGTGTTGGAGCGCGACCACACCGCGGCGCGGAACCTGCTGCGGGCCGGCCCGTCGTGGAGCCGGGGCGGTGGTCCCGGCACTGAAGCGAGAAGCCCCTTCCCTGTAGGGATGGCGAGCATGTCACCCGTCTATCTCGACCTCAGCCTCGATCTCGACTGGGATACCAATGGGCAGCTCGGCGAGGCCGACCGCCGAGCGCGCGTGCGCGCCGCGCTCGGGACCGTAGAGCTCCAGGATAAGGTCGGAGAAGCCGTTGATGACGTTAGGCGTCTGAGTGAAGCCGGGCGCTACATTCACCATGCCGAACACGCGCAACCAGGCCGTCACCCGGTCGAGATCGCCCAATGCCCGCTGCAGATTGCCCAGATGTGCCAGCGCGACCAGCCGCGCCGCCGCGTAGCCCTGCTCCACCGTCAACTCCGCCCCCACCTTGCCGCGCGGCTCCGCCTGCGAGCCGTCCTGCGCCAGCGGGCCCGCCCCAGAGATGTACGCCCGATTGCCGCGCACACGCACCGGCGCGAGCGGCAGCCTCATGCCGGCCGGCGCCTGCATCGGCTGGGGCAGCGTCAGCCCCATTGCCGCGAGCTTCTCTTCGATCTGCATCGCTCGTCTCCTCTGCTTACCCGTGCAGGTCTAGCGGGCCCCGGCCTTCAGGCAGGGGGATGAGGGGCTACGGCTCTGCACGCTCCACACCATGGTGCTATACGACTTGTGAGCTATTGCTCTCCCCTGGGACATCATGGCGTGGAGAGCGACTCCTAGAAGCCCCCGGCTGTAGCCGTGGAGAGATGTCACTGCTGTGCCGCCAGGTCCTGGAGCGCCTGTAACAGCTGGGTATCGCCCGAGGCCTTGATCTGCTGCAACGTGGATACGCCTATGCCGAATTCTCTTCCCGAAGTAATTAGAGAATACCTTGTTTTAGCGGCTTGTCAATTGGTGGACCAACCAATATTCCGCATAGCCTCTTGCTGGTTTTGGATATTTGTCGTGGCTGGGTCGCGTCAGAGAGCAACAGCCTGATTGCCAGAAATCCTCGATGTGTGGTTGTTAGCCAGTTGGGCCACTGTGTGAACGACAGGTTCACTCGCTCGCGCCATGACTGGACGCATGACGATTTCGAGCAGCGGGCGAGGAGACGTACCTGTAACTCATCGGTCAAATCCTGATGATTCCTGAGTCTCGTGATAATCCCAAAACCGCAGCAAGGGTACGTGCGGAATGTGGGGAGGAGTCAGGCTGCATCCGCGGATTCGACGCGCATAAATGAGTCAAAGGTCGCAAGCGCCATCTCTTGGTGGATACGTTGGGCTTGCCCCTCTCCGTGTACGTCTCCCCAGCCGATATGCACGATACGCAAGGCGCTCGTCGTCTGCTGGCAGGACTGCAATACGTTGTCCCACGGCTGAAGAAAATCTGGGCGGACGCGGCCTATCGGGGCCAAGAGTTGGCCGACTGGCGCAAGAGGGTGGGCGACCGGGAGCTGGAAGTGGCACCGCGTACCCCTGGCGCACGTGGATTCGCTGTGCAACCGAAACGGTGGGGCGTGGAAAGGACCTTCTCCTGGCTGTCCCGGAATCGGCGCAGGAGCAAAGACCATGAGCGCAAGGTCCAGACGAGCGAAACGTTAATTGAGGTCGCTATGATTCGACTCCTGGTGGCTCGCCAGGGACGGCGGAGATATAGATGCCCCAACACGCTCTTACGGGTGGGGCTCCTTGTGCTCGATGACCTGCTCCACGTCGCGCAAGCCGGTGTCGGCGGCCTGTCTCGCCTCGCCTTCTACCGTACGCACCGCCGCGAGCGCCGCCTGGATGGCTTCGATGAGCGCGGTCGTCATCGCGACGCCGAAGGCCAGCACGATGCCAAGCGCTACCGCCGCCACATGGACGAAGAGGTTCGGCGCATTCAGGCCAGGGGTGGGATTGAGCGCGATCCCGAGCGCCTCGCCCACCACGATCCCAATGAGGAGAGCGATAAAGCCATTACGCAGCACCTTGCCGATGGCATGGCCGACGACCCCGAGGACACCCTTCTCGAAGTGCTGAATCTGCATCATGAGGAACCGCCGCCTTTCGCGTGCACCGGCGCGACTGCGATGTACCGCGCGCCGCTGCCTCGGCACTATCATACGCGTGCTGCGCAAGGGTGGGGAGCACGTCGAGGGGGACCCAAGTCTATCATCGTTCCAAAGCACGCTCGTAGGAATCACACGAGAGGAAGTATCAGGCCCCTCTATTGTCATGGTGGGGTATCATCGGCGGGCGGGACGAGGGTGTCCCCGTTGTATCTGCGTCGATGCAGAGTTGGTTGTCCCGCACTTTCGATGATTCGGACTCGCTTCCCAGAGGTAGCAGCGCTGGCTACCTCAGCGGGCAGTCGAGCATGCGCTGGCGCAGCAACGCGAAGCTGGCGCGTCCATACATCTGGCCCTTGGTTTGTACTTGTGAGTATGGAGAGGTCAGCGCCGCCGCGACTGCCCGCGCATCGTGGCGTATCCCGCGCCACTCAACGCCGCAACCGTGGTGTATGATGCGAGAGCGTCCTATGGCGACGCCCTGCTTTCCCGTTGCGCGCAAAAAGGAGCAACTGACGGCGATGGACCAGATGGATCAGATGGATCAGATGCAACCGATCAACCGCGAACACCTCGTCCGCAACCTGCTACTGGCGCTCGTGGTGGTCTTGGTGCCTGTGCTCGGCCATCTCATTCTCACGGTGATCATCCTCCGCGATGAGCTGAACGGATGGCAGAAGCTGTGGTGGATCCTGGTGATCTGGATCGTGTGGCGGATCGGACCGTTCCTCTACCTGTTGCTGGGGCAGCGACGCAACCGGCTCCTCAACTTTCTCCAGATGGCGTCACCTGCTCATCATGCGACCGGCTAGGCGCGTGTGCCGAGAAGCCGCAGCCTACCACCAAAGCCGCTTCACGGGGCAGTGCTGCTTGCTGCGTCTTGCTGCGTCTTGCTGCGTGGAGCACAGTTTGGTAGACTGCGGCCACCCCTCCGCATCCACGCGTGTGGACGATAGGATCGGCGCGACGAGCGACTCCCTGCCGACAGCGCGCTCTGGGGGAGGGCAGCGAAAGGCGGACGGCGCATGCGGGTCACCCGATCCTCGGTCTTCTTGCTCTTGCTCCCCCTCAACCTGGCGCTGTGGGCGCTCAATCGCCTGCCAGGCCTCCAGGGCCAGTTCACCCTCGCGATCTTCGTCGTGGCGCTGCTCGCCCTCATCCCGCTCGCCGGTCGCATCGGCGTCTTCACCGATACGTTGGAGACTGCGCTGGGCGAGCGCCTCGGCGGTCTCGTCAGCGCCGCCTTCAGCAATATTCCGGAGCTGTCCATCGGGGTCGCGCTGCTGCAGCAGGCGCACCTTCACGCCAGCGATCCCGTCGCGCGTGGCGACGCGCTGGACATCGCGCGCAGCATGCTCGTAGGCTCGGTGTGGTCAACAACCTCCTCTTCACGCTCGGTGTCGCCCTCGTGCCCGCCGGGCTGCTCTACGGGCGCCTGCGCTTCAGCACCAGCCGCGCCGCGTATGTCATCTCCGCGCTCCTGCTGGCGGTGGTCGGACTGGGATTGCCGACGGTCGCGGCGGCGTTGAGCGGCGCAGCAGGCCCCGCGATCGCGGTCAGCCTGAGTGTGCCCTTCAGCCTTATCCTCATCCTGAGCTACGGAGCCTTCCTCGCCTTCACCGTCTTCAAGGTGCGCGCCGGCCACGCCTTATCGACGCCGGAGGAAACGGCCCGGGAAAAAGCGAGAGACGCGGCGGAGGCGGAGGAGGAAGCGCGCGACGTGCGCCAAGACCGCGAGCGCGCCGCCGGGCGCCGGGCGCATCCGGAGGTCGTCCGCCGCGCGCTACTCGGGCTGACGCTCATCAGTCTCGCCACGGCGGCGGTCGCCGCTGTCCTGGTGAGCGTCACCCAACAGGTGATCCACGACACGCCGCTCACCCCCTTGTCCGTCGGCTTCATCCTGCTCCCCATCATCAACAATCTGGGCGAACAGGCGGGAGCCGTGACAGAAGCCCTGCGCGGCAAAATCCAGGAAGCGATCACGATCCCTGGGGGCTCGGCGGT
>Ga0207684_10000882_pt1 | contig 34234 bp, 34 predicted proteins | sample KBSK5501metaG_FD_184342 | JGI IMG/M metagenome (GOLD analysis project Ga0207684, IMG submission 184342) | Corn, switchgrass and miscanthus rhizosphere microbial communities from Kellogg Biological Station, Michigan, USA - KBS K5-50-1 metaG... | ecosystem: Host-associated > Plants > Roots >... | reverse complement strand
GGAGCGTCTCGCTGGCCCGCCGCAGGCCGAGCGTCCAGACCGCCTGGTCGGCCTTCACTTCGCGCTCGACCAGGCCCTTGACCGTGACGACGCGAGCGTCCGACCTGAAGCGCGCGGCGCCCCGGCCGACGAAGTAGCCGGCGATCGAGAGCCCGAGCACGAGCGCGATCCCCACGATGACCGCAGGGAGGACCAGCGCCCGCCCTTCCATGGATACCGCCATCACGCGCTCCTTCGAGCGGCGGTCAGCCTCGGCCGGCCGCCGCCCGCAATATCACGAGGGTCATGACTCCCGCGACCAATCCCCAGAACGCCGAGCCGACGCCGGCGAGGCTCACCCCGGACGCCGTCACCAGAAACGTGACGAGCGCCGGCTCGCGTTGATTCTCGTCCCCGACCGCGGCGGCCAATCCGCTGCCGATGGTGGCCAGGAGGGCGAGGCCCGCGATCGCCGCCACCAGCTCGCGCGGGAACGCGGCGAAGAGGCTCACGATGGTGGCCCCGAACAGGCCGATGATCGCGTAGAAGAGACCGGCGGCCATGGCCGCCACGTAACGGCGCCGCGGATCCTCGTGGGCCTCCCGGCCCATGCAGATGGCCGCGGTGATGGCGGCCAGGTTGAGGGCGAAGCCCCCGAACGGCGCAAGCACCAGGTTGGCGAAGCCGGTCCAGCCGACGAGGGGTGAGACCGGCACCGAGTAGCCCGAGGCGCGGATCACCGCGACACCGGGCACGTTCTGCGAGGCCATGGTCACCGCGAACAGGGGCAGGGCCACCCCGATCAGCGCGCCCGGCGAGAAGCGCGGCGTGACCCACTGAGGCGCCGCGAGGACGAGCCGCACCGCGTCCACGCGCAGCAGCCCCTGCCCGATCGCCACCGCGACGCCAAGCGCGAGGGCCACGATGACCGCGTAGCGGGGCCGGAGCCGCCGCGCGACCAGGTAGGCGCAGAACATCCCGAAGGCGAGCGCGAACCGCGTCCGCATGGCCACGAACACCTCGAGCCCGAAGCGCAGGAGCACGCCCGCCAGCATGCCGGAGGCGATGGCCACCGGGATGCGTCCCATCGCGCGCTCGAACCAGCCGGAGAACCCGCAGAGCGTGATGAGGCCGCCGGATACGAGGAAGGCGCCGGTGGCCTCCTCGATGGATAGGCCGGCCGCGCTCGTGACGAGCAGGGCGGCGCCGGGTGTCGACCAGGCGGTGACGACGGGCACGCGGTAGTGGAGCGACAGGAGGATGCAGGTGAGCCCCATCCCGAGCCCCAGCGCGAGCATCCACGAGCCCACCTGGGCCTCGGTCGCGCCGACCGCGGAGGCCGCCTGGAATACGATGACCGCCGAGCTGGCGAAGCCGACCAGCACGGTCACGAACCCGGCGGCCACCGCCGACACCGACAGATCCCGGACGAACGACATGGAGACCCCGCCCACTATAGCAACCGCGGGCCGGCCCGGCCCGGTGATCGGGTACACTCGCCGAAATGCGCGCCTATCTCCTGTCGCGGCTCGGGCAGACCATCCTGGTCGTCTTCCTCTCGCTGACCGCCGTCTTCTTCCTGGTGCGGCTCGGCGGCGATCCGGTGCTGCTGTTCCTGCCCATGGACATCCAGGCCAAGGACCTGAACGAGTTCCGCGAGCGCCTTGGCTTCAACGATCCGCTCGCGGTGCAGTACGGGCGCTTCGTCGGGCGCGCCCTGCACGGCGACTTCGGCGAGTCGCTCCGCTACAAGCAGGACGCCCTCGGGCTCGTTCTCGAGCGGCTACCCGCCACCCTGTGGCTCGCGGTCGCCGCGCTCCTGCTCACCTTCTGCGTGGCGGTGCCCGTGGGCGTACTCTCCGCGGTGCGGCGCGGCTCCCTCTGGGACTTCCTCGGCATGGGCGGGGCGGTGCTCGGCCAGGCCGTCCCCGGCTTCTGGCTCGGGCTCATGATGATCTACCTCTTCTCGGTGCGGCTCGGCTGGCTCCCGACCGGCGGCACCGGCGGGCCGCTCCACTTCGTCATGCCGTGCGTGGTGCTCGCCTCGTTCTACGCCGCGCGCATGGCGCGGCTCACCCGCTCCTCCGTGCTCGACACCCTCAACGAGGAGTTCGTGCTCACCGCGCGAGCAAAAGGCTTGGCGGAGCGCGTCGTCATCGCCAAGCACGCGCTCAAGAACTCGGCCATCCCGATCGTGACGCTGGCCGGCCTCGACACCGGCCAGCTCCTGGGGGGCGCGGTGATCACCGAGACCATCTTCGCCTGGCCCGGCATCGGTCGGCTCACCGTGCAGGCCCTCCTCAACCGCGACTTCCCGGTGGTGCTGGCGGCGGTGTTCATCTTCTCGGTCACCTACACCCTCATCAACTTCGTGGTCGATCTGCTCTACGGCTGGCTCGACCCGCGCACGCGCGCGGGGGCGCGGGCATGAGGAAGTTCGTCGGCCGCCACGGCCGTGGCGTCCTCGGCCTGGCCATCGCGGGGCTCGCGGTGCTGGCCGCGCTCGGCGCGCCCTGGCTCGCCGCGCACGACCCGGTGCAGAGCGATTTCGCGGCGGGCCTCAAGCCGCCCGGCACGCCGGGCCACCCGCTCGGCACCGACCAGCTCGGCCGCGATCTCCTGGCCCGCGTGCTCTACGGCACCCGCGTGGCCCTGTTCATCGGCCTCTGCTGCGTCCTGCTCACCGCGGTGGTGGGCGGGCTGCTGGGCCTGCTCGCCGGCTACTTCGAGGGCTGGGGGGGCACCGTGCTCATGCGGGTGGTCGACGTGCAGCTTTCCTTCCCGTTCATCCTGCTCGCGCTCACCATCAACGCCATCGTGGGGCTGGGGTTGCGCAACATCATCGTCAGTTTGTCAGCCGCCGGGTGGGTCGTGTATGCTCGCGTGGTCCGTGGGGAGGTGCTGTCGGTGAAGCAGCGCGATTTCGTCCACGCCGCCCAGGCCCTGGGCCTCGGGCGCGCGCGCCTGCTCTTCCGGCACGTCCTGCCCAACGTGGCGCCGTCGATCATCATCGTGGCCAGCCTCCAGTTCGCCCAGTTCATCGTGGCCGAGGCCGCCATCTCGTTCCTCGGGTTCGGGGTGCAGCCGCCCACGCCCGCCTGGGGCAGCATGCTCTCGGAGAGCCGCGACTACCTCTACGTGGCCTGGTGGCTGGCCGCCTTCCCGGGCGCAGCCCTCGCTCTCACCGCGCTCGGCATCAACCTGGTGGGCGACTGGCTGCGCGATGTGCTCGATCCCAAGTTCCGCGTCTGATGGCGGTCGTCATCCGGCGGTGCCGCCCCGAGGAAGGTGACGCCCTGCTCGATCTGTGGCACCACGCGGACGCGAGCCCGAGCCCCACCGACACCCCCGAGCAGATCGGACAGGTGATCCGGGATCCCGCCGCGAGCGTGCTGGTGGCCGTCGACCACGATCTGCTGGTGGGCTCGATCATCGGCGGCTGGGACGGCTGGCGCGGCAACATCTACCGGCTCGCCGTGCTGCCCTCGTACCGACGACGGGGCATCGGGCGGCAGCTCGTGGCGGCCGCCGAGCAGAGCCTGGTCGAGCGCGGGGCCCTGCGCATCTCCGCCCTCGTCGAGCACGACCATCCCTGGGCGGTCGGGTTCTGGGAGTCGCTTTACGAGCCCGACCCGCGCATGATCCGCTACGTCAAGAAAAGGGAGCCGATAAGGAGAGACCAATGACGCGATTCACGACATTGCTGGCCGCCCTCGCGGCCCTGGCGGGCGCAACGGTCGCCGCTTCCTTCGCCGACGCCCAGGACCGGGCGCGGGCCAAGGAGGTCGTGGTGGCCTTCGCGGCCGAGCCGCGCACGCTCCTGCCCGACACGATCGTGGACTGGACCACGAACGTCCAGATCGAGCACATGTACGATCGGCTGGTGGACCGGGACGCCAAGACCTACAAGCCGATGCCCATGCTGGCCACGAGCTGGAAGGTTCTCAACGACACCACGTGGGAGTTCGCGCTGCGCCAGGGCGTCAAGTTCCACAACGGCGAGCCCTTCAACGCCCAGAGCGTGAAGGCCACCATGGACTACGTCAAAGACCCGGCCAACAAGAGCCACTACCTGCCGCGCTGGGCCCAGGTGAAGGAAGTCCAGATCGTCAACGACTACACCGTGCGCTTCATCACCGACAAGCCGTGGCCGGGGCTGATCGATCGCATCTCGGAGTCGACCGATTTCCTTCCGATGCCGCCCAAGGCCCTCAAGGAGCAGGGGCCGCAGGCCCTGCTGGCCAAGCCCATCGGGACCGGGCCGTTCAAGTTCGTGCAGTGGGTGCGCGACGAGCGCCTCGTGCTGGAGCGCAACCCCGACTACTGGCAGGGGGCGCCCGAGCTCAACCGGGTGACGTTCCGCTACATCCCGGAGTTCAGCGCGCGGCTCTCCGCCCTGCTCGCCGGCGAGATCGACATCATGAAGGACGTCCCGCCCCACGCGGTGGAGATGGTGGATCGAAGCGGCAAGGGCAAGGTCCGCTCCACCGTCTCCTCCCGCATCAACTACCTCGCGCTCGTCAACCTGAAGCCGGGCCCCATGCAGGACGTGAGGGTGCGCAAGGCGATCAGCCACACCGTGAACGTGGACGAGCTGATCCAGCAGGTGCTCAAGGGCCGGGCCAGCAAGATGTGCGGGGCGCTGTCCCCGTTGAACGTCGACTACACGCCCGGCATCGAGTGCGTCAAGTACGACCCGGCGCGGGCGCAGGCTCTCTTCAAGGAGGCCGGCGTCGATCCGGCCAAGCTCCAGCTCACGCTCGACACGCCGTCGGGCCGCTATCCGCTCGACAAGGACGTCTCGCTGGCCATCGCGGCGCAGCTCCAGCGCGTGGGCATCAAGACCAACGTGGTGGTCAACGAGTGGGGCACCCACCTCGACAAGATCAAGAATCGCACCACCGGTGACATGTTCTACCTGGGCTGGGGCCCCGCGCTGAGCGCGCAGAACACCATCGAGCAGCTCTTCCAGGGCAGCCAGACCTACTCCTCGTACGGCGGCAACAAGGTCATCGACGCCAAGATCGCCGAGGCCGTCACCATCGTGGATCCGAAGAAGCGCCTGGAGGCCTGGGCGGATCTGCAGCGGATCGTCCACGACGAGGCCCCGTGGGTCTTCCTCTGGCAGCAGCACGACCTCTACGGGGTGGCCGGCTGGGTCGAGTGGACCCCGCGCGCCGACGAGAAGGTCTGGATGTACCAGGCCCGACCGGCGCGATAAAGAATCGGAGGGGGCCTCGACGGCCCCCTCCGAGGCCTCCCCCAACTGCGGGATTGCGCCGGCGGAGCCGGCGCTCGAACGCGGACTCTCGGGGCGCTACTTCTTCTCCTTCTCCATCATCTTGGTGCGGTCAGCGTAAGCGGCGGCGCGGGAGGCGTGTCACGCCCGCGTGAACTTCTCGTGAACTCAGGCGGGCTCCTCGGACGTGGGCGAGGCCGGCTCCTCGGCTTCCGGCGCAGCTACACCTTGCGCCTTCTCGGCCTCGACCAGCTTCTCCTTGGCCGGATCGCTCAGCTCGGACAGCTCGCGGACCGCCAGGTCGTACCAGACATCCCAGTGCATGGCGTTCCTCCTTTGCGGGCGCATTCCTCCCGCGCCGCAGCCCCTGCATCCCAGGGCATCGGCCGTGCCAGCCTCAGATCGTAGTGAGATCGCGGGCTTCGGGCGCCTGCGCCATCGAGGGCCGCGGGCAATCCGCCCGACGGCGGGCAACCCGCCTGAGCCCGAAGTCATGCTTTCCTGCTAGAATTCCGGCGCTGATCATTCCCGAAGGCTCCGGAGGGCGCCCATGGCGATCACGGTTTTCACCAACGCGTTCCTGATCGACTGCACCGGCAAGGACCCCGTAGAGGGCGCCGCGGTGGTGGTCGAAGGTGAACGCATCAAAGACGTGATCGCTTCCGGCAAGGTCGGTCCGCTGCCCGGCAAGGTGGACACCGTGGATCTGAAAGGGCGCACGCTGATGCCAGGGCTCACCGACGCGCACGTGCACATCTGCGCGGTCGAGGGGAATATCCCGGAGCAGCACCGCTACAATCCGCCGAGCCTCATCGCGGCCAAGGCGCTCCGGCGCATGGAGCAGGCGCTGATGCAGGGCTTCACCACCGTGCGCGACGCGGGGGGCGCCGACTACGGCTTCCGCGAGGCGGCGGAGTCCGGCCTCTACCCGGGCCCCCGCATGCTGGTCTCCGGTCGCCCGCTCTCGCAGACCGGCGGCCACGCCGACAAGCGGCGCCGCGCAGAGTGGATCGAGCCGGTGGATTGCTGCGTGGGCATGGCGGGTGTGATCGCGGACGGCGCCGACGAGGTGCGCAAGGCCGCGCGCGAGAACCTCCGGCACGACGTGGACCAGATCAAGATCATGGCCTCCGGCGGGGCGATGTCGCCCGGCGACGAGCTCGACACCACCCAGTACACGGTGGACGAGATGCGCGCCGCGGTGGAGGAGGCACGCGCGGTCGGCAAGTACGTGCTGGCCCACGCCTACTCCGGCTCGGCGATCCGCAACGCGATCCAGGCGGGCGTGCGCTGCATCGAGCACGGCAACCTGCTCGACGAGGCGGGCGCGCAAGCCATCAAGGCCGCCGGCGCCTACCTGGTGCCGACGATGGTCACCTACGAGGCCATCTCGCGCGAGGGCAAGAACTACGGCATCGGCGACCACCAGATCCAGAAGATCAACCTGGCGCTCGAGAAGAGCCTGGAGGGCCTCACCCACGCCTACCGCGCCGGCTGCAAGATCGGCTCGGGCTCGGATCTGCTGGGCGACATGCAGGCGCAGCGCGCGATGGAGTTCGAGCTGAAGGGCCAGGTGATGAAGCCGATGGAGGTGCTGCTCTCGGCCACCATGGTCAACGCGGAGATCTTCCGGATGGCGGATCGAATCGGCTCGGTCGAGCCTGGCAAATACGCCGACCTGCTCGTGGTGGACGGCGACCCGCTCAAGAACCTGCGCGTCTTCCAGAACACCGCTCACATCCACGCGATCGTGAAGGGCGGCGCGTTCATCAAGCGCGCGCTCTAGCCGCCCGCGAAGGCAGCCGCAGCGAAAGGAGCCACCATGCCGAGCGCCGGCGACTTCGAGAAGCTGGGCGTCTTCTACCTTGGGCGGCTCTACGACTCGCAGCAGAAGAAGTCGCAGGACGGCCTCCTGCTCTACGACTCCAAGGACCTGGTCACGCACGCGGTGTGCGTGGGCATGACCGGCAGCGGCAAGACCGGCCTCTGCCTGGCCCTCATCGAGGAGGCGGCGATCGACGGGATCCCCGCAATCCTCATCGATCCCAAAGGGGATCTCGCCAACCTGCTGCTGACCTTCCCCGCGCTCAAGCCCGAGGACTTCAGACCGTGGGTCAATGAGGACGACGCGCGTCGCAAGAACCTCTCCCCGGACGACTACGCCCGCCAGCAGGCCGAGCAGTGGCAGAAGGGGCTCGCGGCCTGGGGCGAGGACGGTGGACGCATCCAGCGGCTGCGCGACGCGGCCGACTTCGCGGTCTACACGCCCGGGAGCAACGCGGGCATCCCGCTCTCGATCCTGAAATCGTTCGCGGCGCCTCCGCCTGCCATCCGTGAGGACGATGAGCTGCTGCGCGAGCGCATCGGCACCACCACCACAAGCCTGCTCGGCCTGCTTGGGATCGACGCGGACCCGATCAAGAGTCGCGAGCACATCCTGATCGCCACCATCCTGGACACGGCGTGGCGCCAGGGCCAGGAGCTGGACCTGGCCGGCCTCATCCAGCAGATCCAGACCCCGCCGGTGAAGCGGGTGGGGGTGCTCGATCTGGACGCGTTCTTCCCCTCCAAGGACCGCTTCGCGCTGGCCATGGCGCTCAACAACCTGCTCGCCGCGCCCGGCTTCGGAGCCTGGATGGAGGGCGAGCCACTCGACGTGGATCGCCTGCTCCACACGCCCGAGGGCAAGCCGCGCGTCGCCATCGTCTCGATCGCGCATCTGCACGACGCGGAGCGGATGTTCTTCGTCTCGCTGCTGCTCAACCAGGTGGTGGGCTGGATGCGCACCCAGTCGGGCACGACGAGCCTGCGCGCGCTCGTCTACATGGACGAGATCTTCGGGTTCTTTCCCCCGGTGGCCAACCCCCCGTCGAAGACGCCGCTGCTCACCCTGCTCAAGCAGGCGCGGGCCTTCGGGGTCGGCGTCGTGCTCGCCACCCAGAACCCGGTGGATCTCGATTACAAAGGGCTCTCGAACACCGGTACGTGGTTCATCGGCCGGCTGCAGACGGACCGGGACAAGGCGCGGGTGCTCGACGGCCTCGAAGGCGCGGCGGGCGGCGCGGGCAAGGGCTTCGACCGCCAGGGCCTCGAGCGCACCCTGGCCGGCCTCTCGAGCCGTATCTTCCTCCTGAACAATGTCCACGAGGATCACCCGGTGGTGTTCGAGAGCCGCTGGGTGATGTCCTACCTGCGGGGGCCGTTGACGCGCGCCCAGATCAAGTCGCTGATGGACGCGCGGCGCGGAGCCCAGCCGGGGGCGGCAAAGCCGGCGTCCGCCGCAGCGGCAAAGGGCGCACGCGCTGCCACGGCAGCCGCGCCCGCGGCGGCGGGCGGCGCCCAGCGGCCGCTCCTGCCACCCGATATCCCCCAGCACTTCGTCCCGGCCCGCGGCGCCGCGCCCGCCGGCTCTACCCTGCTCTATCAGCCGATGCTCTTCGGGGCCGCCCAGGTTCGCGTGGCCGACGCCAAGAACAAGCTCGACGTCAGTCGCGATCTGGCCTTCCTCGCCCCGATCACCGGCCTGGCGGTGCCGGTGAGCTGGGACCAGGCCTCCGCGGTCGGCTTCACCTCCTCCGACCTGGCGCCGGCGCCAGAGGGCGAGGCGACCTTCGCCGAGCTGCCCGGCCCCGCGGGCAAGAAGAAGAGCTACGACGGGTGGACCAAGGACTTCGCGGGCTGGCTGCTCCAGTCGCAGAAGATCGAGCTGCTGCGGAGCCCATCGCTCAAGGTGGTCTCCCGGCCCGACGAGTCCGAGCGCGACTTCCGCGTGCGCCTTCAGGAGTCCACGCGACAGGATCGCGACAAGGCGAGCGAGCTACTGCGCCAGAAGTACGCTCCCAAGCAAGCGGCGCTGCAGGAGCGGCGGCGGCGCGCCGAGCAGGCGGTCGCGCGTGAGAGCGAGCAGGCCACGCAGCAGGGCATCCAGACCGCGATCTCGGTCGGGGCCACGATCCTGGGCGCCTTCCTCGGCCGCAAGTCGATCAACGTGGGCACCATCGGCCGGGCCACTACCGCGGCCCGAGGCGCGGGCCGCGTGCTCAAGGAGACGCAGGATGTGGGCCGCGCCAAGGAGACGGTGGCCGCAGTGGACCAGGAGATCGCCCGTCTCGACGAGCAGTTCAAGGCCGACGCGGCCGCCCTCGGCGCGAGCACCGATCCGCTGACCGAGGCGCTCGAGACGCTCGCGCTCAAGCCCACGCGGCAGAACATCGCGGTGCGGCTGGTGGCGCTGGCGTGGACGCCATGCTGGCGCGATCGGGCGGGAGCCGTCTCGCCGGCCTGGGAGTAGGTCGATCCGGCGATAAAACCGCCTGGTGTATCGTGGGTGGTCCACGACGCCCTCCGAGTCGCCGGAGATGCGGGTTCCACGGAGGCAGAGGGCGGCACGACGTAGCACCGCGTACCAGCCAGACGCAAGCCAGGCGCAACCGAGAGCGCGAATCGACTGGGCTCGGTCTCTTCTTGCTGAGGAGAGCGGAGCAGCCTGTGGGCTGGGGCCCCATCCCCGGCCCCCTGCCACGAGCATTGGCCGGCCCGTCCTCGTACACGCGCTCCCAGACTGTGAGCCAGCAGCCCGTGCGGCCCCCTCTAGGCGCTCGAAAGGGGACCCATGCCCCACAGGGGAGAATCCCAAGACTGGGACCCGCTCCCCGGCAGCGAGCAGCCGAGGGTCCCGCGCCCGGGCCTGTGACGGGTCCTCCTGGCCCACCAGGGACAATCTAGAAAACTCGGTCCCCTTCCACCTGATTGACGAGCATGGCCGCCTCACCGGACCTGGTCGTGGTCTAGAATGGCCGCATGGTAGATAGCTTCCGCGAGTTTGAGGCGTCGAGTCTGTTCTGCCCCCGCTGCAAGCAGGCAAACCCGGTGCGGAAGCAGCTCCTCCTGCTCCTGCCGGACGGCAACAAGTACGACTACACATGCAGCGTGTGCGGCACGCAGGTCGGCGGGAAGACCGACTCTGACAGCAGTGAGTTTCACCGCGTGGCGTCAGCCTCTCGGAGGCCGCTACCGCCTAGTCCAGATCGGCCGTCCTCACGCTGACGGCCGCTGGCGGTTGATCGTGGTGGAGGGGGAGCGTTTCCCGCCCTGTAAGGAGGTGGCGGACTGCTAGTCGTGCGAGACGAGAGAGACGCCGCTCTTACCCATCCGCATCACGGAGATGTGCTGGCGGGTACCCAGGTCCTGAGAGCGGATAGTCACATCGTAGTCTTGTTGTCCCACAGGAGCGCGCTTCACCGCTTGCCAACCTAACGTTTCAAATAAGCCGCGTGCCCCGGCGCGATGACGGACAGATGCTCGGGCGCGTCGGCTTCCATTTGAATGTTAGGCTGCCCCCTTGTCTCTTGACCTAGCAAAGTCATAGATCGAAGGCGCACCAACAAAGCACCACGCGGCGATTACGGGATCACAAATTGCGCATCCCAAAGACGACGTTGGAACGAATGGAACTATAGGATTTCCATACAGGTGGTGCATCACGTCCCAACCGGTATGTAGCAACCATCCAATACCAATGAAGCGATACGAGGCGAGTCCTTTGTATGCACAGTACGTAACAATTCCGGTGAATACGAATTCCCACTTACCGAGGCCGCCATTGAGATACGCCGCGCCCGCGCCAGCGATTATGATGGCCATGAAGTTGCGCCTCTGCGGTTCTTTGAGCGCCGAAGTCGCGCCAATGAACAGAAGGGCTACGACTACTGGGGCCACCACATCGATCACAAGAACTGTTGCTCGAACCTGCACCCGGCGTCTCTCATTCTGTCACCGATGTTCACCCTTAGTCGGGGCAGCCCTGCGGCTACCAACCTCGGCGGCAATCCCACTGCTATCGCGACAGCCTAACTCAACTTATACCGGACAATCATGCCCGTCCAACCGCACCGGTCGTTGACCTTGGTGTACGCGCTGCGCAGTGTCCGGGAGCCAGGCGTCCGGTCCTCTGGAGCGCCAAGTCCGACGGCGTCGGCCAAGCAACTCGCACAGTAGTTCTTCCCCGGATTGGCGCGCAAGACCTTTTCGAACGACTCGTGCAAATTGGCCACGGCTTCTATGCCCTAACCGCGAATCTACCACCGTAGCCGGGCGTAGAGGGGCGGAGGGTGTGCTCCCGTCGAGGTTCGGCGATCTCGAGCGCGGCGTACCCCTAGTCGAATGCCAGATGCGCGGTTGAACGACGACGGCCCTAGCGGCGTGCTGGTGGGGTGTCGGTCAGCGGGGCGCTCGGCGTGGTCGTCGGTGGCGGTTGCGCCTTCGGTGATGCGGCTGACGCTTCGGCAGCCCCCTAGTCGAGGACTCGCTCCCACCCTCGGCGCTGGAAGTCCAAAACACAATCCCGCTGTAGGTAGTACGGGGGACCGCACTTGGCCGTCTCCCCTGTCCGAGGATTGCGCATCGTCATGGTGTCGGGGAGGCAAGTGTAAGTCACTATATAGGTGGTGTTCGTGTTCGCATACCTCACCATGACTATGGCAGACGTCGGTGTGAGCCGACTGAATCCGTGGCGCTCTGGCCCTTCCGTCGTACCCCATGCCTTCGGCCATTCAGCGTCGATTGCTTTGACACAGTCTTCAACGTTCGTGTAACTAGACTGGGGATGGGGTGCTGCGGTGCGCTGGAACGTTTGCAGATCACCCGACTCTTCCCACAACACCCACGCGCCCTCCGCTGAGGCCGACATGGCGAGGGCGAGGAGGCAGCACAGCGTGGTGATCAGGATGCAGGGCGAGCGTCGGGTCATCGGCAGGACCTCCTCCTACCAGATTACGGTAGAAAGGATTTACCTACTTTCCCCGAATACCGCCCTCCCGCTCGCCGCAGCGGCGATGCCCCCAAGAGAAAGGCGGCGAGCATCTCGGGCATCGCGGTCGGTCTACTCGATCACCTGATCCGCCCGCACCGGCAAATCGCTAAGGTTTCTTCCCCGGCCGGTAGGCGAAGACGAAGTGACACGCCTTGCATTCCCACACCTGGTGCGTGGAGGGGGTGTTTCCCGTGCTCGCGATTCCCCGAACAGCAACGTCGCCGCTCGCGCAACTCGGACACCTCGGGCCGTTGTCGGTCATGCGCCCCCCTATTCCATCACCTGATCCGCCCGCTGCAGGAGCGCATGCGGGATCGTCAGGCCGAGCGCCTTGGCGGTCTTCAGGTTGATCACGAGATCGAACTTGGTAGGCTGCTCGACGGGGAGATCTGCCGGGTTGGCCCCCTTCAGAATCTTCGCGACGAGGCCCGCCGCGCTCCGGTACATCTCGGGGAGATTCGCACCGTAGGCCATGAGCCCTCCCGCTTCCGCGACCTCCCGAAACGGGAACATCCCAGGCAGCCGGGTTTTCAGCACCGCGGCCGCGACTTCATTCCGGTCGCGGTACATCAATGGGAAGGCGAGACCAAGCAACGCCTCGGCACGCCCCCTGGCCGCGTTCCGGAGGGCGCTCTCATAGTCGTACGGAGGACTGCGCAGCTCCAACGGTTGAAGCTGGAGGCCCAGCGAACGCGCCGTGGCTTCCGCGGTCCTCAATTGGTCGGCCGCGAATGTATCCCACAAGACAGCCACCCTGGTGATCCCGGGGAGCGCCTCCTTGAGGAGACTGAGTCGTTTGGCCGTTAGCTCCACTTGACGCAGAAATAAGCCCGTGACGCTCCCACCAGGGCGCCCTAGACCTCTGATGAAGCCGGCAGCGATTGGATCGTAGTCGGTGGCGATCGTGACAATTGGGATGGTGCTGCTCGCTGCCTTGACTGCGCGGACGGCCGGAACCGAATGCGCCAAGATCACATGGGCCTTGAGCTGGACAAGTTCTGCGGCGAGGCCGGGCAGGCGGTCAACAAAGCCCTCGGCGGAGCGAAACTCTATCGTTAGATTTCGGCCCTCGATGTAGCCCAGCTCACGTAACCTTTCTTCGAAGTCGGCGATGAGGGGCACCGATCGAGGACTCCCCGACGCCAGAAAGCCGACTCGCGCAAGTGTCTGCTCCGCCTCCGCGGCGATCGGCGCGGCGAGGAGGCCGCCAGCGACCATCGCAAGGAAGGTCCGCCGGGGCATCTCGGGCAAGCAGATAGAGTCCACGGGGGTCCCTCCTCACGGTCTGGCCGCGAATCTACCACCGCAGGCGGGCGCGGAGGAGACGGTGTGTCAGCCGAGGAGATGGTCCTACTCCGCCCGGGGGAGGGGGACCGATGGCCCGGGGAGAAGAAGTCAACGGATTCGGCGGACGAGAACGCCTGGCCCTTCGCCTGACCCGTGATCTCGCCTGAGTAGGTCCCGTTGAGTCCCGGCTGTGCCGGCGTTGCAGGTCTCTCTGCCACTTGAGCAGGAGCGAGGACCTTGTGTATCGTGGGTGATACACCATGCGCTGGCGGGGTCTCGCTGTTCTCGTTGCGCTCGGGTCTCTCCTCGCGCTCGTTCCTTCGCCTCCGGGCCCCTCACCCTACCCTCTCCCCGGAGGGGAGAGGGATGAGCTTAGCGGGACGGTGGTGCGGTTGGTGGATGGGGACACGGTGTGGGTGCGGCTCGCGAGCGGGGTGGAAAAAGTGCGCTACATCGGGATCGACACGCCGGAGGTACACCATCCGATCCGCGGCGAGGAGCCGGGCGGGCGCGAGGCCACCGAGATCAACCGGGGCCTCGTCGGCGACCGGCCGGTGCGGCTCGAGCCCGACGTGCAGCTCCGCGACCGCTACGGGCGGCTTCTTGCCTATGTCTGGGTCAAGCGCGCCGACGGCGTGGAGGTCATGGTCAACGCCGAGCTGGTCCGGCTCGGTTACGCCCAGGTCATGACGGTGCCGCCCAACGTGCGCCACGCCGAGCTCTTCCGGAAGCTGGCCGTCGAGGCGCGCGAGCACCGCCGAGGCCTCTGGACGCCCTGAGCGCGTATACTGGGCGTCCCATGAAGATCGGTCCCGTCGAGATCCCCGCACTGGCCCGGCTCGCCCCCATGGCGGGCATCACCAACGCGCCCTTCCGGCTCATCGCGCGGGAATGCGGCAGCGGGCTCACCACCTCGGAGGAGATGGACGCGGCCGCACTGCTCACCGGCCACCCGTACGCCGACGCCATCGCCGCCTACTATCCGGAGGAGCGGCCGCTCGCCATGCAGCTCCTGGGCAAGGATCCCGATCTGCTCGCGCGGGCCGCCGAGCGCTGCCAGGCCCTGGGCGCCGACATCGTCGACCTGAACATGGGCTGTCCCATGCCCAAGATCACCGGCAAGGGCAAAGGGGCCGCCCTGATGCGGAACGTCGCGGCCACCGCGCTCATCCTGCGCGCGCTGCGCAAGGCGGTGAGCGTGCCGCTCACGGTCAAGATCCGCGGCGGCTGGGACGACGAGCATCAGAACGCGGTGGAGGTGGCCCAGATGGCGGAGGCGGAGGGGGTGGACGCCATCACGGTCCACCCGCGCACGCGCTCGCAGCGCTTCACCGGCCGCGCGCCGTGGACCATCATCCAGGACGTGGTGCAGGCGGTGAGCGTCCCCGTCACCGGCAACGGCGACGTGGGCTCGATGGCGGAGGCGCGGCGCCTGGTGGCCGAGACCGGCTGCGCATCGGTGATGATCGGGCGCGGCGCGCTCGGCCACCCCTGGATCTTCGACGAAAGCTTCGACGCCCTGTCGCCCGAGGGCCAGCGCGACTACCGCGCGCGGGTCATCGCGCGCCATGTGGCTCTGATCCGGGAGCACTTCGGGGAGAAGTACGCGCTCGTGCAGATGAAGAAGCACCTGGCGTGGTACACGGAGGGGCTCGGGCACGCCACCGAGTGCCGCGCCCGCATCTTCCAGACGCGGTCCCCGGAAGAAGTGTGGGAAGTGTTCCAGTCTTACTGGGACCGCCCCCGCCCGGAGACCTCCCAGACCGCTTCGACCTTGTCGCCCCGCATCGCGTAGATCCGGTCGTAGAGGTTGATGGTCGGATCGCAGTGGGGCGGGAAGAACTCGATGAGCTGGCCGAGCTTCGGCAGGCGTCCCGGCTCCGTCGTCATGAGCCGTCCGTGCTCGTCCCCCGCCCAGGAGTACTCGACGCCCGGCCATTCGACGGCCTCGGGCACGAAGGGCCGATCGGTGGAGAAGGCCTTGAAGCCCGCGTCCACCATCGCCATCTCCTGGCTCGGCACGCTGACCACGGTGGTGAGCACGGTCAGCGCCATCTCGAAGTCGTCGTAGGCGGCCCCGCGCGGGCTGCCGATCCGCCGGTAGTCGAGGTCCATCACGCAGTAGGAGCCCGACTGCAGCTCGGTCAGCCCCGGCAGCTCGACGTCGATGTTGAAGGTGCCGCTCGAGCCACCCGTCACCACGTCCACCGGCAGGCCGTGCTTCTCGAAGAGCTCGCGCGTCTTCATGAGCCGGCCCATCCAGCGCTTCGAGGTGCGCCGGCGCTCGTCGAAGCCCAGCACGTGCGCGCAGTGGCCCGCGTAGCCCTGCAGGCCGCGCAGGTTGAGCGCGGGATGCGCCATCACCTGGCGGCCCAGGTCGCGCGCGGGCTCGCCGGGCAAGGTCCCGGTACGGCGGCCGCCCACGTCCACGTCCACCAGCACGTTGAGCACGAGCCCGGCGCGGGTCACCGCGTCACCCAGCTCGCGCACGTTGTCGGGATGATCGACCACCACGAGCGTCTCGGGCTGGCGGCGCAGCACACCCAGGAGGCGCTCGATCTTCTCGGGTCCCACCACCTCGGTGGTGATCAGGAGATTGCGCACGCCGGCGCCGGCCATGACCTCGGCCTCGCCGACCTTCGCCACGCACACGCCGACCGCGCCGGCCGCCACCTGGCGGCGGGCGATCTCGGGACACTTGTGGGTCTTCGCGTGGGGGCGGAGCTTCTTGCCGGCCGCCTTGACGTGGCCCGCCATCTTCTGGACGTTGCGCTCGAAGCGGTCCAGATCCAGCAGCAGCGCGGGCGTGGGGATCTCGGGGCGGGTCATGGCGGAGGGAGCATACCACGCGCCAGGCCCGCCCCCGGGCGCGTGGGACCTACGCGGTGGTTCCCGGCGCCGTCTGCCGCGCCGTCAACGGCCCGCGCGGCGTCCACTGGCTGCGGAAGGTCTGTATGCGCCGGCGCGCGCTGTCGTCGCCCGAGCGCGCGGCCAGATCGGTCGCGACCGCGAGCGCCTGCTGGACCAGAGCCTGATCGCCGAGGCGGCCGAAGGCGTCGCCCGCGGCAAGGACGCCCTCGACCGAGCCGTGCCGCCGGGCGCGGAGCAGCGCGGTGAGATAGGCGCGGCGGGCGCGTGGCTCATAGAGATCCGGCGTCCCGGTCGCGCGGCCGACTCGCAGCGCCGCCTCCCCGACCGCGATCATGCCCTGCCACTCGCGTCCCACGTGGGCCGCCACGTAGGCCTCGCGCCAGGCCGCGTGAGCGGCCGGCGCGTCACCCCGCTTGAGCGCCTGGTCAATCTCGACGATCCGCGCAGCCCAGGCGGTCCGCTCGGACTCGGCGGAGGCCGCCGGGATCATCGGGAGCGCGACGGCCCCAATCAAGAGGAGCAGGAAGAGCGGCCCCATCTTCACCCGCGTCCTGTGTTTCATGAGCGCCTCCTCGTCGCGTGGGAGCATCCGGGGATGGCTGCAAGCACCGGCCATGCCACGAGGTAAACGGGCAAAAAGACGAGGGAAGCAAAGGCGCAGCGTCGGCCTGTCGACGGGCACGACGCCCGAAGCTGGCAGAATGCCTGACGTCGGACCGGCCGTGTATGATAGGTCGCTATGAGCGCGCGCCCCGCCATCAATCCGTCCCGGGTCGACTGGTCGGGGGAGAACCCCGGCATGTACCTGAAGGAGTCGCCGGACGGGCCGTTCACGACCCTCGTGAGCTTCTTCCGGGTCGTGCTCTCGCCGCATGGGCGCGGCCACGCCCTGCTCTTGCTGGAGGCGCCCGGCGTCAACACGAGTCTCCCGGAGGCGCTCAACGTGTGCGTGACCGACAACGAGCCGCTGGCCCGCTGGCTCGTGAAAGAGTTCGCCACCTCCTTCGGCGCGTTTCGCGGCGTCCCCGCGCTGCGCACCCTGGCCTACGTGCCGCTCTCCGGCATACAGGCCTCGGGCGATCAGCGCGCGAGCTACATGGAATGGGTCAAGGGCGAGGGCGTGGAGGCCACGCTCTCCTGGGAGCAGCTCGGGGAGCCGTTCATGGTGGAGCTGGGCCCCGAGCAGTCCCCGACCGGACGCCACGAGATGTGGAGCCTCTTCGTCGAGGCCGGCCGGGTCACCGCGAGCGTCAACGGCCGTCGCCTCCGCGGTCAGCCGGTGCCGCGTGACTTCCAGGGTCGGCGCAGCAGCACCGCGTTTCTGGCCTTCTCGGAGACGTGGGTGCGCGCGGATTCACCACGCTGATCCGATCGCTCGTCGCCGCCGCGCTGCTCGGCCTGTGTGTCTCGCGCGCCCCGGCTCAGGAGATCAATCCCGATCGCCCGGACCTGACCACGAGCGCGGAGCTCGTCCCGGTGGGCGCGCTGCAGATCGAGACCGGATTCGAGTACGAGCGAGCACGCGTGGGTGGCGGTCCCGCCGAGCGGCGGGCTCTCCTGCTGGCGGTCCTCCGCGCCGGCCTCACCTCCCGGCTGGAGGTCTCGCTGGAGGGCGAGCCGTTCGTATGGCAGCGGGCCGAGCGGGAAGACCGCGGCAGCGGCGACTACACCCTGGGCCTCAAGTACCGCTTCCACGCCCCGGCGGCCGAAGAGGCCGGGCCCGCCCTGGCCGTGCGGCCCTTCGTGAAGCTGCCCACCGCGAGCGCGCCGATCGGCAGCGAGCGGCCCGACTTCGGGGCAATCCTCCTGATGACCCTCGGGCTGCCGGCAGCGCTGAGCCTCGACGCGAATGCGGGCGTGGCCGCGATCGGACAGACCCGGCCGAACGGCTTCATCCCCCAGGGCATCGTCTCGGCTTCGCTCTCGTGGGCGGCGACCGATCGGCTGACCACGATCACGGAGCTGTTCTTCTCGACGAAGGACGAGCGTGATGGACGCGAGAGCCTTCGCGCCACCGTGGCGGTGTCGTACCGGGTCGCCTCGTGGCTCGTGCTCGACGTGGGCGCGCGGACCACGCTCACCGGCCCGGGGCCCGACTGGTCCGCGCTCGCCGGGCTGAGCGTGCGGTTCGGCCGCTGAGACGGAGGAGCTACTCGGGCCCGAGGCTCACGCGATCGGGCAGCTCGTTGACGTCGCCGGGCCGGCGGGGGAAATGGCGCCGCAGGACGGCTCCCACCTCGGCGACCGCGTGCACGAACCCGTCGCGGTGCCGGCGCTCCCGCAAGTGGGCGATGACCTCCTGCACGAGCCGGTCCCAGTACAGCTGCCCCACGCGCTCGTGGATGCCCCGGTCACCCAGCACCGCCAGCTTGTGGTCCTCGACGCTCACGTAGATGAGCACGCCGTGGCGCTCGGCGGTCCGGTGCATGCCGAGCCGCTCGAAGGCGGCGATCGCGCTCGCCATCGGCTCCCCGGGGCAGCGCGCGTCGAGATGCACGCGGATCTCGGCCGAGGTCGCGGACTCGGCCGCGGCGATGGCGGCCGCCACCGCGGCCAGATCGGCCTCACTCATGAAGCGCCGCACCCAGCGGGGATGGCGCGCCATCACCAGCTCCCGCTCGAGCCGCCGCCGCCGAAGCTGCCGCCGCCCCCACTGAACCCACCACCGCCCCCGCCGCTGCCACCCCCGAAGCCACCGCCCCCGAACCCGCCGCCGACGAAGGGCCCGCCCCAGCCCCAGCCCGACGAGCCGCCGGTGTACCCGCGGCGGCGCAGCGCGGCGCTCTGGATGCGGTTCTGCACCAGGACGAACAGGAGGAGACCCACGAACACCAGGCCGAGGGCCTCCCGCCACCCGAAGCCGTGGGTGGGCTGCCCTCGATTGGGCCCGGGCGGCCGCTGGTAGGTGCCCGCGATCGCGCGATCGATCGCGTCGAGCCCGGCGCCGATGCCGTCCGCGATGCGTCCTTCCCGGAAAAGGGGCGCCACGATGTCGCGGAGAATGGAGGACGAGACCGCGTCGGTCAGGCTGCCCTCCAGGCCATAGCCCACCTCGATCCGCATCTTCCGGTCGTTGAGGAAGACGAGGAAGATGACCCCGTTGTCGAGGCCCTTCTGGCCGATGCGCCAGGCCTTCGCGAGGCGGATCGAGTAGTCCTCCAGGCTCTCGCCCTCGAGCGACCGGAAGATCGCCACCACGACCTGGTTCTGGCTCGCGGCCTCGCGCGCGATCAGCTTCTGCTCGAGACGATCGCGCTCGGCGGGCGACAGCGCGCCCGCGTAGTCGTTGATCCGCCGGTCGGGCGGCGGCGGGATGCGGAGGGCCGCCGCGCCGGGCACCGCCAGGAGGGCCAGCAGCAGCAGCAGCGCGGGGGCAGTGCGGCGCAGCACGGAGGCTCCCCCGATTCGTCCGCTAGAACTTCACCTTGGGGGCTTCCTGGCTACCGGGCGTGGCCTCGAAGTAGGCCTTCTCCTTGAACCCACGCAGCGAGGCCACCACGCTGCCCGGAAAGAGCTTCAGCCGGGTATTGTAGTCGCGCACCGCCTCGCTGTAGCGCATGCGCTCGACCGCGATCCGGTTCTCGGTGCCCTCGAGCTGGCTCTGCAGGGTGAGGAAGTTCTGGTTGGACTTGAGCTCGGGATAGCGCTCGACGGTGACGAGCAGCCGTCCGAGCGCGCTCCCCAGCTCCGCCTGCGCCTGCTGGAACTTGCGGAAGGCCACCGGATCGTTGATCAGCTCGGGGGTGGCCTGGATGCCGGTCGCGTTCGCCCGCGCCTTCGTCACCTCTTCCAGCACGGTCCGCTCCTGCGTCGCGAATCCCTTCACGGTCTCCACCAGATTCGGGACGAGGTCGGCGCGGCGCTGGTAGACGTTCTGCACCTGCGCCCACTTCTCGTTGACCGCCTGCTCGTTGGCCACGAGCTGGTTGTTGATGCCGATGGCCCAGCCGATGCCGCCGATGATGATGAGGACGATCACCCCGAAAACGATCAATCCGGTTTTCATGGCGTCCAGTATACCTCCCGGTCAGAGATCGTTTCCCGAATACGACTGGTTGAAGGACTTGTTGCAGAGCGGGAAGTCCGGCACGATGTTCTTGAGCAGCGCGTAGGAGAGCGGCCGCCAGTTCAGGAACGACGGGTCCATGATCTTGACGCGGTCGAGTCTACCGGCCGCGTCTGCCCTCACCCAGTGCACGATGGCGCCCCGCCAGCCTTCCACCAGCCCGACCGCGGGCTCGAACGCGGGCAGCCGGCCGAGGGGCGCGGCCAGCGGCCCCGCGGGCAGCCGTGTCACCGCGGCCCGGATGAGCCGCACCGATTCCCGCGCCTCCTCGACCCGCACCAGGGTCCGCGCCTTGACATCGCCCGAGTCGAAGACGGGCACCCGCACCTCGAGATCCCCATAGGCCGCGAACGGATGGTCGCGCCGGACGTCGGCGTCGATGCCGGAGGCGCGCGCGACGTAGCCCAGCACGCCGTGGTCCCGCGCGATCCGCGTGGTGAGCTGGCCGGTGCCTTCGAGGCGGTCCATCACGAGGGTATTCTCGAGCGCGAGGCCGACGATCTCGTCGAAGTCCCGGAGGGCGGCCTCCAGTTCGCCGGGCAGATCGAGGTCGGCCGGCAGGTCGTGACCGACCCCGCCCGGGACGACGCCCCCGCGAAGCAGCCGGTTGCCGGTGAGACGCCGGTTGAGCCGCAGCAACCGCTCCCGGATCCGGAAGCAGTGGGAGTGGGCCACCGCGTAGCCGGTGTCGTTGGCGATCATCCCGAAGTCGCCCACGTGGTTGTAGAGCCGCTCCATCTCGAGCAGGATCACGCGCAGCCAGCGCGCGCGGTCCGGCACCGCGGTGGAGGCGGCGGCCTCGAGCGCCTGGCAGAAGGCGAGCGAGTGGCCGATGGTCGTGTCCCCGGACACGCGCTCGGCCAGCTCGACGCCCGCGGCCGGCTCGCGGCCCTCGAAGAGCTTCTCGGTCCCCTTGTGGGTGAAGTACAGCCGCGACTTCATGTCGATGATCGTCTCGCCCACCACGCTGAAGCGGAAGTGGCCGGGCTCGATCACCCCGGCGTGCACCGGGCCCACCGGGATCTCGTACACGCCCTCCCCGCCCACTTCGGTGAAGGGGAAGGCGCGCCCGTCGTCGGTGAACTCGCGCGTCGACGCGTCTTTGCGAAGCGGGAAGTAGTCGGTCGGCCAGAACGCGTGGCGCACGAGCGGCCGGGGATCGGGATGGCCCTCGGCCACGATCCCGAAGAGATCGTAGATCTCCCGCTCGAAGCGCGAGGCCGGGTAGTGGAAGGTGGCCAGCGAGGCGATCGCGGGGGCGGCGGCGGGCACCACGGCGGTGGCGTGGACGAGCCAGTTCTCCCGTTCGGGGGCGAACAGATAGGAGACCTCGAACACTCCGCGGTCGGCCCGCCGGTCGCCCGCGGCCATGAAGACCAGCTCCGCGCCGAAGCCCATGCGGAGGAGCGCGGCCAGCGCGGGGATCGCGAGCGGGAGGACGCTGCAGTGGAGCTCGTGGCCCCGCACCAGGCGGACGTCGGCCACTCGATCGGCGTGCTGTTCGGCGAGGACGCCCATGAGCTGGGCCAGGCGGGTCATTGGCCGACGATCTCCACGATCTGGCGCAGCAGCGTCTGGAGCGGCGGGGGGAGCGTGATGCCGAGAACGAGGAGGGCCGTCATGCAGATCCCGAGCGGGATCAGCGGCCAGCGGCTCGCCTCGCCCACCGCCACGCCCGCGGTGGGCGCACCGTAGAGCATCCGGTTGAGGTGGCCGATCATCGAGACGAACGCGACCGCGAGCAGGGCCAGGACCAGGCCCATCAGCCACGGCCGGCCCGCCGCGAAACCGGCCCGGAAGAGCGCGAACTCCGAGATGAAGAGGCCGAAGGGGGGCAGGCCGATCACGGCCAGTATCCCCACCGCGAACAGGCCGCCCGTCCACGGCATGACCTTGAGGAGCCCGGAGACCCGACCGATCTCGGTGGTGCCGTACCGGTGGAGCACCCGTCCGGCCAGGAAGAACATCATCGACTTCGCCAGCGTGTGGTTGAGCAGGTGCAGCATCGCGGCGAAGGTCCCGAGCGGGCCGAGGGCCAGCCCGACGCAGACCAGCCCGGTGTGCTCGATGCTGGAGTACGCGAGCATGCGCTTGTAGTTGCGCTGGATCACGAGGCTGAACGACGCGATCCCGATCGACAGGACGCCGAGAGCGATGTAGAGGCCGTCCGTGAACCCCGTCCCCACCGACGCATTCACCACCGCCTCCCACCGGATCACCGCGTAGAGCGCGACCGCGAGCATCACGCCGGACATGACCGCGGACAGGGCCGCCGGCGCCTCCGAGTGGGCGTCCGGCAGCCAGGTGTGCATGGGGGCGAGGCCGGCCTTGGTACCGTACCCGACGAGGATGAAGACGAAGGCGAGCTGGATCACCTCCGGGTGAAGATGGGAGGCCGAGGCCATCAGCACCGTCCAGTTCAGCGCCGCCTCCTGACGGCCGGCCATGTTGACGAAGTCGAAGTAGCCCAGGACCGTTCCCCCGAAGGCGAGCGCGATCCCGACCGAGCCGATCAGGATGTACTTCCAGGACGCCTCGACCGAGGCCTTCGTCACGTGGAGCGGGATGAGCAGGGCCGACGTGATCGTGGTCGCCTCGATGGCGATCCACATGAAGCCGACGTTGTTCGAGGTCACCGCGAACAGCATCGTGAAGGCGCACAGGTTGGCGAAGATCCGGAACCGGCGGGCCTCGGCGCCGCTGTAGCCGTCGTCCCGGCTCATCCCCGGCCCGAGCCATGCGGCCAGCCCCGCCACCACGCTCACGCACAGCGCGAGCAAGGTCGAGAGCGCGTCGGCCCGCAAGAATTCCCCGGGGCCCGAGGTCGGCACCCGGCCGGCCAGCAGGTGGCTCCACAGCACCAGCGCTGCGCCGAGCGAAAGAAGCGACAGCAGCGCGTTCACCCATCCGACGAAGCGCCGGTAGGGCCTCACCACCATCGCGAGCAGCGCCCCCAGAAGCGGCGGACCGAGCAGCATGACAAAGGTATTCACGATCCCTCAGTGCCGGAGGCGATTCAACTGCTCCACGTCGATGCTCTCGAAGGTCTCGTGGATTTGGTAGATGAAGATCTGCATGACCAGGAAGCCCATGAGGACGTCCAGGAACACCCCGAGCTCGACGATCAAGGGGATCCCGTAGGTCCCCAGGACCGCGAGCAGGGCGAGGCCGTTCTCCAGCATCAAGAAGCCCACGACCTGGGTGAGCGCCTTCTTCCGGCTGATCACCACGAACAGGCTCACCAGGACCAGCCCCATCGCGAGCGGCATGCCCGCGCGCGTCGGCAGCTGGCTCAGCGCCACCAGGGGCCGGGTCACCGCGTAGCCGAAGAGCACGAGGAGGCCGGACACCACCAGCGATGTGGCGGTGTTCACGTACGGCTCCAGCTCACGCTCGGCCGGGAAACGGCGCTCCATCCGCCGCAGGAGCCGGGGGATCACGAGCCCCTTGAGCAGAAGCAGGCCGACCGCGACCCAGTACAGCTCGGGGTCGTTCCCGAAATAGGCCACGACCACCGTCACTCCGGACAGGACGACGGACTGCCAGGTGAAGGCGCTGATGTACGCGGTGACGCCCCGCCGCCAGAGCAGGATGAGCCCGAAGATCAGCACCAGGCTCGAGCCGAGGACACTGAGCTGGGAGAAGACGGAGTCCATGCCCTACCTCAGGAGGAACGAGGAAGTGACCGCGAGCAGCGCGAGCACGAAGGAGACGCTCAGCAGCTCGGGCACCCGGAAGAGGCGGAGCTTCGCGATGCGCGTCTCGAGCACCGCGACCACTCCCGCCAGGACCACGAGCTTGGCGAGCAGGCTCACGACCGCGACCGCGAGGGCCACCGGGGTCAGGACCACCGACACGCCCCAGGGAACGAAGAGGTTGCCGAGCAGCGAGAAGAAGATCAGCAGCTTGAGGGCCGCCGCCCACTCGATGAGGGCGAGGTAACGCCCGGAGTACTCGAGGATCATCGCCTCGTGGATCATCGTCAGTTCGAGGTGCGTCGCCGGGTTGTCGATTGGCAGCCGGCCGGTCTCGGCGAGCGTCACCACGAACAGGGCGCCGAACGCGAGCAGGTGGCCGGGGCTCATCGCGGCCGCGGGATCGGCCATGGTCCGCGCCACGATCTGGCCGAGGTTGGTGGAACCCGCGCTGAGGGCCAGGGCGAAGATGGCGAGGGCCACCGTGGGCTCGGCGAGGGCGGCCACCGTCATCTCGCGACTGGCCCCCATCCCCCCGAACGGCGAGCCGGGATCGAGCCCGGCCAGCGAGAGGAAGAAGGTCCCGAGGAGGAGCAAATAGACAACGACCAGCAGGTCGCCGACCCCGTCGAACGGGAGGGGCACCGCGAGGATCGGCACGAGGAAGGTGACCGCCACCGCACTCGTGAAGACGATGAAGGGGGCCACCCGGAACAGCCATGACGCGTTGCTGGAGACGACGACCTCCTTCTGGAAGAGCTTGGCCAGCTCCCAGTACGGCTGCCAGACGGGGGCGCCGCGGCGGTTCTGCAGGCGGGCCTTCATCCAGCGGACCAGCCCTACCAGACCCGGCGCGAGCAGGAGCGCCAGCGTCGCCTGCGCTGCTTCGAGCGCGTATCCGATCACGGCCACGTTCACCGCCACCACCGAGCCGCGGTGAGCAGGATCAGGAAGGCGAGCGTCAGGTAGAAGAGGTAGAGGTGGAGCGACCCTCCCTGCAGCCGGCGGACCCATACCGCGGCGCGGTGGAGACCCTGCAACGGCCAGTCGTAGAAGAGGCGCTCCAGCCAGGGGTGGATCTCGCTCCGGTACTCGATCGACTGCACGAAGTACTTCGAGGCCGGATGGAAGTCGATGGACAGGTCGCGAGTCGGCCGGTACAGCTCGGCGAAGACGCGCCGCAGGGGCTCCGCGAAGGCGGTCGCGGTGTACTCCATCCGGGGCGTCTGTCCGATGCGCCCGCAGCCCCACGTATCACCCACCCGCAGCCGCCGATCGGCGCCCAGCATCCGGAGCGCGAGGGGAACGAGGACGAGCAGCAGCACGAGTCCCAAGGCCAGAAGCGAGGGCGACATCTGACCGGACGTACCCGGCACCTGCAGCGGCAGGGCCAGCGTGAATTCCATCGCGGCGGGGGCGACGCCCGGAAGCCCCGCGAGGCTCGACCCGAGGAGGGGCACGACCGCGAACGGCAGGAGCCCCAGCGCCACGCACGCCACCGCCAGCGTCGCCATGCCGGCCTGCATGGACCACGGCGCCTCGTGCGCCTGCTCGGCCCGGGCCGAGCGCGGGATCGCGAGGAAAGTGATCCCGAAGGCCTTCACGAAGCACGCGGCGGCGAGGCCGCTGGTGAGCGCGAGCATGGCCACCGCGATCGGCATGACGACCGCGACCTCGGGCTGCGGGATCGCCGACCCACCGAGCAGCGTCTGGAACACCAGCCATTCCGAGGCGAACCCGTTGAGCGGGGGCAGCGCCGAGATGGCGCACGCGCCCAGGAGGAAGAAGAACGCGGTGCGGGGCATCCGCTTGATGAGCCCGCCCATCTCCTCCATGTTGCGGGTGCCCACCGCGTGCAGCACCGAGCCCGCGCCGAGGAAGAGCAGTCCCTTGAAGCAGGCGTGGTTGATCGTGTGATACATCCCGGCCACGATGCCGAGCGCGGCCAGCGTGGGGAGCCCGAAGCTCTGGAACATCAGGCCCGCCCCGATCCCGATGAAGATGATTCCGACGTTCTCCACCGAGTGATAGGCGAGCAGCCGCTTGAGGTCGTGCTCCATCAGCGCGTAGAGCACGCCGAGGAGCGCCGAGACGGTGCCCACGCCCAGGACGAGGCCGCCCCACCAGGGGGGCCCGCCCACCAGCAGGTCGATCGTGACGCGCAGGAGCCCGTACACGCCCATCTTGATCACGACGCCGGACATCAGGGCCGATACGTGGCTCGGAGCGACCGGATGCGCCATGGGCAGCCACACGTGCAGGGGGGCGATGCCCGCCTTGGTGCCGAAGCCGAGGAGCGCGAGCGCGAACGCGGCGTCGCGGGTCCCGGAGGTGAGGGACGCCGATCTCATTCCCGCGAAGGAGGTGGTCAGGTCGCCCGCCGAGAGCAGGAGGAACATCGCCAGGAGGGCGACGAAGCCGGCATGCGTGACCGCGATGTACCAGTGCCCGGCCCGGATCGTCCCGGGACGGTCGTGCTCGGTCAGCACCATGGTGTAGGCCGAGAGCGACATGGCCTCCCAGGCCATGAGGAAGGTCAGCGCGTTGTCGGCCATGACCTGGACGCTCAGCGACAGCAGCAGCACGTTCAGCATCGCGCCGAGCAGCCGCAGGGAGTAGCGCCCCTCGTACGCGGCCGAGTAGCCGAAGCCGTACACCGAGACCGCGGCGCCGACCACTCCGATCACGATGAGGAAGAACGCGCTCAGGCCGTCGACGCGCAGCGCGAACCCGGTCAGGGGCAGGAACGGCGCGGAAACCGTCGGCACGATCCCGGTGCCGAGACAGACCGCGCCGAGCCCGAACCCGGCCAGCGCTCCCGCGAGCCCGCAACCAGCCACGAGCCCGCGCCCGAGCGCGCCCCGGGCGCCGAGCGCCGCCGCGACCCCGATCGGATACGCGCCGAGGAGGATGCTCAGCAAGAGATCGATGAAAGTCATCTCACATCTGCCGCACGAGGAGCAGGGTCAGGAGCCCCACGAGGGCGATCACGAGATACGCGAGATAGGCATGGGCCGAGCCGGACTGAATCGCCCGGGCCTGGATGCCCCACCGCCGGACGCGGCTGACGAGCGGCGCGTAGAGGTAGCGCTCGAACCAGGGGACGATCTCGCTCCGGTACTCGAGGGACTGCATGCCGCAAGGGATGGCGACGAGGCCGACGAGGCCGAGAAAGAAGGCGCCAAGGGTGTCGAGCCGAAACAGGAGGCCGTCCGCGCCCGAAAGCACCGCGGGCACCTCCAGCACGAAGACCGCCCCGGTGAGGAGAGCGGCGAGGGCGAGGGCGAGGCCGGCTCCCGCGCCCACCACCACCCCGGCCGCGACCAGGCGACGCGCGACGCGGCCGCCGGGAGACAGCACCGCGAGCGCGGCCCCGAACGCGTAGCCGGCGAGCATGAGGCCGAACAGGGGGAGCATGACGCTTATCGCCGGCCGATCGCGGCGAGAATGCCCTGGAGGATGGCGGTCGGCTCCGGGGGGCAGCCATCCACGAAGGCGTCGACCGGCACGAACTGATCGACGCTGCCCGCGACCGCGTAGCTGCCCTTGAAGACCCCGCACGTCCGCGCACAGTCCCCGACCGCCACCACCAGCTTGGGCGCGGGCGTCGCCTCGTAGGTCTTCAGCAGCGGCACCGCCATGTTGCGCGTCACCGGACCGGTCACCAGGAGCAGGTCGGCGTGGCGGGGTGAGGCCACGAAGTGCACGCCGAAGCGCTCGCTGTCGTACACCGGGCTCATGAGCCCGGTGATCTCGAGCTCACAGCCGTTGCACGAGCCGGCGTCCACCTCCCGGATCGCGAGCGCGCGGCCGAAGAGCCGCCGGGCCCGCGCGTCGACCTCGTGGAGCAGGCGGACGACGTCGTCCCCACCCGGGGGCAGGGGCTCGGTGGCCAGCCCGATCTGGAGGATCTTCGAGAAGAGACGCACGTCAGCGGCGGCGGGATTCCCGGCGCAGCTCCCGGAGCATGGTCTGCGTGCCGATCAGGTGGTTGTCGAAGATCCGGCGGGTCACCTCCAGCAGCTCCCGGAGGGCGGGGTCACGAACGGTGTAGCGCACCGCGGTCCCTTCCTTGTGCGCCTCGACGATGTTCTTGGCCCGGAGCACCGCGAGCTGCTGGGAGACGGTGGGCTGATCGACCCCGAGGGCCTCCTGGAGCTCGTGCACGCTCCGGCCGCCCCGGACGAGGATCTCGAGGACCCGGATCCGGACGGGGTGCGCGAGGGCCTTGAAGAACTCGGCCTTGAAGACCTGGAGCTGCCCGCTGCGGGCCGCCTGCTTCATACATTCCTATATATAGGAATATATAGGAACCGTCAAATCGGGGGCCGTCCCTCAGGCGGGGAGTCGCTCGATGACCGCGTCGGCGAACTGCCCGGTGCCGAGCGTGCCGCCCAGGTCGCGCGTCTTGCGGCCCTCGGCGAGGGCGCGGTTGTAGCCGTCCTTGATCCGCTGCGCCGCCGTCGCGCACGCCTCGTCCTCTCGCGTCTCGGCCAGGTGGTTGAGCAGCATCACCGCCGACATCAGGAGGGCGAGCGGATTGGCGAGATCGCGACCGGCGATGTCGGGCGCCGAGCCGTGCACCGCCTCGAAGACCGCCACGCGGTCGCCGATGTTGGCGCCGGGCACCACCCCGAGCCCGCCCACCAGCCCCGCGCACAGGTCACTCAGCACGTCGCCGTAGAGATTCTCGAGCAGGAGCATGTCGAAGCGGGTCGGGTCCTGCACCAGCCCCATGCAGCCCGCGTCGATGATCATCTCCTGGTAGCCGATCTCGGAGAACTCCTGATCGTGGACCGTGCGGGCGCAGCGTATGAACATCCCGTCGGTCAGCTTCATGATGTTGGCCTTGTGGAAGACGGTGACCTTCTTCCGTCCGCGCTGGCGCGCGTAGCGGAAGGCCCAGCCCGCGATGCGGGTACAGGCTTTCTCGGTGGCGACCTTGGTGGTGGTCACGACGCCGGGCGCCAGGGTGGCCTCGATGCCCGAGTAGAGGCCTTCCGTGTTCTCACGGATGATCACGAGATCCACGCCGGCGTAGCGGGTGGGCACGCCCTCCAGGTTGCGCACCGGCCGCACCGCCGCGTAGAGATCCAGCTCCTTGCGCAGCCGCACGTTGATGGAGACGAAGCCCTCCCCGATCGGCGTGGTGCACGGGCCCTTGAGCGCGACCTGATGGCGGGTGATCGCGTCGAGCGTCTCCCGCGGCAGCACGTCCTGGCCCTGCTCGAGCGCGGCCAGACCGGCGCGGCACTCCACCCAGTCCACCGGCGCGCCCGCCGCCGCGAGGATGCGGCGCACCGCCGCGGTCACCTCGGGGCCGATGCCGTCGCCGGGAATCAGGACGACCTGATGCGCGGGCTCATGCCGGGCCATGAGCCATTATCCCCTCGGCGGGGATCAAATCTTCACGGGAACGAACTCGGTCGTATAGTGCTGATCGAGCGGGAGCCGCTGTTTGAGCACCCCCAGGTCCAGCAGGGTGTCCTGCATGACCTTCATCGCGTCGAGATCCATGCGCCCGTCCACCGACAGGAGCGGCTTGACCAGGTCGTAGGCGCGCCGGGTGGCCGTCTCGGGCCAGCCGATGCCCTTGGCCGCGATGCGGATGGACTCCTCCGCGTTGTCCCGGAAGAACTTGTGGCCCTGGAAGAGCGACCGCAGCGTCCGCTGCAGCGTGTCCCTCTTGGTCTTGATGAGATCGTCGGTGGCGTAGGCCACCAGGCTGATCCATTTGGGCGTGACCTCGTCCAGGCGCATGAGGATGCGCCCCACGCCCTGGGCTTCGAGCACCGAGCCCGCGTCCCCGAAGATGCACGCCTGCGTCTCTCCGCGCCGGAGCGCGGCCGCCTGCGCGTCGAGGCCGCCCACGCCCACGATCTTGATGTCCTTCTCCGGCTCCCAGCCCATCTTCTTGGCCAGCATGCGCGCGAACACCCAGGTGGTGGAACCGACCACGGTGACGCCGATCGACCCTCCCTTGAGATCCTCGACCTTCTTGATCTGGGGCCCCACGGTCAGGGTGAAGTGATTCTTCTCGAGGATGGTGGCGAGCGCCCGGATCCCGGTGCCACGCTCGCGGAACACGAGCGGGTCGGTGGCCCCGGTGAGGCCGATGTCGGCGGCCCCGGCCAGCACCCCCTTGAGCAGGTCCGGGCCCCCCTTGAACGGCACCATCTCGGCGTCGAGGTCGTTCTGCTTGAAGAAGCCCTTCTCGATGCCGATCAGGGTCGGCGCGTTGATCCCGAGGTCGCCCAGCACCACGCAGCCCACCTTCACGGGCGTCGCGGCCCGGGCCGGCCGCGGCCGCCACGCCCCCACGGTCACCGCCGCCGTGCCTCCCGCCACCGTCTTGAGGAAGCTCCGCCGCGTCGTCGCCATTGACCGGCCTCCTGTGTCAACGCCAGCGGGAGAGCCGCTGGTTGAGATGTTCGAGAGACAGTACCACGACGATGGACAGGATCGAGACGATCAGGGTGGCCGCGAACAGCTCCGAGGCCTTGAAGGCCATCGCCATGCGCTGCATGAGGAAGCCCATGCCGCGGTTGCCCGCGAACATCTCGGCGAGCAGCACGCCCAGCATGGCGAAGACGACCCCCACGCGCATGCCCGCCAGTACGGAGGGCAGCACCGCCGGTAACAGCACTTTGCGACTCACCTGCCCGCGCGTCGCTCCCATGGAAACCGCCGCGGTCACCAGGGTCGGGTCCACGTCGCGGGTCCCGGCCGCCACCATCAAGAGGATCGGGAAGACCGCGAACAACGTGGCGGTCAGCACCGCGGTGCTCGTCCCGAGCCCGAGGATGAGGGCGATCCAGGGCAGCACCAGGATCTTCGGCACGCCGTAGCAGGCCACGACGTAGGGCATGGTGACCGCGTGCACGAACCGCCGCGAGCCGATCACGAGCCCACCCGCCACGCCGAGCCCCACCGCCAGCGCGTAGCCCAACAGGGCCTTCAGCAGGGTGTCGCCGAGGCGCGGGAGCGCCTCGCGCACGGTGGAGCCGAGCGCGGCCGCCACCGCGCCCGGGGCCGGGACGAAGAGCGGATCCGCCACGCCCGTCCGAACCGCCGCCTCCCAGGCGAGGAGCAGCACCGCCAGCGAACCGGCCTGACAGCCGAGCACGCCTAGCCGGCCCATCGCTTCACCCGCGCCTCCACCAGCGCGCCCGCCGCGTCGAGCGCCAGCACCGCCGCCGCCACGATCACCGCCAGCACCGCGTACTCGCGCGTCATCATGAGGCCGTAGGCGTAGTTGATCACGTAGCCCAGGCCCGCGCGCGAGCCCAGGATCTCGCCCACCAGCACCCCCACCACGCTGAGCGCCAGGCCCGCCCGCAGCCCACCCGCCATGGTCGAGGCCATCGACGGCAGCATGACCTTGCGGAACACCGTCCACGGCCGCGCGCCCATGGACTGCGCCACCGTCACCAGCGTGGCCGGGACCTGACGGACGCCCGACAGCACCGACAGCACGATGGGGAAGAAGCCGAGCAGGAAGCCGAAGGCGATCTTCGAAGCCGGACCCAGGCCGAAGAAGAGCATCAGCGACGGATACCAGATCACGCTCGGCACCGCGTAGAGCGCGGCCAGCAGCGGCTCGTAGACGCGCCCGACCGTCCGGCGCAGCCCGAACAGGAAGCCGAGCCAGAGCCCGGCCGCGACGGCCAGGAGGTACGCGCCTGCGATCTCCCTCAGTGTGAGCCAGACGTGCTCGGACAGGTTCGGCAGCTCGGGCACCCGCCACATCTGCAGCAGGGCGCCCGGCAAGGCCGACGGCCCGACATAGAAGATGGGGTTGAGGGGAGCCGCCACCGCTTCCCACAGGCCCAGGCCCACGACGAGGATCCCGAGCCGCCACGCCAGCACCGTCACGGCGGGCTCCCCATCGCCTTGAGCGACTCCTCACGCACCTGCTCCCACAGCTTCGCCCTGAGATCCGTGACCTCCGGCGCGTTGAGATCGCGCGGGAACGGCAGGGCCACGTCCACGACGTCCTTGACGCGCCCGGGCCGCGCGGTCATCACCACGATGCGGTCGGAGAGCGCGATGGCCTCCAGCAGGCTGTGGGTGACGAAGACCACCGCCTTCCGCGCGCGGCGACGGATTCCCACGAGCCACTCACCCATCAGGAGGCGCGTCTGCTCGTCCAGCGCGCCGAACGGCTCGTCCATCAAGAGGATGGGCGTATCGAGCGCGAGGGCCCGGGCGATGGCCACCCGCTGGCGCATGCCGCCCGAGAGCTCGCGCGGGTATTTTCGCTCGAAGCCGCGGAGCCCCATGGGCTCGAGCAGCCCCCGCGCGATCTCCCGCCGCTTGGCTGCGGGCACGCCGCGGAGCTCGAGGCCGAAGGTCACGTTGTCGAGCGCGGTGCGCCAGGGGAAGAGGCCGCCGTCCTGAAAGACCAGCGCGACCTTTTCCGGATTCGGGCCCGTGCACGGCGCGCCGTCCACCAGCACGCGACCCGCGTCGGGGCGCACCAGCCCTGCGATCATGCTGAGCACGGTGGACTTGCCGCAGCCGCTCGGCCCGAGCAGCGTGACGAACTCCTCGGCGCGAACGGTGAGACTCACCGAGTCCACCGCCTGGACCGCCCCGCTCGCGGTCTCGTACCGCTTGCCGATTGCGTCCAGCACGATCGGCTCGGCCGCGGCCGTCGCGACCCCGCCAGGCATGCGCGCATTATGCTACAGTGCGACGCAAAAGGAGGGGTCGATCCATGGCGGACGCGGTGCACCTTGGAAGCGGCAAGGTTCGCGAGCTGTACGCCCTCGACGACGAGCGGCTCCTGCTCATCGCCTCGGACCGCATCTCGACCTTCGACGTCGTGCTGCCGACCGCAATCCCGGACAAGGGCCGGGTCCTGACCGGATTGGCCGCCTTCTGGTTCACCCGGACGCGCTCCATCTGCCCGAACCACCTGCTCGCCCTGCGGCCCGACGGCCGCTCGACCGAGTGCCGCCGCCTCGAGATGCTGCCGATCGAGTGTGTGGTGCGCGGGTATCTCTCCGGCTCCGGCTGGAAGGACTACCGGACGACCGGGGAAGTCTGCGGCCACCGGCTCCCGTCGGGCCTGCGCGAGTCGGACCGGCTGCCCGAGCCGATCTTTACCCCGGCCACCAAGGCCCAGTCGGGCCACGACGAGAACATCTCGCGGGAGCAGGCGGTCCGGATCGTGGGCGCCGAGCGCTTCGCGGAGGCCGAGCGGTTCTCCATCTTGCTCTACCGCTTCGCGGCCGCCTACGCCCTCGAGCGCGGCGTCATCATCGCCGACACCAAGTTCGAGCTCGGCGTCGACCGCGCCGGCCGGCTCGTGCTGGGCGACGAGGCGCTGACGCCCGACTCCTCCCGCTTCTGGCCCGCGGATCAGTACGCGCCGGGCGGGCCGCAGCCCTCCTACGACAAGCAGTACGTCCGCGACTATTGCGAGAAGATCGGCTGGGGCAAGACCTATCCCGGCCCCGAGCTGCCCCCCGAGGTGGTGGCCGGCACGCGCCGTCGTTACGTCGAAGCCTTCGAGCAGCTCACCGGCATCCGCTTCGACGACTACCTGGCCAACCCCTCGGTCGTCCTGTCCTGACCCTCTCTCTCCCCCTCTCCCCTACGGGGAGAGGGTAGGGTGAGGGGCCCGAGGGTGAGGGGCTCGAGGCTGAGGGGCTCGAGGGTGAGGGGACGAGCGCCGCAGCGACCACGCGAGCCCGAGGCCGCCGAGCCCGATCAGCAGCCCGTCCACGACGCGGACGGGCGGCGGCAGCAGCGGGCACCAGAACGCGAGCCCGACCGCATACGTCACCGCCGCCCACCTCGGCAGCGCGCCGCTCTTCCCGACGGCCCTCGCGAAGATGACCGCACCGACCGCGAGGAGGAGCAGGCCCGCCAGCATGATCACCACGGCGCCCCCGCGATAGATCAGCCCCACCAGCTCGGCGACCCCGAGCTGTCCGTCCAGGTACAACCGCCCGATCGCGGGCAGCACGTAAAGCTCCACGCCGAGCGTCGGCAGGATCAGCGCCACCCCTACCCCGCTCAGCAGCGTCGCCCGACGGGCCCGTGATTCGACCCCCGCGGCGGCCAGCCGCGCGAACAGCGCCGGGAGAACGCACAGGAGCAGGACGAAGCCGATCAGCGCGATGTAGTGCGCGATCAGCCACGGCGCGGAGGTGACGGCCCGGCTCGCCCCGGCCAGGGTCTCGGCCGGCCTTCGCGGATCGAAAGGAAAGAAGGGTCTGACGAGCGGAAACACCGCGAGGGCCAGACTCGAGAGGCCAAGGGTCAGCGCCGCCCCG